>Ga0182024_10018197_pt1 | contig 13110 bp, 13 predicted proteins | sample P32metaG_FD_120480 | JGI IMG/M metagenome (GOLD analysis project Ga0182024, IMG submission 120480) | Permafrost microbial communities from Stordalen Mire, Sweden - P3-2 metaG (Illumina Assembly) | ecosystem: Environmental > Terrestrial > Soil > Wetlands > Permafrost | place: Sweden: Stordalen...
CTCAAGACATTGCTCATGCTGACGGAGGCTATAGGTCCTCTCGCCAGAGTCAATGTCCCGGGCCTTACCGTTGGCCGGTTTTCAGGTGACCCTCATTGGCCGGTTTTGGGTGATCCCTGAGGCGAACCCAGCGCGAATACTCGTTTTGCTGCCGTCTCCGACGAGTTTTCTCAAGAGTCCGTTCTGGAAGGCGGGAGCGTACACCAGACCCACGCGCGGACCGAAATTCTTGTAGTCAATTGGAGCGATCGTCCTGGGGACTCCGGGATCGGTGGGAACCAGAAAACCGGTGGGCGCTCCGGGATACGTGACCGATTGCTAGCCGATAACCAGAGATTGCAACTGGTTATACTTTTCATACCACGGGCTGATGATGTCCCAGCGCAGGCCATAATTTATGGTGAAGCTCGGTCTTAGTCTCCAGGTATCCTGCGCGAAGAAGCCGACATATCTATCTCTAGGGTAGAACCTGCCTTGATCAGCCTGTACGTAGGTACTCGCTACGCCGATTAGATAATCGGCATAGTCCGAACCTGTTTCCGAACCGTTGAACTGAAAGCTACCGTTAAACGTATCATTTGGAGTTTCGTTAACCTGGTCAAAGTGAACCTCACTCCCAAACTTCAGAGTGTGAGTGCCGACGACCTTTGCAAAGTTGTCCGTCCAGTGAAAGCTATTCTGCCGTTGAACGGCATTGGTAATATCGGTGCCTATCGTGATTCCCATGTTCTGCAAGGAGACATTTTCGATGCCCTCGATGCTCGGATCCAGCGGATAAATGCCGGTTGGGCCAGACGGAGTTGCGTCGGGACACTTCGAAGACTCGTCTATGGCCGTAACGAAACTCCGGCAGGCCAGGGGAGTGCCTACGCCGCCATTCGGCTGTCCGATATTGTTGGCATACCGCATGTAGCTGAAGTGAAATTCGTTGACTGTACTGCTGCCGAACGTCTTAACGTAACCAAGGTCAATGAGCTGCACGAAACCGTTCGAGAGGGCATTGAACGATCCCCGCCCAACCCGTTGGGCAGATTCGCTCCGCCCTGGGGCTGCGGATACGGATTATTGAGAAAATAATTGTCACCCGTATAGTAGACGAAGAAATTGCCATAGCGGGTATTCGCGTCGAGCCGCACGCCGCCTTTGTCGTCTCGGACGATCTGGTCCAGGCTCGTGCTGTCGAACTCATTTGCGCCGATATTCGGCGCCGGGATGTACGGCAACAAGAATTTCGCGGGCGCAACCCAGGCACTCTGCGGGATCACCGCCCCCGGAAATACGCAAGCATTTGAACCGGTCGTGGCGCATCCCGAATGGTAGTAGGCCTCGCCCTGGGTCACAGCGTATCCCAGTCTGCTACTAAGCTGACTGGCCATATAGGGGGTGCTAACCGCTCCGGTGAGAGTGCTTGCCAGATCGGTTAGGTTCCCGGATCGATCGGCTAGGGACGGAACGCTCTGGATTCCAGTATCGATGCCTTGCGTCGTTCGCGTGCCTTGGTAATCCGCAAACCAGAATATCCGGTTCTGCCGTATCGGGCCGCCCAGGGTTCCACCGAATTGGTTTTGATCAAACTCCGCCCTTGTGAGCGAAAAAAATGGCCTTGAATCAAGCGCCGTATTGCGTGCGAACTCAAAAGCATCTCCGTGAACCTGATTCGTTCCAGACTTCGTTACAACGACGATCTGCCCGCCCATGTAATTGCCGTGTTCGGCGTCGAAATTATTGGTCAAGACACGAAATTCACTGATGGAGTCAAGATTTGGCAACACGGCCACGCCCATATTGACCGCTTCCTCGACGTTACTGCCATTGACGCTGAAACCGTTGGCGTTTTCCTTCTGGCCGTTGATGGACTGATTCCCCGGGTTGGAGTCCCCCGAGGGAGGTGTGTTGGTCAGCCCCGCCATGACAATCTGGTTTTGCGCTCCGGTACTTATGGGAACCACACCCGGCTGGAGACCCAATAGATCGGTGAAGGCCCGACCGTTTAGCGGAACCCCTTCAATCTGGGTACTCGCAAGCACCTCACCCATCTGGCTACTTTCGGTTTCGACGTGTAAACCCGTGTCGGAAACCGTCACCTGCTGTGATTGCTCGCCAAGCTCCAGTAGCACATCCACCTCAAGCTTGGTGCCAACATCGATTACCAAGCCGGTGCGCTTGTAGGGTCTGAATCCCGGGAAGACTATTGCGATTTCATAAGTACCTACGTCCAGAGTCGGAAACGCGTAGAAACCCTCATCGTTCGTGGTGGCGTTTTGCTGAACTCCTGTGGCCAAATTGCGGATTATGAGGCTGACTTTGGGAATTGCACCGCCGCTGGCGTCCTTAACGGTGCCTGAAATGCTTCCTCCAGTCGCAGCCGCACCTCGCCCGCAGAGAAGGAGCGAGAAGCCAATGCATATGACAAGAAGTGCGTGCGGAAATGCATATTTAATTGGTGCCGTCTCGCGGGCCACCCCGCATCCAAGAACCCGTTTGCAATACATGTCTAAGTATCCCCTATTATGACCGTTGGTGGACCCTTACAGGGCTGTTCGAAAGGGTGACCACTCGTTGATCGCTTCCGTCAATAAAAACCTGGTTCAATATCCAGGCCTCGACGCCATACCTCAAGAAACTAGAACGAACGCTTGATTGAGCTGCATCCGACGCGCTTCAACAACCTTCGTCAGTTCGTTCCTGATCCATACGACATGGTTCTCTCGAAACTGAGTCGGAACATTGAGCGAGATCGGCAGCATGTGGAAGATCTGGCCAGGACGGAGCGTCTTGACCCGGCGATTCTGCGGGGCCATTACGCCCAGGAAATGAGGTCGATTCTCATTGGTGATTTCAGGCTATACGACCAAACCGTGGAGTCTGGATTGAGGCCTATTTTTCACGTTCTTAAGGCTAGATGGTACTCGGCCGAGCAATGGTCGCCGGGAGACGCAGGCAGTTTCTCCCAGGTAGCGAGAAGAAAAATTGTTCCGCTCGAAGGCGACAGATAGATGTAGTAGACAGTTCGGCCCCGATCGATCTCGTAAAAGTTTTTCCGCTTGGGGTCGGGTGACGCATAGACGGTGCCGACAAGGAGAATTCCAAGGCCGATCACTGTCGCTGCAGAGTGTTTGCCTAAGTCCTCGATCTTGAGCACGTCACCGAAGTTCATTCTCATGGAATCTAGGCCTTTGGCTCAGCGGTTCGCGCTCCAAACATTCCACACCGACCGCTCATGCCTTCCCGGAATTTTTCCCGCTCCTCAGGTGTCATCTGCGCCCAGCGGTCCATCATGTGTCCCCTCCAGTGCATGTGCGCACCGCGCGGTCCGCGGAATCCCCCGAACAGGATTTTGGTAAAGATCAACAGACCCAAAGCCTGCCAGAAACTGATCCGGTGCAGCGCAAACAGCCCTGGCATGAGCCAGTTCCACAGGCTCATAACCACAAAGCTCAGCACAGCCGCAACGAGCAGGACAAACGCCACGATCTTCGCTCCCCTCAACATCCGTCTTCCCTTCATATCTGTATCCTCACGTTCTTAAAAACTCGTCGTAAATCGCTTCCAGACGCTCCCGAAGATGAAGCACGGCATAATGTTTTCTCAAAACTAGAGTGTTCACATTCACACCAGTTGCTTGAGCAAGCTCTTTGAAGCTCCGGCCCTCGATCTCGTGCGCGACGAATACCTGGCTCTGTTCTACGGGCAACTCATCAAGCGCAGCATCGAGCTCTTCGATCAATAAGGCCCGCGCATATGCCGCCTCCGGCCCCGCATCGGGAGATGGGAGCAGATCCTCAAGAAGGAGGGGTTCCCCATCCGCAACCCCCTCCATCGGGTCCTTATCGAGCGTCTCAGGCCTTTTCTTGCGGAACAGATCGGTGATCCGGTTCCGCGCCACACGGTAAAGCCACGCGCTCACCCGCTCGATCGGCTTCATCGTCCGGTAGGCCTCGATGAGTTCGTAGAAGACATCCTGAAGGATGTCCTCTGCGTCCCTCTCATCGGACACACGCCTGCGGATAAAATTCCTGAGTCTCGCCCGTTCGAGGTCAACCACCTCCGAGATCCGCTGGTCCTGCTCGGGAGCCATTCCATCTACGCTCAGCGCCTCACTCATCTACTTATGTAGACGGATGAGGGGCCCGGATATTTCAATCAAGCCAACAAATATATTTTCTCAGAATGGGCTAAAGGGGAGAGAACCGCCGCAGGCCGACTTCAGAAAGGCGCCTACCAAGAAAGCTCTCATAACAGGGGGCGCGGCCGCTGCGTTCTGCAATGCAATGGAATCGCGGGACAGCGTTTGCGCGCTTCGATTCGCTCACCGACGGGGTCTGGCCCTAATTCCGTAGCGGAAGCAGCGCTCGCAGGCGCTTTTCGCGGAGATACAGTCCGAGCCAAGTCAGCACTCCGAAAGCTACCGCAAAGGCCGAATTAAAGGCTGGGCTGCCTGCACGAACATTGGCAGCGGTTGCGCCGCCAAGATAGCCAGTCAGCAAGATCGCGCCCAAAATCGAGGTACGCGGAATTACGTATAGCGTCACGCAAATAAGCAAAGTAACCCCAATCCCAACTACCGTGGAGACGGGAAATCCGATTCGCACCGCGGCGTCGATTACCTGTTGCACCTTCATCACCTTTGTAACGCCATCGAAAATCATGAACAAGACGACCAGACCGCTAATGACCCGTCCGGCCCAGAGGCCCACATTTGAAACGGGGGCCAATTGCGCAGTCGATTCCATAGGATTTTCCTCTTTCTTTCGACTTTAGTGTTTTCGCGGGCTCTGCTGTGGCTTTCGAACAACTCAGACCTTGATCAGATATGCCGTGAGCCGGTCGAGCTGCTGATTCCAGCCAATCGGCGCGCCCCGTGTGGCCGCCGACTCGAACGAATACACCTGCTGCACGGTCACCATGGTCTTGCCTTCCTGTTCGGCGAAGGTCACTTCTGTCCACACACCCTGACTTGGAACACCGTGAATTGTGCCGTCAAATACCAATCGCTCCGGTTTGACGACCTCGACGTAGTGTCCGTCAAACGGGTAGTCCTTCCCGTCGGGGCCGCGCATGGTGTAACGCCAATGGCCGTCTGGCCTGACGTCCATCTCCTGTATCGTGGTTTTGAATCCGCTGGGCCCCCACCACTGCGCAACGTGCGCGGGGTCAGTCCAAACCTTGAAAACCAACTCGCGCGGCGCATTGAATATGCGCGTGATGATAAGTTTATGTCCTGCTTGACCAGGGCCTTCAGTCGTTCTTGCGTCGCTTGCTGGCATCTGCCTTCTCCTTGCTTTTCAGTTTGTTCAGATAGACGTCCAGACGGTCGAAGCTCTCTGTCCAGAACCGCCGGTAGTCCTCAATCCAATCGGCGGCGCCTTCGAGCGGACGTGCTTCCAACCTGCACGGTCGCCACTGCGCGTCACGCCCCTGCGTGACTAGCCCCGCACGCTGCAACACCTTTAGGTGCCTGGAGATGGCAGGGAGACTGATCTCAAAAGGCTCGGCCAGCTCAGTCACAGAAAGCTTGCCCGACGCCAGACGCGCCAGAATTGCGCGCCGAGTGGGATCAGCAAGAGCTGCGAATGTTGTACTGAGATGATCGACGGGCAGCGTATTTAACCTAAGTGTTAAATACAAAAAAGAACTGTTCTTGTCAAGAGCTTTCAGTTGGCAGTGCTGCCGAGGGGGAAGCTTCAGTCACGGAGCTATGTATACTGCTCAGCATGCCCAACCACCCCACTACCGAATCTGTGACGAGAGATCCCGTCACGTGGCTCTATCCTCCGATCGAGCCATATGACACGGGCCGGCTGCGGGTTTCACCTGTCCACGAAATCTACTTCGAGGAAAGCGGCAATCCTTCTGGCAAGCCTGTCGTGTTTCTGCACGGCGGTCCCGGCGGCGGCTCCGAGCCCAAGCAGCGGCGCTTCTTTCATCCCGGCAAGTACCGCGTCATCAACTTCGATCAGCGCGGCTGCGGTAAAAGCATGCCTTATGCATGCCTGGAGGACAACGCCACGTGGGACCTGGTCGGTGACATCGAGAAAATCCGCGAGCACCTCGGCATTGAGCGGTGGCAGGTATTCGGCGGGTCCTGGGGCTCGACCCTTGCACTCGCCTATTCCGAGACGCATCCCGACCGCGTGACGGAACTTATCCTTCGGGGGATCTTTCTACTGCGCAAGCAAGAGATCGATTGGTTCTATCAGCGCGGCGCGTCGGTTCTTTATCCCGACGCATGGGAGCCATACATTTCGTTCATTCCGGAGGTTGAACGCGGCGATCTACTCGCGGCCTACTATCGCCGACTAACCAGCGATGATCCGGCCGCGAGACTCGCTGCGGCAAAGATCTGGAGCCGATGGGAGGGTGCGACGTCGACGCTTCTGCCAGACGCTACTTTCACAGCACACTACGAGGAGGACGGGTTCGCCCTGGCATTCGCGCGCATCGAGGCCCATTATTTCGTTAACAAAGGTTTCATGAAGACCGATGGCCAGCTGCTCGAAAATGCGTCGCGGATTCGCCATATTCCGGCAGTGATCGTACAGGGTCGTTATGACGTCGTTTGCCCGATGGAGAGTGCGTGGGCGCTTTATCGTGCGTGGCCGGAGGCGGACCTCATCATTACACCCGATAGCGGCCACAGTGCCTTCGATCCACCGAACAGTCGCGCTCTGGTCGCGGCGACTGACAAATTCGCGGCTGGCACCTGGACATAAATTCTGTGACAGCAAGTGTCGTCTCGTAGCGGACCACGAGATGGCTGATGGCTATGGGCTCCGCACGCCGCCATGCGTCCTTCCGGTTTTTTTTGCTACAGTTTTTACTGGACCTTAAGGTACTCGGCTTTGGCTTGCTTCAGGATGGGGATATCCGGGTCAGCGTCTTTCCATAGTGCGAAGAAATCCTGATACGCGGTCCGTGCTTTGGCGGCATCACCCGCGAGTGCGTACGCGCGGCCAATTTGCAAATGCGCGAGCGCGCCGACTGGAGAAAACCCCGCCGCGCCGGGATGGTCGAGAATCTTCTGGAATTCGGCGACGGCTTGCGGGCCCTTCCGCGCCGCAAGATCGGCAATCCCCCGAGTGTAGACAGGTTGCATGGCCATCATGCCTTGCACCGCGGGGGCCAGTTCATAGGGGGTCGCAGGTTGAAGCAAGTCCACTGCTTTGGAAGGGTTGCCTTCATCCAGTGCAATCGTCGCACGAATCACAGGTAGGCTGAGAAATTGTGCAGTCGTATCGTCGGGAAAGCGCTTTGCGAGATCATCGGCGAGCTTCTGCGCCTGCGGCACACTGCCAGACAGCGCGAGCGCGACTGCGGCAGGACGCTCGACGAGGTCGCCGTTGGAAATCTGCAAGGCGGCATCAGCCCCTTGCCGGGCTTCGAGTGTATTCCCAAACAATCCTTCCCAAGTCGCGGCCTCCGCCTGATAGATCGCGCCCCTCTCTTTGCCGTTTGCCCGGCTAGCTGTATCAACGGCTTGCTGGATAAGACTGCGAGCTTTAGACAGCCGCCCGGAATACGCCGCCGTCGACGACTCCCAGGACAGCATCGAGTCTTCTGTTTCGGGGTCGCCTAGCGCTCGGGCTGCCTCCGCGGCCATTCCCGCCGGATCATTTTGCAGGAAGTCGATCAGATACAACAATCTCGCGGTAGTTGGGGACTCCATTCCCCGGCTCCGAGCGGCGTCGAGAAGGCTATGTGCTTCGTCTAAGCGATTTAGGCGTGCATAGGTCTGCGCGAGTATAGAGTGGTCGGCTTCCATAGCGGGACTACTGGTCTGTGCCGCAAGCGCCTCGGGAAGCGCCTTATCGTACTGGCCCAATCTGTTGTAAAGGGTTGCTAAATTGTGCAACGGCAATTCGTCACTCGGGTAGGTCTGACTCCACAATTTGTAAACCTGGATGGTCTTCGCGTCATCTCCAGTGACAATCGTGTCGTAGTGAGAGGAAATGTAGAAGCCCTCTCGTTCGCTGACGCGATCGCGCAAGCTATACGCTTTCTCGATGTTCTCAACGGCCAGACTGTGGTCGCCGGCACTAAAGTAGCAGTTCCCGAGCACGGCATAGGCCATGGCGAAATTGGAATCAAGCGACACCGCACGCTGTAAGGGGGCTATTGCCTTGGCATAGTGCTGGGTGATGTTGTTCGTCCAGCCGAGGGTATAGGCCTGCAAAGCCTCGAGAGATGGCGTGGTGACATCCGCGAGAGGGCTATTGAATTTCGCAAGCGAAGCGTGCGATTCGCCGAGTTTGCTGCGCATATCGGTCGCGAGTGTGCCTAGTGTTGCGAGCACGTGGTTCTTGTCGTCCGCGACGGCTTGGGCGCTCGCAAGCGTAGCTCCCGTCGAACAGTTGGCCGCTTTGAGCACGAGATTGTACTGGACGCCGACCTGGGCGATCGAGCCGTCAATTACCGCAGCGCTTCCTACGCGCTGGCAAATCTGTTGAGCCACATTCCCGGTTAATCGCGCATCCGCCGGCTGGCCCATGAGATGCAGCGTCTGTGCGATTTCAGCATCCGAGACAGTGTTGAGGAAAGGTGATTGTTCAAGTTGTGCGGAGAGGCCCTGGCGGAGCGTCCCATCAAAAACTGAATCGCCGGTCGTGTTCACAAAATCAGCGACGACGATTGAATCCTTTTCGGTTACCAACGGCGCGCGATGCAAATAGAAATACCCGCCTGCCCCGAGCGCCAGGAGGGCAACAATGACGCCCGCGGCGATGATCCGCGTGCTACGGACCTTGTGCGAGACATCCGTGCCACCGCTTTGAACCGGGGGCGCTCCGCTGCCTTCTGATAACACGACGCCCGAGGAGCGAGCCGGCGTCTCACTGGTTATTGCGGGCAGCGTGACAGCAACAGTTCTGGGCTCCGCCGAAGTAGCTGGCACGGCAGCGCTCTTTCCGGAATCGACCTCACGTTTCAAGCGCTTCAGGTCGGACCGGATTTCGGCCGCACTCTGGCAGCGCATTTCGCGGTCCTTTTCGAGGGCCTTGTGTATGACTCTCTCGAGTTCGTGCGGCAGATCCGGATTCAAGCGAACTGGCGCAACCGGTGCCCGATTGAGGATGGCCTCGAAAATAACGGCGGAAGTATCTCCGCGAAACGGCATCGAGCCAGTCGCCATCTCGTATAGGACAGCTCCAAGCGAGAATAGGTCGGTGCGTGAGTCTAGTTCCTTTCCTCGCGCCTGCTCGGGCGACATGTAAGCGACCGTCCCGATTGCCGTGCCAGGGCTAGTCAGGTGCGCCTCGGTAACTTCCGTCGATACGGTCGAACCCCCGGTGAGGTCCGGCGGCCCAACCTTTGGCTGGACCGTCAGCTTTGCCAGCCCGAAATCCAGAACTTTTGCGTGTCCTCGCTTGGTGACAAACAGGTTTGCGGGTTTAATATCGCGATGCACGATTCCCATCACATGAGCGGCGTCGAGAGCGTCGGCGATCTGCATGCCCAGATCCAGGATCTCTTCGAGGTCCAGTGGCTTGCCGCGAATCAGATGCTTGAGGGTCTGTCCTTGCAGCAATTCCATGGCGATAAAGTGCTGACCATCGACTTCGTCGACCTCGTAAATCGTGCAGATGTTGGGGTGATTGAGAGCCGATGCGGCAAAGGCCTCGCGCTGAAAACGCTCGCGAGCCGAGGAATCGTTCTCCAATTCCTCAGGAAGGAACTTCAGCGCGACGTGACGGCGAAGCTTAAGGTCTTCGGCTTGATACACAACACCCATACCACCGCCGCCAAGCATTTCCAGGATACGGTAATGGGAAATCGTACGGCCTTTGAAGGGGTCGGATACGGGCACGGGAGATCATCGTAATCTGCACAACTGGCTCAGTCAACCGAACATACGGTCTCAACACCCATCGTCGGGATGGTGACAGACACGCAGAAAGGGCGCGCCGGGAGCGTGGTAGTCGCTCAGATTCCTGCTAAGAGTTGTTGTTTCGCGGATCGTCTTTCGCGTTGATGTATTCAAGTCCAAGCGTCCCAATCGCCGTCACCTGCGTGATGTACTCACCGGATTTCGCCCAGTGGAAATGGGAGGTCTTGCCGGGCAGGACGATGACGCTACCGGGCGGATACGCCTCAAGCTTATCGGAGTCAGACCGATCGCCCAGGCCGATATAGAAAGCGCCGGAAATGACTGTATAGACTCGATCCTCCGGGTGCCAATGCGGCATCAGTTTCACCCCGCGGGGTACCCGGACCCTGATTGTGTAGGGACCGGGCTGCGAGGGCTCGCCCGCCATGACTGCCAGGCGGACCGACGGCGGGAACTCTGCGAAAGGATTCCAATCAACGTCTTCGGGCAGGACCGATCTGAAAACGTCCTGGCCACGCTGGTGAGGTCGGGCCGTACCTTGTTGTGCTTGCATGACGATTGCCTCTTTCTTGTCCTTTCTATCAGACCTTCTGTTTACAATCCCGGATTCAAGACACAATTTGGATGAAGCCATAGGCGTCGACAGTTCCTGCAGGTACGGCGAATACGCCTGCAGTACATGGTTTGGTCTTCGGTATCACACCGACAAGTCTAGGTGAGTCCGCCCGCCATACAACCCTGCTTGACAAGCAGGACGTCACCGGTTTGATCCCGGTCACGTCCGCCATTCTTATTCGGGAATCGGCAGGTAGGCAGCTCTCACGGCGTTGCTCCTCTTCCTGATTCACGAGTTTTACTTCAAGCGTATTACCGACAGAAAACATAGCGTCCTCAAGCTTCGCGCTTCGGGGCTGCAAACCCTGCATATTCTCTTCGATGGCTACAGCGGCAGGCCGAGTTTATGCAGGAGCGCGGCCCACCGCGGATCGCTTTTCAGGGAATCGAAGGCGGGGAAGCGGATACACCCCACCAACTCGCTGTCCTGCTGGTCGTAAGCCAGCTCAAGCTGATCCATGGCCTTATTGGGATTACCCGCGAGCGCGTAGGCGACGCCCAGATTGGTCGGCGGGACAGCATCTCCGACGGAGATCAGCATATTCAGATAGCCCTGCGCATCCGGGCTAAACGTTGCGGCGCGCTTGGCTAGGGGGGTCTTTTGCAATTCGTTTACTGCGTCGGCCCAGCGGCCCATCGTCGCGTCGACTTGAGAACCATAGAATGACGCTGGAACAAATGCTGGATCGCGCTCCAGAATCTGATCGAATTGCTCACGCGCCTCGGGAAACCGTCGGGCAATCATCAGCGTGAGTCCGTAATTCATCTTCACGATCGGAGCCAGCGGATCGAGCGACAGCGCGATGCGGAACTGGTCCAGAGCTTCGTCGATCCGATTTTCCGGCATCAGAAAAGTGAACCCGTAAAAATAATGGGCGTTCGCGTTGTTCGGGTTCAATTCAATGGCTCGGCGGTACTCCGGTTCCGCCTCGCTCCACTTCCATGCGGTGGACAGCGCATTGCCCCGCGCCTCATGCGCCTCCGAACTTGCATCGTCCAGTTCAACCGCCCTTTTCGATGCCTCATCCGACAAAGCCAGTGCTTGCTTCGCCGAAGTGGTCAGGCGTGCATAACCCCTGGCGACCGCGTAGCTATCGGAAAGACCGGCGTAGGCGAGCGCGTAATTCGGATCGGCGGCGATGGCACGCTGGAAAAGCTCGATGCTCTTGGTGATTCCTTCCGGAGTCCTGCCGTACCACTGCTGCCGGCCTTCCAGGTACAGGCGGTATGCGTCGGAGTTCGTGGTCCCCGCGCTACCCATTTTTTCCTGCGCCGCCCCGGTCATGTGAATCTGCAGTTTGTTTGCAACGTCGCGTGTGATGTCGCCCTGCACCTGGGTCACGTCCGCCATTTTTCGTTCGTAGTGCGCGCCCCACATTTCAGAGCCGTCGGTGGTGTTCACCAGGTCGGCTTCCACGCCGAGCGTGTCGCCATGCTGCGTCACGCGGCCTACCAGAAGCGCGCCGACGTCGAGTGACTTGCCGATCTTCTGCGGATCATCTTCGTTGCTTTTGAAGCGGAACACCGTGCTGCGCGCCAACACCTTGACGTTTGGCAATTGCGAGAGTGTGCCGATCAGGCTTTCCGTCAATCCATCGGTGAGATATTCGTTGTTTGGATCGGCCGTCGCGTTCACGAAGGGCAGCACCGCGATCGAGGTGACTGTCTGAGCGGGCGCGCGTCCGTGCAGAAAATAGTATCCAGCGCCGGCGAGCGCAAGCACCGCGGCAACGCCGCCGCCGATCCACAATTTGTGTGACGGGGCGGCAGCCGGAGCGGCGGTTTGGACTGTGCTCGAACTCCGTGCACCAGCCGAAGCGACTGCCGCCGAAGCACTAGAACCCGCGACAGATATCGCAGCCGACCTCGAAGCCGAAGCGCCGCTTGCGCCTGCCCCCGCGCCTGAAATCGATTTCGCGCCGCTCCCAGTCGCCGAAGCATCGCTTGGGCGCGTAGAGCGCCCCGAATCCTGCTCTCGCTTCAATCGCGCGAGATCGGTGCGAATGTCCGCGGCCGTCTGATACCGGAGCGCGCGGTCCTTCTCCAAAGCTTTTTCTATGATGCGCTCCAGCTCCGCCGGCATTTCCGGATTCAGCCGCACCGCCGGCGTCACAACGCCATCGAGGATCGATTTGAAAATCACGCCGGCCGTTTCGCCGCGGAAGGGAAGCGCGCCCGTGGACATTTCGTACAAGACAGCGCCAAACGAAAAAAGATCGGAGCGACTGTCGAGTTCCTTGCCGCGGACCTGCTCGGGCGACATGTAGGCGACGGTGCCCAGCGTGCTGCCCGGGCTAGTGAGATGTTCGGCGGTTTGCGTCGCGCCCAGCATGGCGTCGCTCATCACCCTCGATGCCGACGATCCGCCGTCCGTGAACGTCACCTTCGCCAAACCGAAATCGAGAATCTTCGCGTGACCGCGCTTGGTGACGAAGATATTGGCAGGCTTGATGTCGCGGTGGACGATGCCTTCGGCGTGCGCCGCGTCAAGCGCATCGGCGATCTCGATCGCGAGCGTCAGCAAGTCTTCGGTGTCCACCGGCCGGCCACCGATCCGGTGCTTCAGCGTTTGGCCGTCGAGAAATTCCATGGCGATGAAGGCGTGGCCATTCTGCTCGCCGATGTCGTAAATGGTGCAGATGTTGGGATGGTTGAGCGCGGAGGCGGCCTGC
>Ga0182024_10018198_pt1 | contig 13110 bp, 10 predicted proteins | sample P32metaG_FD_120480 | JGI IMG/M metagenome (GOLD analysis project Ga0182024, IMG submission 120480) | Permafrost microbial communities from Stordalen Mire, Sweden - P3-2 metaG (Illumina Assembly) | ecosystem: Environmental > Terrestrial > Soil > Wetlands > Permafrost | place: Sweden: Stordalen...
CGAAGTTGCGGCTTGTGGAGACATGATGGGGCGGCATCCTAATTTCGCCGCGACCGGATGCCTTCGGCTGGCCAAGAGAAGGCCTAGTCCCTTCCGTGCAGAGCTTCGTAGCAGCGTGGATTCTTTCAATCAGTGGATAAGGTATTTGCTCCCGAAGTGGCGCCGGAGTGATTGCCGCTGCCGCCTTTGCCTCCAGTCTTTCCTTCTTTCTTATTACTAATTTCATGGTCTGGGCTACCGGCATTCTGTATCCGCACACTATCGGTGGGCTGTCGGCCTGTTTCCTGGCCGGGATAGCTTTCTACCGGAATCAGATTTTAGGAGATGCCTTTTACACCGCTGCGATATTCGGCGGGTACGCTCTCATTTACCGGATATACCAACCAACAGGAGAAGCTGCGTAGCGTGCGCATTGTTTCTCTATTGGCGAGCGCTACCGAAATCGTGTGTGCCCTGGGCGCGGGCGAGATGCTCGTAGGGCGATCGCACGAGTGCGACAACCCGGAGTGGGTACGGCGACTCCCGGCCTGCAGCGATCCCGCGTTTGATGTGTCGGTCTCAAGCGGAGAAATCGACCGGGAGGTTCGGCGCAGACTCCACGCCGGCGAACCGCTATATCACGTTCACGCAGAACTGATTCGCGAATTACATGCCGATCTGTTGATCACACAGTCGCATTGTGAAGTCTGCGCCGTCACCCCCGGCGATGTGGAGCGAAGCTGCGGACATGGCGCGCAGCAACTGTCCCTGTCCGCCATTTCTTTGGAAGAGATTTTCGAAGGCATGTTCCGGATAGCCCAGCGGCTTGGTTTGGAGGAGCAGGGCAACGCCCTCGTTCGCCGCGAGCGCCAGCGCCTCGATATCGTCAGGGAGAAAGCCGCGCGATTCAGGCGGCCCACCGTGGTCATGTTGGAGTGGACAGACCCTCTATTCGCCATGGGAAACTGGGGTCCCGAACTGGTGGAAATCGCGAATGGCGACCTCCTGCTTGGCAAAAAAGGCGAATACTCGGCCGCCGTCCCTGCCGAACAGCTTCGCGACGCCGATCCCGAGTACCTGATCGTAGCTCCCTGCGGATTCAATTTGGAGCGGAGTCTACGGGAACGAAGTGTACTGCAACGATACCCGAGGTGGCAGGAACTGCGAGCTGTGCAAAACGGCAACGTCGCATTTGCGGACGGCAATCTGTTCTTCAACCGCTCTGGCATGACCGTCTCTCAGACGGCAGAGATTGTTGCTGAAATCCTTCACGGCGTTTCGTTCGGCGAAAAAACCGAAGGCGTTCATTGGCGTCGCAGTCCTAACTTCGGGCTCGCTGGTTGTGGCGGGCGGAACTAAGGAAATCCCGGAAAGTGCGGCAACGGAACTTTGTGCGGACATGGCCTTCTCCTCTGCGACAAAAGGCTCAGGATATTGAGGAGAAGTTAAAGAGGAAGGCCGTCAGTGGTTATTCCATTGCGACCCAACGGATGTCCCGCCTCGGAGCTCCTGGCAACACGCGGCTTCGTCATTGCGTGTATCGCCGGCAGGTCTTCGGGCTTGCGAACTTTTCAGCCTTCGGCTGAGCTCCTACTAACCGTAGCTTCCCGATCTTAATTTCTTGCGATCAGTGCTGATAACGGCGTTCGTCGTTGTTGTGGAAATCGCGACTAGTTTCCAAATGCGACTTCTTCATCCAAGTCTGGCGGACCTGCCAGCGATCGGATCAGTTTGCTGACACTGTGCGCGACTCCGAATGACTCGGCCATGGCAGACGTATCGAGCAGTCCGAGTCCGCAGGTTGCCGTGATCATCGCCCGCTGGGCAAACTTCTGGGGATCGCCAGCCATGGACGCGGCTTTCAGCCAGCGAATGAAGATGCTCGCTGAATCGACGGCGTTCACTCCTGGCCGGGTGGGCACGATTCCATAGGCAACCGTTCCACCCTGTTGCATGAAGTCCAGCGCGTGCCAATCAGCAAAGAACGAGTCGAGTCCTTCATGGGCATCGAACGAAATGATATCTGGCTGCACGCGGCACATGCGCTCGAAGGGACGCGCTGCGCAGCAATGCAGTCCGGCATAGGCTCCGCGAATACGAGCACCCTGCAGCGTGGCGGCCAATGCGTTGAGCCGCTGTTCTTCTGAGACAGCGTTCGTGACAGGTGCGTCCAGGCACAAGGCCGGTTCGTCAACAAACAGCAGCACCGGCAGGCCCGCGGATTTCAGGCGATCAATCTGCCAGTCGATGATCTGCGAGACATGAAAGGCGATGGCTGCGAAAAGTGCTGGATCGGCCAGGAAGGGCCGGCCCTTATGGAACAGATACGCCGACAGCGTGATTGGCCCCTCGATCTGTCCCTTGACGGCGACTGCGGAGCTGAAGAGACCAGATGACAATGCCTCTTCGAACGCGCCGAAGCCTGCCGCGTTTGCCGGTGTCAACTCCCCGCTACTCCGGTGAAGGATTTCGAGCACCGAATCGAGCTGGCCTTCTTTTACCTGATAACCGTAGCCTTCATTACGAGCCTCAATCAAGCTTTCGAGAATACCGATCCCCTGGCCGACGATACTCTCTCGTTCTGAGAGTTGAGGCAACTGAGGCCAAAAAGGAACCTCCGGCGACAGTTCGGCGACTGAACGAACCGCCGATGTAATCGAAGTGAGAGGCAGGCTGCCAATGCCTGTGACCGCGCCCGCCGCGACGAAGGGCATTCGGCTGGTGTGAGATCGAATGGCTGTCGATTGCACTCTTTTCAATTCTCCGTGGAGATTCTTGCGTTCACGCCCTGCGAACAGCGCTCTCAGTCAAGTCAGTCGAGCGTCTTTGCCTACGCGTACCTTCAACGCTATCACGATTACTTCAGTGATTACACCCGCCAGAGGTTGAACATAGTCCCATCGCTATAATAAAGGAGCGTATTTCGCCGACAGTATCGCGAAGTTAAGGCCGAATCGAAGGCGCCTTGAAGTCATCAAAGACACATGAAGAAAGTCCACCAGCATCCTCTGGAAAAGATCCTCGACAGTCGGATTGCCATCATCGATGGAGCGATGGGCACGACCATCCGCACCTACGGCATGACGGAAGCGGATATCCGAGGGGAGCGATTCAAGGACGCTACGAAGAGCCTTCTGAACAATGGTGACCTGTTCTCGCTGACGAAGCCAGAAATGATTGGCGATATCCATCGCCGGTTTCTCGAGGCCGGGGCGGACATCATCGAAACCAATACTTTCGGCGCAACCAGCATCACCCAGAGCGAATTCTTTGTCGACGATCCGCGGGAGCGCGGCGGCCGCAAGGATCCCGCGTTCTACCAAAAGGTCGTCGAAGATCCGTTCCTTGGCGGCCTGGCTTGGGACATCAATCAGCAATCGGCGCGGCAGTGTCGAGAATGGGCCGATCGTGTCGGGGCTGCAACCTCGCGTCAGCGATTCGTGGCGGGAGCGATCGGGCCGCTGACCGTTTCTCTTTCAAACTCGCCCGATGCCGACGATCCGGGCTTTCGGGTGGTTACGTTCGACCAGGTTAAAACCGCTTACACGCAGCAGGTGCGCGCTCTCATCGCCGGCGGAGCTGACTTGCTGCTGGTCGAGACGATCTTCGATTCCTTAAACGCCAAAGCGGCGCTTGTCGCAATCCGTGAGGTGTTCGATGCGGACGGTAAGGAGTTGCCCGTAATGATCTCGGCGGCTGTGGGGCGTGGCGGCGAGACGATGATCTCGGCGCAGACGACGGAGGCATTCTGGAACGCGGTGCAGCACGTGAAGCCGTTGTCGGTGGGGCTCAATTGCTCTCTCGGTCCCGATCTGATGTACCCGTTTCTGGAGGAGCTCTCGGAAAAGGCGGACGTGGCGATCTCGTGCTACCCGAATGCCGGTTTGCCGAATCCCCTGTCGGAAACCGGCTTCGATCTGGGGCCGGAAGACATGGCCCGTTATCTTGGCGACTTCGCACGGGGAGGCTTGATCAACATCGCCGGGGGCTGTTGTGGAAATACTCCGGAGCACATCGCGGCTATCGCCAAGGCGCTCGAGGGCCAGCCTACGCGAAAGTGGGGGACGACGCTCATTGAAGGATCCTACGCACGTCCGAGCGGAATTGAGAGTCGGGCGTGAGCGAATCCGATAGCATCAGCGTTCCCGAGGTTCCCGCACTCAACCAGGCGAAACCACTCCGTCTCTCGGGATCGCAACCATTCACCCAGCAGCTCGGTGTCTACATCATGATTGGCGAGCGGACCAATGTGGCCGGTTCGCCCAAGTTTGCACAGCTCATCAAACAGGGCAAATATGAAGAAGCGGTAAGCGTCGCACGGCAGCAAGTCGAGAACGGGGCGAACGTCCTCGATATCTGCATGGACGAGGGCATGATTGACGGCGTCACAGCGATGACACGCTTCCTGCAATTGCTCGGGAGTGAGCCGGAAGTCGCCAAGGTGCCTTTTATGGTGGACTCCTCGAAATGGGAGATCATCGAGGCCGGTCTGAAATGCTTGCAGGGCAAGGGCATCGTCAATTCGATTTCGTTGAAAGAAGGCGAAGAAAAGTTTCGTCAGAACGCGGCGAAAGTGCTGAAATACGGCGCGGCCGTTGTAGTGATGGCTTTTGACGAACAGGGCCAGGCCGCGACTTACGAGGACAAAATCCGGGTCTGCGAGCGCGCCTACCGCATACTGGTCGACCAGGTCGGGTTTCCACCCGAAGACATCATCTTCGATCCCAATATCCTCACCGTCGCCACAGGCATGGAGGAGCATAACAACTACGCGGTCGACTACATCAACGCCACGCGTTGGATCAAGGCCAACCTGCCGCACGCGAAAGTGAGCGGCGGCGTCTCGAACATCTCATTCAGTTTCCGCGGAAATAACAAGGTCCGCGAAGCGATTCACTCCGCGTTTCTTTATCACGCCATCGCAGCCGGCATGGACATGGGCATCGTGAACGCCGGCATGCTTGAGGTCTATGAAGAGATTGAGCCGGAGCTGAAGGCGCTTGTCGAGGACGTACTGCTAAACCGCCGTCCCGACGCCACCGAGCGACTGGTGGATTACGGCGAAAAGCTCAAGGGCGTCGGCAAGGCCGTAAGTGAGAAGAAGGCTGAAGAATGGCGCAACGGCACGGTGGAGGAACGTCTTTCTCACGCCCTGGTCAAAGGGATCGACATATACATCGAAATCGATGCCGAGGAAGCGCGCGTCAAACTGGGCCGTCCTCTGCTAGTCATCGAAGGCCCCCTCATGGCTGGTATGAGTGTGGTGGGCGATTTATTCGGGGCCGGCAAGATGTTCTTGCCCCAGGTGGTCAAGTCAGCCCGAGTGATGAAAAAGGCCGTGGCGCACCTTACTCCGTACATGGAAGCCGAGAAGGAAGCTAGGGCTGCGGCTGGTGAAGTCGTCAAGGCGCAGGGAAAAATCGTACTCGCGACGGTTAAAGGTGACGTTCACGACATTGGCAAGAATATTGTCGGCGTCGTGCTTGCCTGCAATAACTACGAAGTCATCGACATGGGCGTGATGGTGCCCTGCGAAAAGATCCTCGAACGCGCCAAGGCGGAAAAGGCGGACATGATCGGACTCAGCGGGCTGATCACTCCGTCTCTCGACGAGATGGTGCATGTGGCCCGAGAGATGGAACGTCAAGGCTTCAAGTTGCCGCTCCTCATCGGCGGGGCAACCACGAGCCGGGCGCACACTGCCGTTAAGATTGCGCCGCATTACAGCGAGCCGGTAGTCCACATCCTCGACGCCAGCCGAGCAGTGCCCGTTACGACCAGCCTTCTGAGCGACGAAGGTAAGTCTGCATTCGTGGAGCAGCATCGCGCCGACTACGAAGCGTTACGCAAGGCCCACTCCGCGCCAAAGTTAAGTGTCGTCTCACTTGAGACAGCTCGCAAGAGACGAACTCCGATCGAATGGCGCGCAGAGGATCTGCCCGTGCCCGCTTTTACCGGTGTGCGCATGCTAGACAACTTTCCCCTGGCGACGCTGCGCGAGTTCATTGACTGGAGCCCGTTCTTCCATACCTGGGGACTGAAAGGAATTTATCCCCGGATTCTCGAACACTCAGAGCATGGTGCGCAGGCCCGCCAGGTATTCAGCGAAGGCAACGCTCTCCTCGATGTCATCATTGAGAAGAAATTGATCACAGCGCGAGGCGTATACGGTTTCTTTCCCGCCAGCGCCATAGGCGACGATGTTGAGCTATACACGGATGACACACGCGAAAAGGTTCTCGAACGGTTCCATTTCCTCCGCCAACAATCAAATAAGGAGGGCACCGAACCGTGCCGATCGCTCGCCGACTTCATCGCACCGAACGAAGTGGGTTTGCACGATCATATCGGTGCGTTCGCGGTAACCAGCGGCATCGGCCTGAAGGAGCTGTGCGACCGGTTCAAGGCCGAGCACGACGACTACAACGCGATCATGGCGGAGGCCCTCGCCGATCGCCTGGCTGAGGCTTTCGCCGAATGCCTGCACAAACGCGTGCGCGATGAATGGGGTTATTGTTGTGCGGAGGGCCTGAGCAACGCGGACCTTGTTCAAGAGAAGTATCGTGGCATCAGACCGGCCGCAGGTTACCCGGCGTGCCCGGATCACACCGAGAAGGGCTCGCTCTGGAGTTTGCTCGATGTGCAGGCGAATACCGGAATGCTGATTACTGAATCGTTTGCGATGTGGCCCGGATCGAGCGTGAGTGGCCTTTACTTCGCCCATCCGGAATCGCGCTATTTTAGCCTCGGCAAGATTGACCGCGACCAGGTCGCCGACTACAGCAAACGCAAGGGAATGAGCATAGCTGAAGTCGAGCGATGGCTCGGGCCAAACCTGAACTACGACCCTGCAGAGTAAGGATCAGGACCGTGGCCGCTCCAACAACACACAAATGCAAGAGTAAAGCATGATCGTGCATCTCATATAACGACTAGAAAGCGCGCTTTTGGCTAGCTGTCCTTTAGCTGTCCTTTAGCTGTCCAATAGCGATTCCTAAACGCTTCTTACAAGGTTTATCGAGGGCCACCCGCGTCTTGTAAGTTGTTGAAATTACTAATAGTTTTGGGCTCATAACCCAACGGTCCATTCCCAGTTGGCGCAGCATCTGCATCGATTCCGATAGGAAGACGTCATTGCGGTCTTCTAGCTGTCTCGTAGGTAATCGCCTTGTTGGCTTGGGAAATCAAATCCATCCAACGCCCGTTGTCCTGTGTCGTTGCAGACCGCCATGCGTTCTTCGCCAAGTTTAATTTTTACAAGACAGACGCACGATAACCATGCTTCGCTAACTTACGTCGCTTCTCCGGTGGTAACTGCCGCCATCGCCTCTTCGAGTTCGAGAGCTCCAAGAGAGTTAATCATCGGTAGAAGCACTGGCGAAACTGCGCGTGTAAACTGCTCAACGCGGCAATCTTCGCAACCCCGCCGTGCGCCACGTTGATTGGATTCGCAGAGGTTACCAGCGCAATGTCAGTACGAAGCACACTTGGCCGATGCGGAAAATTCTGGAGTTGGCACTCGCAACGGAGGGGACATTGAAGGAGAAAAAACAGCAGCAATTCGCGCGCTGCGCGTTGCTCAACACCGCCCAATGGGCGTTAGACTGTCGCACCGATGTGCCAAATGCAGGCGAAATCCGCGCTCATCTCACAGAGGCCGTCTGTTCAATGTCGACCGGTGCTCTTTTATTCGCCGATGCCCTTGATTCCTTGCCTAAAACGAGCTCGCGAGTGGTTTGTCTCCATCGGTCTGCAATCGGTTTGGAATCGGAACTAATCTGGGCGGACTTGCCCCGGCCAAAATTGATCATTACGTCGCCGCCCTATCCCGGTGTCCACGTGCTTTATCACCGCTGGCAAATTCAGGGTCGCCGCGAGACTCCCGCACCGTTCTGGATTGCTGGTACTCAAGATGGCTGCGGAGCATCGTTTTACACATTTGGCGACCGAAAACAGAAGAGACTAAATGGTTACTTCGCGCAGGCGGAGGCGACCTTCAGGTCGCTGGCAGCTTTGTCGGACAGAGGAACTGTTATCGTTCAGATGGTAGCGTTCTCAGATCCGTCATGGCAGTTGCCAAGGTACTTGGAAGCAATGGCGAACGCTGGTCTGACAGAAACAAAACCTGAACAGGTCTCCGACTCTAGAGACGGACGAATCTGGAGGGCTGTTCCGAACAGAAAGTGGTACGCAAGCCAACAAGGTGAGATCGGCCCGAGTAAAGAAGTAGTATTGTTCCATCGCGTGCGAATCTAAACTTTGGTTGTAAGCTTGTCAGTGTCAGCAGTGCAGTTTTTCAATTACAGGTATTGGTGAAGTTCGTCTGGCGGCAAAAGATCCTTCACCTCGCATCCCTTGCGAATCGCGGCCTTTTCAAGGCCGGCGCATATTAGGAATGAGGACAAAGATTGATCGTGCTCCCGCGCTGCTCTCACTAGGACAGCCTTCGTCGCTGGCCGCGGATAAGTCATAATCTGAAGTGCCGCGCCCCGCTTCAACGGGGTGCCATTCTCTTTTGCTTTAACCCCCGGAGGTTTTCATTTTGGTTTCGCGTTGTTCTTAATGACCGCTGTCGGATCGGGAATCCGCTCGGACTCGGCCGTGGTCATCTCCTCTTTTCCCCGGCGTTCCCGGAACAGTTTGCCAGCATTATCCGAATCCGACGACTGAGCGAAAGACGACGGTGGGATTTGTTCTCCTCGGCGTGTGGGGCCAGTCGCCACTAAGACTCCTGACGCCGTTCCGGTTGCGTTTGCCAGCTCTGTTGCCTGGTTTGCGACCTCGGCCGCTGCCTTCTTCGACCGAATCGTAACCCAAGCCTTGCGTGCGGCGACAGCGCGGCGCTCATGTTCTGCCGCCTTTGCGGCAATGGCCTCATCCTGTTGGAGCGCTTGCTCTTTCGGCGTGCTCTCGACTAGAACCTGCATACCTCCACCAGCGATCGGGCCGCACTCAGCGTTCTCGTGTTGAAGCAAGGGCATCGCGTTAACGATTTCTGCGCACGGGTAATCACTGTCTTTCGTTTTCGCATTTGTTGCCTGCACCAATTCAAAGCGTTTTCCTTTCATGTTTGCTCCTTCATGTGTACTTGTGCATCTTCCGCAAACCGACTCGGGGCGCCCTAGATCGAGTGTTTACAGCCGTTGAGCCCTGCGCCACCTTGCGCTTTTGCGGTTCATTCATACAGTGATTCCTAATTTCTCCTCCATCAGACTTTTCTTAGGCTGACTTGCGGCGGATGGCGCCTGAACCAACTACTTCCGCCGTGCCTGCCGCATTCTTCCGCAGGTCAGCACCCAGCAAGTGGGCCAACCAAGGGTGCGCTTCGATGATGCTGGCAATGGCCGACAGCTCGCTCTGCCTCGCCGACGCTGGCAACGCTTGAAACGTGTCATCGTTTGAGATTAGGTTGCGGATGGCTTCAATGATTTCACCATCGACCGGGGCCGTTCCGATGCGGGTTTCTGGGTTCTGTTCGTAGCTTTCTGCATACTCTTCGATCCGGCAGTCTGCTTGCGATTCGTCAAATTTGCAGCCGTAGACATCAAGAGTAATTTCAACGCTTCGATGCCACAATTTTTTTGAAACTGTTAAATAATCTTGTGGATGCTTTTCCAACCACCAGTAGGCGAAGGCATCCCGGAATCGATGCGGTGTAAGCCTTTTTTGTGCATACCGCAATGTTAAATTGCCCACTAAAGTATTGACTGTGCCCCCAGTAAGTGGTCGACCATGTAGATTCACAAACAGAGTGCCGGGGTCAGAACCCACCAGTAGAATGGGGCGATGATATTGAAGATATTCCTCAAGCAAATCGACCAACCGCCTCGGCAATACTGAATGCACTCCACGTCCAGTCTTGGTTTCCTGTTCCCGAAAGCTGTACTGCCAAAAATGCGCGTCCGGGTTCAGCTTTAATCTCTCTTTAGCCCAGCGCGGAACATTAATTTTTGCAGAGGATGAGATCTTGTCTTTAAACAAGTTTGCCCGCATGGGGTCAGATCCGATTCGGCACTCCCTGACATTCCTCTGACGCCATACCATGATCAAGAACCAACGAAATAGCAACTCATCGTGCACGAGACGTGCTATTTGGCGGAGGTCCGTCTTTGCTGTTCTGGTTCTCTTCTCATGAAGTCTTTCTGCGACGGTAACCAGCACCTCATATGGTAATGATGTGGCTTCCTTGCGAGCCCACAACTCTGATTCCGTACTCTGCTCAATTCCTGAGAGCAATTCCCTAAACCAAGCAAGATCACGATCTTTATATCGTTGCTTGAGGGCGGCGCAAACCGACGCCAGCCTAACGTACACGCCTTCTCCGATTAAGTTACGTTCATTCAACAAATACCCAATGAAAGCACCAACCGATTCTTTGGTGACGAGTTCGGCAAGACTGCTGATCGGGGTGTGCTGGCCATTAATCTCGTTATATTTCGTAATAAATCCGTACAGCCTCTCGAAAGTGCCCTTTAGAGCTTTCGCAGTTGAGTTCCGGATTTTCCAGTCACGTGATCGTCCCTCAGAGTAGGGGGCCTGTTTCCAATCCAAGAGCGCGATTACCTCATCGCGCAATCGTTCCGGAAAAGTGCGGAGCGGGACACCATAGTTGCATAACTTACGATGAGAGATGCCGGGCAGCTTTTGTGCCAATCCGCTTTGAATCAGAACGCGTCGAAACTCTTTCTTGCGAGCACGCACGTAGTTAAATGAACGCGGTTCAATTAACATCATTTCGCCCCACGCATTAAGGTGTTCGTCGCTGAAAACTGATGGCATTATTCCTTGTGCGATGGCGTAACGTACGATGCCGGCACACCCCACGGCTTTAGCCACACTAGTGAGAATCGGTTTCCACGCTTCTGAGACCCTAACATCGGTTTCGCGAGTAACCCATCCCAGGTGCTTTGCCTCTCGCAGGAGCATGCCCGCATAGTTGCGGTAGGAACGGACCGCATTGCGTTTGTGGCGCCGCGCTATCAAGTACGCAGTGAAGCGGGGACGCAAACCCACGAGCGCTTCGATGTCCAACTCCTCGACCGGGACATTCAAGCAGGCCGATATGTGCCCGGCCGTTGTTCGGAGCATTGCAATGTGTTTATGATTTTGAAGCACTGCCAAGAGATCCGGGACGGTTCGGAGTTTTTCAGCCGAATCGACGGGACGCGCAGAACCGCGAACGTCCGTATCATTTTGCGTACCAATCGTCGGTGCTATTCCATTCATATATGCATTCTCCCTATATTGTTGTCGAAGACTTATGCGAGATTTCGCATATAAAACGCGCAGAACTGTGCGGGACCGCGCAGCTCTGGATGGGATGATGAAGCAATTGGCTTTTCCGGGCGATATAGTGCAGTGACCGTCACTTTTCCCGCTCCTGCCGTTTCGGTGTCACGCTGTTTTCCAGAAATTCCTCGAGGTCAATTGAAAGAAATTTTGCGCGGCCCGGCAGATTTCGCCCACGGAGTTTTCCAGTTCGAATTAGTTCCTGAAGAGATCGAACCGAGCAATCAAAAATCTCGGTGACGTCCCGATAGCGCCAGGCACCTTTTAGAGAAAGACCCTTCGCCCTCAGTAAGCTTTCTAAGAGCGGGTAGGCATCGAGTTTTGGGGATTGATCGCGCATACGGTTATCAGTCATTGCGGAACCAGATAGATCTGAACAACCTAACGGCAAACGCACAGACTTCCTCGGCAAGTCTTCCAAACAATCGAACAGCCGGGTTCTCAGAAGTCCATGGCACTAGCATTAGAAATTCTTAGGCTTTTTCTTTATCGTTAAGCGCTCATGGACCCTTGTTAGAGCCGACTCTGGAATCGAGAGTCTTGAGTATGGGCGTTTGTCGCGGGCTTCCGGGTGTCTGATCACTATCACTCCGGGCTCGAGCCGAAAAATGCGCCGTACTGTGTCCTGGCTCCAACCCCATAGCGCCGAGATTTGCTGTACTGAAAAGTGCTTTTCCAAAGCCGACATATACCCCGATTCACAGTGACGTGACTCTGCATAACTCAGACGTTGCGCCGAGCAGTACCCGGCCCCGACCCGCCTGAACGCTGGGTTGGTGCCGATGCGTGATGGTTGGCATTTTGTGCGGGACGCGCAATCGGTCGGTGACTTTCAACCCAGCGTCTGAACCAACTGTGCCCAAGAAATCAAAGGTGGTCCAGCAGCGATCCGCACTAGGATGAACCGGTCGAAGAAATCTGTATTATTTATATGGGGTTAGCAAGAAGTGCAATTTTCTTCTGGCTCTTCGCGGGGGCGGTCACAAACGCACAAAACCGGCAGATGGGCGAGCGCAGCAAAAATGAATTTACGTGCTCACATTTTTGTGGCTCACCGTACTCGGCGAGATCCCAGCGATCTTACAGGCGAACCTGCGGGCAATCGATGATGGAGTCCAACGAAACCGTCGATTCCGGTAGCGCTTGTCGAGCTCGGCCCTCGCATCCGCGCGTCGATTACTTTCGGCCAGTTCATCGAACATTGGTCTAGGAACCAGTCCGTGAGACCAAAATCTTTCCACCAAATCAACCAGCCAATCTCGATCTGCGCAAAACTGTTCGCCCCACGCTTTCAGCTCGTTGATGTGTTGAGGCCGAGTTGTCAGGTTCTCTTCGCTTGAACAACCGAGAAAGTCCGTCACGTAGAACCTATCGATGTACTCGAGCCAAAGTTCACGGCGCTTCACCGACTCTTCCGCCTTGTATCTCTCTCGGATAAATTGCCGAGCTGAGTCGCAAAGAATTCTTAACCAGAAATACCAATGCTCGTACACTTTATCCTTGTCGTCGGGAGGACCGGTGAGATGAACGTGGCGTCTTGAAATTTCGGAGACAATCTGTTTGGCGGCAGCTAGATCTTGTCGAGTTACAAGCCGACCGATCAGCTCGTAGAAAGAGGCATCGAAGCTAAACCTTCCGCTGTTGGACTCACAATAGTCTGTGACCGCAGCTAGGTCCCCCTTCAACATGCATTGATAATAGGTCTCAAAAAGAGGATCGACAGGTTGACGGAGCGGATGGCGCCGAAATTCGTCAGCGATCTTTGTGCTATCTCGCTTGAGAGTCTGGCGCAGAACAGTTCGCGAGGGCCGCCCACGATGTTTTGCCATCGGTCACCCTTAA
>Ga0182024_10018199_pt1 | contig 13109 bp, 7 predicted proteins | sample P32metaG_FD_120480 | JGI IMG/M metagenome (GOLD analysis project Ga0182024, IMG submission 120480) | Permafrost microbial communities from Stordalen Mire, Sweden - P3-2 metaG (Illumina Assembly) | ecosystem: Environmental > Terrestrial > Soil > Wetlands > Permafrost | place: Sweden: Stordalen...
GCGAGCTGGCCGGGGCCAATCAGGAGTTCCAATCGTTCACCAAAGATATGGAAGCGGCGGCCGCGGAAATGGGACCCGCCTCGGACAAACTGAAGGGACAAGGCTGGAAAGACGCGCTCGAACCGGAGCAGCGGGCATTGCAACATCTGCTGCGCGCCGAATCGACGTTCCGCAACATCCAGGTTGCCTTCCGCGGCGGAGGCGGCGGTGGTGGCGGCGGCGGAGCCGGGCGCGACCTGGCGAATCTGTTCGACCTGGAGCTCGACACTGAGAAGAATCAGTATGAGACCGGCCAGCAACAGGGCTCGTCGCAGGAGCAGCGGCAGAAAGAGATCGACGAAGCGCTGCAAAAATTGGAACAGCTGGCGCGCCGTCAGCAGGAGCTGGCGCAGGCGCAGCAGAATAAGCAGACCTTCGAGCAGCGCTGGCAGCAGGAAATGCTGCGTCGCGAGGCGGAGGAGCTGAAGCGGCAGATGGAGCAGCTCCAACAGGGGCAGCAACAAGGCCAGCAATCGCAACAACAGGGCCAGCAGTCGCAATCGGGTCAACAGGGGCAGCAAGGCCAACAGGGCCAATCGGGCCAACAAGGTCAGAGCGGATCGTCTTCTTCGTCGTCGAATGGACGGCCGATGCAGCGGCAGAGCGATCAGCGACTGCAGCGCGCTTTGGATCAGATCCGGCAAGCGACGGACGATATGCGTTCCGCGCAATCGGCGGCGAGCCAGGGGCAGCAGGGCGCGGCCGACAGCGAAGCGAATGCGCGCCGCGCGGCGGAGAGACTGAAGGAAGCGCAGGACCAGTTGAACGGAATGCGACAGCAGCAGACCTCCTCGCAACTGGGCGATCTATCCGATCGGGCGCAGAAGCTGGCCGATCAGCAGCGCGATTTCACCAATCGGCTGCGGAAGGCGTTCGGCGACCAGATCCTCGACAACAACCAGCGCTATGGCCAGCAGCAGACCGGGCAAATGCGCCAGCAGTCGAACCAGCTCGCCGATGAAAAAGACAAGATGGCGAGCGACGTGGAACAGCTCGAAAAAGACATGCAGAAAGCGGCCCGCGACATGGCCGGCACGCAGCCGCGCGCGTCCTCCGGAGTCCGCGAGGCGTTATCGGAAATGCAGCAGAACGAGGCCAAGCTGCGAATGCAGTATTCGGCGCGCAACATCCGGCAGGGGCTGGGCGGCTACATGGTGCCGCGCGAGGCGCCGATCACGGAGACGATGGACAAGGTGGCCGACGATCTGAAGCGCGCCCAGGCGGCGGTGGATAAGAACGGCGAGCAGCAGGCGGGGAACGCCAACAGCCAGAGCCAAAGGTCGCTGGCGGAGATCGAGCGGATGCGCGGCCAGATGGAGCGCATGGCGGGTCGCCAGCAGGGCGGCCAGCAGCAGGGCGGTCAGCAACAAGGTGGCCAACAGCAAGGCGGTCAGCAACAAGGCGGCCAACAGCAAGGCGGCCAACAAGCCGGCGGACAGCAAGCCGGTCAACAAGGAACCCAGGCTGGTGGCACACAGCAGGGCGGCGGCAGCAATGGCCGGATGTACGGCGGCAACCGGCAATACGGCGGCGGGCAATGGGGACCGTACAATCAGTACGGCCGCTTTGCGCCGGAGGGGATTTACGAGATCCCCGACAATCGTCCGCTCGATCCGAATCGCGCGATTCAGGACGCGACGCGCGCGCTGAACGACATGCGCCAGCAGTACAAAGACAATCCCGACATGGTTCGCCAGATCGGGGACCTGGAGCATGAGATTTCGCGTTTGCAGGTGGGCGACATCAGCTCCCAGGAGTTGACCAACCGGCTGAACCGGGTGGTGCTGCCGAATCTGGAATCGCTCGAAGTTCAGTTGCGCCGGGAGGCTGACAAGTCCGACGGCGACCAGGTGCGCAGCGGGACGACGGATCGTGTGCCTGCGGGATACACGGACGCGGTCGCGGAGTATTTCCGGAAGCTGAGTAAGGGCAAGTAATTCGGGACGGCGCGAATGAAGCTGCTCGCCGGTGCGTTGGCTACTGCGTGCGTTCTGCTGGCGGAGCCGCCGGAATCGAGATGCACAGCGGCGCATTTTGAATGGCCGAAATATCGTCCCCTAGCGAAACAAGCCCGAATCTCGGGCACGGTAAACGCGCGAGTTGTTATCGGGCCGGATGGCACGGTGAAAACGGCTGCGTACACCGGCCATCCTGTTCTTGTGCCGTCGATTCAGGGGTCGCTTGCCGGCTCGCGGCCAGATTCGGTATGTGCCGGCACCGAGTTCGATCTCTTCTATCGATTTGTGTTAGTGACCGCCGCGCCGAAGCAGCCGGTTCGATTTAATCCGCCAAACGAATTTGTGGTCGAGGCGCCTCCGGCTCAATGGCAACCCTCGACAAGCATAGCGAAGTGATCCGATTCGGCAAAGCCGCGGTCGATACTGTCGAGAGTCGCTGATCTCTCTCCGTATCTCAAAAATAGGTGGCCATCAGCTCCCTCGACCATTTTGGTTGTCGCACTTCGCCTCTGGGACCGAATTCTTCCATATACGGCTTCACGTCGATCACCGGCGTCCCGTCGATCGCATCCAGATCCGACACCGTGAGCCGCAATCCTTCGACTTTTAACAGCTGGCAGGTCGTCACGCCGATCCGGTTGGGCCGCCGCCTGGCCCGCTGCGCCAGAATGCCGACCTCCGGCCAATCGGCGCGGTTCTTCGGATGACGCACGCCGTGCTCGATCTCTTCTACGGGGACCTGATGCAGATGAAATACGACCTGCACGTGCGAGAACTCTTCGAGTCCCGTGGTCGCGCGGGCATCCACCACCGCCGGGTCGAGCTCGAGGGTAGAAACGACGCCGCCCCAGGGGATATCGCGCGAAGAAGTGGTCACCGGCGAGCGAACCACTCCGATCGATTGAACTTGAATCATCCCTTAAAGATAGCTGGTATTCGCGCACCCGCAACACGCCATAGTCCGAAAAAAAAGCACGCGCTCCGGCCTTCCCGGTTCAGAGCGCGTGAGGAGGAGCCAAAAAGGGGGTCCGGTGCCGGACCCCTCGCCGTTTATATGCTGAAGTTCACCGTGATGATCGCAATGGCCGAGTTGCCCTTGCTATCGATCACCTGGAGTTGGAACAGGTAGACGCCCGACGTCAACCCGAGCGTCACGCTCGGTGTCGGCGAATTGGCGTTGGTGATGAAGGCCTTGTCGTTCAGCGAAGTCCAAACATATTGCAGCGGATTGTTGCCGCCGGGGCTGAACGAGCTGGACGCGTTGAGATTAAGGAAGCGGACGGTGGTGTTGATGGTGGTGCCGCCCTGGATCACGATAGTCGGCGGCGTGCTGCTTCCGCCTCCTCCGGGGCTGGTCCCGGTGACCGTCACCGTCAGAGATTGCTGGGCGGTTTGGCCTCCGGAGCCGGTCGCGATACAAGTGTAGGCCGTAGTCGCCTGCGGAGCCACGGTAGCCGTGGCGGTCGAAGCGTTGAACACGGCGCCGTTCAAGGTGATCGAAGTGGCGTTCGCCGCCACGCAGCTCAGCATGACGCTGGTGCCGGGAGCGGGCGACGGATTCGGACTCGCCGTGAACGACGTAATACTGGGGGTTGAAGTAACGTTCACCGTTGCCGTCGAGGTGACGCTGCCCGCGGCGTTGGTCGCGGTGAGCGTATAGGTCGTATTTGCCGTGGGCGACACCGCCTGCGTGCCGCCGAGCGAAACGTTGTTGCCGACGCCATTGTTGATGCTGACATTGGTGGCGTTTTCCACCACCCACAGCAGCGTCGAGGACTGGCCGGAGGCGATGGTTTGCGGAACCGCCGAGAACTGGATGATCCTCGGCGCCTGTCCGGTGGTCACCGTTACCGCTGCGTTGCAGGAATTGGTGATTCCATTGGCGCCGCTGGCGGTGATGGTGTAATTGGTGGTCGACGTCGGCGTCACCGCCACGTTGCCGTTTAAGCCTACGTTCCCGATGCCCGGAGTGACCGACACCGACGTAGCGTTATTGGTCTGCCAGTAGAGCGTGGACGATTCACCCGCGATGATGGTCGCCGGGGAAGCGTAGCAGTACACCACCTTGGTGGTGGTTCCATTCACTACCACCGTAACCGTCGCGTTGTCGCTCGAATTAGCGTTCGAGGCGCTCAGCGAATAGGTGGTTGTGACGGTCGGCGCAACAGAAGAGGTGCCCACCGCTTGCACCGCGCCGATCCCGCTGATGTTGAGCGTGGTCGCGTTGGTCACCCTCCAGGAGAGAGTGGAGGACTGACCGGCCTGAATGGTGGACGGATTCGCAATGAAGAATGCGATCTGCACCTTGTTCGCGGCGGTGGTTGTGATGGTCACGCGAGCCTGTCCCTGCCCGCCCAGGCTGTCCGTCACCACTACCCGGAAGATATAGGTTTCCGAAGCCGTCGCCGGGAAACTGGTGATGGCGCTGTTGGGACTCGAAAGCGTCACCGTCGGACCGCCGTCCTGAATCCAGTGGAAGGTGATGGGCAAGCCGTCCGGGGAATACGACGCCGAAGCGTTCAGAGTGATGGGACCGGCCTGCGCGCCGATCTGGTTCGGGCCCGCGTCGGCGACCGGCGGTGTGTGGCCGACGCGCACCTGGCGGGTGACCTGCTCCCAGCGAATGCGCGGCACATCCACCGGAACCGGCGTGCTGGAGCCGGCGAATTCCCGGGGCCGCAGCGCGTTTCCGAAGATGACGCCGACCACCGCGCGGCCGTCGTTGCTGGGGCCGACCATGGTCGGGTTCAAGTCCCCTTCGACGGTGAAGGCGATGCGGTTGTTCAACGGGAAGACGAAACGCAGCGTTCCGCCAGCGCGATCGCCATAGGTGAAGCTCTTCAGATATCCCAGGTTCGCTTCGAGATAATTCTTGCCCCACAGGCCGATCGTGGCGCTGGCGCCCGCCTGGTTGACCACCTCGAGGTAGGTCTGCTCAAGCAGGTCGGGCGACACGATGCCGTTCGATAGCACCGCGGCCTGGCTGTTGATCAGGGCGTTGTTCAGGAACGCGTAGGTGCCGAACACGCCGACCTTACCCCACTTGAACAGGTAATCCAGGGCAAACGCGGCTTGTCCCAGGTTGCCGCTCCGTTGCATGCCTCCCAGAGAAACGTTCTTGAAGCTGGAAAAGAGGCTGGCCTGGAATCGGCCCATGCGATCCACCAGTCCGAGATCGAACTGGCCTTCCTTCTGGGCTCGGAAATACAGATATTCGGCTTGCGCCTGGACGGCATAGTGATCCGCGAAGACGCCGAAGAACCGGCCGCGGCCGGTGGCCGTCAGGTTGCCGTTCTGATCCATGCCCAGGTTGACGCCGAGCAGCTGGAACTTCGGCTGCTTGTTCTTATCCAGCTCCGTCTCCACCGCTTTGGCGACGTCGGAGGCCGACGGCGGCGGCGTCACCGGCTGATTCGCCTTCGATTCGAGCACCTGCTGCTGCTGTTTCAAAGCGTCCAGGTCGCGGCGCAATTGCGCGTTCTGATCGTTCAGATCGCGCAGCATTCGGGCGATATCGTCCAGCTTATCGAGGCGCTTCAACACCTCGCTGCAGCAATCGGTCATGCCGCTGGCGGCTTGCTTGGGCGGCTCGATGGCGCGGATCGCCTCGCCGACCCCCGCCGCGCTCACCGTTCGGCCCTGATCGTCGGTAACGGTGATGACCACCCGGCGATTCATCCAGCGGGCTTCATCGGTCTTGGTGTAGCCGGGCTTCTGACCGGCGTACTTGGGATCTACCTTGCCGCGCGTCGCGACCTCGATCTGGCCGGGACGGGCGCCATATTTCGTCAGGAAGTCGCGGACGGTATTGGCGCGGGCCATCCCCAGTTTGTCGTTCGCAGGGACGCTGCCCAGATTGTCCGTGTGGCCTTCGAGTTTGACTTTATATCCCGGATTTTTCTGTAAAAGTTCGGCCAGGCGGAGCAGGCTCGGAAAGCCGTCCACCAGCACCGAGGAATTGAATTCGAAATTAACCTCTTCCCAGTCGTCCCGGCTGGCGGTGGAGTTTAAGCCTTGGGCTGATATTCCGATGGCGAAAAGCGCCAGAACGGCGAGCAGCGCGGCGGTTCTTTTAAGCATTGTTGAATTATCCCTTCCGAAACCACAACAATCCCTTCGAACATGTTTGTACATCGTTCAGGCACGCCTTTTTTGGGCGCGCGGGCTCCCAACCGATACCCCTAAGCCCAAGCAAGGGCTATAGAGTCATCGGCTGAACTGCCGAGCCGCTTCAACTGATTGATAAAACTAACCCAAAAACCGAACCGCCCAAGCCCCCAGGCGATCCGCTCGTTTAAGACTATACCAACTCATTGTAGATTCAGCATTTGCATGAGTTGTTTCAGAAATATCGGAGTCCCTTGCCATACCGGGCTCCGATCCCGATAATAGTTGTGGGCCTGCCGGACGGGTGGTCGCCCCGTTTTCTTCGAAAAAAGGCGCGGGGAGGAAAGTCCGGTCTCCATAGGGCAGCATGCCGGCTAACGGCCGGGGGGACTCGTTCAAGCGAGTTTTACGGAAAGTGCCACAGAAAACAATACCGCCTGTCTGGGATGGCTTTTAACGGCTGTTTAGGGCAGGTAAGGGTGAAAAGGTGCGGTAAGAGCGCACCGCGGCCGCAGTAATGCGGCTGGCAGGGTAAACCCCATGCGGAGCAAGACCAAATAGGGGAGGAGGAGCGGTCCGCTCCGTTGTCACTTCCGGGTAGGTCGCTCGAGCCGGAAAGCAATTTCCGGCCTAGATGAATGACCACCACCCCGCAGGGGGTACAGAAACCGGCTTATAGTCCGGCAGGCCCGTTTCGCAGCAAACGCCGTTCCATCCGTTCTAGAATAGTAGCCACATGCGACCGCTGTTTTGCCTGCTCACCCTTAGTGTTTTTGCATATCCGCAACAAATGGACGACGAGTTCGCCAGACTCGTCAAAGACTGGACCACCCGGCCGGAATTTATCAGTCCGCTGGTGGATCATCTTCCGAAATCGTCCACGGTCCCGTCGCCGAAAGACATCCTCGGGTACTATCCCGGCGCGCCCAAGAAGCTTACCTACTATGCCGACATGTTGAAGTATTATCGCGCCCTGGCCGAAAAATCGCCTCGCGTGAAGATCATGAACATTGGCAAGACGGACGAAGGCCGGGAGTGCGTCGTGGTGTTCGTCGCTTCCGATGAATCGATCAGGAACCTGGAGGCCGATCGCGGCTACCTGGCGCAGCTCGCCGATCCGCGCAAGATCACCGACGCGCAGGCCCATGAGATGATCGCCAAGGCGAAACCGATCTATCACGTCATGGGCGGTCTGCATAGCGCCGAAACCGGACCCTCGGAAATGCTGATGGAGCTGGCCTATCGCCTGGCGGCCGAGGACACGCCGCTGATCAAAAAGATCCGCGACAACGTGATCGTCAGCATCACTCCAGCGGCCGAGCCCGACGGGCGCGATCGCTATGTTGACTGGTATTACAAATATAAGATCAACGACACCAGCGAGGAAGATCAGGCGCCCGGTCCGCCGTACTGGGGCAAATACATCTTCCACGACAATAATCGCGACATTAATTACTCGCAGGTGACCATGCGTACGCTGCTCGATTGGTATCTGCAATGGCATCCGCCGATCATGCACGAATTGCATGAATCCGAGCCGTTCATGTACACCTTCAGCGGCCAGGCTCCGCAAAATCCGACGCTCGATCCGATTCTGTACGGCGAGCTGCCGTGGTTTTCGAACTTCGAAATGGAGCAGATGACCAAGTACGGCATGCCGGGTGTATGGACGCACGCGTTCGTCGACATGTGGGCCCCCGGATACTTGGGATTCATGTCGTCGAATCATAACGGCATGATGCGGATGTATGAAACCTTCGGAAACGGCGGCGCGAATACCATGCATCGCCGTATCGACGGCGGTGGCCGCGGCGGCGCTCCCGAAGGCGGTCGCGGAGGCCGCGGAATGACTGCGCGTGAATGGTACCGTCCGCTTCCGCCCTATCGCGAAACCGACTGGAGCCAGCGCGACAACACCAACTACGAAGAGACCGGCGTGCTCACCGCGCTGCAGCTGACCTCGGCATTTCCCGAAATTATTCTCGAAAATTTCTACAAAAAGAGCAGAAATTCGATCGAAGCCGGCAAGACCGACGCGATCCACGGCTACGTGATTCCGGCCGGCCAGCCGGATATGACCCGCGTCGCCCGGGTCGTGGATATTCTGAGGCTGCAAGGCATCGAAATCGGTCGCGCCAGCGCGGAAGTGAAAATCAAGGAAGGCACTTTTCCCGCCGGATCGTTCGTGATTAAGCGCGATCAGCCCTACGGGCGCCTAGCCAAAATTCTGCTCGAAAAGCAGGATTTTCCGGACCCCGCCTTAACCACTTACGACGACACCGCCTGGACCATGGGGTTGATGTCGGAGGCTAAAGTAATCGAGAGCCAGGACGCAGCGGTGCTGAATATTCCCGCGCCGCTGATCGATAAATTCGAAGTGCACGGCACCGTCAGCGGCAGCGGCGCTTATTACGCGGTGCTCGATAACGGGTCGAACAACCTGGTGACGCTGCGCTATCGCATCAAGGATGTGCCGGTGCGCGCGGTCGAGCAGGCGTTCAAGAACGGCGATCAGGAGATCCCCGCCGGATCGTTCATCCTGGCCGCGAGCGCGCTCGAAAAAATGAAGAGCGCGGTTGAGCCGCTGGGCTTGACCGCCGTCGCTCTTTCGGCCGCACCGGCGGTGCCGATGCACGACGTCGATCTGCCGCGCCTCGCCATTTACAGTACCTGGGGCAGCACCCAGGAAGTCGGTTGGGTGCGGCACGCTTTCGATCAATACGAAGTGCCGTTCGATCTGATTTTCAAGGAGCGCGTGAAGCAGGGCAATCTGCGCGGAGCCTACGACGTGATCGTGATTCCCAACCAGGGTCGCGGCGCGAAGGGCCTGGTGTACGATGTCGAGCCGCGTGCCGGCAAGCCGCCGCTGGCGTACACCAAATCGGATCAGTTCAAGAATCTGGGAATGTACGGATCGTCTGAAGACATCACCGGCGGCATGGGTCTTGAGGGCGTAGTCGAATTTCGCAAGTTCGTCGAAGCGGGTGGCGTGATGGTGACGCTCGGGACCGCCAGCGCATTCCCCGCCGAGTTCGGGATCACCCGTCGCGTGGAAGCGGCCAGAACGTCGCTGGCGTTTTATGCGCCGGGTCCCATTGTGCAGGCTGAAATTCTGCGCTCGGCCAGCCCGATTTTCTACGGATATACGGAGAAGACGATTCCGGTGCGGTGGGCCAACGGTCCTTTGTTGACGGTGCAGGAACGCGACCGCGAGCAGGAAGTTTTGATGCGCTTTCCCGGCGGCGATTCAAGCGTGCTAAGCGGTCTGATGCGCGGAGCGAACGAGATCCGCAATCGTCCCGCGATTGTCGACGTCCCGGTAGGCGACGGACGAGTAGTGATGTTCGCGACGAATCCCTGCTATCGCTGGCAAAATTTCGGCGAGTTCGGGATGCTTTTCAATACGATCATGCACTATAACGACCTGAAGCCGAAGTGAGTGACGCGGGTTACTGGATCGAGTCCCGCGTTCTGACGGACAGTGAGTGCGACGACCTGATCACCGCAGTGTCGACTGCGAATCGATCTCGCGCAGGCATTCGACACCTGATGTCGAATACGGCGGTTGCGGCCCTTGCGGCGGATGACCGGATGATTTCCATTGCCCGGCGCGCGCTTGGAATTTCTGCCATCCCCTTTCGAGCGACGCTCTTCGAGAAATCCGGTGAAAAGAACTGGCTGATAGGGTGGCATCAGGACACCGCTCTTCCGCTTGCGTCGAGATTCGATCAAGCAGGCTGGGGCCCATGGTCCGAGAAGCACGGCGTCTGCTACGCGCACGCTCCGGCGTGGGCCCTTTCACGTGTTGTCGCCCTTCGCCTCCATTTGGATCCTTCGACCCCGGATAACGGCCCCCTGCGGGTTATCCCCGGCTCCCACTGCGCCGGCCTGCTTAGCGACGACGAAGTTTTTGCCCTCGCCCGGGCACACGATCAAGTTGAGTGCCCAACCCCGCGAGGCGGCGTGCTCGCCATGCGCCCGCTGTTGGTTCATTCGTCTTCGAAAGCCGTCTCGGACGAACCGCGGAGGGTGCTGCACATTGAGTATGCGGATTCCCTCGACCTTGCGCCTGGCATCCGCTTAGCGATCGCCTGACACAATCGTGCGAGCGGCATGGAACCTCGTCGGAATCTGAGACAATCGAAGCGGCATGCCTTGTCTTGTTCTGATCCTGGTCCTGGCCTTCCCGCGAATCGTTTTGGCGCTGATGTTTTTCTTCTCCAATTACCTGGAGCGCGCCTACCACGGGATTCTCATCCCGCTTCTGGGGTTTATTTTCCTGCCCCTCACCACCCTCGCCTACGCTTGGATGGTAAACTCCGGAATGCCGCTGGCGGGAATTAATCTGTTGATCCTGATCGTCGCCGTCATCATCGACGTCGGCGGACTCGGCGGCGGCGAATATCATCGCAGGAGTCGATAGCCCATGCCCACGCCGAAAGAGGTCTGGTCCACCGGAGATTTCTCCATCGTCGGAAGCGCCGTCGTCATCGTCAGCGAGCTGCTGTGCGAATCGGTCGAACTGCACGCCGGAGATCGCGTGCTCGATGTGGCGACCGGTTCGGGAAACACGGCTCTCTCAGCCGCCCGCCGCGCGTGCAAAGTCACCGGGATCGATTTTGTGCCGGCCCTGCTCGACCGCGCCCGCGAGCGCGCCGCCGCCGAGCGCTTGAAAATTGACTTTCAGGACGGCGCCGCCGAGTCGATTCCTTTTGAAGATGGCAGCTTCGACGTCGTGCTCTCCACTTTTGGCGCCATGTTCGCCGATCCCGCGCGCGCCACTTCGGAAATGCTTCGCGTCTGCCGCAGCGGCGGAAAAATCGGAATGGCCAACTGGACGCCCGACGGAATGATGGGCGAATCGTTCCGCGTCACCTCGAAATTTATGCCGCCTCCGCTGCCCGGATTTCAGCCGCCGACCCTGTGGGGATCTCCCGACGTTGTACGCCAGCGTTTCGGCAGCGCCGTGCGCGACATTCGTTTTGTCGAGCGCAAGGCGGCCATGCGGCACTACACCCCCGAATCCTGGGTCGAGTTCATGAAAAAATACTTCGGCCCGACCATTCGCGCGCATGAAGCCGCCGGCGATCGCGCGCCGGAGCTGAGCGCCGCCACGCTCGAAATGGTTCGCCGCCACAACCGCTCCGGTGACGACACGCTCTTGATGTATCCCGATTACATCGAAGTAATCGCCATCAAGTCCTGAAAATCCGATACACCGGAAAACTCGCCGCGATGAGCGCAGCGGCGTACAGGCTGTGGCGCGGATCGCTGAACAAAGATCCAATCACGATTCCCGCGGCCGCCAGCAGCACCATCGCGCTCACCCATGGATACCCCCACGCGCGGAACGGACGCGGCAGTGCCGGCTCGCGGTGCCGCAATACGAACAGCGCGCTCAACGCGAAGCAGTGATTCACCACGAAGATGACGCTGGCCACCGCGATCAAAGTCTTGAACGTTCCGCTGGCGGCGAGCGCTGCCGCTAATCCCACCGTCGCCGCCAGCGCCCAATCGGGATTGCCCCGCGAGCTGACCGTCGCCATCTGCGCCGGGAAGAGCCCGCCGCGCGCCATCGCGTAAAGAATTCGCGGCGCACACAACATCACCGCGTTAATCATCGGGGGCAGGGAAATCAGCGACAGAATGGTGATCAGCTTTCCCCCGGATGATCCGAACAAGCGTTCGGCGGCCGCCGCGGCGGGCAGTTTCGATCCGGCCAGCTCGCCCAGCGGCAACACATATACCAACGCCGCGTTCACCAGAACATAAATCACGATGACCAGCGCCACGCCGCCGATCATCGACCGCGGCAGGTAACGGATCGGGTCCTTGATCTCCTCGGTAAAATACAGCGCCTCGTACCAGCCGTCGTAAGTGAGAATGATCGCCTGCACCGCCAGAATGAGCGCGATGAACAGCGGTTCTGTTCGCACCGGCGGAGCGGCGTATGGTTTATTTCCGCCGTACAGAAAACAAGCCGCGACCAGTGTCAGAAACGCGATGGCCTTGATCAGACTGGTCGCCTGCTGAACCCGGCTGCTGGCACGCAGGCCGCTCCATTGCAGCAATCCGAAGGCGCCGATGATGGCAACCGCGATACCTGTTTCCCACCCGACGAGCGAGGGAAACAATGAAGTGAAAAATTCGCCGAACGCGACCGATGCGTAAGCGATCGCCGAGCTTTGGCCGATCCAGTCGGTCCAGCCGACCGTGAAGCCCACCGAGTTTCCAAACGCGCGCCGCGAAAATACGAAATACCCGCCGGTTTCGGGCAGCATGGTGGCCAACTCGGTGACGGATACGGCAGCCAGCAGCGCGTAAATTCCTCCGCCCAGCCACAGGCCCAGGATCAGCGGCGTGCTCGCCAGATGCGCGGCCACTTCTCCGGGCGTCCGCAGAATGCCGACCCCGATCACCGCTCCGACGATCACCGCGATGCCGAAACCGGCGCCCAGGATGCGAAGAAGCTTGTGATCGTTCACGAGGGTTCCGCTAGTGTAGCGTTTTCCAGATCAGCACGGCCACTCCCGCGAGAAATCCGGCCAGCGCCTCGTACTCCCGATTGCGCCGGTACAGCGACCATCGAAAATGTTTGAAACTTTTTCCGGTAAAACGAGGGACCAGCTTGGGAACACGCCGCGCGTAATCTGAGTAGCCGGGAAACAAGCTGCGCAGGTGCTGCTCCTCCAGCTCCACCACCGGCAGATAGATCAGAATGAAAACGCCCGCGAACAAAATTCCGAGCTCGCATCGCCTCGACGCGATGACGAATCCCGCCGCGACGGCCAGTGTTCCCAGATATAAAGGATTGCGGACGTGCGCGTACGGCCCGCTTTCCGCAAGCGCAATATTTTTTTCGAGATGTCCCGCCGACCACGCGCGCAACGCCAATCCCGCGATCGAGACCGGTAATCCCGCGGCCAGCGACATCCATGACGGCGCCGAAAGCCACAGAAACGCCGCCACCAGCACGAATCCGCCGGGCACGCGCAGTTTCGCCAC
>Ga0182024_10018200_pt1 | contig 13108 bp, 9 predicted proteins | sample P32metaG_FD_120480 | JGI IMG/M metagenome (GOLD analysis project Ga0182024, IMG submission 120480) | Permafrost microbial communities from Stordalen Mire, Sweden - P3-2 metaG (Illumina Assembly) | ecosystem: Environmental > Terrestrial > Soil > Wetlands > Permafrost | place: Sweden: Stordalen...
AGATGGTTGAAGATGCCCTCGCTGAAACCGTGGTTGAAGGCCAGCCGATGCGCCGCCGCCAGATCGACCCGCGCCTGCCACTCGGCGGCGGTGATCGCCGGACTATCCTTGGTCAAAACCAGTGCCATGCGTGCTCCTTTGCGCCAATGCGCGCCTTGCTGGCCAAAGATTAGGACAATTCCGGCCCGGACGGAACCGACACACGGAACCGGCGCCCCGGAGGGAAACTAGCGGTGGACGTCGATCACGGTACGGCCCCGGATCTGGCCGCCGAGGATGCGCGACGCCAAGCCGGCGATCTGCGACAGCGGGACCTCCTCGATCATCCGGTCCAGTTTCTCCAGCGACAGGTCGCGGGCGAGACGCCGCCATGCCTCGAGCCGCGGCTCCTTCGGGCACATGACCGAGTCAATGCCCAGGAGGTTGACCCCGCGCAGCAGGAACGGGATCACCGTTGTCGGCAGGTCGCTGCCGCCGGCCAGCCCGCAAGCGGCGACCGAAGCGCGATACTTAAGCTGGGTCAGGATCGTCGCCAGAGTCGCGCTGCCGACCGCGTCGATCGCGCCGTCCCAGCGCTCGCGGTCGAGCGGCCGGCCCGGCGGCGCGGCCAGCACGGAACGGTGCAGCACCTCCGCGGCGCCGAGCCGTTCGAGATAGCTCTTGAACTCGGCGCGCCCCGTCGAGGCGACGACCCGGTGCCCCAGATTCGATAGCAGCGCGATCGCCGTGCCGCCGACACCGCCGGTCGCCCCAGTGACCAGAACCTCGCTGCCTTTCGCGAGCCCGTGTCGTTCGAGCGCGATGACCGCGAGCATCGCGGTGAAGCCGGCGGTGCCGATCGCCATCGCCTGACGCGCGGTCAGGCCCTTCGGCAGAGGCACCAGCTGATCGGCCTTGACCCGCGCCTTCTCGGCAAACCCGCCCCATTGCGTCTCGCCGACCCGCCAGCCGGTCAGCACCACCTGGTCGCCCGGCTTGAAGGTCGCGACGCCCGATGTCTCGACGGTGCCGGCGAAATCGATCCCCGGCACGTGCGGGTAGGTACGCACCAGTCGGCCGACCCCGTTGAGGATCATGCCGTCCTTGTAGTTGAGCGTCGAATAATCGATCGCGACGGTGACCTCGCCTTCCGGCAGCCGCGAATCGTCGACCGTCTCGAGGCGCGGCGTCACCTTGCCGCCCTGTTCGTGGAGGACGAGCGCGCGGAACGAGGCCATCGCTAGCCGCGCAGCGGTTCGAGGATGCTGACGAAATTGGCGACCGCGGCGCCGCCCATGTTCATCACGCCGGCCAGCGAAGCGCCGGGGATCTGCATGTCGCCGGCGGCGCCGGTCACCTGCATCGCGGCCAGCACATGCATCGACACGCCGGTCGCGCCGACCGGATGGCCTTTCGACTTGAGCCCGCCCGACGGGTTGACCGGCAGCCTGCCGTCCTTCTCGGTCCAACCTTCGAGGATCGCCCGCGACCCCTCGCCCGGAGCGGTCAGCCCCATCGCCTCGTATTCGATCAGCTCGGCGATCGTGAAGCAGTCATGCGTCTCGACGAGGTCGAGATCGAATAGGCCCAGCCGCGCCGCGGCGAGCGCCTTCTTCCACGCCAGCGCTGGGCCGTCGAAGGCAAGAATGTCGCGCCGGCTCATCGGCAGGAAATCGTTGACCTGCTCGGCGGCGCGGAACGCCACGGCCTTCTTCATCGACAGCGCGGTCTGCATGTCGGCAAGCACGACCGCGGCCGCGCCGTCCGACACCAGCGAGCAGTCGGTGCGCTTCAACGGCCCGGCGACCAGCGGGTTCTTGTCCGAGATCGTCCGGCAGAACTCGTAGCCGAGGTCACGGCGCATCTGGGCCAGGGGGTTCGACACGCCGTTCTTGTGGTTCTTCGCGGCGATGCGGGCGAGCGCGTCCGACTGGTCGCCGTAACGCTGGAAATAGCCCTGCGCGATCTGCCCGAAGATGCCGGCGAAGCCGCCCTCGATCTGGTCCTCCTCCTTGCGGTAGCAGGCGCGCAACAACAGGTCGTTGATCTCGGCGCCGCTGCGCTCGGTCATCTTCTCGACACCGACGACAAGGATCAGCCGCCCCTTCCCCGCCGCGATCGTGTTGAGCCCCATATGGATCGCCGCGGAGCCGGTGGCGCAGGCGTTCTCGACCCGCGTCGCCGGCTTGAAGCGCAATTCGGGGTCGGCCTGGAACACCAGCGAGGCAGGAAACTCCTGCTTCACAAAGCCGCCGTTCATCGTGCCGAGAAAGACCGCGTCGATCTCGCCGCCCGACACCCCGGCATCGGCGAGCGCGCCCCGCGCGACCTCGACGATCAGCGATTCGACGTCGCGGTCGTCATGCCGTCCGAACTTGATGTGCGCCCAGCCGACGATGCACCCGGTCATAACGCCCTCCGCTCTGCCGTGCGCGGATCGTAGCAACGTCCGGCTCCGCGCTCTATCTTCTTCGCTGCCTCATATGGGCATCGAGCGAGCTTTCCGCATGGACACGATCACGATCCGCCGCCCCGACGACTGGCATGTGCATCTACGCGATGGCGCGATGATGGCGGCGGTATTGCCCTGCACCGCGCGGCAGTTCGCCCGCGCGATCGTGATGCCGAACCTCGCGCCGCCGGTGACGACGATCGCGACCGCCATCGCCTATCGCCAGCGAATCCTGGCCGCTTTGCCGAAAGACGCGGATTTCACCCCGCTGATGACCGCCTATCTGACCGATGGCAGCGACCCCGACGAGATCGCGCGCGGTCATCGCGAGGGCGTCTTCGCCGCGGTCAAGCTCTACCCGGCGCATGCCACGACCAACTCGGCGCATGGCGTGACCGACCTCGCCCGGGTCATGCCGGTCCTGGAGCGCATGGCGGAGATCGGCGTGCCGCTGCTCGTCCACGGCGAGGCGACCGACCCGCAGGTCGATGTGTTCGACCGCGAGGCGGTGTTCATCGAGCACACTCTCGACCCGTTGCGCGGCCGCCTCCCCGAATTGCGGATCGTGCTGGAGCACATCACCACGGATGAAGCCGTCCGCTATGTCGAGGACGGTGGGCCCAATCTCGCGGCGACGATCACCGCGCATCACCTGATGATCAACCGCAACGCCCTCTTCCAGGGCGGCATCCGGCCGCATCTCTACTGCCTGCCCATCGCCAAACGCGAAAAGCACCGGCTGGCGCTGCGCCGCGCCGCGACGTCGGGATATGGGGCCTTCTTCCTCGGCACCGATAGCGCACCGCATGCGATCCCGACCAAGGAGACCGCCTGCGGCTGCGCCGGCATCTTCACCGCGGCCACGGCACTCGAACTTTATGCCGAGGTGTTCGACGAGGAAGGCGCGCTCGACCATTTCGAGGCGTTCACCTCGCTCAACGGCCCTGCCTTCTACCGATTGCCGGTCAACGAAGCCCGGGTGACGCTACGCCGCGAGACGTCCTTGGTACCGAGCCATATAGGCGACGGCGATCTCGCGGTCGCGCCGTTCCGCGCTGACGAAACCCTGCGCTGGCGGCTGATGTGACCGTCATTGCGGAGCCGCCGACAGGCGGCGCGGCAAGCTCGAGCCGTCTTGGCCCTCTAGAGCGGTGTCCGCTTAGCTTGAATCGCTTCAATTTCTCCTTGGCCGGGCTTGACCCGGCCATCCACGTCTTATTTTCGCCGCCCTTGGCTCACCAAGACGTGGACCCCCGGGTCAAGCCCGGGGAGGCCATGAAATGTGGTATGCGTCGACTTAAAGCGATCATGCTCTAATACCGGTGTGATTTTGGTGGTCGCTCGTGCTGCCCGTGCAAACTGGACTGGCACGCGGCTGAAAAAAATACGCTTCCCGGCGAAAGCCGGGACCCACCCCGAGCGTCTCGAACACCTGACCCGTGGGTCCCGGCTTTCGCCGGGAAGCGGATTCAAAAAGGCAACCTGTCAGTCCCAATTCAGTCCGGCATAAGGAGAGGGATTGCCGCGTCGCGCTACGCGCTCCTGGCAATGACACTTTCGAAGATCGTCTCCAGCCGACGCGATTGTGCCATCGCGTCGAACTTGTCGAGCGCGACGCGACGCGCCTGCTCGCCCATCGCGCGGGCGGTTTCGGGCTCGTCGATCAGCCGACGCAGCGCCGCGGTCAGCGCGGTGGCATCGCCCGAGGGCACGAGGAGACCGGTGTGACCGTCCTCGACCGCCTCGCCGATCCCGGCATGGTGCGTCGCGACGACCGGCGCGCCGGCCGCCATCGCTTCGAGCACGACATTGGGCAACCCTTCCGCGTCGCCGCCGGCCGCCTCGACGCTCGGCACGCAGACCGCGAGCGCGCCGCGCATCAAGCGGCGCAACTCCGCATTGGGGAGCCAGCCGGGAAACGCGACATTCGGCAAATCTGCCGCCGCGCGTTTCAGATCGCCGGCGATCTCGCCGTCGCCGACCAGCAACAGCCGTAAATCCTTGCCCTCGCGATAAAGCTGCCGCATCGCCTCGATCAGGAAACCGATGCCCTTCTTCTCGACAAAGCGCCCGGCGAACAGCAGATAGGGTCGCGACGTCTCCGGCGGCGGCGCATGCGCCATGCCGTCAAGCTCGACCCCATAGCGATGGACGAGCAGTTTCTCGGGCGGAAAGCCGCGCGCGAGCAGCCGGTCGCGGATGAAATTCGAGACGCAGATAAAGAGTGCCGCCTCGCGCTGCAACGCGGCGAGGCGCTGCTGGTAGATCGTCGGCAGCAGCCGACGGCGGTAATGCGTCTCCTTGGTCGCGTCGCCCCCGTGATAGTGCACCACGAGCGGCACGCCGAGCGCGTGAGCGATCGGCACGGCGAGCGCGCCGCCGCGGCCGAAATGCGCGTGCACCAAACGTGGGTTGAGCGCGCGCAGATCAGGCGATGGCGGCAGGCTGCCGAGATGCTTGAAGCGGCTGCGGTCAAGCGCGCCGAGCATCCCGACCCGGCCGAGAAACAGCGGCTCGATGCCGAGATCGCCCAGCCCATCGCCGCGATGGCGCCCGACCCACACCGGCCGCAGCCGCTCGAACCCGATATAGAGCCGGCGCAGGAAATGCGCCTCCGAGCGCGGCACGATGCGGTCGCGATAGACGAGAATGGTCTCGCTCATGGGATCAGCGCCTCGTAGCGCGCCGCGACCTCGTCCCAGCCGAGGCCGCGCTGCGTCGCGAGCGCGCCCAAATGCCAGCGCCGCCACAGCGTGTCGTCGCGCAGCACCGCGATCGCCGCCTCGGCGAAATCGTCGTCGCTCCCGGCGACCCGGCCGCTCTTGCCGTCGCTCACCCGCTCGCCGACCGAGCCCAACGGCGTCACCACAGCGGGCACGCCGAGCGCCTGCGCCTCGGCAAGCGCGAGGCAGAAGGTCTCGCCCGGGTCACCGCGATAAAGCATCGCCCGCGCCCCGGTCAGCACCTCGACCAATTGGTCGCGGCCGACCGGGGCGTGGCGCCGGATCCCCTCGCCGCCGAGCGTCTCGGCGCGCGACAGTACAGCTTCCATCTCGCGCGCGCCCTTGGTCACGCCGCCGTAAACCGCCGCGCCGGCGTAGATATGCAGCTCCGCTTTGGGCACCGCCGGCCTGATCCGGGCGATCCACAAATCGAGCAGCCAGTCGAGCCCGCGCAGCGGGTTCGATGTGAAGACGGCGTGCGGCGGCGGCGGCTCGCGCGGCGCGGCATGGCGGAACCGGTCGAGCACGCCATAGGGGATGACCATCCGCCCGCCATCCACCAACCAGGCGGGGATCGTCGAGGCGTGGTAGGCGCCGGTCGTCACGATCAGCGGGCGATGCCACGCGATCCGCCACGCCATGCGCGGCTTTCTCAGATAGCGCGCCGGGTTGTGCAGCCACAGCACCCGGCGGCGCGCTCGCGGCACCAGCCCGATCAGGCGATGCCCGCGATTGCCGATATAGAGGTCGCAGGATCGCGGCACGCCGCTGTCGATCGGCGCCCAGGCGACATCCCGGTGGCGCAGCGGTGAAGCGCACCGGCTATACGCCTCGACCTGGTGGCCGCGCGCGGCGAGCGCCTCGGCGAGCGCGACAAAGGCCGTTTCGGCGCCGCCGAGCGGCCCCGTCTCGGCCATCGCTCCGTCAAAGGCGATACCGTCATCGGCCATCACCACGCTCGCCATTATTCCTTTTCCAGCCGCGCCTTGAGGTAGGAAAGGATCGGGTAGAGCCCGGCGAAGAGCGCGATCAAGAAGCCGTACGGCCCCTCACGATAGCCTCGCCGCATGACATAGCACTTCCAGAACCGGGAAAAGATACGCCGCACATTGCGCCGGAAGCTGCCGATATGGCCGCTCTCGCGCAGATCCTTGGCGCGTGCCGTGGTGTAGCGGTCGAGCCGTGCGATCATGTCGGATATGTCGCGGTCGACCCGATGGATCAGGCGCCCGTGCAGCGTCGGTCCTTGCGAGCCCGATAGCGTCACCTCGGGGTGGACGCGCTGCGCTCCCCACAGCTTGGCGCCGTGGCGGTAGAGCCCAGCGAAAGCGCCTTTGCCGAACGACGCGCCCCAGCCATGGCGCACGAGCCGGTCGCCGATGTAGTTGTCGACCGGGATCAAGTGCCAGGAGACCGTGGAATGCTCGGCGGTCCGACGGATTTCGTCGGCCAGCGCCGGCGTCACGCGCTCGTCGGCATCGACCTCGAGCACCCAGGCGCCGTGGCACGCGTCGATCCCGGCGTGGCGGCGTGGCCCTTCACGCTCCCATGCGCCCTCGATGAGGTGCGAGGTGAAGAGCCGCGCGATCTCCTTCGACGCGTCGGTGCAGCGGTCGAGCACGACGATCAGCTCATCGACGAAATTGAGCGTTTTCAGGCAATCGGCGAGCTGGGCCTCCTCGTCGTGCACGACGACGACCGCCGAGAGAAGCGTGCGCTCGCCGCTCACGCTGCCTTGCTCGCCGCCCGGGCCCATAAGCCCCGCGCGGCTGCCTCCGCCGCGTCGACCGACAGCGTATCCATCAGCGTATCGGTCGTGCGGTGGTCGAAATCCTTGCCGAACATGGTTTCCGGCGCGGCCTCGGTGCGCACAGCCGCGGTGCAATCGCCCCACGGCGCGTACTGGTCGAGCGGGCTCGGCCCGAAGAGGCCGAGCGTCGGCACGCCGCTCGCCGCCGCGATATGCATCAGGCCGGTGTCATTGCCGATGAACAACACCGAACGCCGCAACACCGCCGCCGCGGTCAACAGATCGACCCGGCCGATCAGGTCGATGACCCGCCGCGGCGGGATCGCCGCGAGCAGCGGCTCCGCCTGGGCGTGTTCGTGGGCGGCGGCAAGCACCGCGACCCGCGCGCCGGGCAACAGACCGTCGGCGGCGGTGAGACGCCGCGCCAGCTCGGCGAAGCGCTCGGCGCGCCATTGCTTGCCGCGCCAGTTGGCGGCCGGTCCAATCGCCAGCACCGGCGGGCCGGGCGGGATCAGCCCCTCGGCCGCGCGTTCATGCGCCGGCGACAGCCACAGGCGCGGGCTCGGCGGCGGGTCGAGGTCGAAGAGGCGGGCGAGTTGGCGCACGCGGTGCTCGCGCTGGTCGCCCTTGGCCATCACGCGACGCTCGCCGGCCCGCAGCAGCCAGGCGAGCGCCGAGCCGCGCAAATCGACGACGATGTCCCAGCGCCGCGCCGCGACTGCGCCGTAAAGCCTGAGCCAGTGCGCGTTGAACGGCCGCTTTTGGACGGTGATGACCCGCTCCAACCCTGGCGCCGCCTCGAACAGCGGCGCCGCCACGGGACCGGCGGCGATTGTCAGCCGGGCACCGGGATGGCGCTCGATCAGGTAGCCGAGCAGCCCGGTAGACAGCACCGCATCGCCGATACGCGTCGCGGTGACAAAAAGAATATCCATATCGGTGGCCTCCGCGCCTTATAACGCGGTGCCCCTCGCCTTGCCAAGCAAGCGGCGTGCCTCTACCTCTTGAGGGGGAGGAGCTTGGCCCACATGTCGCCGATGAGCGGGAGCCGATTTGTCGTGCTGGAAGATCGCGGCGTGCTCGCAGTCGGCGGTCCGGAACGCGCGACCTTCCTGCAAGGCCTGGTGTCGAACGACACCGCCCGGATCAGCGGCGGGCGCGCGATCTATGCCGCGCTGCTGACCGCGCAGGGAAAATACCTGCACGATTTCATGCTGATCGAGGTGGGCGAGGCGATCTGGCTCGATGGCGAGGCGGCTCGCCTCGCCGATCTGAAGCGGCGCCTGTCGATGTTCCGGCTGCGCGCCAAGGTGACGCTCGACGAGCGGCCCGATCTGGCGGTCGCCGCGGTGTTCGACGGCGCGGCGCTCCATCTGCCGCCGGAGCCGGGCGCGGCGCGCGCCTTCGGCGAGGGAACCGCCTTTGTCGATCCGCGGCTCGCGACACTGGGCGCGCGGGTCATCGCGCCGCGCGAGCAGATTCGCGGGGCGCTCCTAGAAGCCGGCGCGGTCGAAGCCGAGTTCGCCGAATACGACCGGCTGCGCCTCGGCCTTGGCGTGCCCGACGGCAGCCGCGATCTGGTGCTCGACAAGTCGATCCTGCTCGAATCCGGCTTCGACGAGCTGAGCGGCGTCGATTGGCAAAAGGGCTGCTATATCGGCCAGGAGCTGACCGCCCGCACCAAATACCGCGGCCTGATCAAGAAGCGGCTGTTTCCGGTGCGGATCGACGGCCCCGCCCCCGATCCCGGCGCGATCGTCATGCAGGACGGCCGCGAAGCCGGCGAAATGCGCTCCAGCCGCGACGGCGTGGGATTAGCGTTGTTGCGGCTGGACGCTGTGGGCAAAGAGACAAAGCTTTTGGTCGGCGATGTCGCTATTGAGCCCTTGACGCCGGAGTGGATGCGACTTCCCTAGCACGTCACCCCGGCGAAGGCCCGGGCCCATTTTTCGGCTTCTCGAAGTTTCACGATGGGTCCCGGCCTTCGCCGGGAAGACGGAGAACTCGTGTTTCCCGAGATTAAGCCGCCGAGCTTTCCGAGCCTTCCAGCTCGGCCTGGGCCGCGGCGAGGCGGGCGATCGGCACGCGGTAGGGCGAGCACGACACGTAGTCGAGCCCGACCTCATGGCAAAAGCGGATCGAGGCCGGGTCGCCGCCATGCTCGCCGCAAATCCCGAGCTTCAGCCCCGGTCTTGTCGCCCGGCCGCGCTCGACGGCGATCCTGATCAGCTCGCCGACCCCCGCCGTATCGATCGTCACGAAGGGATCCTGCTCGAAAATACCGAGCCGCTGATAGGCGCCGATAAAGCTCGCCGCGTCGTCGCGCGACAGGCCATAGACGGTCTGCGTCAAATCGTTGGTGCCGAAGCTGAAGAACGCGGCGCTCTCGGCGATCTCGCCGGCCATCAGCGCGGCGCGCGGCAATTCGATCATCGTGCCAACCGAATACGGCACCTTGACCCCTTCCCGCCCCATGATCTCGCCGCCGACGCGGTCGACCATTTCCTTCAAGATGTCGAACTCGCGCTTGGTCGCGATCAGCGGCACCATGATCTCGGGCTCGACGGCGGCGCCGCTGTTGCGCACCGCCTCTACCGCCGCCTCGAAGATCGCCACCGCCTGCATCTCGTAGATTTCGGGAAAGGTGATGCCGAGCCGGCAGCCGCGATGACCGAGCATCGGGTTGGTCTCGTGCAGCGCCAAGGCGCGCTGGCGCACCTCGGCGACGCTTTTCCCGGTGACCCGCGCCATCTCGTCGAATTCGGGATCAGTCTTGGGCAGGAATTCGTGCAGCGGCGGGTCTAGCAAGCGGATCGTCACCGGCAGCCCGGCCATGATCTTGAAAATCTCGAGGAAGTCCGCGCGTTGCATCGGCAGGAGCTTGGCGAGGGCGGCGCGGCGGCCGCGCTCCTCGTCGGCCATGATCATCTCGCGGATCGCGCCGATGCGGTCGGCCTCGAAGAACATGTGCTCGGTGCGCGACAGCCCGATACCCTCGGCGCCGAAATTGCGCGCCGCGCGGGCGTCCGTCGGCGTCTCGGCATTGGTGCGCACCTTGAGGCTGCGCAGCTGGTCGGCCCAGCCCATCAGCGTCACGAAGTCGCCGCTGAGGATCGGATCGATCGTCGGCACCTCGCCCTGGATGACCTCGCCGGTCGAGCCGTTGAGCGTGATCAGGTCGCCGGCCCGCAACAGGACATTGCGCACGGTCATCGTGCCGGCCGCGTAGTCGACGCGAAGATCGTTGACGCCGGCGACGCAAGGCCGCCCCATGCCGCGCGCGACCACCGCGGCATGGCTGGTCATGCCGCCGCGCGCGGTCAGGATGCCGCGCGCCGCATGCATGCCGTGGATATCCTCGGGGCTGGTCTCGATCCGCACCAGGATCACCGCCTCGCCGCGGCTGGCGCAGCTTTCCGCTTCCTCGGCCGAGAACACAATCTTGCCCGACGCCGCGCCCGGCGACGCCGGCAGCCCGCGGGCCAGCACGTTCAGCTTCGCTGACGGGTCAAGCGTCGGATGCAGCAGCTGGTCGAGCGAATTGGGCTCGATCCGGCGGATCGCCTCGGACCGGTCGATGACGCCTTCCGCGACCAGCGACACCGCGATCTTCAACGCCGCCTGGGCGGTGCGCTTGCCGGTGCGGGTCTGCAGCATCCACAGCCGCCCGCGCTCGACGGTAAACTCGATGTCCTGCATGTCGCGATAGCGGTCCTCGAGCGTGCGGCGCACCGCCAACAGCTCGGCGTAGACCTCGGGCATCACCTCTTCCATCGCCGGCAATTCCGAGCTGTTCTCCTTCTTGCCGGCGATCGTCAGCGATTGCGGCGTGCGGATGCCGGCGACGACATCCTCGCCCTGCGCGTTGACCAGGAATTCGCCATAGAATTCATCCCCGCCGGTCGACGGGTTGCGGGTGAAAGCGACGCCGGTCGCGCAATCGTCGCCGCGGTTCCCGAACACCATCGCCTGCACGCTGACCGCCGTGCCCCAGTCCTCCGGGATGTTGTTGAGCCGGCGATAGGTGACCGCGCGCTGGTTCATCCACGAGCCGAACACCGCGCCGATCGCGCCCCAAAGCTGCGCCTGGACATCCTGCGGAAAGGGCTTTCCGGTCTCGCTCGCGACGATGTCCTTGAACCCGGCGGCGATCGCCTGCCAATCCTGCGCCGTCAGCTCGGTGTCGAGCGTCACGCCGGCATCGATCTTGTAGTCGTCGATCACCGATTCGAAATTGTGGTGCTCGATACCCAGCACGACCTCGCCGTACATCTGCAGAAACCGGCGGTAACTGTCCCAGGCGAAACGCTCGTCGCCGCTGATCGCGGCCAGCCCCGCGACGGTCGCGTCGTTGAGGCCGAGATTGAGCACGGTGTCCATCATCCCCGGCATCGACGCGCGCGCCCCCGAGCGCACCGACACCAGGAGCGGGTTCTTCGCATCGCCCAGCCTGGCGCCGATCGCCTGCTCGACGGCGGCGAGCGCGGCGGCGACCTCTGCTTCGAGTTCAGCGGGATAGCGGCGCTGGTTCGCGTAGAAATAGGTGCACAGCTCAGTGGTGATCGTGAACCCCGGCGGCACCGGCAGGCCGAGGCTCGACATCTCGGCCAAATTGGCGCCCTTGCCGCCCAGCAGATCGCGCAAATCCGCCCGCCCCTCCGCCGCGCCGCCGCCAAAGCTGTAGACCCATTTGGTCATGTGCTCGGCCTATCCTTCGATCTGCGAGAAATCGGCGACCTGGTTCATCGTCGCACGGATACGCGCGAGCAACCGAAGGCGATTTTCGCGCAACTTCGGGTCATCCACGTTAACGGTCACACGCTCGAAAAATTCATCGACGGGCGGACGGAGCGTGGCCAGCGCGATCATCGCGCTCTCAAAATACTCACGCTGCAATTCCTCTCTGACCCGAAAGCTAACTCGGGTGAGCATATCGATTAGTGCCTTTTCCTCCGGCTGCTCCAAAAGGTTTAAGCTAACCTCGTTGTTGTAGAGTCTGCCGTCACGTCTCTCTTCAATTGCAACAATGTTCGATGCGCGCCGATAAGCTATCAGCAGGTTCGTACCATCGTCTGTCCGAAGAAATTTAATAAGCGCATCGACCCTTGCAAGAAGTCGGATAAGATCGTCCTCAATTCCTTTACCTTCCTGTGTAGGTAGAAACGCCGCCTTTATGAGATCGTGCCTGACACCTTCCGAGCGCAGGTGAACTTCCAGCCTTTCTGTAATGAATTCCAGAGCGTTACCGGTTTGATCCTCAAATTCAGCGCCCAATGCTGCTTGAACCTTGTCGAAGGCTCCAAATAGAGGCAACTGCAATCTGTTCTCTAAAATAATCCGAATAACTCCTAGAGCCGCTCTACGTAAGGCGAAGGGATCGCGAGAACCAGTAGGCCATTCTCCTACGGAATAGAAGCCGATCAGAGCATCGATCTTGTCGGCGAGCGCAACGATGATACTTTCTTTCGCGACGGGGCAACCATCATTAGGCCCCAGTGGTCTATAATGATCGCCAATAGCAACGGCGATCGCGGTATTTTCAAGTTGCTTCCGTATGTCGACGTTCTCAGGTTCGTGCTGGTCGGCGTAATAATACTCCCCGATTTTACCCTGCAATTCGGGGAATTCGCCGACCATGCCGGTCGAGAGGTCGGCCTTCGCGAGGCGGGCGGCGCGGACGCACCGCGTCTTGAATTCCTCTTTGTCGTCATTCCCGCGTAAGCGGGAATCCAGGGCGGGCGATGAGTGGTCGCCCTGGGCCCCCGCCTGCGCGGGGGCGACGAATTGGGGGGCGAGTTGATCGGCGAGGAAGCCGGCAAGCTTCTCCATCCGCTCGACCTTGTCGTAAACGCTGCCGAGCTTCTCGTGGTAGACGCGCTGCTTCAGCGCATCGACCCGGTCTTCGAGGCGCACCTTGCGGTCCTGGTCCCAGAAGAAGCGGGCGTCGGAGAGGCGGGCGCGCAGCACGCGTTCGTTGCCGGCGGCGATGGTCTTGCCGCCGTCCGGGGTCACGTTGTTGGCGACGAACAGGAAACGCGGCGCCGGGGTGCCGTCGGGGTTGAGGCAGGAGAAATATTTCTGGTGCGTGCGCATCGCGGTCGCCAGCACCTCGGGCGGCAGGGTCATGAAATCGGCGTCGATCGCCCCGATCAGCACGACCGGGAACTCGACCAGCCCGGCAACCTCGTCGAGCAGCCCCGGATC
>Ga0182024_10018201_pt1 | contig 13108 bp, 12 predicted proteins | sample P32metaG_FD_120480 | JGI IMG/M metagenome (GOLD analysis project Ga0182024, IMG submission 120480) | Permafrost microbial communities from Stordalen Mire, Sweden - P3-2 metaG (Illumina Assembly) | ecosystem: Environmental > Terrestrial > Soil > Wetlands > Permafrost | place: Sweden: Stordalen...
CGGCTGGGATCGTGCGCGGGGCGAAGCTCGAGCGCCATTTGCTGTTCGGCACCCAAATCCAAAGTTTGCAGGTGACGGCGCTTGCGCAGATCCCACACATGCAACGCGTGGCCGTAGCCGCCCTTCAAGAGAATGTCCGGGTTGATGCCGTTTTCCACCATGTGCGGAGTTCCCCACTCGCTGGTGATCATGGTGTCGTAACCCAAGTGCCACCAGAAGTCGTACGCCAGATATTGCGGGCCGCGATCGATTTCCCATTTGCCCAGAATCTCAAAGCTGTCCGGATCCATTACGAAAATTCCGCCCGGGCCCTCACCGGAAGCGGAGCCGAGCGCGCTGCAGAAAATTCCCTCCGGACCGCAATGCACGGTGTGCGGGCTGCTGTAGCCGGCGCGTTCGGCGAGGACGTTCGCTTCAATCACCTTGACGATTTTCGGGCGGCGCGGGTCGGGTTTCGTATCAATGATATGGATGCGCGAGGATTTGATGCCCGGGACGATCAGGTAGCGCCGCTCGGTGTGCGGATGCGGCATGTACGGGCAGAGGCACGCGCTGCAGGCATTCCAGCCGAAGTGATGCAATTCGTCGCCAGCATTGGGCATGTCCACACGACCGACCAATGCGCCATACGAACTAGACGCCGGGTTCACATCCACGACGCCGAGTGCGTCCGGGCGTCCATTATTTTCCGCATTGAGCATGGCTACGAATGCCACCGTTTCCGGCGGAGCTTGCATCGCCATCTTCGGTGAGGGATAAAACGTGGGATCAGGCCGCCAAAGTTCCATGGGTGTTCTCCTGTTATGAAATAGATTTTTGCTGCGCGGCCGTAGCGGCTGTGCGCGGTTCGATTACATGTTCCATGCGAAAACGACGAGACATTACTTCGCCACCTCGGAATACGTGAACTGACGCGTCCAGTCCGTGGATCGCTTGCCGTCTACTTCCACGTAGATTTTCACCAGGGCATTCACGGGCCCATCATCCTGCGGAGGCTGCATGATCAGGTCTCTTCCCGTGGACCAAGTCACCCGCCGCTCATCGAGGTTCCCAAAGTAATAATCCATTCTGGCGCGATCGTATCCCTTGTAACCGGTCGCGGTAGTGAGTTCGACGAGCTTTTGATTCTTGTCATTCACCGGAAACTGCTTGCCGTAAGTATTTGCCAGAGAAACGTCTAGAGGCAGCCAGCCATAATTCGGCGCATAGAACTGAATCCAGCAGTGGTAGCTGGCGTCAATCTGCATTCCATGCAACGTGGGTTTCAGGAGCGAACCATAAATCATGCGCGTGGGGATGCCGGCGGCCATCGCCAGCGACGCGAACAGTGAATGAAAATCGGTGCAGTTGCCGGTTTTATTCGTCAGGCAATACTCCGTGCTGCCCACCGGAGAAGCTTTCAGGTGATCCGGATCCTTCACCCAGTAGTCCACGTTTTCCAGCGTCCAGTCATAGATCTTGCGTGCCGCGAGAATTGGATTTGTTTCGCCGGCCACGATGGACGCAGACAGCGATTTGATTTGATCGTTGATGACGACGTGACTGGAAGGCTGCAGAAATGCGAAAAGAGCCGCGCGCTCCTGGTCAGTCAGTGGACGCGTCTTCGCGGGATCAATGGTATTCCGGATTTCCGTGCGCGTCAGGACGAATTCTTCGCGAATGGTGACGGGACCTTCAGCAGGCGCGCTGACTTCCGCATACCCGACGCGGTTTCCCCAATCATCACGGTAATAGTGAACCGGGAAATCGGCGTGGACATTGAAGTCGCGAACCACGGATGCGGCGTCTTCCTGCGGAACGGCGAACCACATGCGCACCGACTTTGCGCCCTTCGGCACTTTCACGACGAATTCATTCTTGACCTGAAACGACGCCTCGCGTGGCTGCACCGGCTTCGCAAGATCGCCGCCAAAAGTGAATGCGGAAATTCCTATCAGGACGCACGGCACTACGCAGCTAAAAATCAGATACCTGATTCCTGTACGCTGAGAAATCACGATTCCCTCCGCGGGGAAGAGAGCTCACCTACGATGAATGCAAGAATTATTTGTAAAAGGGATTAGCGCAACGACCGACCGGCGTCGAGGAATCTACCGTCAAGTAAAGCCGCGATTGCAGCGAGTGAGCATGCGCGCCCAGGAAGCTGAGGAAACGAAGTTATAGCCCACGTCCCAGGCGGCGTCAAGCGACGCTGTGGTCGCGCGAACTTTTGGATTGTGGTGGCGCGGCTGGTACAATCGGTGTTTCTCAAGTTGCGCTGACTGCCACCCGAGGCCTACATGGCTGAAATTCAACCCTTTCGCGCCTTTCGCTACGATACGAACCGCGTGCCGCTCGAGAAAGTCCTCACGCAGCCCTACGACAAAATCACGCCGGCGATGCAAGAGCAGTATTACGCCGCGAGCCCTTACAATTTGATTGCTATCGAGAAGGGGCGAGTGGCGGCGAACGACTCGCCCGAAAATAATGCGTACACGCGGGCGGGGCAGAAAGTCCGCGAGTGGATAGCCGAGAAAATTCTAGTACAAGACGCGGCGCCGGGCATTTACGTTTATTCGCAGGAGTATCTGGTGCCCGGGACGCACACACGGAAGACGCGCATCGGTTTTATTGCGCTGGGGCGTGTGGAAGATTACGACGCGCATGTAGTGTTCCGGCACGAGCGCACGCTTTCCGCACCGAAAGCCGACCGCATCGAGCTGCTGCGGCACACGCACGCGCAAACCGGCCAGCTTTTCATGCTGTATAACGATCCGCCGCGACGCATTGACACGCTGCTGGAAGAAGCAACGCACGCGTCCTCGCCGCAGGAACTGCACGATGAATTCGGCGTGACGCATCGGCTGTGGCCGGTGACGGATGTGGCGACGATCCGCAGGATTCAGAGCGCCATGGCGGATAAGAAGCTGATCATCGCCGACGGGCATCATCGCTACGAGACAGCGCTGAACTTTCGCAATGCATCTCGCGCCGCCGCCGGCGTGAACGATCCATACGCCGCGCCAGAATTCGCGATGATGACGTTCATCAACACGCATTCCAAGGGCTTGACGATCCTGCCGACGCATCGGCTGATCCGCAACGTCGCGAATTTCGATTTCGACAAGTTTCGCAATGCGGTGGCGCAGGCTTTCGATTGGTATTCCTACCCGTTTCAGAATCCGGAGGAGCGCGCCAGCGCCTACGCCGAATTCCGCAAGGACCTGGAGGGAACGAATCACGGGCGGCGCGCGATTGGCATTTATCCCGGCGGCCGGGCGTTCTATATTTTTTTGCTGCGTCGCGATGCCGACCTGGAAGCAATGTTGCCGGATGTATCGGAAGCGCAGCGAGGGCTCGACGTGGTGCTGCTGCATCGGCTGATACTGGAAAAAGGGTTGGGGATCAGCGCGGAAGCTGTGGCCGCGGAAAAGAATGTGGTCTATGAACGCGAAATGGACGCGGCGCTCGCAGCCGTGGATCGCGGCGAAGCGCAGCTGGCGTGCTTGTTGAATCCGGTGCGCGTGCAGCAGGTGGCCGATATTGCGCTGGGCGGAGATGTGCTACCGCAAAAATCGACGGACTTCTACCCAAAATTATTAAGCGGCATCGCGATCTATCAACTGGAAGGGCGCGTGACCGGGCAAGCGGACGCACGCAGCGGTCAGTGAGTTCAACGAGAGGAAACAAAGGGCGGGTCCACAGCCAGGACCCGCCCTTCGAATTTCTGGCTGACTTACTTGGCGAAGCTGGCGACTGCAGCCGCCTCGTTGTCGTAGGTATCAAACACAGTCATCAGCTTGGTTACCTGCAGCACTTCCTTGAATTTCGAGCCGAGGTTGGCCAGCTTCAGAACGGCCCCTTGCGAGCGGGCGCTGTGGAATGTGGCTACCAGGGTGCCGAGGCCAGCGCTGTCAATGTAACCGACCTGCGCCAAATTCAGCACAATCTGCTTCTTGCCGGCGGCGAGCAGACTCTTCACTTTTTCACGAAACGCATTGCTCTCTTCGCCCAGCACGATGCGCCCTTCGATCTCCAGCACCGTCACGCCATTCACTTCGTTATCAACCATTCTCAGTGCCACGTTCGCGCCTCCTGGAAAATTCGAAATCGTATTTGGAATCGGTAGTGCCGAGAAGTCACTGCCCGGGGGCGGCGATCTTTCTCTTCAGTAAAAATCCGAGCAGGACATGTAATATCCGCAAGAGGCGCAGATCATTTTGCAACTGCGCTGCTCCAGCCGGGCCGAACATCGCGGGCAGTACTGTGAAGGCTCCGGCTGCGCCCCGCGATTGCTGACTTCCGGCTCCGCTGCTTGCGCCTTCGGAACTACGGCTTTCGGCTGTCCCATTTCTAGTAGTCCTTCGGACGCACGTTTATAGCACATCCGGGGTGCAGGGAAAAGCCAAGCCCAAATTCCGGGCAGGCCGCCGCGAGAGCTCACCTGTGACTCCCAGTGGCTTATGCCATAGACACCGCGGACGGGCGATAAGTGCCCGCCGGGAAAGGTCGAAGAGGCTGCGGCCGGCAGATGGTGGTAAAGTATCGGCAACCGCCGCGAGGTTTGCAGCGTCTTATGGACAGGGCGCGGCGGAGAAAACCATGAGACCGCGATTGTTGATCGGGTTGCTGGGCGTGCTGCTAGCGATGCCGTCTGTGATGGCGGCACAGCGCGGAGCCGTGGCCGGATTCGCTCCTTCCGGGGCTCATTTCGCTTCCGTATCAAGTGGCAGCGCGCCGCACGCTGCCAACGTGGTGCACACTTCTTCGGTCCCTTCCGGCGCCGTTGCAGCCAGCAGCTCAGGCGTTCGCGCGCGCGCCGGTGTGCATGCTGGAGACGTGCCTTCTCGCCATGCCGGATTGTCTTCCACGCAGCGAAGTCAGAATGCGGGCAACCGAGTGTTCGCGCCGATCGGCCCGCCGTTGGGCGGCCGACGCAATCCGCCGCCGGTTACGACGCCTCGGGTAGTTTATATTCTCGGCGTTGGCGGGTATTACGTTGCAGCCCCTGCCGATGAATCCGCGAGTTCGCCACAAGACCCGGCACAAGACGCGGCGGAGGTTGAGGGCCAACTGGCGGATGACCAGCAGGCTGGGGCGACGAATGATCGGAGCGACGACCGGAACGGCGTACGAGACGGTGAACGCGCCGACAATCGCGATGATGGTCCCTCCGAAGCCAACGCTGCCGCGCCCGCACGCGAGCAGCAGGAAGCCGAGCAGCAGGAGCCGCTGCCGGACGTCGGCACGCTGACGCTGGTGCTTCGCGACGGCAGCCGACTGGACGTCGTAGCCTTCACGATGACGCAAGGGCAAGTCATTTACATCACGCCGGAAGGCCGGCGTCTCGCCATATCAGCGGAAATTCTCGACGCGGATACAACGCAACGCGTGAATCAAGAGCTCGGAACCCCGATGCAGCTTCCCTTGTAACCACCACGAATTGCACCTACGCACGGGTAGTGCTCTGTTCTGATGCCACGACCGACGAAGGTTGTCGAGCTTCAAGCCAACCGCAACGGCTGCCCGGTCCCGCGAAGCGGGACCGGCCGCTACAAAGTCAAATGCGAAGAGCCGGCGAGACGCCCTTCCATCCCGCCGCTCGCGGGCTGTCAGGACGAGCCGGCGCCACGAAAACCGGACTGCCTGCCTACACGACGAATACCGGAGCGCTTAGCCTTCTGAACGGCGGATAGGCTCCGGCATGTAGAGGCCAGCATCGGCGGGGAGGCCGGCGCGCTCGAACTGAATTGTGGTGTGGGTGATGCGGAAATCGTGGTCGAGGACTTCGTGGATTTTCGCCAGAACTTTGTCGCTTTCTTCCATATGCATGTCTGGGATGCAGATGTGGCAGGAGAGCGCGTTGAGGTCGGTGCCGAGCGTCCAGATGTGGATGTCGTGCACTTCTTGCACCCCTTCGATGCGCAGCAGCGCGCGCGCGACTTCTTCGAGGGCAATGCTGCGCGGCAGGCCTTCCAGCAGAATGTGCGTGCTTTCGCGCAAGATGCCGACGCCGGACCATAGCACCATCGCGCCGATGGCGATGCCGATCACCGGGTCCGCCCAAGTGGTGCCGGTGTAACGGATGGCCAGCGCGCCCACGACGATGGCTACGTTCGAGAGCGCGTCACCCAGATTGTGAATCCACACGCTGCGCAAATTCAGGTCGCGGCGGCCGCTGTGCAGCGCGAGCGTGATCCCGCCGTTAATCAGCAGCGCGAACACGGAGACCCACAGCATCAGCCCGGTTTTCACTTCCACGGGAGTGCGCAGGCGCAGCACCGATTCGTAAATCAGGCCGAGGGAGACCAGCGTGAGCAGCATGGCGTTGACGAACGCTGCGAGGATTCCCGCGCGATGATAGCCGTAGGTTTTTTGCGGCGTGGGAGGTTTCGCGGCCCAGCGCATCGCGAGCCACGAGAGCACCAGAGTTGGCACGTCGGTGAGGTTGTGCACGGCATCGCTTACGAGGGCGATGGAATGGCCCGCGTACCCGGCTAGCAGCTCGACGGCAACCAATGCGAACGTGGCGACGACTGCGGCACCCAGCGCCAAGGTCATGCCCTCGGCTGGAAGCGAAACGTGCGAATGGCCGCCCAGGCCGTGGCTGTGACCATGATCGTGGTCATGAGAGTGATCGTGGCCGTGGCTGTGGCCGTCGTGAGAATGTCCGCCGGTTTTCTGGGCTTGGTCGTGCATCAGCACGATTCTAACCGCGATTTGCTTTGCCTTACAGCGTGGATTCGCCCGACATTCTCGACAAGTTAGCCGGTCTTGGCCAACGGGCCGGCGCGCCCCGGTGGCAAATAACGGAGTGGATCACGGCGGCCATCAGGAACGAACGCGCCGGCCGAAACGCAATTGACTTACCTCGTCGCACCCGCCTACCATGGCACAGTTTCGTGAACCTCAACTCTCAGAGGGGGCGCAGGCGCGCAGCGTCGCAAGCCGCCCGGCGATGACGCACCAAGTTGCCAAACTTGTTTTTTGGGGCGTGCGCGGCTCGACGCCGACGCTCGAGCGCGACACCTGGCGCTATGGCGGGAATACGCCTTGCCTGGAACTAACCGCGCCGGACGGGACCAAACTTATCTTGGATTGCGGCACCGGGTTGCGCATGCTCGGCAACCATCTCACCGAAAAGCGGCGCGGGATGGGCATCGAGGCGCACATCCTGGTGACGCACTATCATTGGGACCACATTCAGGGCATCCCGTTTTTCCATCCCTTCTTCGAATCGCAGAACCGCTTCCATTTCTATAGTTTCCAATCGAAATATCTGGGACCCAATAGTCTGGAGCAAGTATTCGCGGCGCAGCTCGCCAGCCCCTATTTTCCCGTGGACGTAACCATGATGACCGCGGCGCGCGATTTTCGTGAAGTGGCCGACGCGGAAACATGGGCGATCCACGGCACGCACATCACCGCGCGATATTTGAATCATCCGCAGGGATGCCTGGGATACCGGATCGAGACGACCGGCGGCTCGATCGTCTACGCCACCGACAATGAACCTGGGGAGCATACGTGCGATCAGAACCTGCGCCAGCTGGCGCACGGCGCCGACGTGCTGATCTACGACGCGCAATATTCTCCGGAGCAGCTGGCTTCTGACCGCAAAGGCTGGGGGCATTCGAGTTGGCTGGAGGGCGTGAAGATCGCGCGCGAGGCCAAGGTGCGGAATTTAATTTTGTTCCACCACGACCCGGATTCGCCGGACAAGGTGGTGGACGGATTTCTCTCCGCAGCACGCCAGGAATTTCCGGCGACGTGGGCGGCCACCGAAGGCATGTCCATCAGCTTGAGCGAACGCGGCGTGGCCGTGGACATGAAGGAAACGCGCCTGGGAATTCGCCGGCGGCTGCGGTTTGCCGCGACCGTCAGCGGGCAGACCGAGGACGGCAGGCCGTTCGAGGAAAAAGCCATAGTGCGCGATATCAGTTTGCAGGGAGCTTATCTGGCGCTGCACAGCCGGCCGCGCTTGCAGTCCGAAGTGCGCGTGGTGATTGAAGCTTCGAGCGATCCGACGATTTCCAGCGTGATGACGCTGCGCGGCACGGTGGTGCACTTCGAGCTGGGGCGCGAAAAAAATCAGAACGGCGTCGGCGTGGTGTTCATTGAAGATCCCGACCCTGGGCGCCCGCGCGATTAGCTGCGAATCCCGCGGTGCGAGTTCATACCACGCAGGCCGAGGTTGTGGCGTCAATTCTCTCAGATTATTCTTGAGTGCAGGCGTGCGGCAGGGCGTTCACTTTGCTTCGGTGGGGAGTTGCGCGAGCTGGGCATCGAGATCGGCAAGCGCTTGCTCCAGTTGTTCGCGGTAACGCGGACCCTGGCTCGACTGCAATTGTCTTTCGACGCGCGCGCGCGATAGCATCAGCACCCCGCGCTTGCGGCGCGTTTCAATCTGGTCCTGCGAGACTTGCTTTTTGTTCTCGCGGTCCTCTTTCGACTGGAATTCCTGGACCTGACTTTCCACTGCCTTGCTTTCCCATCCCCTGGCCATGCGTTCGATTCTAATTTGGAGAGGCAAGAATCGGGACGCATTTTTTGCGCGAGTTTCCTTGACTTGGTTTGCTGGAACAGGGCGCGAGAGCGCCGGAGTGCATCAGCCAGCAGGATCCCTTACGCCATTCAGCAGCAGCCGATGGCGCGGAAATTTGGGTACACTTGTGCGCGTATTTATTCGGGAGGCACGGAGGGAACGAAATGAAATTCGATACGATCGCGATCGGCTCCGGGCAGGCGGCCAATCCACTTTCTTTTGCGCTCGCCGATTTGGGGCGGAAGGTGGCGCTGATCGAGCGCGCCGAGTTGGGCGGCTCCTGCATCAACACCGGCTGCACGCCCACGAAGACGATGGTGGCCTCCGCGCAGGTGGCTCATTACGCGCGCGATGCAGCGCGGTGGGGCGTGCGTGCGAGCGACGTCGCCGTGGACATGCCTGCAGTTGTGGCCCGTAAGAATCAAGTGGTGCAAAACGGGCGCAAGGGCGTGCAGAAACGCATTGACGCCAGGCCGAATGTAAAGTTGATCGGCGGGCAAGCGAAATTCACCGGGCCGCACCAGGTGCAAGTGGGCGCGGAACTCCTCGAGAGCGAGAAAATCTTCATCAACACCGGGACGCGCCCGGCGATTCCGCAAATTCCCGGACTCGACACGGTTCCGTTTCTCACGAACGCCACGATCATGGAACTGCAAGTGGTTCCGGACCACCTGCTGGTGCTCGGCGGCGGATACATCGGGCTGGAATTCGGGCAAATGTTCCGCCGCTTCGGCAGCCGCGTGACTATCGTGCACACGGGCGAACGCATCATGCCGCGCGAAGATCCGGACATCGCATCGGCGCTGCAGAAGGCGCTGGAGGCGGAAGGCGTCGCGTTCCGGCTGAATACCACGACGAAGCGCGTCGAGAATCGTAATGGCGCGATTGCGCTCACCGTGGAATCTGGCGGAGCGACCGAGACTTTGCAAGGCTCGCACCTGCTCGTCGCTACCGGGCGGAAGCCGAATACGGACAATCTGAGCCTGGAAGCAGCCGGCGTCGTAACCGACGCGCGCGGTTATGTAAAAGTGAACGGCCGGATGGAGACGAATGTTCCGGGCATTTGGGCGCTGGGCGACGTGAAAGGCGGTCCGGCATTTACGCACATTTCCTACAATGATTATCAAATTGCGTACGCGAATATAATCGAGGGGAAAAATCTCACCATCGAAAATCGCTACCTGCCCTACGCGCTTTTCACCGACCCGCAACTGGGACGCGTGGGTATCACCGAAACGGAGGCGCGCACCTCGGGCCGGAAATTCAAAATGGGCACGTTTCCGATGTCGAGCGTTTCGCGCGCGATTGAGCTTGGCGAAACCGCGGGCCTGATGAAAATCATCGTGGACGCGCAGAACGATCGCATCCTCGGCGCGGCAATTCTGGGGAGCGAAGGAGGAGAGACAGTACAGATCCTCGGCGCGATGATCTGGGCCGACGCGCCGTACACGGTGCTGAAAGGCGCGGTGTACATCCATCCCACGATGGCCGAAGGATTTTTCGGGCTGATGGAGTCCGTGAAGCCCGCCAATTAATCCCACAGGCGCGGTGAAGCGTGATTCGTGACTTGTGAATCGTGATTCATGCCCCGCGATCCGCGACCCGGGCACGCCTGGTGACGCCAATCTTCTGATTGGCGAATGCATGCCGCCACGCAAAACGCCCGAAAAAGTAGCGATTAGGATGGGGCGCTGCTGTTTGTTTTCAATCATTTGCGTGGATTTTTAATTCTGGGGCAGTAGCGATTAGAATTTGCCGGCGAGTGCAGGGAGAGACGGGAAGCGGCGGCAGTCCCGCGTTGCGGCTTTGGCCGTTGGAATTGCGAAAAACACGACAAAAACTAGCGATTGATTTGGGTCGCTGGTGATTGTTTTCAATGATTTGCGATGGCTTTCGATTATGTTTCGCTAGCGATTGAATGAGGCAGTGATGAGTGTCGAGTGATGAGTGATGAGAGGCGGGCCAAGGTGCGAACAGGCGCTGTGCGGCGGGGGTGACGGGTTGAGTTTGCGCCAGACCGAGCATGTTGCGTCCTTTGGAGGCTTCAACAGCGCCCCGACTCACGCTAACACATTCGGATTTTCGGCGCTATTCGTAGAAATACGGAGCTGGACCAGAAGACGAAAGGAAGATACATCTGTGTGAGTGGACGGGAGCAGGGCCAGAATTGACGAGCCGAAACGCATCGGATAGCAGTACTTGGTTGTGGTGGCGGATCGAGTAGCGTCTAAACCCGCACCCTCGCCTGCGGCGAGAGTGCGGCACCCGGAGGTTCAACGGCTTTCGTTTGGGTGGCGTGGAAGGGTGGCCCACCCGCCGCTCTCGCCCCGATACGAATCGGGGTTCGGATAGAAGAATCATGGTCGCAGTTTAGGCCGAATCGATGGTTGGCGGAACGACCGCCAAAAACTGATTCACCGTTCGAGTTTCAGAGCTTCGGTCCTCCACCTCTCTGAGATCCAAGCGGTGCTGCACAGCATTGCGACGTACAAGTGTCTCTTGACAACGCCTTCGTTCTTATCGAGGGGCACCCGACAATTTTAAGGCGTTCATCTGGAGGGTGCGAAAGTGTCGGCCACCCGCCAGATGCTAACTTTAGTGTTTTCCTAATGTTCGTAGTCCGTTGGACTGCTCGCTCGCAGCCCAAAACGGAACGCATGTCCAAAGAAACGATATGCAGGAGGAAGGTCTCCATATTGGTACAATACAGTGGCGGAGAGAATCCTCGATAATGGCTGACTGAGTTCAACTCTTCCGTAAATCCTCGGCCTAGTGTCTAGCGTCTGGGACGGAATTACCGCATTACCTTTCGCATTGAGATAATTTTCGGTGAATACTTCTGACTCTTCTGGAAATCGTACCCTGAAACTAGCGCTAACAGTGTAAGGCTTACTGCCCAACAGCCAGGCGAACCGATACGGGTAAACGCGATAGCCTGCATCGGCTCCTACCACCCATCGAAATATGCCGTAAGACTCATATGAGGGCTTGGGTGCGATGTCGTTGAACAGATTTTTTCCCACCTCAAATCCCTCGATTGGACTAAAGCTTATCGAATCCTTTTCAGTACCCCAAAATCTAGTCGCAAACGTCGTCCGTACAGAAACCGACGACACTTCGTTGAGCATGCCTACATTCCGTGCATATTCGAAGCCAGTCCTCACATCGATTAGGGAAGGCCGGAGGGAGAGATACTTCCACTTTTTCTCTGGTAGCGGGAGCTGTGACAGATATACAAAACTGTTAATGATAGAATCCGGATTTGACGCTCCTGTTGTTCGAGTATCCACATCGACCAAGCTGGCTAGCCCTAGCCAGTTATTCCCAGAGGAATTGCCGATGTGGAAGAGCGGCTGGAGATTAGCGTAGGCCCCGACCTTTTGCGGACCCGCAGAGGGGGAGTAGTTCCAACTGACTAACACGTCCGTACCTCCGGGGCGCTCGAAGGCAGTTAGAACTGCGTCAGCAACCTTATAGAAACCTATCTGAGGTTCTGGAGGTGGGACATTTCCTGACACTCGCGGTACATTTCCACGTTCTGCTTTTGGGTAAGCCCACAACTGGACCCATCTTAATTGTCCGGGGAAATAAAACGTAACCGAATCTATATGTGTACATGCGTTTGTGGCGATGTCTTCAAAAAATTGTTTAACCACTTCTGGGTCGCGCTTTATTTCGTGCTTTAGGCTGTTCATATCATCAGGACCATAAATTGCGACAAATGGCGAGTCTGACGTGAGAGCCGTCGCATACCAAACATAGCAGCCATCTTTTGGCTTATCCGGTGGCTGATCCGGGGTCCGCGCTCAGGCTCGGGTCCAATTTAACTATGACAGCTGTCCGGCCGTTGTCGTACGTCTGCACGCAGGTGACGGAAGGTGTAGCCTTGAGAAAGGCAACGCTGCTTCCGGGTGATTTAGTTTTGCCCATCGTTACTTGACATAAAATTGTTCCGTTGCTACTGCTAGTTGTTTGGGCCGATACAAACTGCTGCACACTCAAAAGGATGGCTACCAGTACAACAACTCTCGTCGCCGCTTCTCTGAGCTTTGAGGTCATACTGGTCGCCTCCATTGGGTTTCATCTTGCTTGGACACCCCGGACCGGGTCGTCGCTCGTATCGTTTGCACGGTCGTCTTCCTTCCCGAAACCGAAGGAAGTGGGCAAGTTGATTGGTACATTATTCATGAATAGCTAGATAAGTCAACATTCGACTTGACACTTAGCTGTATAAAATACCCAGGCCATCGTGTAGCGGCAAAAAAACAGTAGAGGGTTGAAGACTTCACTCATCATAAAACTTCACCTGTAAGGGGTCCGTTTTAGGCGTGCTTGTGCGTACTTCGACCGGGCTGATTATTAGATGACGTTGTCGGCTGCTTCCTCCGAGTAGACTTGGTAGCGCTGACGACCGAGGCCTGCCTGCCTACGGCAGGCGGCCCTGCGGCAGGCGGGCTCGGAAGAGTCGGAGTAGGGATCACAGTTGCCCATGACCCCCTCCGCGGATCCGGACGAGCGGATTTCCCGCATCCGGCTCTTACCTTAGGTGACAACGCCCATGCGGCGCAGAGGATAAGGATGATA
>Ga0182024_10018202_pt1 | contig 13107 bp, 12 predicted proteins | sample P32metaG_FD_120480 | JGI IMG/M metagenome (GOLD analysis project Ga0182024, IMG submission 120480) | Permafrost microbial communities from Stordalen Mire, Sweden - P3-2 metaG (Illumina Assembly) | ecosystem: Environmental > Terrestrial > Soil > Wetlands > Permafrost | place: Sweden: Stordalen...
GCCCGTGGTCCAGGTTCGTGAACCACATAATAGTTCCCATGCTGAAATACTTCGTGCCGTTCACAATTTTCTTGCGCGACTCAGTTTTGATGTCATAGTCGTCCCTTACTTGGAACCACTTCGTTCCGCCGTTGTCGACACCGAGCCACAGTTTGTTTTCTTTAACGAGTGGGAAAATCTCCTTGTAAGTAATCGCATTCTGATTCCCAATGACCAGGCACTTCTTCGCATGCTCCACGAGCTGCGCGACGTACTCCCGGAACAGTGAGAACGGCGGGTTGGTGGCGATGATGTCGGCTTCTTTGAGGAAGGCGACGCACTCGGAGCTGCGGAAGTCGCCGCCGGGGTATTTATCCGGGTCGCCCTTGAGGGGGATGCGGGCGGCCTTGTTGCGCTTGAGGAAGAGCTTCACGTCTTCGATGTCCACCGCGCCGTCATCGTTCTCGTCTTTCACCTGGTCGAGAATGAACGCCAGCGCCTTGGGCTTTTGCCGTTTGCCGTTGCCCTCGTTGTATTCCGGGAACAACGTGCCCTGCCCGCCTTCCCCGGCGATGGGGGAGCCGTCGTAGCTGGTGGTGATGAGCTTCTTGAGGCCCAGCGCGTTGAACTTGAGGGCGAAGTACTTGAAAAAGTTGCTCTCGAAGGGGTCGTCGCAGTTGCAGTAGACGACTTTGTCCTTGAAAGTGTCGGGGTTGAATTCGAGGTAGGCTTCGACTTCCTTCTGGATGTCGACGTACTGGGTGTAGAACTCATCCTGCTTGGCGGTCTTGGCGGCGCTGAGGCTGCGGTTGAGCGGCCTGGTTTTCGTGTTGTCGGCCTCTTTCGCCATAATTCGTATGAGATTTAACAGCCCGCCGAACGGTCCGCAATAACGCCAACGCCGATACGATACCGCCGGGCACACGTCCGGCCAAATGTGGGCCTGGTGGGGTGGCGCGACGGGGTTGCGTTGAAAACCAGGGGCAGTCATCTATTTCCTACCCCAATTCCCGCGGGCAAAACCTGTTTGTTGAAAATTCAACGAATCCGCCGAGCGCCGGCAGGCTGAAATCGCCCCCTAAGTCCCGACGAACCGGGCGGGACTGCAGCGCCCGGGCGCGCCCGGCGCGTTTTTGGCACAAAACTGGGTAGCGCCTCACCCCGAAAAACGCGCTGCCGCAGTACGGACCGAAATCCGCCGCCAAAACGCCCTTTTTGGCCGTTCTAAGGCGGTTTTTCGATGCACGTTTTGGCAGGCGCCCCCAATGAGGCGCCTCCCGGCCGGTTTTCGTCGCCGCCCGGCGGAATTTGGCCGCAAGTCCAAACAGCAAAACGACTTGTGAATCGCCAATAAGCTAGCATACACTAATCAAACCCTCAAAAGCGCATCATTCTGTCTCGTTTTGTCCCACCGCCCCGCCCTGAGCGAGCATCCCGGCCTGAGCTTGTCGAAGGCGGCGAGTCGAACGGGCCTGCCTCCCCTGGCCCCCTGCCGAAATCGCGGAATAATCCCGCCCCGTGGCCGCACCAATTGGATGACTTGATTGTGCTGCTGCGCCCAAGCGGGTGTGGCGGACGTTGAACAAAACGACGCGTAGCCTTGATTCCCTCAAGGCGCCAGGCGGCTCCCCAATCGCCGCCTGTTTTTTTTTGCGCTCATTCCGATTGCGTCCTGCCCTTCCAGCGGCCGGTCCAGATTGCGGCGAGCAAGAGGAGTCCGCCGATGGCGGACATGATGGTTTGGACGATCAGGAACAGCGCCGCGACGGCCAGCGACTGTTGTTTCGGCACGCCGAACAGTTGCATCAGCAGGACGAATCCGCCTTCGCGCACGCCGACGCCGCCGAGTGAGGGCAACATGCTGATGATCCAGACCAGCGGCACGACCATGCAGTAGATCGTGTACGAAAGCTGCACGCCTTCCGCGCGGCCGAGCGCCCACCATTCGGCGATGGAGAAGAGAATGCCGACAAGCCCGACAGCCAGAATCGGCAGCAATTGCGCGACTTTCAGCGGAGGCAGGTTTTCCACATGCGCGAACGCGCCGGCGAGCTTTCTGGCGATCGTCGTGTTGCCAAGGCCGTCCATCGACAACGCCGCGGCCAGCGCGCGCCATGTCCGGCGGGCCAGACTAAGCGGCGCGCGCGGATACATTCCGATGGAGACGACGATCACCATCGCCGCCTGAAACGCCGGGAGCCAGCGCCAGTTGCGCGGCAGGCGATCGAGATAGGCGAAGCCGACGCACATGCCGAGCAGACAGGACATTCCCATGCCGACGAGGCGCTCCTGAAACGTGGCGACGATGGCGGCGGCGGGTTTGCCGTGGCGGCGGGTGATGGCCCACATGCGCACGGCGTCGCCGCCTGCGCCCGTCGGCAGAATCTGCGAGAAGAACATCCCGATGAAATAGAGCGAGACCAGAATCGCCGGGTTCTCCGCGACGCCGGCGGCGAGCAGAAGCAATCCCCAGCGCGCGGAGTTGACCAGCCAGCCCGCCGCCAGCAGAGCCGCGCCGCCGCCGACCCACGGGAGCGAGGCTTGTTTGAGTTGCTGCCAGACATCGGCGCGGATGGCGACGTAGATCAGAACGCCGATCAGCACGCCGCTGACCAGCGCCCGCGCCGCCGCGCCGCCCCAAAGCTTCACTGCGCCACCGCCCGCGTGCCCTCGAAGTCGAAACGGAAGCGCACTTCGCGCAATCCCGCCTGCGCCATAGCCTGGCGCAGCCGCGTTTTTTCCTCGCTGTAGAAGAGCAGAAATCCGCCGCCGCCGGCGCCGACGATCTTGCCGCCCAGAGCGCCGTTCTGCATCGCCAGCTCGTACCAGCGGTCGATGTCGGGGTTGCTCATCCCCGCGCCGCGCTTTCGCTTGTGCTCCCAGTGCGTGTGCAGATGCGCCGCGAACGCCCGCAGGTCGCCGGTTTCCAATGCCTCCTTGCTCTTGTACGCGAGATCCTTCATGAAATGCAGGTTGTCGATCATCGCGGTGTCCTGCAGCTTGCTCTTGTCGTCCTGCTCTTTGAGGATCGTCGAGGCCGAGCGGCTGTATCCGGTGAAGAACATCAGCAGATTGTCTTCCAGGTTGTAAAGAGTCTGCGAGTCCATCTTCAGGGGCGTTACCTGCACCTGATCGTTGGGCAGGAACTGAAAGCAGGCGACGCCGCCGTATGCGGCGATGTACTGGTCCTGCTTTCCGACCGGCGAGCCGACTTTTTCGATCTCAACCGCGCACGCCTGCTCGGCCAGTTCGTGCATCGGAACCAGCCGCTTCTGATGGATGTGCAGCGCCTTGAGCAGCGCGGTGGTGAAGCTGCCGCTGGAGCCGAGTCCGGTGCCGGCGGGAATGTCGGCCATCGAGGCGATCTCCAGGTTCGGCTCGACCACGGCCATGAGCTTGAGCGCTTCGCGGATGATCGGATGCTGTACGTCCTCGATGCGATCGACGTGCTCGAGCTTGGAGTACTTGATAATCAGCCCTTTCTGAAAGGTCTGATGCAAAGTGATGTAGACGTATTTGTCGATGGCGGCGGCGATGAGAAAGCCGCTGTGGCGGCGATAGTAAGAGGGAAGATCGGTTCCGCCGCCGCCGAGACTGATGCGAAGTGGACTGCGCGTGATGATCATGCCTTGGATTCCGCGTAGATTTTCTCGACGATCTTCAGCGCCGCCAGCGCGTCGGTCAAATCGCCGTTGACGGGGCGATGGTGGCGAAGGGTCCGCCCTCGCTGCTGAATGCAATCGACAAAGTGAGCGAACTCCAGGCGCCAGCTTTCATCGTCGCCGGGATACTCCCAGATCGTCGTTTCCGGCGGCCCCATCTTGGGGAGCATTTTGTAAAAACTCAATTTTTCCAGGCCGTAGCTGCCGCCGAGGCCGTCGATCTGCAGCTTGCCGGTCTTGCCGTAAATTTCCATCGAGAAGAGGTTTTTCCACTCCGAGCAGCTTGCGTGGAGAAACGCCACCTGCCCGGCCGCGGTGGTCAGCAGGGCGAAGCCGTTGTCTTCCACCGGCATGTTCCAGAAGAAAGTGCCGACTTTTCCTCTCACGTCGGTGAAATCGCCGGCGAACCACCGGGCCAAATCAATCAGATGAACGCCCTGATCGAGCATCTCTCCGCCGCCGGCGATTTTTGGATCGGCCCGCCATTCGCGCTCATATCCGAGCCGCCCGCCGTGACCGTAGCGGGCGCGCAAAAACATCAGCGGTCCGATCTCGCCGGCGTCGAACATCTGCCTGGCTTTGCGGATCGCGGGATGAAAGCGGTGATTGAATCCCGCCTTGACGACCACGTCCTTCGCCTTTGCCGCCGCGATCACGGGAGCCAATTCACCGCTGTTGCGAGCGGCAGGCTTTTCCACCAGCACGTGCTTGCCGGCGTCGATGGCTGCGTGGGTGATCTCCGCCAGCGCGTCATTGGTGGTGGCGACGATGACGATCTGCACATCGGCGCGCTTCACAATCGGCCGCCAGTCGGCGAGGATCGCCTGAATGTGCGGCGAGCGCTCGGCCAGCCGCCGAGCGCGGTCGGCGTCCACATCCGCGACGGCAACGAGGTGATGCTCGCCGATCGCGGAAAACCGCTTCTGGCCGATCAGCCCGCAACCGATGATGGCGACGTTCACGCTCGCTCCTCCAGAAGCCATTGGTTTTCGCGCAGATAGCGCAGTGTGCGCACCACTGCGTCGGGAATCTCCACCTTGGCGCTCCAGCCCAGCGATTTGATCTTCTTCGTCTCCAGCAGAATGAACGGACTATCGCCGACCCAGCCGCGTTTGCCGCCGGTGTAGCGGCGCTGCGGCGAAACGCCCAGTTCCCTGCAAATCCAGGAGAGCGAATCATCCACGCAGCAGTAGCTGTCATGGCCGAGATTGAAAATATTGACCGGCTCGTGCGAGCCTTGCATCGCCGTGAAGATCGCGTCGAGGCAATCGTGCACGAACAGGTAGCTCTTTCTCTGCGTACCGTCGCCGAGAACCTCGATCTGCGTCGGATCAATCCGCAGCTTGCGATAGAAATCGAAGACGTGGCCGTGCGAGTAGCGGTCGCCGAGAATCGACACGAATCGGAAGATGTAGGTGCGGAATCCGAACCCGGCGGCGTAGGCGCAGATCAAACCTTCGCCGGCCAGTTTGCTCGCGCCGTACAACGAGGTCTGGACGGGGAATGGGCAATCCTCCGGCGTTGGAATGACTTCAGGCTCGCCGTAGACGGATCCCGTCGAGGCGAATGCGACCGTTTTGATTTCCGCCAGGCGCATCGCCTCCAGCACATTGAACGTAGCGATGGTGTTGTTGCGGAGATCCTTGTCGGGATGTTCCAGTCCAAAGCGCACATCCGCATTGGCAGCCAGATGAAAGACGGCATCGTGCCCCCTGACTGCCCGCGCGACGGAGTCGGCGTCGCACAGGTCGCCCTCCACGAGTTCAAACCGATCGGAAGCTCGCGCCCGCTCGAGAAAGCGCAGTTGCCCGCTGGAGAGATTATCGAACGCGGTGACGGCATGGCCCTGGCTCAAAAGCCGATCGACCAGATGACTGCCGATGAATCCCGCGCCGCCGGTGACGAAATATCGTTTCATGCTTTGGATTTTTCCGCTGAGACAGCCTCTTTCCGCCGCTGAGGATAACCGCTTCCGCCGGATGTCGGAAGCGCTTATGATCCCTGCCATCGACCGCAGCCGTCTTTTGGGAGCCGAGCCATGCCGGACAGCGCGATTCTCGTTATCAGCGGAACCAACCGTCCGCAGGCCCATGCGCTGCAGGTCGCCAGGGTGCTGGAAGGCGAATATCGCGCTCTGGGCGCGGCGGTCCAATTGCTTTCGCTGGCGGAACTGCCGCCGGAGGCGTTCGATCCATCCGTCTACGCCACGAAGCCAACGTCCGTCACGGCGATTCAAGGCCGCGTCCTCTGTGCCGCCGGACTTCATATTGTGACGCCGGAGTACAACGGCTCCTTCCCCGGCATCCTGAAATATTTTGTTGACCTGTTGAAATTCCCGGAAAGCTTCATGCGCAAGCCTGTCGCCTTCGTCGGCGAAGCCCAGGGAATGTGGGGCGGCCTGCGGTCGGTGGAGCAACTGATCCAGATTTTCGGATATCGCAACGCCCACATTTTCCCCGATCGCGTTTTCATTCCCGGCGTGGACGCCAAGTTCGACGCCGATGGGAAGCTGCTCGACGCGGCGATCGGCAAGCGGCTGAAGGATCAGGCGGCCGGCTTCCATCAGTTCGTGCAGTGTGTCGTCACGGCCCGGTAATCCCCATGCACCTTCCCCCGCCTTCGCAGGCACAAGTCTGGATCGACTTCGACGGAACCATCACGCAGCAAGATCTGCTCGATGAGTTGATCCAGCGCCATGCGATCGACGATTCATGGAAGCAGATCGAGCGGTTGTGGGAAGCCGGCGAAATCGGATCGCGGCAGTGCCTTCAGCGACAGTTGGCTCTGGTGCGGGCGACCGACGCCGAGCTTGCCGCGCTGCTCGCCCAGATCGACCTCGATCCCGGGCTCTTTCCGCTTCTGGGGCTTCTGGATCGCTTCCAGATTCCGCGCGCGATTTTGAGCGACGGCATCGACTCGTTCATCCATCAGCTCCTCGCCCGCCATGACGTGCATATCCCCGTCCGCTCCAACAGCATCAAGCGCAGCGGCGACGACATAAGTCTGATCTGCCCGCTGCAAAGCCCCGATTGCGATTCGGCCGCGGCACACTGCAAATGCTCATCGATCACCGCGCTGGGCGGCGCGGGGCGAAAATCCATTTACATCGGCGACGGCCGCAGCGATCTTTGCCCCGCTCGCAAGGTGGAGGTGGTCTTCGCCAAGGGCGCACTGGCCCAAACGCTGCGCGGCGAGGGCCGCCGATTTCTACCGTTCACGACGTTGAATGATGTGAAGCGAATTCTGGAGCAGCGATGGGCGACCTAGCCGAAATCCCCGGCGCGATCGCCTCGCGCGCCGCCGAGATGGCCGAGCTTCTCTCATCGCTGGTGGCCATTCCCAGCGTCAGCGGGCAGGAGCGGGCGATGACTGAATTCGTCGCCGAGTGGGCGAGGCGGCAGGGTTTCGCCGTCGATCTATGGCAGGCTGATGAGGACGAACTCGCCCGGCAATATCCGCTGCCGCCGAAGTTTATTCCGTTGTCAGGCCGACCGACGCTGGTGATCCAGCATCGCGGCACGGGCGGTGACGCGGCGCGCAGCCTGATGTTCAACGCCCACGCCGATGTCGTCGCCGCGCCGCAGGCGCAGCGCTGGCGATTCGGACCGTGGTCGGGAACCGTTCACGACGGCCGCCTCTACGGCCGCGGCGCCTGCGACGACAAGGGACCGCTGGTCAGCGCGTTGTGGGCCATGCAGACCATCCGCCAGGAAAGAATTCCGCTGGCAGGTGATCTGCTTTTGGAATTGGTTCCCGGCGAAGAAGATTGCGTGGCGTTGGGCACGCTCACCAGCGTCGCGCGCGGATGGAGAGCAGACGGATTGGTTGTGCTGGAGCCGACCGAGAGCCGGCCGCGCTGCGCCTCGCGCGGGGGATTGCGATTTGAAGTGACCTGTCTTGGCACGGCGATCCACGGAACCGTCAAGTGGCTCGGACAAGACGCCATCGCTCTGCTGCCCAGCGCATTGCAGGCATTGTCGCGCCTGGAAGCGCGATGGAATGACCGCAACGCCGATCCGCTCTTTGCGGAATACCCGCTGATGCGTCCGATCACCGTCGATTCCGTTCACGGCGGCCAGTGGCAGGGAATGCTGTGCGATCAGGTCGTCTGCGGCGGCTATCTTGAGCTTCTGCCCGGCGACGATCTTGACCACTGGAAAACAAAACTCATCGAAAGCGTCGCAGCGGAAATGGCCGCCGCCGGCATCGCGCCCGATCGCGTCAAGGTGGAAATCATCGAAAGCTATCACGGCCATCGCACCTCTCCCGACCATGCCCTGTGCCGCGCCGCGGGCAAGCGCGACTGGTCCGGCTTCAATTCCGGTTGCGAGGCGGGGCTGCGCTGGCAGATCCTCGGCACACCCACTTTGGTCTGGGGACCTGGCAGTCTGGCGCAGGCCCACGCCGTCGACGAATGGGTGGATTTCAAAGAGACGGCGCTCGTCGCGGAGCAATTCACAATGCTGGCAGCGCACTTCTGCCAACCGCAAATTGCCGAAAGATGAAGGTTTCGTCATGTTGTCGTCACCTGTCAGCCACGCGAGATACCTAGCCTGCCCGCTGATATGGTCAGACCCAGCACGGAGGCGCGTCCGGCGCCGCCGAAGCCGGTCCTCAGGGAAGTGGACCAGCACGGCACGCAAAACCTCATTGAGTTTTCGCAATCCACGGAGCTGTCATGCCGTTGGTTCGAGCGGGCAAGGAAGTCGCTCGCCGGTGGAATCAGTTCCAGCGCCCGGTCCACCACCTGCGGCGACCTGCCTTTTCCACTCTACATGGTTCGCGGCCGCGGCGCGCACATCTGGGACGCGGACGGTCACGAGTTTATCGACTATCTGCTAGGCTACGGCTCCTCGATTCTCGGCCACGCCGATCCGATCCTCGCCGAGGCGATCTCCGAGCAGGCGCGCCTGGGCACCATGTTCGGAACCTGCAACACCATCGAAGTCGAGCTTGCCGAGCAAATCCAGCGCATGTGCAAGTCGGCCGAGCTGGTGCGCCTGGCCAACAGCGGCTCGGAAGCCATGTGTGGCGCCGTTCGCGCGGCGCGCGGATTCACCGGCAAAAACAAGGTGCTCAAATTCGAGGGGCACTATCACGGCTGGGTCGACGTGCTGGCGGTGAGCAACCGCCCCACCGCCGCCGATGCCGGTCCGCTGAATGCTCCGCATTCCACACCCCACTCGCGCGGCACGCCGCCGGGCGTTTATAACGATGTGCTGATCTGCCCGTGGAATTCGCCGCAGATTCTGATCGACCTGCTCAACCAGCATCAGGACGAACTTGCCGCCGTCGTCGCCGAGCCGATCGTTGCCAATAACGCCTGCCTCATGCCGCAGCCCGGCTACCTGGAAATGCTGCGCGAGGAATGCACCAAACGCGGCATCGTGCTGATCTTCGATGAAATCGTCACCGGCTTCCGCGTCGCCCCCGGCGGCGCGCAGGAACTGCTGGGCGTGCCGGCTGATCTGACCGCTTATGCCAAAGCGCTGGGCGGCGGAATGCCGGTCGCGGCCTTCGCCGGGCGGCACGACATTATGGAGGCCGTCGCGGCCAACGTCGTCAAGCACGGCGGAACCTACAACGGCAACCCGGTCTGCGCCGCGTCCGCCCTCGCAGCGCTGCGTGCCCTTGCCCTGCCGAGCGTCCGGCAGCGTCTGGATCGCCACGGCCAGCACCTGATGGAAGCCATTCGCCACGCCGCGCGCGATCATCGCGTGGAGTGTATCGTTCAGGGCCGCGGCTGCATGTTCCAGATCGTCTTCGCCGCGCAAGCCCCGCGGCACTACCGTGATCTGTTCGGCGCGGATCAAAGGAAGTATTCGAGATTTCGCCACGTCCTCCTGGAGCAGGGTTTGCACGCCAACAGTTCGCCCCTTGCGTGCTGGTTTACGTCGACCGCCCACACGGATGACGACGCCCGCGCCGCGGCCGAGGCGATTGATGCAGCGATGGCGGCTGTAGCCGCGTAAACGGATTCCGTCATGCTCACCCGTCTGATCGACAAGTTCTCCGGCGGCGTATCGCCTGATACCGTCGCAGCCGTCTATCGCAACACGCCGACCTGGCTGGCCGACCGCATGTCCCTCGAACGTTTCCGCCGCACCGTCCGCTGGGCGGGACGCCATTCGCCGTTCTATCGAAAGGCATTCGCGGAACACGGCATCCGGCCGCAGAAGGTGAACTCACCCGCCGATCTGAAGGATTTTTACACCACGCCCGATGACCTCGCCGCCCAGGCCGAGGAGTTTTTGTGCCGCCCGGCGTCCATCGTTTTTGAATCCAGCGGAACCAGCGGCCGCAACAAGCGTGTCTATTTCAGCCGCGAAGAACTCGACTCGATGGGCCAGTCCATGGGCGCCGGGCTGAAAATGATGGGCGTGGCCCCCGAAGATCGCGTGGCCAACGCCTTGGATTTTTCCATCTGGATTCCCGGCATGTTGGGCCATTACAGCCTGATGAATTCCGGCAATTTCTGCATGGCGTTCGGCAAGGTCGATCCCGTCGAAGTCTACCGCCGCCTCAAGCAGTACGACTTCAACGTCATCATGGGCGAGCCGACCTGGCTGATCCGCCTGACCGAACTGGCCGAGCGCGACGGCGGGGGCACTCTGAAACTCATGATCGGCGGCGCCGAGGAAATGCCCTCCGAGGCCGTCGCCTGGATCAAGCGGGTCTGGAACGGCGCGACCGTCAAGATGTGCTACGGCAGCGTCGAACAGGGCGTCGCCATCGCCTTCCAGCCGTGCGGCCACCATGAGGGATACCACCTCGACATGGTTGATTTTCTGCCCGAAATCGTCGAGCCGGACGCCCAGGGTTACGGCGAACTGATCTTCACGACTCTGCGGCGCAGCACCATGCCGCTGATCCGCTACCGCAGCCGTGATGTGACGCGCTTCATGCCGCAGTGCCCCTGCGGTCTGCGCGTTCCACGCATCGAGCGCCTCCGCGGCCGGCGCGATGAGTTGATCGTCGCCAGCGGCGGCAATCTCTATCCGCTCATGTTCGAGAACATCCTCCGCCCCATCCCCGGCCTGGGCCTGGATTTTCAGGTGATTTTCAAGCTGGAGGGTGTGCGCGAAGTGATGGAGATCAACGTCGAGACCACGCGCTGCGACGAGGAAACCATCTTCGAGCAGATCAAACAATCGGCCTCGGACCTCTACCCCGACCTGATGAAAAATCTGGCTCTGGGAATCTTTCAGATGCGCCTGCGCACGCGCCCGCCCGGCACGATCCGCAGCGGACGCAAGCTCAAGCGCCTGGTGGATCGGCGCCACTTCGCCGGCCCGGCCGCGGCTGAAGAATCCGAGGAAGGAGTCGCCGATGGCCAGCTCGTCTAAACTCCTCATCATCGGAGACAGCATCGCGCTGGGCGCGGCTGAGGTGCGCGGCGGCGAGATGGTCGAGCGGATCCAGCCGAATTTCATTGAGCTTTTGCAAGCCGCCATGCCGGACCTGTCGATCCGGGTGGACGCGGGAATCATGCGCACCACCGCTTCCGTGCGCCCGGTCATCGACAAGATCATCGCACGACATGCCCCGCTGCACGACTTGCGCGTCCTCCTCCTGATCGGCGGCAGTGACGCCGACATGGATTGGAAGCGCTTTATCCTCAGCGACGGCGCGATTGCCCGCAGCCGGGTTCCCGTGGAACGCTACGACGACAATCTGCGTTTCATCGTCGGCCGGCTGCTGGAAGCGGGCGCATTGCCGATCCTGACGGACATTCCCAATCGTCATTTATCGCTGTGCGGGCCGTACATGTCGGCGCTGGCCGGCAAGGATGTCGTCTCTCTTCTGGATCGCAGTGGCGGACAGGCCGAGAGCGACACGCACCTGCGCCGCTACCGCGCGGCCGTCGCGCAGATCGCCGATGATTTCGGCCTGGCGCTGGTGCGTCTTGGCGAAGCGCTGGACAAGCATCTCCCCGCCGACGTGGTGTGTGCGGACGGCACCCATCCCAACGCCGCCGGACATCGCATCATCGCCCAGGAGATGATCGCCGCCCTCGACCGCCCGCAGACCGCCGCCGCTGAACTCCACGCCTGAAAAAATCCGCCGCATGGAGGACGCCGGGGCGCCGCGAGGCTATAACTATGTACTGATGGAATCCGCGCTTGCAGTCCATGCGCGCGACCCGCGCCTTCGCGGACGCGCCATCATCCTGGCCATCGCGTTCTTCAAGCTCCTCAAGGGGTGCCTGATGATCCTGGCGGCCGTCTGCGCTCTGGCGCTGACGCGCTCGGATGTGACGCAGCGCGTCCACGAGTTCGTCACCAACACCGACGTGGGTCCATATCGGGCGCACATCGGCCAGTGGATAGACAACAAGGTTCTCAACCACCAGGTGCGCGATTACGCCGCCGTCGCCACCGGCGCGGCGATCTACGCCACCGTCTTCTTCACCGAAGCCGCCGGACTCTTCTTCAATAAGCGCTGGGCCGAGTGGATGGTGGTCGTCAGCACCGGCCTGCTCATTCCCGTGGAGATTTCCGAGATCTACCAGCACCATCACCCGCTGATGTTCGTCACCTTCGTCGGCAACGTTGCGATCCTGATTTACCTGATTCACCACGTCCGCCAGAGCGTGGCCGTGCACGATCAGGCCCAGCGGAACTCCACCGGTGACTGCACATCCGGGTGAAGGCTCTTGTGCACCGGGCAGGTGAGGGCCGCGTTGTGCAGCTTCTGCTTCTGCTCCTCATTCAATTTCACGGGCACATTAAACGTGACGGCCAGCCTTGCGATCCGCCGCAGAGGCGACACGCTCATTTCCTTGGTGACGCTAACCGTCGTGCCGCGCAGATCGACGTTCATCCGCTGCGCCGCGATGCCCATGATGGTCATCATGCACGTTCCCAGCGCCGTGGCGACAAGGTCTGTGGGGCTGAACGCGTCGCCCTTGCCCATGTTGTCCACGGGAGCGTCAGTCGTCAGCGTCGAACCGCTGGGTCCGTGAACAGCTTTGCAGCGAAGATCGCCTTCGTAAGAGATTTGAATTTCGACCATGCCCGGATTTTAGGCTTCGGGCGCGTCATTTGCGATGCGTTTGCCGCGCCGGCGGAGCAGAAGCGACGCCCCCGCGGCGGCCCAGGCGATCCCAACAGGCTCGGGAATCGCTGTGTAATCGATATCCAGCTCCCCAACGCCGTTTTGCTGAATGCTCCACGTCCCGTCGTAGGTGTTCTGAAACTGGCTCAGGTCCAGCGAAAAATCCGCGGGCTGGAAGTTCAGAATGCTCGTCGCCTCCATGAATGCGAACGAGTAGCTCCGCGTCGGATCGAAATCCGCCAGCAGGTCGGCGCTGTCCGAGGTGTCCAGCGATTGCACGGTGACAACAATCGGATTCGTTGCCGCGCCGCCGTCCAGAGTGATGGAACCCTGCACGGAAAACAAATCCCACCCCGGATCATTTCCGGCCGTGCCTTGCGTCGAATTGATCTGCCCCTGATAGCTTGCC
>Ga0182024_10018203_pt1 | contig 13107 bp, 8 predicted proteins | sample P32metaG_FD_120480 | JGI IMG/M metagenome (GOLD analysis project Ga0182024, IMG submission 120480) | Permafrost microbial communities from Stordalen Mire, Sweden - P3-2 metaG (Illumina Assembly) | ecosystem: Environmental > Terrestrial > Soil > Wetlands > Permafrost | place: Sweden: Stordalen...
CCGATCATTTCATGGCCCATGATGCGCGGATAGTGAACAGGAATCTTGCCTTCGTAAATGTGCAGGTCCGTGCCGCAGATGCCGCTGTGGGTGACGCGGACGAGAACCTCGTTATGGCCGAGCATGGGACGCTCGACTTCCGAGGCGCGCAAATCGCGCGGGCCTTGCAGGACCATTGCTTTCATGAGAGATGATTTCGTCAATCGGTTTTCCTGTTGAGTAACTCTGGTGATGGGCCTGAACGTCAATTTGATTATTAAACTGATCGTTAGGATTCTTGATTGAAAGGAGGTCGGGGCTTTAGCCCCGACGATCCAAGTCGCATCGTCGTGGGCTTTAGCCCCTGAAGCTTCAGGGGCTAAAGCCCTTCTTAGTCGAGCGCTCAATGTCCGACCTAAAGGTCGGACCTCCGCAAGCCAAAGCCGGACCTCCGCGAACCAAAATCAATCCGCAGCTTTTCCCGACCCTACGCGGCCCGGAAGCGTGGCGTTGACTACATCACGGAACTCTGCATCGGTCAGCAGGCGCTTGCGCTGCAGCGAGAAATCCTTGATGGCGGCCACGCACTTCATGGCTTCTTCCTCGTTGAACTTGACGCCAAGCTTTCTCAGGCCCCATTTCACGGAATCGATGCCGCTGCCCTTGCCGAAGACCACGCTGATGGGCGCCTGGCCCACCACTTCCGAGCGGAACGGGAACAGTTCAGTGGCATTTTCCTCGCCGCAGTTTTCAAACCAGCTGGCGATGATGCCGGACTCGATCTTGAATAGCGAGTCGCCCACCACTTGCCGGTTGGAAGGAACAGCATGGCCGGAAAGTTGCGCCACAAGCTTCGAGAGACCGTAGAACTTGTCGTACTTGAGGCCGGTGTCGATGCCGTAGAGAGTCAGGAGAGCCATGGCGGTATCTTCCATGGGCACGTTTCCGGCGCGTTCGCCTAGTCCGAGCACGGTGGAGTGCACGACTTCCACTCCCTCGGCCAGGGCCATGATGGTGTTGGCCACGCCCATGCCGAAGTCCATGTGGAAGTGAGCCTCCAAGCGCTTGTTGATGCGCGCCTTCACCGAGCGGACCAGGTACTGAATCGAGTGCGGGGAGAGCACGCCGAAGGTGTCGACGAGTGCCAGCGCGTCCATGTGGCCTTCGTTGGCCACGCGCAGGATCAGATCGAGCACCCAGTTCATTTCAGCTCGCGAGAAGTCGATGGGGAAAAACACTACTTCGAGCCCCTGCTCATGCGCGTATTTGGTCGATTCGATGGAAAGGTCGATGGCCTTTTCCATCGACCACTTGTAGGCGTATTTGATGATGTGCTCGCTGGAGGGCACTTCCATGACTACGCCCTTCACGCCGCAATCCACGGCGCGCTTGACGTCGTCCACCATGCAGCGCGAGAAGGCGAAAATTTTCGGGCCCAGATTGCGCTTCACGATTTCCTTGATAGCCGCCGTGTCGCTCGGGGAAACCACCGGCATGCCCGCTTCGATGCGCTGCACGCCGGCTTCGGCCAGTCCTTCGGCGATGCGAATCTTGTCGTCCTTGCTGAAGATCACGCCGGTCTGCTGTTCGCCGTCACGCAGCGTCACATCGTGAAACTCGATTTTCTTGGCGAACTTAAAATCACCGTTTACCGCAGGATTAAAATTCCACGGGCTTACGAACCACTTGTCTGTCTTCCAGGGTGTATTGGACATGATGACTTCCTCCTTAAGAAATTTTGGTCTTACTTGCCGCCCGCTTTGGCCAGCACTTCGGGATTGACTGGATTGCGCGGCGGCTGGCCGGAAAGAACGCGTACTACTTCTTCTGCGGCCTTGGTCTGCAATTCCTCGAGCGATTCCACCGAATAAAAACTTGTGTGCGGGGTCAAAATAACGTTGTCGCGGCCAAACAATGGCGAGCTGGTTGGCGGCTCCTGTTCGAGAACGTCAAGCGCAGCGCCGCCAATCTGTTTGGACTCCAGCGCGCGCGCAAGGGCTGCCTCATCAACCACTGGACCGCGCGAGGTGTTGACGATGAGCGCGCCGGGCTTCATTTGCGCAAACACTGTATCGCTGAACAAGTGATGCGTTTCGGGCAAGAGCGGCGAGTGAATGGAAATGTAGTCCGAAATTTTGAGCAGTTCCGGAAATTCCAAGCGCGCAACTCCTGCTTGCTCCATCACGTTTAGGGACACATAAGGATCGGAGGCGACGACACGCATGCCGAATGCCTTGGCCTTGGGCGCAACAAGCTGCGGAATCCTTCCAAATCCCACGAGGCCCAGCACCGTACCGCGCAGGCGATGAATGGGCACCACGGCCGGCATGTCCCAACGGCCAGCGTGCGCGCGGGCGCTGGAAGCGGGAATCTTGCGGATCAGGGAAAGCAGGAGCGCCATGGCGTGATCGGAAACTTCATCGATGCAATAATCGGGAACCTTGGTGACCACGATTCCCGCTGCCGTGGCTGCCGCCAGATCGACGTTGTCCACGCCAATTCCGAAGCGCGAAATGATCTTGCACTTCTTCATCTGGCCAATCATGTCCGCATTGATCTTGGCATACGTGACGAGCAGCGCATCGGCATCTTTAGCCGCCGCCACGATGCCTTCGGGCGTTGGCGCCGAAGCCATGCGCAACTCGGCCCCGGCCCGCGAAACAACCGCGCGGGCCAGGTCCAGGTTTGGAAATACAGAGTCTGCAACCGCTACCAATAGAGATGCCATTAGCGCTTCATGGCCTCTTCCATGTGTTCCATCATGGTGAAGATCACAGGGCCCTTGCCGCTGACCAGCACGTTTTCCTCGAGGCGGCAGGTCTGCTGCAATCCCGGATGTCCCGCGAAGGTTTCAATGGCGAAGTACATGTTCTCTTTGATCTCGGCGGGATATTTCAGCGAGTAGGCGCGCGACATCCACATGCCCTCGTACAGCGTGATGCCGATGCTGTGCGCGAACTGTTGCAGCGTCACGGTGCCGTATTTATCGTCGTCATATTCCGGGAATGCTGCGGCCACGTCGGCCGTGGTCATGCCCGGGCGCAGCTTTTCGATTCCGGCGTACATGGAATCGTACACTTCGCGGTACAGGTCGATTTCCTTCTGGGTCATCTTCATGCCCTGTGCACCGCCGCACTTGAAGCAGCGCACGAAGTCGATGAAGTAGCCGGAGGGTCCGACGGCGTTGATGTCCACGATCACCAGGTCGCCCTGGCGAATCAGCTTGTCCGTGGCCCAGCGGCGATACGGGCTGGTGTTGCCTCCCGAGGCGACGATGATGTCATAGATGATTTCGCAGCCGCGCTCCAGCATGAACTGGTGCACATTGGCTTCGATTTCGCGCTCACGCACTCCGGGCTTCAGCCATTCGTACTTGATCTTCCACATGGCCGCGTCGCCGATGCTGGAGGCTTGCTTGAGCAACTCGATTTCATCCACTGTCTTGACCACGCGCGCCTGAGAAACAGCCGGCCAGCCATTCACGATCTTGAGGCCGGTCTTCTGGAACGCTTCCAAAGCGGGCATGTCAAAGTTGTCGATGCCGATCTTTTCCTTGGTTACTCCTGCTTCCTTCAGAACTTCCAAAACGCTTTCCGCCATGCGGCCAGCCATGTACGGCACAGCGCCTTCCGCCCACTGCCAGGTGATGGCCGGGCGAATCTTGCCTTCCATCCAGGGCAGGTCGATTTCCGCGCAATGCAGGTCCGAGCCCGCGGTTTCGAACAAAACGGGGTCGCCCGTGTGGGTGACCACGCAATAGCGAATGTTGATGTTGTATTTCCAATTGCCTTGATAAGAAGCCGTGGCGTAGCGAATATTCGCGCCGGCAAAAAGCACCAGTGCGCCCAAGTCGTTTACTTTCATGGAAGCACGGAGCTTCTGCAGGCGCTCCTTGCGCAGGCGCTCAAAATCGACGCGCATCTGCCAATCGGCGCCGGTCTGGCTGTACATGCGCCGGGGATCCCAGGAATGGGGCTGACCAATAAATCGTTCATCCATAATGGTAGAGGAAACATCCTTTCATCTATTTAGAATATCGGGCAGCTGACAAATATAAAGCAAGTGGGGAAATTTTGCTTAAAAAAGTCATTGCATGGCCGTCGAACCGAAATGGAACGAAATGAATGCCCTTCAACCTCACCCAGTCCTGGGAGAAGGCCATTTATGAGATGCCTGACAATTTATACCGGGCACATGCCTGACACTCTTGGCAAAAGCCAGCGAGAAGATTGCTCTTCTAGAGCTTTCCTTTAAAAGGATTAACGACCGAAACGCCGAGATGGCCGAAATCGCGTTCGTTGCGAGTGGCCACGGTTAGGACGTGGACGCGCGCTGTAGCAGCGATCATGGCGTCTTCTGCCAGAAGCTCCGAGCGACCCGACATCAAGCGTGCATATTCGCGAAAGCATGCTGAGTCCATTGGCAGAATCTGCGAAGCGCGTTCCAATTGGGTCGCCCACGCTTCGATTTCGTTGGCCTTCACGGGGTTCTCTCGGCGGGTGATCTCCACACCCCTTTGAATTTCTCCGAAGGTTACCGCGGAGAAAAAAACTTGCTCCACTTCGAGGTTTTCTAGCCAGGCCAGCGCGCCGCCGTGCGGCTTCGGCTTGCGCATCTCCGATACGACATTGGTGTCGATCAGGTAGCGAATCAATCATACACCGGAGGCCGGCGCGATTTCAGCAAGCCGCGCTTGGGGATGGGAATCTCAAATTGCGGGCCTTCACCGAGGAGCACATCCTTCCAGGTCAGGCGCTGCTCGTCGCTCAGTTTGCGCCATTCATCCATGGAAACGACGACGGCGGTATCAATCCCGCGGCGGGTGACGACTTGCGGCCCCTTTTCGAGAGTGTCGTCAATGAGTTCGCTGAAACGCGCTTTGGCTTCCTGCAATTGCCATTTGGCCATGAGCAAGTCCTCTGGCCAAATGATATGACTAGTCAGATGGCTAGTCAAGTTAGGAGCAGCGCAGGTAGTGTCTCAGTTTGAAATTTGGCTGTCTTGATTCGGTGCTCTCCGAGTGTCATTCTTTAAGACATAGCAGGACCGAAGCGCCCACGAGATCCAAACCAGCTTGCCAAACTGATGCTGGATATTGCGGCCGGCGAAGTCCAAGACAGGCCCTACAATAAGAGAATTTCCTGAAGCTATCTATGGATCACCGTGCCACGGATCAAGTAATCACGACCCCCCGTTTAATTTTGAGGGAGTGGAAAGACTCTGACAACGAACCATTCGCGTTGCTTAATGCAGATCCCCGAGTAATGGAGTTCATGTCGAAGGCCCTCACGCGAGAAGAAAGTGACGTTTTCATCGAAAAGATAAAGGCTCACTTCGTCAAGCATGGATTTGGGCTTTTCGCTGCATCGCTGAGAGAAAATCAGAAGCTTGTCGGCTTCGTCGGCCTTTACGTACCTACTTTCAAAACAGATTTTACGCCGTGCACGGAGATCGGCTGGCGGTTAGCCGCAGAATACTGGAACAATGGTTTGGCGACGGAGGGGGCTCGCGCGGTACTTCGCCACGCCTTCACGACTCTGAATCTACCAGAAGTCGTCTCGTACACTGTTCCGGCAAACATTGGCTCACGACGAGTTATGCAGAAAATCGGATTAGTGCATCAGCAATCGGAGGACTTCGACCATCCAAATTTACCGGCTGGCCATCCCCTTCGGCGGCACGTTTTGTATCGGCTCCGTCGTTCGGATTGGATAGCGATGCAAACCCAGGTTGGATTGATTTCAAAACGAGACACTAGCGCCGGGTAGTAACATCCCATTTCGAAATTTTTTGAAACACTCCCTCGGAATTACTCCTTCCACGCTACGCGCATTTGCTTTCCTACCAGGCGCGAGGGGTCGGCTCCGGGCTTGGGGTGGAACATTTGCGGGCGGCCGTTGAACACTTCGGCTGTATACAGGTTGCCGAGCTGGTCGGTGGAAAATTCGTGCACGCCCCAGAGTTCTCCGGGGTGCGAGCCGAATGTGCCCCACGAGTAGAGCATCTTCCCGTCCAGGTCGTACTTCAACATTTTGAATGTGCCGTGGCCGTCGGACATCCACAGGGTGCGGTCTTCCGTCAGCAGCAGGTGATAGATCGAGGCGTATTCGCCCAGCGGCCAGATATCCAGAAACTTGCCGTTCTCGTCGAAAATCTGAATGCGATGATTTTCGCGATCGGAAACGAACACGCGATGAGAGACCGCGTCCACTTGAATTCCGTGCACGTTATAAAAATAATTCGGCGGCGGCGGATCGGGCAGGCCGGGCACGAACTGCCGCGTGCGCCAATCCCAGCTGGGCTTTCCCCAGGAGGTCAGGTATTTTCCGTTCTTGTCGAATTTGACCACGCGTGTGTTTTCGTAGCCGTCGGAAACGAAGAAGGTGCCGTCGGGCAGCCAGGCAATGTCCGTCTGCCGGTTAAAATGTTTGTCATCGCCGCCGCATACGCCCGGCTCGCCGATGGTCTGCAACAATTGTTTGCCGTCATTTGAGAAAATGAAGATGGCGCATTTGCCGTCGTCGTCCACCCACACGCGTTTTTCCGGATCGTACGGGCTGATCAAAATCTTGTGCACGCGTTTGAATTTGCTGTCCCAGCGCGACCAGTCGTCCACCAGATTGCCCTGGCTATCGACAATAAAAATCAGGTGCTGCCAGCGATAGTCGCGACCTTCCTGCGCTTTGAATTTTACGTGCGGCTCGCCCGGGCTGGACATGGGGCCAACCGAAGCGTTTCGCGGGGGAACGCCGGGCTGCGGAATCGTCAGCCAAACGCTTCGGCCATCTTCGCCCAGGCCGGGCACCTCCACGTTTTGCGCTTCGTCATAAATGTTCAGGAAGTCGCCCGGCTTGATGATGGGCAGCTCGCCGCGCATGGAAATGAAGATTCGATTCGGATTTTGCGCGTAAATGGCCTGCGTCGCGCCCCAGGTCCATCCCTTTTCCGAGGGCCACAGCGTGGCGAGAGGTTTCGGCCAATTCTTCACCACGTCGTATGGCCCGCTGACTTGCTCATCGCTCTGCGCATGACTCTGCGCGAAAGCGGCCTGCGCATGAACAGGAGTCGGGCTATGCGCCAGAAAAAACATGACAAGCAGCAGACCGCCGAGCGAAGTCATTGAAATGATTGCGCGCTTCAACATTCCTCATCCTCCCAAAATTCAATAAATGCGTTTAAATCAAGTGATTCCACAATCCAATTTCTCAATACCGAGCGCTCACGCCTTATCGGCAGATCAAGCTATTCATCTGCGCCCAGCGATTTAATGTATATGACACCATGCAGGCTCAATATTGCAAGCTACGTGGCTTGATGGGAATTATTTGCAGTTGACGATAAGAGGACTTAGCTTTCTCGGGTCTGATTTTTCCTGAGAATGGTCTCGCAGATGTATACTCTCGCCACTCCCGGTTTCGCGAGCCTCATTCCGGAGCTAAGCGAATCAACAATGATCGGCCAAACCATCTCGCACTATCGCATCCACTCGCAGCTCGGTGGCGGGGGTATGGGTGTGGTCTACGAAGCTGAAGACTCCAAGCTTCATCGCCACGTCGCGCTGAAGTTCTTGCCTTCCGAAATGGAGAACGATCCTGCCGCCCGTGAACGCTTTCAGCGGGAAGCCTTCGCTGCCTCGGCGCTCAATCATCCCAACATCTGCACAATTTACGAGATTGACGAAGCCAACGGCCAGCATTTCATTGCCATGGAGTTGCTGCAAGGACAAACGATCAAGCACCGGATAAGCGGAAAGCCTTTCGCTATCGAACAATTGCTGGAGTTGGGAGCAGAAATTGTCGATGCGCTGGACGCTGCACACGCCAAGGGAATTGTGCACAGGGACATCAAGCCCGCGAATATCTTCATTACCAATCACGGGCACGCCAAGATTCTGGACTTCGGGTTAGCGAAGCTCGCGTCTCAGCCGAAGTCTGCTCCGCTGGGAATTGGACAAACAATGTCCACGGCAACGACAGAAGTTCCCGAGGAGCAACTGACCAGTCCGGGCACAACGCTAGGTACGGTCGCCTACATGTCTCCCGAGCAGGCGCGAGGCGAAGCATTGGACGCTCGAACGGACCTGTTTTCATTTGGCGTGGTGCTGTACGAGATGGCGACTGGAAGACTACCGTTTTCAGGAAATACCTCAGCAACTATTTTCCATGCGATTCTCGGCCAAGCACCGATACCGCCGACACGCTTGAATCCAGAACTACCTCCGAAGCTGGAAGAGATCATCAACAAGGCATTGGAGAAGGACCGGAGGCTGCGTTATCAGAATGCGGCCGATTTGCGTACCGACTTGGCTCGATTGAAACGCGACAGCCAATCGGGAACAATATCCGGGGCAACACGGTCGTCGCGGATTAAACAAGTCAAACATTGGCCGTGGATAGCTGGGGCAGCCGCAGTGGTGCTTGCGGCAGCAGGCGCTGGCTATTTGTTTTTGCATAAGCCGGCGGCGGAACTCACGGCCAAAGATACGATCGTTCTCACCGACTTCACGAACACGACGGGCGATCCGGTATTCGACGGAACATTACGGCAAGGACTTTCGGCGCAACTGGAACAGTCTCCGTTTCTGAGTTTGATTTCGGATCAACGCATCGCGCAGACGCTAACGCTGATGAATCAACCGGCACAGGCAAAGCTCACGCATCAACTGACGCGCGAGGTTTGCCAACGTACGGGCGGGTCGGCCAGCATTGAAGGATCCATTTCCAGTTTGGGCAGCCAATATGTATTGGGATTGAAGGCGGTGAATTGCGGCACGGGCGACGTGATCTCCGATGAGCAAGTGACTGCCAATGGAAAAGAGCAGGTTCTGAAAGCGCTTGGTGAAGCGGCAACCAGACTGCGTGCCAAGCTGGGTGAGTCGCTTGCGTCGGTTCAGAAGTACGATGCTCTGCCGGAGAATGTGACCACGCCGTCGCTCGAAGCTCTACAGGCTTACACCCTTGGCAATCAGACAATAGACGTTGCAAACGACTATGCGGCCGGGATCCCCCTCTTCGAGAGGGCCGTTTCCCTCGATTCAAATTTCGCCATGGCTTATTTGCGGTTGGCACAGAGCTATCAACCGTTGAGTGAAAACGACCTCGCAGCAGAAAATGCCCGCAGGGCTTACGAATTGCGTGAGCGAACCAGCGAGAGCGAAAAGCTGGCCATTTCCTCGTTCTACGAGCTTGTCGTAACCGGAAATCTTGAGGCAGCTCGCACCTCATATCAGCTATGGGCGCAAACTTACTCTCGCGACGAGGAACCGCAGACTAACCTATGGGTTACGTACAGTTTCATGGGTGATTACGAGAAAGCTCATGCTGCGGCGGTGCAGTCTGTGAGGCTCAACACCGGCAGCGGCAATAACTATGTGAGTGTGACTTACAGTTACCAGTGGCTTAACCAGCTCGATCAAGCCAAGGCCGCAGTTGAAGAGTCGCGTGCGCATAAACTCGATTCACCTTGGCTTCCTTTGATTCTTTACACCGTGAATTTCCTTGAACACGACATCGCCGGGATGGAGAGGCAGGCGGCCAGCATGACTGGGAAAACAGGAGTTGAGGATCAAATGTTCTTCCTCGAGTCCGAAACAGCCGCTTCTGGCGGAGGGTTTGCCAAGAGCCGGGAGTTGACCCGCCGCGCCGCCGACTCTGCGCAAAGAGCCAATCAAAAAGAAACAGCGGCGGAATATCAGGCGCACACCGCTGTCCGCGAGGCGCTGGCTGGCAACGAAGCCATGGCAAAGCAAGTGGCACAGTCTGCTCTTTCACAGGCAAATGGCAGGCAGGTACTAGGATTCGCTGCGATTGCACTCGGGCTCGCTGGCGAGTCCGCGAAGGCACTGCAGTTGGCAGGAATCCTCGCCAAACGCTTTCCACAAGATACGACCGTTCAGTTCGAATATTTGCCGATGATTCATGCGGCTGTCGCGTTGCAAAGCGGTGAAGGCGCAAAAGCTATTGAGGCGCTTGTTGCGTCCGCACCTTATGAAATGGGACAGTGCAATACTACTTTCACCTTTTCCCTGTATCCCGTTTACATACGCGGAGAAGCGTATCTCTCTGCGAAACAGGGCCCTGCGGCTGTGAGCGAATTTCAAAAAATTCTTGATCATTCAGGCGTAGTAGGAAATCAGCCAATCGGTGCGCTGGCGCGCCTCGGACTGGCACGTGCTTCTGCGCTGTCCGGCAATACCACAAAAGCCAAAACTTCTTACCAGGATTTCCTCGCACTCTGGAAAGACGCCGACCCAGACATCCCCATTTTGAAGCAAGCCAAGGAAGAGTACGCAAAGCTGCAATGATTCGCTGCGCTCTGACCCGCGCTTCGCCGACCTTCTCCGCCGCATGAACCTTCAGCAATGATCGGCGAGAGCGTGTCCCCCCAAAGCCAAGTCCCGAGAAACGGTCTTATCGTCAACTTGGAATCTGGCCAATCCCACATAACGATAAGACGACTTCTCCGCACTTGGTAAAAAGCGTACCGGGACCCACGTACCCCGCATATTAGGTCTTGCTACCCATTGAACTAGGCGGCGTTCGTTGCGAACATCCAGCGCGTGAGGCCGCAAGGGACGGTCATGAGGCGGAGATGGCGTGGAAATATAAGGTGAAGTACACAAGGCGACTGGACCAGTGGCCGGACCCCGTCGTGTGGGTTTGTGCCGTGCCGAATTGCAGGCACAAGTATCGGATTTTCGCATGGCTCCACGCTGTGTGGGAGCGTCATTGGTTCCCGCAACGGACAGGCGCTTCCCATTGAGAAACACCTCGTATGCTCACATCGCTGTAGTCTAGCCAAAAAACAAGCCCAATCAACTGAAGATTGGATAGGGCCTGAGAAACGGCGTTATCGCTAACTGGCTTTTGGGTGTCCTTGGTAGCCGCGAGAAGAGCTCGGAGGTTCCGACAGCGTAAGGAACGAAATCTGTTACTTGGAAACGGTAGCGGTCAGCATGCCCTCGCTCGTGGTTAAATAGAGTGATGAGCCATCGTCAAACGTCAGACGAAATGGCTCGCCAGCGCCGTCTAACGCCTGTCCCACCAAAGTACTGAGTTCCTCAGGCCGAACGAGCTGTTTGGAATAATAGATGTGTGTGGCGGCCCTGGCAGCATCGGCGATAGCTTCGCTCTCAGTTTGCTCCTGAACGGCACTCATGATCGATTCTTTGTGGTCTTCAGCTTTTGACTTGGGCTTCGTAGCTTCACTGTTGCCGTCCGCTTTCATCAACCACCTCCAGGTTCCAGAATACGTCCAGCGGCTCCCATCGGCTGTGCAAAAGGTCACGCTGCATTGACGCCGAGGCATTCTGCCGCCTATGGGAGCTACCCATACATGTTGAGAACTTCCGTGTAAGGCAAATTCCGGAGCTTTCCCAACTCTTCGTCTATAAGAGCGCAGGCTATTTCCCGATTCATCTGGGCACATTACCATTTCCTGAATGCCAAGTCATGAGAAACGAGATGATCGGAAATTGGCCCACAAGCGTTGGGCCTTCTGCCACCCGCGAAAAAGGAAAATCACATCGAGAACGGCGAGCATGATTATGAGAGCTTCCAAAACGAAGGAGCGCGTCTCACTAAAACAGTCCACCATGGAGGCGTGGAGTTCGCCGAAGGTATGCAGATTCTAGTCCACCAGCTTGGTATCTGCGGGCAACCTGCGAAGATTCCCTGAAATTGGCAATGATTCTTCCAGAAATCACCAGCCCGACTGTATACTCTGATGGTTTTCCGTTTGCCACAGCCTATGGCGATATTAACTGGGACAAAACTGAATTCCTATGAAGTGGCCGCGCAAATTGGCGCGGGCGGCATGGGGGAAGTGTATCAGGCGCACGACTCCAAGCTTGGCCGCGAAGTGGCCATCAAGGTCCTGCCGGAAGCCTTCGCCCACGATCCCGAAAGGCTGGCGCGATTCCAGCGCGAAGCCAAAATGCTGGCCGCACTGAATCATCCCAACATCGCGACCATTTATGGACTGGAACGATCCGGCAGCACCAGCTATCTGGTGATGGAGCTAGTCGCGGGCGATACGCTGGCGGAGCGCATCAAGCGGGACGGGCATGTTCCGCTGGAAGAAGCTCTGGCCATTGCAAAGCAGATCGCCGAAGCTCTGGAGGCCGCGCACGAGAGAGGCATCATCCACCGCGATCTGAAACCCGCCAACGTGAAATTGACTTCCGAGGGAAAAGTTAAGGTGTTGGATTTCGGTCTGGCCAAAGCGTTCTCGGAAGACTCCTCGTTCGTGGACATGAGCAATTCACCCACATTAAGCCAAGCCGCGACAATGCAGGGCGTGATTCTTGGCACGGCGGCCTACATGAGCCCTGAACAAGCGCGCGGCAAGGCTGTGGACAAGCGCACCGACATCTGGGCTTTTGGCGTGGTGCTCTATGAATTGCTGACCGGCAAGCGGCTATTTACCGGCGAGGACGTCACCGACATTCTTGCATCCGTCGTGAAGGATAAACCGGATTTAAGCGTGGTGCCCGTCAAGGCCCAACGCTTGCTGGAGCGCTGCCTGGAGAAAAATCCCAAAAAGCGCCTGCGCGATATCGGCGACGCGGAGCTATTGCTGGAGGCCGCTCCTGAGGCGCCGCCCAGCAAAGTGAGCACAGCGCCATGGATGTCCGCGAAAGTGGCCTGGGGAGCCGCAGCGGTATTCCTGATTGCCGCAGCGGCTCTGGGTTTTCTAGAAATGCGCGGGAAGCCTCCCGTTGTGGCGGCTCCCATTCGATTCGAAATGGCTCCGCCGGAAAATGGGTCCGTTTCTTTTCTTGGCTTGTCTCCGGACGGCAGCAAACTGGCAATGATCGTTCAAGGGAACGATGGGCAACCGGCAATTTGGATTCGCCCCATGGATTCCCTGGAGACGCACAAACTGGCTGGAACCGAGGGCGCCACTTTTCTGGGTTGGTCCCCTGACGGACGATACGTGGCTTTTAATCATACTGGAAAACTGAATAAGGCTGATGTTTTGGGTGGCACTCCTGAAACCATTTGCAGTTATTCCAGCGCGTTAAGCGGAATATCATGGAACAGGCAGGACATCATTGTGTTCAGCACCCTGGCAGGCGCGTACCGAGTGAGCGCCGCCGGCGGAGACGTAACTCAATTGACACAACTC
>Ga0182024_10018204_pt1 | contig 13107 bp, 9 predicted proteins | sample P32metaG_FD_120480 | JGI IMG/M metagenome (GOLD analysis project Ga0182024, IMG submission 120480) | Permafrost microbial communities from Stordalen Mire, Sweden - P3-2 metaG (Illumina Assembly) | ecosystem: Environmental > Terrestrial > Soil > Wetlands > Permafrost | place: Sweden: Stordalen...
ACGGGTTTTCGAGGAATATCGTGATCGCCAGATCTTGTGATATTCCTCGGCTTTGCCGGGACACCGACCCCGCCTTCTAGGCGGGTTTTGTGTTTCTGGGGCTTCGTAACCTCAACAAATTGCGGCGCGGAATTGCGCCGCTTGACCCCGAATCTTGAACTGATTTTCCGATTCGGGCTAGGGGGAATTTACGCGACCTGCCCGGAACTGGCTCGGCTAAATGGCCCAGTGACCACGAAGCTGTGCAAAATGGCCAAGTTGGGATGACGGGAGGGAGGGCGGGTCCGTAGGCTGTATGCTCGCGGCGGGAGCGGAGCGATGCAGCGGCTGTGGTCGACGGATGACATTGCAGAGCGCTGGACTGTCGGAGCCGAGGATTTGGCTTGGCTGTCTGGCCTGCCTGACACTGGCAAGCTCGGGCTCGCTGTACAGCTCATGTACTGGCGGCGGAATGGTCGCTTTCCTGGCGAGGAGGCCGATCTTGCTCCGGCGATCGTCAGGCATTTGGCCGCCCAGATTGGCGTCGGCGTCGATGCGCTGGATGGCTACGACTGGACGGGGCGGACTGGCCGCCGGCATCGGCGGCTCGTTCTTGATCGCCTTGCGGTCGTCAGTTTCGATGAGCGAGCCGAAGCGAGGCTGCGGACTTGGCTTTCCGACGAGCTGCTGCCGCGTGAGCCGACGCCGTCGGCGCTCGAAGGCGAAGTAAGCGGATGGTTTGCCCGTGAGCGGGTCAGTCGGCCGGGCGAGTACCGACTCGACCGGATTCTCCACTCGGCGCGCGTCGCCCATGACGACGCGGCGCTACGGCGCGTAGCTGATCAATTGGACGCAGGCATGCGCGAGCGGTTGGACGCGCTGCTGGCTGACGCCGGTGAGGGAACGGGATTTGCGCGTCTGGCGGCCGATCCTGGCCGGGTCGGTTTGGAGAGTTTGCTGGCCGAGATCGCCAAGCTCGACCGGCTGCGCGGCCTCGCGCTTCCGCCAGACTTGCTGCGCGGCGCACATCCCGAGCAGATCAAGCGCTTTCGCCGGAGAGCCGCGATCGAGACGGCGTGGGAGCTGCGTCGTCACCCGGAGCGGATTCGCTTGCCGTTGCTGGCCTTCTGGTGTGTCCCGCGCCAGGGGGAAGTGATTGACGGCCTGGTCGAGCTGCTGATCCAGGTCACGCACCGGATCACTGTGAAGGCCGAACGGCGGGTGCTGGAGGAACTGGTCGAAGAAGCGGTCGAGGTGCGCGGCAAAGCCGGCATCCTGTTGCGCGTCGCCGAAGCCGCGGTCGGTAGCCCGGAGGGCGTGGTGCGCGAGGTGATCTTTCCCGCCGCTGGCCAGAGCACGTTGGAGGCGCTCGCGCGCGAGGCGCGGGCGCTCGGAACGCCGAGGAGCCGGCGCGTGCATACCGCGGTGCGCGCCTCGTACGGGTCATACTATCGGCGCATGATGCCCAAGCTGCTGGCGGCGCTGGAGTTTCGATCCAATAACGGCGCTCACCGTCCTTTGCTCGACGCCTTAGCGGCGATCCGACGCGCTGAGGGCGAGGGACGCCAGTATTTCCGGGCCGACGAAGTCTCGATCGAAGGCGTCATCCGTCCCAAGTGGCGCGACGTCGTAATCGAGGACGCGCCTGACGGCAGACAGCGCATCAACCGGATCAATTATGAGATTTGTGTCTTGCAGACTCTGCGCGAACGGCTTCGTTGCAAGGAGATCTGGGTCGCGGGAGCCGACCGTTTCCGCAATCCCGACGAGGATTTGCCGGCCGATTTCCCCGACCGTCGCGCGGCCTGTTACGATCGCCTTGGTCTGCCCATGCAAGCAGGTGATTTCGTAGGGAGCTTGCGCGCGGAATTGGCTGCCGCTCTGGGTGCGCTAGACAACGGAATGCTGGGCAATCCCGGCGTTCGCCTCGACCCGCGTCGCCGACATCCCATCATCGTCAGTCCCCTCGATCCGCAACCTGATCCGTCGGGCTTGGCGGCGATCAAGGCCGAACTCGGCCGACGCTGGCCGATGACCGGATTGCTCGACTTGGTCAAAGAAGCGGATTTGCGCATCGACTTCACGGAGGCGTTCACCACGGTGGCGGCGCGCGAGTCGACGAACCGCGACGAGGTGCGTCGTCGGCTCCTGCTTTGCCTCTACGGCCTTGGCACGAATGCCGGGCTCAAGCGTCTTGCGGCCGGCGGGCACGGCTACAGCTACAAAGAACTGCTGCATACCCGGCGGCGCTATATCGACGCCGACGCCTTGCGAGAAGCGACCCGGCGGGTGGCGAACGCGACGCTGGCGGTTCGTAGTCCCGGCGTTTGGGGCGAAAGCACCACGGCTTGCGCGTCGGACAGCAAGCATTTCGGCGCGTTCGATCAGAACCTCATGACCGAATGGCACGCCCGTTACGGCGGCCGCGGCGTAATGATCTACTGGCACGTCGAGCGCGGCTCAGTCTGTATTCATTCGCGCCTGCGACGTTGTTCGTCCTCGGAAGTCGCCGCGATGATCGAGGGCGTGTTGCGCCACGACACCGAAATGGAGATCGAACGGCAGTATGTGGACAGCCATGGCCAGAGCGAGGTGGCGTTCGCCTTCTGCCGACTGCTCGGCTTTCAGCTGTTGCCGCGGTTGAAGGCGATATCGGCGCAAAGGCTCTATCTGCCGGAAGCCGGGAGCGACGCCTATCCGCGTTTGGCCTGCATCCTGACGCGGCCGATCGACTGGGCGCTGGTTGAGCAGCAGTACGACGAGATGGCGCGCTATGCGACCGCGATGGCCGAGCGGACGGCCGACCCCGAGACCATTCTGCGGCGCTTCAGCCGAGCCAACCTCCAGCACCCTACCTACAAAGGGTTGGCCGAACTGGGCAAGGCGCTCAAGACCATCTTCCTGTGCCGTTATCTCGCCGACGTAGGGCTCCGACGCGAGATTCACGAGGGGCTGAACGTCGTGGAGAGCTGGAACTCCGCCAACGGGTTCATCTTCTTCGGCAAGGGCGGAGAACTCGCCAGCAATCGTCTCGACGATCAGGAGGCGGCCACGCATGCGCTGCACCTGTTGCAGTCCTGTCTGGTCTACGTCAATACGTTGATGCTGCAGCGGGTGCTCGCGGAGCCTGGCTGGAGGGCGCGCATGACCGCCGCGGACATTCGGGGGCTGACGCCGCTCGTGTGGGCGCACGTCAATCCCTACGGCGTGTTCGATCTCGACATGGAGCGGCGGCTCGATCTCGATCTGGCGGCAGCGGCCTGACTCTTTACGAAACGGGCATTTTGTGCAGAGTACGCCAGCCTGAAATCATGAAACGGCGCGGAATTGAGCGATGCTGACGACGGCGTCCAAGGGGCGTAAAGTAAAGAGTGCGCCGATCCGCGCCGACGAAGTCGTCGATCGCCACGAACGCGCCAAGGACTACTTGTCGCCCGCTGAAGTCGCCAAATTACTGGACGCCGCCAAAACCGGCCGCCACGGCGTACGCGACTATCTGCTTCTGCTCATGACCTATCGCCATGGCTTGCGGGTCAGCGAGACCATCGGCTTGCGGCGCGACGAGTTGGACCTCGACCGCGCGCGGTTGTGGGTGCGCCGCCTCAAGGGGGGACTTTCCGTCGAACAGCCGATCGCCGGCGACGAATTGCGCGCCATCAAACGTTACCTTGCGATGCGCGCCGACGCGCTGCCTTGGCTGTTCGTTTCCGAACGGGATCAGCCGCTGACCCGCCAGGGGGTGAACTACCTGGTGGCGGCGGCTGCGGCGCGAGCCGGCCTCACGGGCGTCCACCCCCACACGCTGCGCCATTCCTGCGGCTTCGCCCTTGCGGACAAAGGACACGATCTGCGTCTGATCCAGGACTATCTCGGCCACCGTGATCCCCGGCACACTGTCCACTACACCCGCACTGCCGGACGTCGTTTCGAGGGTCTGTGGCGATGAGCGCGGGGGCGGGACACGACCTGAGCGGCATCATCAAATGGTCTGCTCGCGAGGATTGGCGGCCCCGCGTCGATGCTGTAACGGCGGAGCATTTCGAACCGGCGATGAAAGCGTTCAGTCTCCCCTTCGAGGAAATCGGCGAGGCCTTGGGCGGGACCTGGGCCTTCACCCTCTGGGGTTGCGCGTTCGAGGATTTCCTGACCCGGCGCTTTGGATCGGATAACGATAACCCGGTCGAGGTTTACCTCCGACGCCGCGGCTGGAAAGAGCCTGTAGCAGTGCGAACCTACATGGCCGCGTTGCGAAACTCGGTCATGAGCCTCTACGAGGTCAGCGATATTATAACCGGCCAGTCGTTTCGCGCGCGTGATCTCGTGCGCGGCGGAGACCCGGTGCTTGTGAGCGAGCGGACAGCGACGCGGACGCTGAAGACGTGGGACCGGATCGCCGGACGCGTCGTCGAGCACAACGGTAAGACGATTCTGGCCGGCGGACTGCTTTCCTTTACCTTGGAAGCCTCGGAGGGGTTATTCTCCCGCTTGCGCGACCACGAGTCGGATGCCGGCGCGAAACGCCACGGTGGAGCAAGCAAGTCTGGGGCGCTGAAAGGATGGCGCGGCTCGGACGAAGACTTGCGGCGCACCGCTCCCTTGTTTACCGCGGCATGGCTATTCGACGTTTTGCCGCGGGCGTTGCGCATAGATTCTCCCAAGCTGTTCAACAGCGACGGCGATGAAGTCATCTTCCACAGAGTGAGCTTTCCTCTCACGAAGACGGCCTCAGCAGACGCGATCGCGACGCGTCTCAACCAACTCGCCGACCTACGCCAGGCCAGCGCGACATTCTGGAATTGGCTCGGCGATCGAGCGACCAGCGGTGCGATGGCCAAGAGTGGGAAAGGCATAACGTTCAACAGCAGCATGGAGGACGGCAGCCCCGTGCTGGGGACCATCGAGCTGAACGAACGCTTCGTCCTGCTTGAAGCCAACTCGCAGGCGCGAGCCCAAAAGGGGACCGCCATGCTCGCCGCCGCCCTTGACGGCCTGACGGCCTCGCCGCTGACCGAAATCCAGACCGTGGAACAGATGAAAGCCGCGCCACGCCGAAAGCCGAACGATGCCGCGGCCGCGATTCCTCCGGAGATCCAGCGCAAGCTCGTGCACGAAGCCCTGGACCAACACTATCGCGCCTTGCTCGACAAACCCACGCCCATGTTGGGCGACGTATCGCCGCGCACGGCGTCTCGCACCGCCCGCGGCCGCGAAAAGCTCCTCGTCTGGCTCAAGCACTTAGAGAACCAGTCGCTTAATGTGCGGGACCGCAACGATCCGATGGCCACTTACCATTTCACATGGCTGTGGCGAGAACTCAACGTCGAGCATCTCCGCAACTGACCCCCACACTTGGCCATTTCGCACAGCTTCGCGGTCACTGGGCCTTATAGCGGCCTTTGCGCTGGCACTGGTCGCAGACCAGCCAAATGACCGGGGTTTTCAGGTCGGAGAGGATCACGGCACCGGCGCGAGGCATTGCCGCAGAATATGCGAACATAACAAGAACACAAGATCGTCTAACGTCCTAGCGAGCCCTTGCCCGTCATCGTGGCTCCGAACCGCCATAAAGGGCCGCCCCGAGGGATTATCCCCCCAATGTACGAGCCGCATAGGCTCGGTGTGTAGGCCGCGCCGCGTTGCCGGTCAGTTCCGCCCTTTCCGGGGAAGCCCCGACGAGGCCTCGAACGATGCGGGTTCTATGCCCGTGCGGCGGCTAGTGCGTCCCATCCCCCAAAATCGACAGAGGCCGTTGCGCGCAAGCGCGCAGACGGCCTTGCGATTTTGTCCGCCCCAAGAGGGTCGGCAAGGGGAGGGCCGCGCCGCCCGCCCGGTCATGTGAACGCGCATCGAGGCCCCGTCGTGGGGCTTCCCTGCAAGAAAGGACAGAACATGACCAACAACACACCGAAGCGGCCTACGCACCGAGCCTATGCGGTCAAGAAACGGGGTGAGGAATCCTTCTGGCGCGAAATCGGGGCGGTTTGGAGCCACGATGACGGGCAAGGCTTTTCCGTGAAGCTCGACCTTCTGCCGCTGGACGGTTCCGATATCGTCATCCGCAAGCCCAAGGCGAAGGAAGCCGATTAGGAGTTAGCCCGAGCCCCGCCGGTTTCACCCGGCGGGGCTTTTGCGGCAGGGGAGGGCGGAAGCAGATCGGCGACGGCTTTGAGATCATTGGGCCGCCCAACAGAGGATGCCAGAATGGCGGTCACAGACTTAGCGAAATCCGGATGCTTTTCTATGTGCGCGAGGATCGCGCCGCCGACGATGATTTTGCGGCGCGTGTCGAGCTTGCGTTTGTCGTTTTTCGCTTTGGCTTCGAGGTTATCAAGGCGCGCGTCCAGCTTGGCGTTGAGCTTTTCTTTTTTCGCTTTGACCGCTGCGATCTTTTCCTCAAGGGTCATCATCGGGGTCACCGTTCGCGCAAATTTTATTTCCCGAATCCCGTACTCCGATTCTTGCTAGCGAATCAATCCTGAAATAGGGTCAGCTCAAACCTTGGAAGTGGGGGCACCCGAGCTCAGCGAGGGCGCACTTATATGTCGTTCCGACATGTGCGTTTTGAATTTTCACCAATGCGCCGCCGTGCAAATTGCGAACACGGGCGGCGGCACAGGCGAAAAATCAAAACAAGGCCGTGCCCTCCGGCACGGAAGCAAGGAAGCGAAGAACCGGCGTGGCGAACTACCACTTGAACGCTAAGGTTATCAGCCGTGGCAAAGGCCAGAGCGCCATTGCCGCCGCTGCTTATCGTTCCGGCGAGCTGCTGATGGACGAGCGAACGGGCGAGCAGAAATCCTATAAGGCGCGGGCCGAGCGCGTCCAGTTCACGGATATTATGGCCCCTAAAGACGCGCCAGAATGGGCGCATGATCGCAACGCATTGTGGAATAACGCCGAGCGGGCGGAGAAGCGAAAAGACGCCCAGCTTGCCCGCGAATTCGAGGTGTCACTTCCGCATGAACTCACCCACGAACAACAGCTACACCTAGTGAAAGATTTTGCGCGCGAGGAGTTTGTGCGCAAGGGGTACGCGGTCGATATCGCGATGCACGCACCCCACAAGGACAGGGACCCGCGCAACTATCACGCGCATCTGATGGTCCCTATGCGCACGTTAGGGCCGGACGGTTTCGCGGCCAAAAAAGACCCGGACATGAACCGCCGGGAGCAGTTGGAAGAGTGGCGCGAGAAATTCGCCCATCTCACAAACAGGCATCTTGAACGGTACGGGCATAAGGCGCGTGTCGATCATCGCAGCCTAGCGGCGCAGGGGATCGACCGGGAGCCGACGATACATATAGGCTATGCCGGGATCGAAATCGCCGTGCGCGGGGCGCAAAGCGACCGCATGGACGCCTTGCGGGAGATCCTTGCCAGAAACGAAATCCGGCTGGACGTGAAGGATCTTGATCGGGAGCTAAAGGCTTTGGAAAAGGAGCAGGCCGAGCAGAAGCGGCGCGACGAGCTGGCGAGGTTGGAAAAGGAGCACGCAGAGGCCGAGCAGAAGCGCCTCACCCTACAGGCCAGGCTAGAGGCCGTGCTCCTATATGCTGCGAAAGAGGCGGCCGAGGCCGCCAAAACGTTAGCGACGACGCGCATGGCAGTAGCCATTGGCATCACGGCAGATCAGGGAGCCTCCGAAGCGAGGGTAAGGGAAATCGCCGAACTGCAAGCCAAGATCGAATCCGAAAGGAAGGCCGAGACCGAGAAGAAGGTCGAGGCCGAGAAGAAGACCCAAGCCATTAAAACGGCAGAAGCATCAGCAAGGCAGCAGGTTGCCGCGCGAGCTCCTAAGCAACCCAAGCCGAAAGAGAGGGTCTCACAGCCCCTGCCGCAGCGCCCGCACATTGAGATTCAGATCGCGCACGCCGCAGCGGAAGCCGAGGCGAAAAAGCGAACGGAACAAAAAACAGCTCGCGCCGCACGCGAAACCGCTACGTTCAACCAGGCATGGGGGCACAGCTTTAAAGGAATCAACGCCGATTTCCCGAAAGACCCAATCGTCGCCAAACCGGGGCCTACGCTTACTGCCACGGCTGGCAAGGGCTTGGACGCTGCTGGAAACGCCTTCGTCGCGGCGGACAAGGCAAACCGACAAGTGGCGGCTAAAGGCTTGCATGTGGCCGACAAGGCTACCGGCAAAGTGATGAAGCTGACCGATTATGTGGTTGATTTCTTGTCGGGACCATTAGCGCCTCGCGCACCCGTAAAACCCAATATGCGAGCGCTTCTCAATGATGCGGAGGCGCGCGCCGAGCACCAGCGCGCCCAGATGGCGTCGGTGCAGCACGGGCGTGAGGAGGCGGCAGCCATCGAGCGCATCTATCAGGATATCGATAAGGGCAACAACCTCAACGCGCAGGATGTCAATAAGTTGACCTATCAGCACCAGATGCAAATCCTGACCTTCGGCGATAGCGGCATGAAGCAGATCGTCAACGACGCCCGCAAGCGCGACTCCCGCCAGTGGGAGGGCGAGGAGCGCGAGCGGGAGTGATAAGAGGCTTTCCCGGCGGCAGGCACCGGGAAAGCCGAGGAAGCAAACCAGCGGCGAAACACTCACCAGCCCGGCGGCGTTTTGCGGCGGCGGCGCGGCAAGTGACGCGCCTGCCACGAGCCGCTTCGCGCAAACGGGTTCATCTCGCGTGGCGTGGCGCCAGCCGCGCACTCGGCGCCAGGTCCTCGCCGTTCAGGGGCGAGGGCGCCGCCATCTCGGCTTTCTTCCGCGCGAAGCTGGCCGGACTTCGCAGCCGCTATTTGCGGCGTGCCGATTTCGACGCAGCTGTGCGGACGGTCAATAACGAGAAGCAGGCGGCTTTGCGCGTCCTGCGTGACCGACAGACGGCGGCGCGCCATAACGATCAAGAATCCCGACGCCAAGCGCGGGCACCGCCGCGGCCGTCTTAGGTGTCAAAGCGCGAATTGTCCTCCTCCGGATACTCCTCCTCCGGCGCAGCCTGCGGCGGCGTTGGCGTGGAATTAAAATAGCCCCCGCCCGGCGGCGGAGGAGGACCCCAGTCCACCGGCAGCACTAGGCGCAGCGGAGGAGCAGATGGTGGGGATTGATCGCGCAGCCCTGCATAGCGCGGCGGAATCTGCGGCGGCGGGAGCGGGGCGCGCGGATCGTCCCACAGACCATCGAAATTCCTGTCGTCGAAGTAGGCGACGCGATCTGTTGTCATGGGGTGCTGGCCTTGGACCAGCACCAGCATTTTACCCGACGCCGATGCGTACTCCATCATGATTTTATCGGGCGGCACCAGCGGGCGCATGGCTTCGCCCACATTGTCGCCTTTGCTGAGGCCGTAGATATCTTCCTGCCGCCCGCGCGTTTCGGTCAGAGTCCCGCCGAGAAATTCCGACCAGTATTTTGCGGTGTCGAGATCATCGAGGTTGAACACGACGCGAACCCCGGCATTGCCGATAAAGGACGACCAGCGGCCTTTGTAGAGGTCTTGCATCTGCGCCACGTCCTGAAACACGTAGACCAGCTGGACGCCGTACCCGGCGGCGAGGCCTACCGCGTTTTCGACCACAGTGAGTTTGCCGAGCGTTGCCAGTTCGTCGAGCATGAAGCAGACTGGCAGCGGCGGCGGATTAAGCGTATCGGTCATTTCATCGAGGGCCGAAGTCAGCACCAGGCGCAGCCAGCGACTAAAATTCGGAAATTTTGAGCGGACAGGCACAGATAAACGGTCATGGTGCCGGTGCGCCATGCCTTGAAATCCACCTCGGGGCCTTGGCTTGCGGCCTTCGCAGGATCGCTATCCGTGGCCCTCAGACACGCCCTAATATAGGGGTTGTCGAGGATTTCGGTTTCGCGTTGCGCGGACGAGATGATCGAGCCGCGCTCTTTCGGCGGGGTATCGAGAAAGGATTTTGCGAGATCGTGCAGCAGCCCGTCGGCGACGCTCTTCATCTCCAGCATCGCGTTGAGCGTTTCCATAACGAGGCCGAGCACACATGTGCGCACCTTCAACAAGTCTCTTTCGCTGTCTTCCACATCGGGCGAGAGATAGACGTAGAGGATGATTGCTGCCAGCAGTTGCTGGCCCGCTTTTTCAAAGTGGTCGCGCTTTTCGTCCCCGCCGCCAATGAAGAAGAAGGCAGAGGCGAGCGCCTTGCTTTCAGCCTCCATATTTTCAGGGGTGAAACGCGACAACGGATTGAAACGCGATTGCGGCTTGCCGGAAATGCCGAAGGGATCGAGATAGTGAACCTGCTGATTCAGCCGCGCGCGCTGACGCCCGGTTGCCCTTGCATTCTCGCCTTTCGGATCGAGAATGAAGGCGCTGCCCGGATAGCGCAGCAGGTGAGGAATAATCAGCGTCACGCCCTTGCCGGAGCGTGTGCTAGCCATAATCAAAACATGCTTGTCGGTCTTTAAAAACACCGGCTGGCCGAGCTGGCCGAAGGCCATGCTTTCGGGCGCAGGATCGTACATGCGCTCGATTTCCCGCATGGTGGCGAAGCGCGCCCCCTTGCTGTCGTCCGGTTCATCGGGGATTTGTTCGCCCCTCAGCCAGAAATTGAAGCGCATCATTTGCCAGGCGAGGCGCTGCTTTTTCTGATTGAAAATCGACTTCTCGTTATCGCGTTCGTGGAGATACTCGAACACCTTGATTGGTAGTTCGAGGAACAGGAAGACGAAGGCAAACGACAGGATGGCACCGACCGCCACCAAGCCGCCCAATGTCACCAGCCCCGCAAAGGGCAGCACCAGCGGGCCAAGCAGCAAATGGACAATGTGGGTGGTCCAACTCGGCGGTACGAGGTCGAGTCCTTCGTACATCACCGCCGTAAGCGGAAAACCGAGAACGGCGACGACACAAATCAGCATCCATCTGAACTGACCAAAGTCGGTCCATTTGGCAGGGAAAGGCATGATGGTGATGAGCTTGACGAGCGCCGCCAGCACCCACGCGGCCAACCACAGATGGAAGAACAGCGACGAGTTTAGGCTAGGAAAATCGTTGTCGAAGATATGCTGGAACAGCTCACCGGACGTGAATTGCTGTTGATCGGGATGGGTAATGAATCGGTGCAGCAGCCCAAGGGGGCCAGCTTCGCGCGAGGCATAGACCCAAACGCCCCAGAGGAAGGCAAGCCAAACGACCGTCGTTATGGTGCGCCAGGCCCGTAACCGATGGTGTGGCCACCAGTTCCAGTTTTGCTGATTTGTCACCCGTAGCCCCCAGCGCGCCGAAATTGCGCGCCGGGATAGGATGTCAGGGCCGGGCTGTAGGCAATCTACGCAAGGGGGAAAGTTGCCCGGCGGGGGAGGTTTTCCCCCGGCCAGGCGGCATCACCCATGCCATCGCCTTAAATAAAATGGGTAATCCCCCGGCTTTGCCGGGGTGACAGTAGTAGTTTGACATTTACGGCAGTGTCCCCACTCCGTGGCTACCAGACCATAAACCCTACGATTGCCGCCGCCAACAAAACCGCCGCCCCGCCCCCGATCCTTTGAAACACGGGCGGGGCGCGATTTTACATATGATCTTATGCGGCTGTGCGGTTGACGCTTCCCTGACGCTCTAAGAGCGCAATGCGGGGCACGGGGGTTCTTGAGTTCGACAAATAACCGAAAGGCGCAGGACCTCACAGCTCCCCCAACAATCAATCCAGGCAAGTGACATAAATTTCGCCTATCCAATGCGAGGCACTCTGATCGAGATATGCATACCAATGATACAAATTTCCAACGTTTCCGGAAGCATAGACTAATTGATGAGACCCATCCGTATCGTTTCCTGTTGGGGTTCCCAGGCCTCCTAATGCACAAAATAGATGCATGCCTAGATCATGTGGCTGAGTGCTTCCAAGAGAGTCTTTATATGTCGTCACTCCGGCGCTTGACGCGCCACAAACTACGCCGCCGTTACCATCGCTAACCAATGGCGTTCCGGCTGCGCAAGTATTCGATTTAACTTGTAGCGTACCGGTGATCCCGACATTGCCGGAACCGTCGATGAACATCGCCGAAGTGACAGAATTTCCGGCGGAATTACTCAGCACGAAATCAAAGCCGCCAGCACCGAGGCCCGGATTGTTAATGAAATCGGTTTCGCCTGTGCCGCCGGTCAGGCCGTTCCAACTGATATAAGCCCCTTGCGAGGTAAAGACCGGCGAAGTGCTGCCGCCAAAATGGGCGACACTGGAAACATCCAAGGAAACGATCGGCGACGTTACGCCGATGCCGACATTACCGTTGTTCAGAATCCGCATCGCGCTTGTACCTGTCTGCGCGGACAAGAAGTCTAAAAAAGCCCAATAGCGAAACTGCTCGGCATCGTTTCCGTTCACATTGAGGAGATTGCCGATGGCGTGATTTGTATCGCCTGCCCCGGCTAAATAGAGCCAGTTACGATCTATGGTAGTCGCTCCATTGACTTCAAGGGTTGTCCCGGGACTCGAAGTGTTTACGCCGACATTGCCGCCATTTTGGTTGATTATTGTGGTTCCACCGCCTGCGCTGATGCTCGTTATCGCGTTGGAGTTTCCATTGATCCACATCCAAGCGCCCGTCGTACCTTCGATGTGCCCGTTGCCATCGTCGAAGATGGTCAAGCTATTAGTGCCATTGGTTACATGAATTCCGTTGTTCAATGAGCTGGGTATCTCTAGATTGCCAATTACGGTCGCAACCGGATTGCTTCCGTCAGGATTTGTCGAGAGCGTGATGATTGGCGTTCCGCCGACCGCAAGCGGTAAGGGCTGGCTAAAGGAGGGCGTATCAACCCCGGCGCTTGCTGCTGAGGCCGAAGCTAAAGGGACCGCTGTCAGCAAAGCGATAAGAGCCGCCGTGCGGCAAAGCGCCCATCGGCGCGCAACTGACAGCATGCAGGTGTGTCCCTTCAGTGAAAAAGGCCTAGCTATAGTATAAATTATGTTAGTTTAGGACTTATTAATATTTATGGCGAAGTGTAGACGTTGAACTGGTGGTAGTGTCGGCCAATTTCGTAAGAAAGCCTAAGCCACGTTCGTGCATAATTCAAGACGTTTGCCGCGCTTCACAACCGTCCGGCAGAAACTTGGCGCGGTTCGCATAAGCGTAATCGTAGGCTTGCCGGGTATCACATGCGAGCCAGCCGTCCCGCAGTTCCGCCAGTGGCTCGATGATCT
>Ga0182024_10018205_pt1 | contig 13105 bp, 11 predicted proteins | sample P32metaG_FD_120480 | JGI IMG/M metagenome (GOLD analysis project Ga0182024, IMG submission 120480) | Permafrost microbial communities from Stordalen Mire, Sweden - P3-2 metaG (Illumina Assembly) | ecosystem: Environmental > Terrestrial > Soil > Wetlands > Permafrost | place: Sweden: Stordalen...
CATTTGAGGATCTCATCGCACGGATCTTTGAAGAAGACGGCTATGTGGTCGAACTGAATAAGGGGTGGAACCAGGCGGATGGAGGCGTGGATGTTATTGCCGTACGCAAAGAGGGGTTAGTTCCCACGCGGGTCGCCATTCAGTGCAAACGATATTCTCGCGAGAATCGAGTCACCGCGGAACCAGTTCGATCGCTATGCGGGGTTCTGGATCGCTTTAGGGTGCACACGGGAGTGTTGGCAACTACCAGCTCCTTTACGAAATCGGCAATTGAGGAAGCGCAAAGTCATCTGTGGAAAGTGGGGTTGCTGGACTACGACGATATTGTCGCTGGACTCAAGAAACTCGGGGCACGTAGTTCAAAGTGAGGGGTCGGTGAAGCGGGGGCGACGGTGCCGAATACGGAGCGCTTTGATTCAGGAGCCCATAGGCGAGGCCGACGGCTCGTCTTAGCGGCGCATCTGTGCAGTAGCGCGGTGCAAATGGCATCTTGTCGCAATAGTCAGAATTAGGCGGCCGGGACCTCATGGAACAGTTCGAGTTCATTCCACCGGACGACCCCGCCTTCGTTGGTATGAACGCAGAGCTAGCATGGCTCGACACACACCTGCTCGATGCTGCCCGGCGCGATGGCAGGAGTCTTGTCATTGTTGGCATGGGTGGCGTTGGAAAGACGGCGCTCGTGAGCCACTGGCTGAGCTCTCGGCGGTACGACCGCATACCGCTCTGGGTGGACCTCTATTCGACTCCCAATCCCTCGATCGCTATCGATGCCTTCCGAACATATTTGCACGCACAGCGCCGCGGCGAGTTCATCGTCATCCTCGACGGCTCCGAGGGTCTGTCGGACGAAGAGTATCAGAGAGCGATTGGGACAATATTCAATTTCAAGGCAGTTCGATCACTGATCTTCACAACGCGACGCGCGCCGCGCATCCCTCAGGCAGAAACGCTATCGATAGGACCGCTTGCGCAAGCTGATGCGGCCGAACTCCTCAAAGCCCTTTCGCCCGGAGACTTGACGCCAGAATTGATAACCCAGATAACCGATGCAGCGAAGGGCCACCCGCTTGTGATCCGCCTTCTTGCGGACGTACTGCGAAGGGAAGGTGCGGCTGCACTTCGCGAGCTTATTCAGGGCCGGATTTACGATCTGTCTCGAACAATTGCAGTGCCGTCTACAGAGATTGTGGCGGCGGCGGCGCCGAGAATCATCACGGCGGCCAGTGCATTGATAGACGCGCTCAAAAAGCAGCCAGCGGAGATCCATGCGCTGTCCCCGCGCAAGTTCGAAGAATTGCTTGCCGACTTACTTTCAGATATGGGATGGGAGGTTGAGCTAACACAACAGACCAGGGATGGAGGCAAGGACATTCTGGCGTACCTCAACACGGATCTCGGACGCTTCTTGTGCCTCGTCGAGGCAAAACACTACCGTAGGGATCGAAAAGTGGGGGTAGAGCTCGTACGGACACTCTACGGAACGCTGTTCGATGCCCAAGCGAATAGCGCGATGCTCGTTACAAGTTCCTCATTCAGTTCTGATGCCAGAGAGTTTCAACGGAAACACCGCTATCAATTGTCCTTGCGCGATTATGCGGATATTGTCAGTTGGATTAAGAAATACGGAACGATACAAAACGGAACCTAACTCCGAGCGACTAAAGGCCTCAACCGACGCGCATTGCACGCTCGTCGGCTATAGGCTCCAGAAGCACAAAGTTCCTCACAGCCCTCTATGGCGGGTGTAATTTCAATAGCTTAGCCAAGGGGCGCTCGTTGCTGTTAACACTGTCGACAAAGTTGGACAATCTGCGCTCCTAGCGCCAAAGGTGAGCGATGAAATCTGACCGCGATCCGAAGGATGAGGATATTCGTCGATTCGAAGACGTCGTCTGTGAGCTGATGGATAAGGGCCACTCGATCCTCGATTATCGCGGGCTTATCAAAGCTCTGCCGAGCGCGCCAACGTCAATCTGCAAGAAGTACATCCGACGTTGCACTAAGGATCTGTGCTTTCGACACGCCCGCGCTTCTTCCGAAGCTACGCCGTGTAGCTAGGCGGCGCGTTTGCGCAGGGACTTCATAGCGCCGGTCAACGGCGGAACTTCGAGGTCTTTGCAAAAGAACATCACTTCGCTACCATCGCGTGCCTCCCGGGCGCTGTAGCCGATACCGTAGACGATGCTGCGGCATCCCGCGTACATCTCTCGAATGGCGTCGACATTGTCGTAAGACACGATCCACCTCTGGCGACGAATCTTTTTGGTGACCAACGCGGCCACGGCTTCGTGATCCGGATGCGTGTAGTAGTCGTAGTAGAGCTCCTTGCCCTTGATGTAATACGGAGGATCCAAGTAGATCAGCGTCTTCTCAGGGAGGCGATCCAGCCGCTTCAGCAGAAATTTCCTCGCGTCCTCGCGCGAAAGATTGATGCGGCCTCGTAATTTCGCGATGGACTCGATGCGATGAATCAGCTCAGTCGCGTTGTACCGCGCATCGATCTTCCAAGGGCCCGATTGGTCTCGACCACCGATAATGCCCGCGTTCAAGATTCCGGACCGATTCGTCCGATTCAAAAAGAATGCCGCGAATCCAAGTTCAAGGTTGTCATGATCGCCCGGATTGGCGAGCACATGCTTCTGGCGATCCCAAGCACGCACGGTGAGCGACGTGTCGCGAACGAGTCGCGCCAGACGCTCCGTGTCGTCGATTACGCTCTTCCAGAAGGCGTAGATGGGCCGACTGACGTCGTTGATATGGATACGCGAAACGTACTCCTGAAGCAGAAGTTCGAAAGCAATGGCTGCGCCACCTGCGTAGGGCTCGACATATTCGCCGTCGAGCAATCCGTTCCGCTCCATCAACTCCTTGACAAAAGCAGCCAGTTTTCCCTTTCCTCCGGGATAACGAAGCGGCGTAAAGTGATTCAGCCTGAGCGCTCGCGTCTCGCTCGCGTTTGGTCGCTTCATGCCCAGATGCTCTCGAACAAACGCTGCGCATCATTCCACGCCGCGAGCAGCTCCCGCGATTTCGGCGTCACGAAACGGTTATGCACATAAGCGTGAAGCAGATCGATGTGTAGAGGGCTCTTCACATCACCGATTGCACGCGCCACACTAAAGAGATCTTTCTTCGGGGCGGTGCCTTGTGCGCCAAGATGATCGATGACTTCCTGTGTTTTCGCCCTCAAAGACTTTTCACGCTTACTGCCACCCTTCGGGTCAATAAAGTGAGGCGACAGATGGTGCACGTCCATGTAGTGATCCACCGATAGCTCGAGAAATACACGCAACAGAACTGCGATGGCGTGTGGAAATTCGTCGACCTTCAACCGCCTTAACTCCTTTAGGATCTCGGCGGTCTTATTGTCGGTCACGCTCAACTTAGCATTCCTCGGAACTACGACCTTGCGCTCAGAGGGATCCGCTTTTCGCGAACGGTCCCTGGCGCGCGCCGGTTTAGCCTTGAAGTCGCTCTCGCGGATATTCTCAAGTGCACGTACTTTGCCCCGTTTCGAGAGAGTGGGCTTTTCTCCTGTACTGAATCCCTCGACGTACTCGACCTGCTGATCTTTCTTCATCAGCTGACCGACTCGAACGGTCTTCTGCGCCAGATCCAACACGATCCGGCGCAGTGGTTTCATCAGTTCTTCGGGGGGCAGGGCGGAGTACAACTTCCTGTTCTTGATTTCCACGCCAATGCGTTTGCGGACGTCGGGCGTCGACAGCAATCGATCGAGAGTCGTGATCGGAAATGTGTTGCCGATCGCCTGGTGTTGAGCATCGGTCAGGTTGCCGTGCGTCTTGACGAATTCGAGGGCTTGCAGTGCTGGATCAGTACCCCGAAATCGCGCTGCCGCGTGCCCCGACCATCCCACGACGCCGCGGCCTTCATTCTCGCCGGTGTGACGCAAATGTACCCACGAAGCGCCAGCCTCACGGGTTTCGGCCTGGGAGCAGTCTACCGGCTCAACGGTGGTCTTGTCGAAGTCCTTGGCAAGCTCCTCGAGGCGCTTCTGTAGCGACCTCTTCACGTTCAAGCCCGTGAGGACGGCGGGATTAGCTAGCACTTTCAATGCCGCAACTCTGCGGTTTCCCTCAAGGGCGATAAATCTGTTCGAATCGTCTTTCTCCCGCAGGACTAGCAGCCGGTCAAGCGGGCTCATTCCTTCCGTAGCAATGCTCTGGGCGAGTTCAAACAGCTTCTCTTCCTGATCATCAAGCACTTTCTGAAGAGCGTCGTGCTGACTGCTTGCTTCACCGATTCTCGGGTTTTCGGTATCGAGCAATAGTTGGTCAATGCGAAGTCTTATGGCTTTCATTCCTTGCGCTCCCTGCCCTCAAGCCCTTGGCGGCCCGTCGTTCCTGGTCGCTTTACTCGCAGCCGAAAGTCCGACGCCCATCGATCGACCTCCTCAAAAGCCTCGGTGCCTTCTATCTGCAGGGGGACACCGCGCTGCAGGGCGTCGTGCGCCTCGAGTGCTCGCGAGCAAAGTCGCACGCGATGCATAAGGTGGCCGAGCCGCCGTGTTTCGCGGCGCATGGAGGCAGGATCCACCGTAAACGGAATAATGTGGTAGACGAGCGTTTGCGATGCCGGCGTCATGACGAACCACTCAGGATAGAACGCGTGATCTGCGTGGCCTCTTAGTGGTTTTGAAAGCCAATTGTTACCCGAGGCGACTTGGCCCAAAATGATAGGAAAGCCGTGTAAACCGTCGCAGCTCAGTCGCGCGGCAATAATATCGATTTCGTCGTCCTTAACGTGCGCAGGAGAACCCGACGACGGAGTCTCGCGCACATCACCATCTTTGAGCCGAGCCCAAATTCGTTTGAGCTTTTCGAGGAACGCCGTGCCATCCGGGCGAGGCCAGCCGAAGGCCCAAGCGTCACCGCCAATCTCACCGGCAACACTGGCCGTTGCGCAGTACTGAAACCACCGCCGTAATTTGACGATGTCATCTTTGTCCGGCACAAGGCCCGATCGTTCGAGCACCGGACTGCGTTCGGAGGGCAGGTGGGACAGAATCAGTGACAGAACGTAGAGCGTTCGACCCCAGTTGAGATCTTCTTCGAACGTCAGCGTTGCGCCATTGGAAGCAAGTGTGAAAGGGTAGGCCTTGCCCAGTTGCCGGGCCCGGGTCTCGAGCGCAGCCGCCGTTTCTTCGGTCATGCGGTCACGCGTCCGAACCACGTCGTCGAGGTCCTCGTATTCGTCCTGGCCGATCTCCAGAGCGCCAGCCAATTCTGAGATGCGCGCACGCCGGTCGTGCGCCAGATAGGCTGTCAACTCGATCAGATCGGCCGCCAACGCAAAGTCCGGCTCGGCACCGGTCAGTTGATCCTGCGGAATAAATGGACGCCACGACCCGACGCTCGAGGCATCCGTGCGGTTTGAGCGCTCCTTGGTGGAAGCCGAGCCTGGATGCGCCCCGGCCTCCGGCTCGGGGCCGTTCATTTGGCCTCTTTGGCCTTATCCATTTTTTCCGTCATCCGGCTGTGCAACGTTTGAACAAGCTCGGAGATGTCTTCAACGATATCCAGTAGCGCACGGTCGCTTCCGTCGAAAGCTCTCAAATTGTTGACCGCCTCCTGCAGATAGCTGAGCGAACGAACGAGCGCGGATGACAATTTTTCCTCCGGCGGGGTGGCCTGAGCGAGCGCCTTCTCAAGGTCGCGTTGCTCTCGAAGAACGTGTACCGCCGCCGAGTGCGATAGAACAATGCCAAGATTCTTGATATCAGGATTCTGGGAGCGAACAACGGGAAGCTCATCGTCCTTCGTCGACCCGAAAATCCAACGCAGGACTTCTTTGAGCTTCGGTAGATTCTGGGATGCAATAGGATTCGGCTTGGGATCGAAGCGAGTCCAGCCGTCATCCAAGCCCAAGTACGACATGTACTCGGAGCGAGACAACGCAGTGTACAGGTGCGAGAACGGAAACTTCTTTGTGGTTCTCTCGTCGACAGAGAAGACCTTTTTGTCAGCAGCCTGATCCAGCACATAGATCGCCGCGACCATTCGTTTGATGGTGTCGTGATTGTCGCCGATGCGCTCTGCGATTTGAGTGAGGGAAAGACCGGCATCACCTCTTTTCTTCTCAGCGTCGTACCAAGCAGCGGCAAATTTCGCTTTCGCGAAGGACTCCCATCGATGCGGGCCGTTTATGTGCTTGAACGCGATGAACGGACGCGCGTCTGCCCGTTCTGCAACACGGATTACCCGTACAGCTTTCAGCGTCGGAGCCTGCGCGACGGGGACCTCGGGCGCTGTGATCGATAGTCGTGCGGCAAGCTTCTGATCGGTCAACACTCGGATGGCCGCCAGTCGACGATTGCCCTCGAGCACGGTCAGGCGCTTGTCTGAGGGCTTGATCAGAGTGACGACCAAGGGCTCAAAGTCGAGGTAACCGTTCGAGGAAATCGACTGCAGCAGCTCGCTGAGTTCGCCCTCCTCGTGAAGCTCCGTTATAACCGCGTCGTCGTTGCGCATGTCGGCAGCGCTTGTGATGAGGCGCGGATTGAGCGAATCGAGCTGCAACAGGTCAGTTTCGATGCGCACGGGCTCGCCTAACGGCACGTCGCTGATACTGGATAGGACTTTAGCTGTAGCCATGCGTCGCTTGTTCCACGGGAAGTGCTTGTTGCGCCAAGGACGCGACGGGGTGCCCGTTCTCACCTGCGTCGGTGGATTATGCCGTCGACGTTCGGCCTCCGCAAGATTTTGATTTCATTGAATTTGCCCCCAATGACTGCACTAGGGCTAGCATCCGTTCCATGACTGTGACATAGGCGCGGCGGAGCCAGGGGAACGATCTGTGAAGCTGACCCTAAGTATGTCGGTGAGGGAGTTTTGCCGCTCGGTCAAATTGAATCGCATATTCGTTGACCTGGAACGCGCATACGCTGACACGACGGGCCGGAGTGCCGGGCGCGCGGAACGGGATTCCTGGGCCGGGAGCCTCCCGCGGCTAAGTGGAGCGCTTGAGCTATATGAACTCCCCGAAAGCGTCTGCGTCGGGCTGGAGGTCCAAGTTCCCTACTATAGCGAGCGTATTGATGCTGCGATCTATGGGCATGACTCGGCGGGTCAGCCCTTCCTCGTGCTGGTGGAGCTGAAACAATGGTCCGATTTGCAGCCCGCCGACGATGGTTGCCTATATGTTCAAATGCGAAGCGGACTGGTGCCGGTGGTACATCCCAGCCTTCAAGTCGAAGGGTATCGGCGGCATTTGGCCAACTTCGTAAGGGCGTTTCAAAACAAGCCCCCGGTGCAGCTTGCATGCTGCGTATACGCTCACAACTATCCTGAGCGCATTGGGCCTCTCTTCGATCCACAGTACGCAGGCGTAATGGCGCAGGCTCCGATATTTTGTGCGACCGATGCAGAGCGCCTTGCGGAGTTCATCAGAGCGCGCGTCGGCAACGGCCGGGGCCTTGAGGTGGTCGATCGAATTCGACGAGAAGGTCTCGCCCCCTCGAGGATGCTCGTGGATCGGGCAACCGAGCTGATCCACCGTCAAGACGTATTCACCATGCTCGACGAGCAGATTCCGGCGCAAAGGAGCATCGTCGCGGCGCTGGGCCACGCCATGCGGACCAAGAGCAAGTCAATCATTCTTGTCGAAGGGGGCCCAGGAACCGGCAAATCGGTAATCGCGCTCGATGCTCTCGGCCATGCACTGAGGAGGGGTCTCGGCGCGTTTCTCGTCTCTGGCTCTGCGGCCTTCACGCACGGAATGCGACGGTTGCTCGGTACGGACCTCGCCTCGCTCGTGCGATTTACGGATTTCTTCTGGAAACACGAAGACGATTCCGTCGACGTCCTAATCGTCGACGAGGCCCACAGAATTCGGACGAAGTCCGTCCCTAAGGTGATTGCGGAGCGACGACCACAGATCTCGCAGCTCGAAGAACTCGTTCGAGCCGCGCGAGTGACCGTTCTATTCATGGACACTAACCAAATCATCGAGCCGGACGAGGTCGGTGACCCTGAACAGGTCGCAGCGCTTGCACGGCGCCTCGGCATCAAGTTCATGCACCACCATCTCAAGGCTCAGTTCCGCTGTGATGGATCGGACGAGTACCTCTGGTGGGCGGATGAGCTCTTCGGGCTGAGCGTGACCGACGAGATTCGCGTTCTACGAAGCCCAGTAACTTTCGATCTCAATGTCATGGATTCACCACACGATGTCCTCTCCTGGGTTCGAGACAAGAACAAGAGCGAATCGAATTCGGCGAGGCTCACCGCAGGCTGGTGTTGGCCGTGGTCGGACCCTAAGGCCGACGGCACCCTGATCGACGACATTGTGATCGGAGACTTTGTGTTTCCTTGGGAACTCAAGAACGGAAAGCGGGGCAAGCCCGGCGTACCAGAGGCCAAGCACTGGGCGGTCGATCCGGCAGGTGCCGAGCAAGCAGGGACAGTTTACAGCGTACAAGGCTTTGAGTTTCGTCATGTTGGCGTACTTATGGGGCCAGATCTGGTGATTCGTAATGGTGTGTGGGTAGCAGATCCACGGGCCAACTTTCGAAACAGCATTCGAGGGAAGGCGCCGGATGTGGCCTCGATCTATCTACGTCGCATTTACAGAGCATTGATCACTCGACCTCTTCGCAGTGTCCGTGTATACAGCGCCGATGCTGAAACGCGTGACTTCATTCGTTCGAGGCTGACCTTGAGCGGTTCCGAGCTTGGACAGCCCAGTTTCGGGTCGCGCGCAGCAGCCGACCAAGCGCCTTCCGCAACGCACAGTGGATTGAATGCGCGTTGAGGCAAAGCGGCTGACGACGACTCGGACATCATTCCCTCTCTTAACTAGCGAGTGACAGCCTTGTGCGGCTCATGCTTGCGCGCCAGCAACGCCGCGGCGATCTCTTCCTTCTCAGTCCGTGCAGGCGACATTTGATCGACAAATCGATTCACATGCTCGGCAAGACCGGCGAATCCGGTGCGCGCGAGCGTCTCGCCGACGACTCGCCAGCCGGCTTCCACGGCTTGCCGCGTTTGGACGAGTTTCGTTTTCCCGGGCTCGCCCGATAAAGCACCGCTTGCGAGCTCGGCAGCGATGGCACTGACACGCTCGCGCATGTGGCTCGAATCACCCCGACGCTGGGCGCGATAGATGGGATCGATTTTGTGGGCTCTGTTTTCTCCTCGAACCGCTCGCTCAGTTGCATTTGCCGCGATGCCCTCGTCTCGCAGATGGCGCGCAAATTCTCGCCGCCATTGGCGTAAGGTCGCCTTGCGAATGTGGAGCCTCACACCCTGTTCGCTCACGGCCTTGATGACCGCGTGGACATGCGGGTGCGGCTCGTCCGTATGCAGCACGAACGCAAAGCGGTGCTTAAGAGCAAACTCTTCTCTCAAGAAGTTCCTCGCCGCCGTAAGGACGCCTTGCGGTGGAGTCCCGGCCGGCATCGAAAGCATGAGCTTATGGACGAGCTTCGGCGGCTGGCGTCCGTGCGCTGCCGACAGTTGGGATTGCCGTCGATGCTCGTCAAGATCTAGATCCCAGTCTTTCGCGAGCTCATGTCCGATGCGCTCTCCCTTCTGGTGTTCGCCATCGTCGGTTTCCAGCTCGAGTTCGCCGTAGCGCCCGATGTAACCGACATGCCTCATCACGGAACTGAAGTTGTTGGCGTCTTTCGGCAGGACCTTGACGACCGCCTCCGGCACCCGGCTCACGGTGCGCGAGATCTGTTCTAGCTGCGCCGGCGAAAGGTGATCGCGCTGACCGGGTCCTTGACTCGCATAGCTGCCGATGTCTAATAGGGCTTGGTCCTCGAGCAGATTAACGCGGAGCTGCGGCATGACCCATCTCCCAGCTATCGACGTTTGCTTTGATCAGGCTCTTCACGTGGTCGCGCATTGCGCCGCAGACTTTCAGGATAGCCCGCAGGTCGTCCGGTGCCGGTCCAGCCACTCGTCCGCCCTGGCTCGCCGCGCGAGCGATCTGATTCAGGTTTCTGCCGATCGCACCCAAATCGGCGACGCTCCTCTTGAGCGCAACGAGTTCGTCCTTCGGCAGCGGTGCCAGGCTCCGAAGGTGGGCACGAGCCAGTACGGAAAGGTAAGTGGCGCCCGCCATGCCGCGAGCCGCTGCGCGCTCTCGAAGGAGGAGATGATCCTCAGGGCGAAGACGCACGTAGAGCCGCGCCGCTCGAGCGCCTTGCGGAAGAACACTCGTCGTGGTCTTCAACGTCGCGTCCTTCTCCGAAACTGAGCCCCCGGATTCGCTTAGCGCCGTAATCACTAAGCGCCTGAGCCAGACGGACTCGGTGATGAGCTGCTGGCTCGCAACCGCGTGCACGCGCCGCTTTTCCTCTAGCGAGATACGAGTCTTCAAGAACTGCGCTGCACTCATAGGCCACAATGTGGCCCCATAGCCGCCGCTAGGCTATCCTGCATTTCAACGGAAATTCCTCCAAAACCCAACATCGACGAGAATTGGAACCCTTCCGCCTGTAGACCCAATTCCCCGGTTTCGCAGCTTGTCGGCCGTCCTCTTGTGCTCCTGCCAAGTACTCCACCAATCTGTGTCTACGGCGCCCAAAAAAAGGGAGAGAGCGCCCGAAAGCACTCCCTCCCATCGAGTCGTCAGCGCATCAGTTCACCCTGCGAGAACCTCCTCGGCGAAGTCCCACAGGCAGCTATTGAGACGTATGTCCTCGCGGATTGAGGTGATACGACGCATGCGCGTCAGTCTCCCAGTAGCCGCCATTCGCGTGAGTCCACCACGGAGCAGGTTCTCCTGGACTTTATTCAGCGTGCTCCAGAGGTCGTTACCCAAGTCTTCGATCCGTCGGCAGGTCAAGAGTTTCGAGGGTTGCAATCCGCTTGCGCTCGGGCCGGGAAACCGCAGAGCTACCGCGTGTTCGGCGAATCGGATCTGTTCGTCTTTGGACATGACGCGCTGCTCCATCCGCTCGACTTGCGCAGCCAGACTTCCGAAGCGTTCGGCGACCTCGAGCGCACCGGTGACCACTTGATCAACGACGTCCCCACGGTGCGAGACCCGAAATGACGGGAAAGCGCCTCGTGAGACGATTAGGCCATTCGTGCAGACCACGCGGAAGATCCCGATGCGAAGCTGGTATGCGCTCGTGCCGTCGTGGCTGTTCAGAAAGACTAACTCCGGCAACGCATCCCTGAGGCGAACCGTTTCGCACCGCCGCCGGAGCCGGACGATATGCCGCGCATGCTGCGCACTCGCCGCGCGTGCCCGGGTCTGGCGTGCGTCCACAGGGACGAATCCAGCCTGCATCAAGCCGGCAAGCACCCGCTCAGTCGGAATGAATGTATAGACCGGGCTCGTCCGTTCGTGCGCCGAGCATGCGAATACGGCCGGCGCCCGCTCGCGTACGGCATCGAGCGATAACACACCTGTGAAGGCATTCGCGTGAGAACCGAAAGAGATATGAGATGAAGTGTCCATGACGGACTCCTGGGATTTGAGTAGGCGGGATTGCCCGCGCGCCTGACAACACGCCGCGCGCAGCTGTCAAGGATCGAAAACGGCCGCGAGGCCGCGAGCGCGCTGCGCGCGAAGTCCTTGACTGCGAGCACGACGTGACAGAATGGAGATCCCAGCAAGCCCGCCCTCTTTCTTCTCCTTCGTCTCCTCAGATCAGTCGTTGGCCTTACTTGTTGCATAGCGGCATGACGGGGGTGTCCGCGAACGCAGCACTGGGCGCCCGCACCTCGCAGTCTGCTTAGACGCTGAAAGCGATGCGGTCGCTCGACTATAAGAGGTCCACTGCTCCCTGTCGCAACGGCGTGAGCCTAAGCAGCTCCGACGTCCTAACGCGTTGGCAGTCTGGTCCCGCAGATGGCGGCAATACGTGAAGTGCATCATTATGAGGGCATGACGCGCAGTAGACTGCGCCGATTGATGACCAGGAGGGTGCAATGTCAACGGAGATAGACCTTCGCGCTGCGATCAATGCTGTGTCGGATGTTGTGCAGAACCGCCCCCGACCACTGCGCAATGTCGACCAAATCTACATGAAGACTGGCGACATGGTTCTCCAAAGCGAAATGGTCTCCAAGTGGGCGGCACAGAAGCGCTTGGCATTTATAGGCGATGGAGACGCGATCAGCGTATGCGTAGCACTGCTCCAGGCGCGGAAGATAGTTGACTATGGCCCCGCTGAGATCGAGGTATTCGATTTCGACGAGCGGATCTGCAGCGCCGTAAGCCGCTTCGCTGACAAGGAGGGAATCGGGAACCTGCGGTCGCAACTCTATAACTGCCTAGACGCGTTTCCCGAGCGAGAACGGTTTGACTGCTTCTATACCAATCCCCCATGGGGAGCCAGCAACGGCGGCGAAAGCGTCAAGGTATTCGTGCAGCGAGGGATTGAAGCAGTTGGCTTTGGCGGCGAGGGGATGGTGGTTATTGCCGATGACCAGAACCTCGAATGGCCTCAGGTCGTGCTTCGCAATACGCAGCGCTTTGCATTGGACTGTGGATACTACGTACAGAAGATGCAGCCCAAACTTCACACGTACCACTTGGATGACAATCCCGACCTTCGCTCTTGTAATCTGATGTTGAGGGCGCTGCCCGGAAACAAGCCTCGCTGGAGCAGTGAGGCAATACGGGACCCTTCACGATTGGCGCACTTCTACGGCAAAAATCAGGGCGCGCGCGTCCACTACATCAAGGAGAGAAAGCGGGTAGACTACGGTAAGGCACATGATGATGAGTACGAGTTTGAGCATTTCGGGAGCGAATGAGTCATGAGTGACATTGTGCGTCCCGGTCAGCCAATTCTGTTTATGAAGATAGGAGTGCATGCGCGCGAGCCACTCGACAGTATCATCGCGCGCAAGCTGAAGGAGATTGAAGACGAGGGCTATGCGATGTGGGGGTATGGCGGTAGTACATGCCATCCGTCGTCAATGGTTCAGCCGTTCGCAGACGCTAGCGCTGAACGCGGACAGACAATTTATCTCTGTATGCGAGAGATGGATTCACACCACTGGGCTGAACAAGTTCGGGCGAGCGAATATTCAGTTGACGGCGAAGGTTGGCGACCCATTCCAGCGAAAATCAACGTGCTAGGGTCTCGCTATGCGCTCACAATTAAGAACCTTCG
>Ga0182024_10018206_pt1 | contig 13105 bp, 10 predicted proteins | sample P32metaG_FD_120480 | JGI IMG/M metagenome (GOLD analysis project Ga0182024, IMG submission 120480) | Permafrost microbial communities from Stordalen Mire, Sweden - P3-2 metaG (Illumina Assembly) | ecosystem: Environmental > Terrestrial > Soil > Wetlands > Permafrost | place: Sweden: Stordalen...
TAGGAGAGGGATGGCTGCAAGGAACGTTCGTCTGGTCATATTAGTCACGTCATATCAACCCAGGCCCATCCAGACCTTCGGTTCGAATGAGCCCGTCTTTCACGACAAAAATTCCGGGAAATTTCTTTTCCCATCCGGCGTTCGCTACCGGAACATACTGGCGGGCATTGGCCTCGATGGCCTTTACGCCCGGAATATGCGCGGCGAGCGTGACGGAGTGGACGAGCGAAGCTCCCGGACAGGTCAGATCCTGGACGCACAGAAATACTTTTTTCTTTTGTCCCAGCGCGGCGACCAGGAGGGATTCGGTTTGGCCTTTACAGGCCTTGAGCGCGGCGCCGGAGTATCCCATTTCGAGCGCCAGCAGAAACGCTTCTTTGCTGACCAGAGATTCGTCGATTACGACCGGCACCAGCTTAGAGGCTTCGTGCACCACGTTTTGCGGGTTGGCTTGCAGATCGCGGGCGGTGGGTTGTTCGATGTATTGAATCCGGGAATAGGCGGCTGCGGAGCGGGCTTTTAATTCGTGCAGAAAGTCGATCAAGTACGCCACATTGGGGCATTTCTCATTGAAATCGAGGGAATATACAGCGGGTTTCGTGGCCGCTTCGTGAACGCGGATTACGCGATTCAGATCCCAGTTCCGGTCGTCGCCGTTCAGCTTGATCTTGATGTGCGTGATGCCGTTGTAGCGAATCCATTCTGGTAGATCTTCCGGCAATCCGTCGCCGACGGGCTTCACGACGTCCTGGGGCATGATGGGATCGACGGCGCCCACCAAATGATAGAGGGGCAATTGCGGCGTGGCGCGCGGCAGCACGTAGCGGTCGAGCGTCTCGCCTCGAAAATCGGGGCCGAGGTAATGGCTCAGATCGTTTTTCAGGAAATCGGGGCCGAGGGTTTGGAAACAATTGCGGTTGTGCAATTTGCCGTAGGCGTCGTGAACGGCGGCATCGAAGGGGCTGGCGGTGACCAGGGTGCAGAGGGGAGGGATGGGCTCGGCGAGATTTTTTGAAATTTCCGAGGCGGCGGCGGAATATTGGGGCGCCAGGGCGATGTTCAGGTCGATGGGATGGCCCCATTCGCGATGAGAGGCGGTGAGCTGGGAGATGCGCTCCGCCAGATCTTTCATCGCGGCCAGGGTTTGGGCGTAGGTTAATTTTTTCGAGGGGAAGGACCACACGTTGCCCATCGACATGGAGCCGAAACCGGTTGCGCTGCGGCCGCTGCGGCCCTCGACTCGGCAGCGCACGTTACATAACGTTACGCGGTCGACTACGGAGCCGCCGAATTTTATCGGGGTGCGGTAGAGGAAGTCTTCGTAGGAGGTTTGAACGTCGGCGATTTGGATGTCGGTCGAGAGAGGACTGGAGAGGAGCACGGGGGTTCCGAGAGCGAATAAGGCTTGGCGGCGGGTTAGCATAAACTGCACCGGACGTCGACACGAATGTCGACGCGGCACGCCTGGAGGCGCGCGCCACAAGTAAAGCGGAGTACCGGTACAAATGAGGGCATCAACCCTCATATATTATCGGATTATGCTTTTGATGGAGGTAACACAATCGTCCGCTGCTGACGCTGGTAATCATCGTCATGGCGACCACCGCCACGGCGCTGCTGCTGGCCGGCTTGGGATTTGTCGCCTTCGATTCCTATTTTTTCCGCCTCACCATGGAGAGGGACCTTTCGTCGCTCGCCCAGATGATTGCCGACAACACCACGGCCGCGTTGGCCTTTAACGATCCGCGAGCGGCAACCGAGACGCTGGCGGCGTTGCGCGCGAGGCCGCACCTAGCAGCTGCGTGTATTTACTTGCCGGATGAAACTCTGTTCGCTGCCTATTTACGGCCGGACGGCCATACCGAATGTCCGGCAGCCGATAGAAACGGAGAAATCCAACGCAGCAGCGGCGTCCTGACGGTGACACGCGCGATTGTTCTGAGCGGCCGGCGCCTGGGTACGCTGGTGCTGCATTACGATCTGGGCGAAATCGCCGAGCGCATGCGGAACTATGGCGCCTCCGTGCTTGTCGTTCTGCTGGTTTCGAGCCTGATCGCTTTCCTGCTGTCATCGAAGCTGCGCGGCGTCATCGCAACGCCGGTCGCGCATCTGGTGCGTGCGACGACGTCGGTATCGGAGACGGGCGACTATAGCACGCGCGCGGAGAAGCTTTCGGGCGACGAACTGGGCGTGCTGGTCGACCGGTTCAACGAAATGCTGGCCGGCATCGAGTGGAGGGAAACCAATCTGAGAACGGCGCTGCGCGATCAAAAAGAGAGGGAAGAGGAACTGCGACGGGCCAATGACGACCTGCAGCAGTTCGCCTATTCCGCCAGTCACGACCTGCAGGAGCCGATCCGGAACGTTGCAATATACAGCGAGATCGTGGCAGAAAGATATGGGGACCTGATGGATGCCGAGGGCCGGCAGTTCCTCGGATTCCTGACGGAAGGAGGGCGGCGCTTGTCGATGCTGATCAGCGATCTGCTCACCTACACCCGGGCGGGCGTGGTCGAAAGCGATAAGGCAAGGGACACGGCGGATTCGTCGGCTGTTTTGCAGCACACCCTTTCGAGTCTCGCGGAAGCCATGCGGGAGAGCGGCGCGACGGTGACCCATGACGGGTTGCCGGAGGTAACGATGAGCGAAGCGCACCTGCAGCAAGTGTTTCAGAATCTCATCAGCAACGCGCTCAAATACCGAAGAGACGACCCGCCTCAAATCCATATCTCCGCGGTTCCGGACGAGGGGGCATGGCGCTTTTCGGTGCGGGACAACGGCATTGGTATCGATCCTCAGTACAAGGAGAAAATCTTTGGCGTTTTCAAACGGCTCCATTGTGATCGGAGATACAGCGGCACTGGCATCGGGCTCGCTATTTGCCACCGGGTGGTGGAACGCTATGGCGGACGAATCTGGGTCGAATCCGCACCTGGAGGAGGATCGACCTTCTGCTTCACTGTCCCCGAAGCCGGCGAGCGAAGCCGTTCCACGGCGGCTGAATCTTCTGCTGGCTGAAGACAATCTTCCGGACGCGCTGCTGGTGCGCGAAGCGATCCGGACAGAACAGCTGCCGCTCGAGGTTCATATCACGGCGGACGGTGAACGGGCGATCGAGTTCATTGCCCGCGCCGAGAAGGACCCGGAGGCGCCGGGCCCGCACGTGCTGCTGCTCGATCTCAACCTCCCGAAGATCGACGGCTTCGAAGTGCTGAGGAGACTTCGCGCCAGTCCCAAATATAAGAGCATCCCGGGGCTGGTTGTCAGCTCCTCTGACTCGCCGAGCGATCGCAGCGAAGCGGCGAGGCTTGGCGCGCGCTATTTCCGGAAGCCGGTTTCGTACGCGGAATTTCTAAGAATCGGGCCTTTTCTCCGGCAGTTTCTCACAGAGAATGGATTGCTTTGAGAAGCTAAGAGCTTCTCCGGCGGGCGAACGCCAGACCGGTGAGTCCACCGACGAGCAGCATCCAGGAACCCGGCTCCGGCGCAGTGCTGCCTGAATTCAAGTCGACGACCCAATCGTTAGTGCCGTCGGTCGGAGTATAAACCTGACTCTCGCTCACGAGGGAATTTGCAGACTGGGGAGCCGTGACCAAACTCGCCGTGAAGCCGGAACCGGACACCAATGTATAGGGGCCGGGGATTCCCTCTTGGGGAGAACTGCTATAAGTAAAAACCTCAGTTACCGGTCCGCCGCTATAGCCAAGAGTAATTTGAATTGCATCGTCATCATCCCCATTGTCCGCCATATACAAGTAGTACTCGCCGTCCGGCAAATTGACCGACTGAAATGAGTCTAAGAGAGGGTTTCCAAAGCCGGGGGCCGTAGTGCCGATGGCCCAGTTACCGGCGTTGTAAGTATTCCACTCCGAACCATCCGAGCTGAACGTGGTCCCATCCCAGGATCCCAATTGAATATCGAGGGAAGTGATCGTGTCGGCTACGCAAAATCCGGAAGCGAGAACGATACCCGCAAAAATAGTCGCAATTCGTCGGTGCATAGGTGAGAGTACTATGTCTACCTAGTCCAGTCAATAAACCTTTAGTACCATTCAGGGTCGTGCGTTCTGGAAAACCGATAGAGCGTCCAGTATGGTCTGGACCACGGCGGCGTCGCCCATGGCGGAGTTGATCATCAGGTGGAAGAAATGGCGGGCAGGCCACTCGATCCGGAAGTATTGCTTGATGAAGTCCGCGCGGTCCTGGTCAACCGTTTCGGCGAGACGCGTCGATTCCTCCTCGCTTTTTCCCTCCAGCTGCAACCTGCGCACTCTCTCTTCGAACGGCGCATAGATGAACACGTGGAAGGAATCCGGCCGATCCCTCAGATAGTACGCCGAACCACGCCCGACGATCACTGCGTTGCCTTCCTTGGCTGCCGACATCACCATCTGCTCGGCAACGCGGCGAATCCCCTCCGCGTCCGCCAATTTCATCTGCGGAGCGTTCAAGCTGCCCTCGAAGCTGCCTCGCAGGAAGGCTTTGAAGAGGCGGTAGTGAAGCGGGTCTTTTCGCTCTTCATGCCGCTCGACGTGCTGGCTTTCGCAATCCAGGTGGCGGGCAATTTCGTTGGTGAGCAATTGATTCCATAACTTCCAGCCCAGGCGGTCCGCGAGTTTTTCGGCGATCTCAGCCGCTCCGCTGCCGTACTCGCGCTCGATGGTCAGTACTTTGATCATTGGTCTTCCTTACTCCGCCACAACGTGTCCACCACCACTCGGATCGTTTTTGCGCACGATGAACGAGAGCAGAAACATAATTCCCGCGGCTATAGCCAACACCATGAAGGTATCAACATACGCGAGCGTTTGGGACTGCACCTGCAGGGACTGGTAGAGGCGTCCATAGGCCTGCACGCGCGCATCGGGCGGGGTCGCGCCGGCGTGCATGAGCTGTCCGCTAAGTCCGTTCAACTGATTCCGAAAGGCGGGATCGTAGCCGGTGGCATGGTAAGTGAGCATGTTCTGATGAAATTGCGCCCGCCGCGCCAGGATTGTGGTGACCATGGAGGTTCCCACGCTGCTTCCGATGTTGCGCATGAAATTCACCAGGCCCGAGACGCTGTTGCTTTTTTCGGGCGGAATTCCAACATACGCGCTCAGATTGATGGGCACGAACATGAAAGCCAGGCCGAACGCCTGGATGATTCGGAGCTCACTGGCCGCCCGGAAGCTGATCAGCAGGTCCAAATCCCTGGTGGAATACCACATGCCGAAGGCGAGGCACAGCCAGCCAAAGGCGATGATATATTTCGCGGGGATTTTGGTGGTGAGCTGGCCGACAAGGGGCATCTCAAACAGCATGATTACGCTGGCGAGGGAAAGAACCAATCCGGCCGACTCCGCTGTATAACCCATGAGCGTCTGAAGAAACTGGGGCATCATCACCAGGCTGCTGAACAGAAGCATGCCCAGGACGAACATCATCAGGTTGGCGACGGCAAAGTTGAAGTTCTTGAACATCCGCATGTCGATGACGGGCGTTTTCGTGTGCAGCTCCCACAGAACCAGCGAAACCAGCGAGATCGCCGAAATCGCCATCAGTGCGACGATGAAGTGCGAACCGAACCAATCGTCTTCCTGGCCCTTGTCGAGCAGAATCTGGAGAGCTCCGATACCCAGGGTCAGCAGAGAGATGCCGATATAGTCGACGCGCACGCCGGCGGTTTTGTCGCGAGCCCTGTTGAGCGAAAAGTATGGCGGGTCTTCGACCACGCGCATCACTAAAAACAAGGTGATCAATCCCACGGGGAGGTTGATATAGAAGATCCAGCGCCAGGAGTAATTGTCGGTGATCCAGCCGCCGAGCGTGGGTCCGATGGCGGGCGCCATGATGGCGGTGATCCCATAGAGCGCGAACGCCAGGCCGCGTTTCTGAGGCGGAAACGTGTCCGCCAGAATGGCTTGGGCCATGGGTTGAAGCCCACCGCCTCCGACACCCTGGATCACGCGGAACAGAATCAGGATTCCCAGGCTGGGAGCGGCGCCGCACAGCAGGGAGCTCAGCGTGAACATAAAAATGCACAGCAGGAAGAAGCGTTTTCGTCCAAACAATCCGGCCAGCCATCCGCTGATGGGAAGAACAATCGCATTAGACACCAGGTAGGAAGTCAGCACCCAGGTGCTTTCATCGTTGCTCGCGCCCAGATCTCCGGCGATGTGCGGCAGAGCGACGTTGGCGATGCTGGTGTCGAGCACCTCCATGAAGGCGGCCAGGGCGACCACGACCGCGATCAGCCAGGGATTAAATTTCGGTTTCCAGACCTCCGGTGTATCCGCCATGGTCCTTTCCTACTGGACGTAGACCTTGGGGTCGACCGACATTCCGGGACGCAGGCGGTGATCGTCGTTTTGGCCGGGGTCGAGATTGATGCGAACCGGAATCCGCTGCACCACCTTCACGTAATTTCCGGTCGCGTTCTCCGGAGGCAGAAGACTGAATCGCGAACCGCTGGCTCCGCCGACATTCACGATTTTGCCGGTGTATTCCTTGTCGTACGCGTCCACGGTGAAACGGACCTGCTGGCCCGCTTTCATATGGCTCAGTTGGGTTTCTTTGAAATTCGCGGTGACCCAGATGTCGTCGAGCGGAACCACTGCCATCAACTGTTCGCCCGGGGAGATATTTTCTCCCACTTCGACGGTCTTCTTGCCGACGATCCCATTGGCGGGTGCGACCAGGGTGCAGTAGCTGAGGTTCAGGCGGGCCTGGTCGAGCAGCGCTTTCCTCTGCGCGACCTGGGCCTGGGCGGACTTGGCGCGCGCTTCGCTGACCGCAACCTGCTTGGGCGCGGTCATGGCGGATGCGATGGACGCGTCGGCTTGGGGGATGCGCTGATTGGCTTGATCCACGGCGCTCTGCGCGGCCGCGATGTTCTGCTCCGCTTCCCGGACGGCCGCATGGCGGGAGTCGAGCGTCGCCTGCGCGCTCTCAGCCGCGGCAACTGCGGTATCGTACTGTTGCCGGGGAATCTCGTTTTTGTCCACCAGCAGCTTGTACCGCGCCACATCATCGCTGGTTTTCTTGACGTTCGCTTCCGCCTCGCGGACCAGGGCTTGGGACGATTCGAGGCGGTCGTGCGCGGCGCTCAACTGGCGCTGGGCACCCACCACGAATGCAGCGGCGTCGGCGCGGGTCGAAGTAGCCGTCTTTAGCTGGCTGGCGGTGTTGGTGGTGGTGATGGGAATATCGATGCGCGAACCTTCGAGCGCAGCCTCGGCGTCGTGAAGATCCGCTTCCGCCTTGTCGACGGCAACCTGGTAGTCGCGTGGATCGATCCGGACCAATACATCTCCAGCTTTTACAACCTGCTCGTCCTCCGCGAGGACTTCAATTACATTTCCATTGATCCGGGCGCTTATAGCGTCGATGTGCCCGTCGATCTGCGCATCGTCGGTGGTTTCATACGTGTTCAGATATCTCCAAAGGTAATAAGAACCGACGGCCAGGACCGCGATCACCGCCGCGATCACAACGACGCGGAGAAGGGGAAACTTTTTGCGGGGAGCACCTTTGTCTTTGATTGGTTCAGCCATTGCTATTTCACCTCCACCAGTTTTTGAATCCCCTGTTCGGCGCCGCCCAGGGCTCGCGCCAGACCGATTTTCGCAAGATTATGCGCGAGTCGCGCTGAGATCAGGCTGTCGTTCGCGCTCGCGACCGACTCCTGCGCCTGCACCACTTCGATGTTGTCGGTCACTCCAGCCGAGAAGCGGTCGCGGGCCTGGGTCAGCGTTTGATTGGCAAGATCGAGATTATCCTGCGCCACCGCCACCTGGTCTGCCGCAGTGCGGATATCGAGAAACGCCGAGCGGACCTGGTAATCGATCTGTCCAGCCAAGTCCGAGAGCTCATCCTCACGTTGCTTCAGGGCGGCCTTGGCCTGCATTATTTCCCCTCTGATGCGCCCGCCATCAAACAGGCTGATCCTGGCCGAAGCCACAAAGCTGAATGTTCCATGGGAACTGGCGAGCGTGGTCCCGACATCGCCGTAATCGGCAGTGACGCCGGCGGAGGGATAACGCTCGCCGCGCGCGGCACGGACGGACTCTTCCGCCGCGTGCACTCGCGCCTGGGAGCTTTGATAATCCGGGCGTTGCGCGAGAGCGGTACTCAGAGCCTGGTCCTGAGTCACGGAGGTGAGAGGGGAAAACGGAACAGTATCGGTGAGATTGAATTCCTGGCCTGGAGGAAGTCCGATCACGCGGCCCAGCTCAAGTTTGTCTTTGTCGAACTGGTTTTTCTGGGCTAGGAAGCGCTGTTGCTGCTGCTTCCATTCCACCTGAGAGCGGAGAACGTCGATGCCGGCCGCAGTCCCCGCATTTTGCTGGTCGACGGCGCGGTTGTAGAGCGCCTGCGCGGTTTCCACCTGGGAACGGATCGCTTCTAAGCGGGACGCGTCAGCGATGATCTGCAGGTAGGCGCTGGCCGCGGCTTGTACCACCAGGTCTCTCGCATCCATGATCGATAGCTGTGCGGCGCGTTGGTTTTTCTCAGCCGCGCGGAAGTTCTTCAGCGCAGTGTAGTCGAAGGCGCTCCATGACCCGTAGGCGCGGATGTCGGTGTAGTGAAACGGTCCGACGATGGAAGGGATAGAGGCGCCCGGAATGGTGAAATTGAATCCGAGCGTTTTCAGGTTAATCTGTTCGATGGTCTCACCGGCCTGAGCCCTAACCTGCGGCAGCAAGGCGCTCAGCGCCTGGAGACGCTGGCCCCGGGCAGCCTCGTTCGTCGAATCGCTGACCAGGAGACCTAGATTCGTCTTCAGGCCACGATCAATCGCGCCTTGCAGCGAGAGAGCCAGTGGTGTGGAGGATATTGGCCCTTTCGGGACACTGCCTTGGAACTGACTCTGCTGACCAACCATGATAGAGGCGGCCAGGAATCCCAGGACCGCTGATCTCAACCGCACATTTGCCGCTGTCTGAATTCTCAGCATCATATCCTCACAGTTTAGGAGGTTCGACGCTGGATTAATGCCAGCCGCGCCGTTCGGTGGCGAGAATCGAAGCTATGACCGTTTCGGCGATATCGTTACCAAATCCCCGCCCTCACGGGTCGGGGTTATAACCCCTGGCGTAAGCCTGGGGATCTCCCACAGCGCTAGGGCTGTTTTGGAGGTTTGGGCGGACCCATCAACTGCGGAGGGAAGTCGGCGGGCTTGGGCCCATCTGGATTCCGCTTGTTGGACTGGCCGCCGGAATCGCGAAACAGAGGGATGTACATGGCTCCGCTCGATTCCATCACGTCGAACAATTGTTTGTTCATATCCTTGATGACTTGCTGGTGCTTCGCGCTAAAAATGAGGTTGTTGGTCTCGTGCGGGTCTTCCTGAAGATCATAGAGTTCATCGATATCCCAGATACCGTAATAGTGGATGTATTTGTAACGGGAGCCGCGGAGCGAATGCATGGTGGGCGTCTGCGGAAAGTTGCGCTCCCAGTAATATTCGTAGAGTAGTCCCTCGCGCCAGGGAATCGATTTTCCTTGCAGCAGGGGCAGAAAGTTGCGTCCGGGAATATCGGCGGGTGGTTCGAGACCGGCGACGGAGAAGAAGGTGGGCAGAATATCGATGTTCGCCACAACCTCTTTCACCTTGCGTCCACCAGCGAAAAGCTCCGGGCAGCGGGCGAGCATCGGGACGCGCATCGACTCCTCGTAAGCGGTGCGCTTGTCGATCAGACCGTGTTCGCCAAACTGGAAGCCGTTGTCACCCATGTAGACAATCAGCGTTGAATCAAGTTCGCCACGTTCTTTGAGAGCCGCGAAGACTCTTCCAATGGACTCATCGACGGCGAGCAGGGTCTCTGCGTACTGCTGATAGTATTCAGCGAGAGGTAAATCGCTGTGGTAGGGATAGTCGACGCCGTGCCAGCTGTTGCGCTGATTCTGTACCCACATGGGACGATTGCGGGCCATGTCTCCGCTGATGTCCATGGTGGGAGGGGGAACAAATTTGGCATTGGCGTACTTCCCTTTATGGCGCTCGGCGGGAATGAAGGGGGAGTGCACCGCTTTGTGGGACAGATACATGAACCAGGGCTGGTCGCGGGATCGATGGGCCAGCCAGTCGAGCGCATAGTCAGTAAGTTCATCCGTGATGTAGCCCTTTTGCGGAACATGTTTTCCGTCGACGTTGAGGCCGTCGGGAACGGGAAGATAGGAACCTTGACCTTTAAAGCTCACCCAACGGTCGAATCCGGGCTGAGGCTGGTCACCGGTGTTGCCCATGTGCCACTTTCCGAAGAAACCGGTCGCATAACCCGCCTTCTGGAGGTCCTCCGAAAAGAAATGAGTGCCAGGTGGAATCGCGGTGTTGTTGTCCACGATGCGGTGCTGGTGGGCATATTTGCCGGTGAGGATGGAGGCACGGCTGGGCGAGCAAAGCGCGGTGGTGACGAAGGCGTTGACGCAATGAACGCCGTCGCGAGCCATGGCGTCCATGTTCGGAGTGACGGGAAACGTCTGAGCGCCCATGAAACTCATCGCGTCATAGCGATGATCGTCGGTGAGGATGAAGAGAATGTTGCGAGGCTTGCTGGGCTGCGCGTTTGCCGTGACCGCGGCAGCGATAGTGGCGCCTAAAAAAGTCCTGCGATTGTGATTCATCGTTGGTTCCTGAACCCAATAGAAACCGTAGTATAACGCCCTCAAAGAAGGCATGTCGACGCGGACGTCGACACGGCACGCGTGGACGCGTGCGCCACGGTCACGGGGTGGCTGGAAATTGTATCGCTCTTCGATTGTTCAATTTAGCTTCGAGGTGACGCGGGGGTTGGATTGCCTCCGGTAGTCTTTGGCTGTGGCAGATAAAAAAAATAGCGCCCGAGCAGAGGCGATCGAGAAGATTTTAGCGAGCGTGGAAGGAAAAATGTCAGCCGAGGGTACGAAGGCGACATTGGGAGATTACATACGGTTGATTCAATTATCGAAGGAAATCGGCGAAGAGCCGAAGACGGAGATCACGGTGGGCTGGATCGAGGAATAGTCTATACCCCGCTGGACACGCAGAGGCGGTTCCATCACTCGAAGGCCCGGTTTAAGGGGTTTTCGGGGCCGATCGGGTCGGGGAAAAGCCAGGCTTTGTGTCAGGAGGCGATCAAGCTTAGTTATTTGAACGCGGGGCGGACGGGGTTGATTGGGGCTCCTACTTACGCGACGCCGCTTCCGCCGAGCTTTCGGCGCAGCCTCAGAATGGGCACCTGATACACTCAAGAGCGTCCCCTTTTCGCTCGCATGTTGCAGGTTCAGAACGTCTCCAAAGTTTATCGTTTATACCGGCGGCCTGCCGACAGGCTGCTCGAGCTTCTTCCCTTTTTCAGCCATTACGCGCCGAATGAGTTTTGGGCGCTGCGCGATGTGTCGCTCAATGTCGAACGCGGTGAAGTGCTGGGCGTGATCGGCCCGAACGGCAGCGGCAAGAGCACTCTGCTGCAAATTGTCAGCGGGATTCTGGAGCCTACCCGCGGCCGCGTGGTCGCTCATGGCCGAATCGCGGCGCTGCTCGAATTAGGCGCCGGCTTCAATCCCGAATTCACCGGCCGTGAAAACGTCTATCTGAATGGCGAAATCCTGGGCATTGCGCGCCGCGAAATGGAGCACGTGTTTCCGGAAATCGAACGCTTCGCAGAAATCGGCGCGTTCATGGATCGGCCGGTGAAGGAATATTCCACCGGCATGTATGTGCGCCTGGCATTCTCCACTGCGATTCACGTCGATCCGGAAATTCTGATCGTGGACGAAGCGCTGGCCGTCGGCGACGCGATTTTCGCCAACCGCTGTATCAAGAAATTCGTCGAGCTGAAGGAGCGGAAGGTCACGGTGCTGTTTGTCTCTCACGATCTGGGACTCGTGAAACGCCTTTCCGATCGCACCGCGCTGATGATCGACGGGCGCGTCGCCGCGTTCGGCAATCCTAGCGAAGTGGTGAACCGGTACGTCGGCATGGTGCTCGAACGGCAGGATCGCGAGCAGCCGCGCGGCGACTTGCCCAAGGCTGGATCGAGTTTCCGCCACGGGGATGGAGCGAGCGAAATTATCAGCGCGGACCTTTTTAATATCCGCGGCGAGGCCGTTAGAAATCTTGAGCCGCACGAGACGATCAGCATTCGGGTGCGCGCGATTGCGAGGCGCGATCTGGAAGATCCGGTGGTGGGATTGCTGATCCGCAACCGCCTGGGCATCGATGTTTTCGGCACCAACACGCGAATTGAAGGCATCGATATCGGGAACATCCGGGCTGGGGAAATATTTGAGGTCGAGTTCACCTTCGATTGCCTCCTGACCCGGCAAGACTATACACTGACGGTTGCCACGCAGCATCGCGAAGGCTACAGCCAGGACTGGCTGGACGACTTCATCTCTTTTTCCGTGACTGACGCGCGCGATGTGGCGGGCCTGGCGAATTTCAAAACGAAAGTGGACTGGCGCCGTATAGAAGCATGATTTACGCGATCGTTCTGGGCATCGTCGTGGCGGTTTTGTGCGGTGTTACCATCGCGAAAACACGATCCGTGCACACGGAGAAGGACTTCCTTGTGGCCGGGCGCAACCTGCCGTGGCCCGTGCTGGTCTTTACGCTGCTCAGTTCGTGGATCGGCGCGGGGAGCCTGCTGGGCGGCGGTGAAAACGCGTATAAGAATGGATTCGTCGCACTCTGGCAACCCGCCGGAGGCTGGTTGGGGCTGCTGGTCATCGCGCTGATTGCGGGGCGCGCGCGCCGCTTCGCCCAGTTCACCGTCCCGGATCTTCTCGAAGCGCGCTACAACGCAACCGCGCGCGTGATGGCGACGATTGCCATTGTGGTTTCCTATACCGTCATCGTCAGTTATCAGTTCAAGGGCGGCGGCGACATCCTGCACCTGATTTTTCCCGACCTTCCGCGCGCGATCGGGATGTATATCATCGCCGGGTTCGTGATCGTCTTCACCGCGGCGGCCGGCATGGCATCGATCGCCTATCTCGACCTGGTGATCGGCGCGTTGGTGACCATCATCGTTACGATCGCGGTGCCGCTGATCCTCTCCGATGCCGGGGGCTGGAGCGAAGTGCGGCGCGTGCTTCCTCCCAGCCATTTCACTCTGCTGGGTGATGTCGGTTTGTCGCA
>Ga0182024_10018207_pt1 | contig 13104 bp, 11 predicted proteins | sample P32metaG_FD_120480 | JGI IMG/M metagenome (GOLD analysis project Ga0182024, IMG submission 120480) | Permafrost microbial communities from Stordalen Mire, Sweden - P3-2 metaG (Illumina Assembly) | ecosystem: Environmental > Terrestrial > Soil > Wetlands > Permafrost | place: Sweden: Stordalen...
ACAGATCAACCGCCGGCCCCCAGAACAGGAACAGGGGCATCAGCAGAATCAGCACGAGCACCAGGCGGCGGTTATCCATTGTTTGAGAGACTCGCTATCGGCCGTCGAGCAAGCGCGTGCCGAGAAAGTTGTCTAAATCGGGGATGGCTTCGACCTTCTTCACCGTCGTTTCGACGTCATAGGGCAGTCGAACGAACTCAACGTACGTTTCCTCGACGATGACATAGCTGCTGCGCGGATCGCGATCCCGCGGCTGGCCGACGCTGCCGACGTTGACGATCGCTTTTTCGTCGGTTATTTCGAAGCGATAGTCCAGCTCGTCGGGGCTGTAAAAATCCGGCCCTTCCAAAAATACGCCGGGCACGTGCGTGTGGCCGACGAAGCAGAGCTTGTCGAAGCGATCAAACAGGCTCACGAACTTGCCCGGGTTCGTGTAAATGTCGTCGGGGAAGATGTATTCGTTGATTGGCCGCCGGGGTGAAGCATGAACGCCGACGAATTCGTCGGTTTTGATTCGCACCGGGAGACTGCCGAGGAACTTCCAGCGATTGGCCCGCCGAACGCGGTCGGGGTCAGCCTCGAAGCAGCTTCGCGTCCAGTAGCAGGCCTGCTCGGCGCCGGCGTTGAAGTTGTAGGGTTCGTAGAATACGGCAAAGTCGTGGTTGCCCATGATTGCCGCCGAGCACTTGGCGAGCACCAGGTCGAGACATTCCATCGGATTTGGGCCGTAACCGATGATGTCACCCAGGCAAATGATCTGCGTAATCCCCCGGCGTTCGATATCCGCCAGGACGGCAGTGAAAGCTTCGAGATTGCCGTGAATGTCACTGACGATGGCAAACATGGGAATCCGCCGGGGCGCGGTTTTCGCGCATAACTCCAAATCCGGCGGGAACTTGACAACAATTGCTTCCCAGCGCGGTGGAGCGTGATGGTACGAGGCCGGGCAAATCGCGTCAATTCGGCTCCAGCCGCTTGGCTGGGGCGGCGGGCCGGAGCTTCTCCTGAGCATCCTGTTGCTCGGGAAGATCGGCCGCGAGCAGGCAATTGGGCAACGCGCGAAGAATCACCGCAGCGAGCACCGCATCCGAACCGCCGGCGCGACCGGCTACCGATCGCCGCAGCGCCATAAAGGTCTTTGGATCAGCAACCGGCAGCGGCCTGCGCTGATGGGGCGTCGCCTGGGCCCACTGCCGAGCCGTCTGGGTCCGGACGATCAGCGGAATGCGATCGGCGGCCTGCCCGGCGGGATAGCGGTCGGCCAGTTGCTCAAAGAGCGCCACGAACTGGCCGGGGTCATATCCGGCCTGGACGAAAATATCGAAAGCAAGCTTGTCGGCGGCCTGCTCCTGCTCGACGGTGAAGCGATGCGTCACGAACTGCCAGCCGACGTTGGAGAGGGAATCGTTTGGATCGGGAACGATGCCGATGTGCTCGACATCCAGATTCATCGCGTGCGCAAACGCATGAGCCATCGCGGCGGCAAGCTGGTCTTCGGTCTGGCAGATTTGCAGCAACCCATCGTAGACGTAAATGTGTGAGCCGCCGGTGGGAAAGACATTGGGAACCGCCGACGCTTCGAGATCGAACTCAATCTGCCCGAACATTGAATCGTGTGTCTTGCCCGGATCGATCGCATGGGCCGCGTCGGCGATGCGCTTGCCGACGAGCTGGACATAATCGTGCGCATCGGGATCGGTAATTGCCTGGCTGGCCAGTGCGCTGCCGTGCAACCGCTCGGCCTGTTCGACGAACGCAGTGGCTGGCGCCGGCCCGTTGCAACCAACGCCGGCGAGGACAAGCGAGAGCAACCCTATCAAGCTCGCAGTTCTCATCGCTCCAGCTTTACCTGAAGACTCGGGTTGTTGGAATCGATTGCCGGGCCCGGCCAGTGATAATCCTGTTTCCGCAACGCCCAGCGAACGCGCTGCGCGAGCGTCCTGGGCTCGGCCGTGATCGCGAGGCGCAGGCCGACATCGGCGTACCCCTGATCGGGGTGAATCACCGGCAGCGGCTGGTCAACGGGAATCTCCGGCGGCGAAAGCGCCGAGCCGCCGATTACATGCAGGCTTTTGGCGTTGGCGGTCGCGAAGCTCACGAAAGCGCTCGGGTCTTTATTCTCTTTGAGCGTCGCGGCGGCGTCGGCGTCATCAAACATGAACTCGGCGACGTTGCCGACAAGATGGTGGAAGACCGACCCCGCGGAACTATCGACGGGACGAAACAGCAGCGTGCCGTCGTTGTTGCGGGCGGTGCGGAAATCGTTGGCCGTTGGCGCGGTGCTGTCATCGTCGCCGCGGAAGACGTCCGGATACGGCCAGCGAGCGCCGGCGCTGGCTCTGGCTTGAGAGGTGTATTGCCGCTCCAGCTCCCAAGTGAGATCGCGCAGATTGAACTGTGTGGCCGGGATGTTGCGGTCGAACTGGTTATGCGCCGCGAGCCATTCGGCGGACGTCGGCAAGCGACAGCCGGCCAGGTTTGCGAACCACATCGCGGCGGCGGCGGAAATCTGCTGCATCGGGTGCGCCGGCGAGGGCATTCCGCCGGCGGCGTCGCTGATCGTCATGCGGTTGAAACGCTGAGTCCGCAGCGCGGGGGCGAAGTCATTATCTTCATCCCGCGCGAGCCAAAGCTGCGGCGGCGCCATGCGGGTGGGTGTGCCGACCATCCATTCCCAGGAGCGCGGGCCACGCCGCTGCTCGGGCTCACCCGGCGCTGTCGGCCACGGGAGCTTTGCGACGGCATCCCATTGCCTGGCGGCGTCGACAATGCCGACGAATTGGCCGACCGACACGGCGCTGGTCGCAAGATAGACCGGCAGCGCGTCGGGAACATCGACTCGTCGGAATTCAACCGGCGCGGGCGCTCCGGCGATCGTAATCTGCACGAGATCGCCGCTCTTGCCGGCAAGCAAACCGCCGCCGGGCGTTTCGCGAAGGGAGGCGGCGAGTTTGGCCGAGGCCACGTCGTCCATCGCGATAGCGGCGTCTGACAAACGCTTGACGGATGTCGCCAGCGCGGCGGCATCATTGGATGACAAATCCTGCCGCGTCCGGAAGAGCCAGAGGTTAAATCGCGTCACGGGGGCAAGCGTATCAAGCTGCCCGTCGTCGATCGCGAATTGTTGTCGCAACGTCCACGCGGCGGCGAGCGTTTGCGTCTCCCGCGCGTGCTCAACGACGCGCTTCCATCGTTCGGGCGCCTCCTCATGAAGCATCTGCAACGGCGCGGTGCGCTCGTCGGCATTGGAAATGGACGCCAGGGATTTTTCCAGCCGCGCCCTCATGTCGTGATCGGTGGAAAGCTCAGTAGCCCCTGTCGGCCACGGCGGATCGATGTTGGGCGCGCCAAGCAACCGATACGCTTCGAGAGCGACCTCGACCGGCTCACCGTTTTGCGCCACGTCGATCAACTGCGATCGCGACGCCGTCGCCAGCTGACGAACCGCTGCCATGCGCGCCAAGTCGGTTGAAACCAGGTCGCGAATCTCCGGGTCATCGAGGAAGGTGCCCTCGGCCTTCCATTTCTCATCAAGGCGGTCGCGCGGGCCCAGAATCTGCTTGCGAATTGGAAAATCCTGCGACAGTTGCTTGAGCTGTCGATTCCAATCGACCAGATTCGAGGCGGCGGTTGCAATGCGGAGCGGATCGAGCTGCGCGGTTTTGGCGTCGATTTGTGAGAGAAGCTTGACGATGTCGGATTCGCGGTGATGCCCCGCCGCCGAGTGGAATGCGCCCACCAGCTCGTCGGCGGGCATTGGCATTTCCTGATCGATGTCGATCAGGAGCGACTGCATCTCCGCCGCGCGGTTTTTCAGTCGGGCGAGTGATCCGCTCTTGGCATCGGCTGACTCGCTGAAAGCCTGTTGCTTCCACTTATCCCAATAGTCGTTGACGGCCCTGGATCGCGTGGCAATCGAGGGAAATCCGCGCGCCAGCTCGGCGACGGTTTCGGCGCGGGCGAAGCGGCGCAGCGACGTGATGTCGGCGTCGATCGCATCGCGGCGGCTGCCAAGAACGCCGCTTGCCAGCTCCTTTTCCAGAAAGGGGGTCCTGGCGAAGACGTCAATGCGCCCCTTCACCTGCTGGCGGGCTTGCTCGAACGGCGCCTTGTCATCGGGCGCCGGAGGGGATTTGACGATCAGGTCGTCGATGTCTTTCAGGTGCGCGCTGAGCACGCCAGTTGCCATCGCGGTATCGGTCGAGCAGAGCGCGTACTGCGGCAGGCTCGCGAGCCAGTGCTCCATGTCGGCTGTCGTAGGTTTGGCATAGTTCGAGGCCAGGCTCATGTCCAGCGCTAACCTCTGGGCGTCGATACTGCCGGGCCATTCGGGCGAAATCGCGCGATCGAGCCTGCCCGCGAGGGATGCCTCGGCCTTTAGATCTTCGACGCCCGAGACTCCAGTATCCGAAAGCGTCAATGATTTGCCGGCGCTCTCGCGAAGCGATCGACTGAAAGCCGTCAGCGTGCGATCGCCGGGCTTTTCCAAATCCCTGGCGGCGTCGGAAATTTTGATCCAGCTTGCCTGGGCTTCGGTGGTGCCCTCGCGAATGGCCGGCTCGACTTTCAGGACGCGATCGACCGCCGATGCCAGATTCGCGTCAAGCGTTCGCGCGGGATTGATGACCGATGCGAGGAAACTTGCCGGTTGCTTCCAGTCGCGGGCTTCGTATTCCCGGCGCAGATCCTCGAGCTTGCCCAGCCGATGCCAATTCTCCTCGTTCAGGCTCTGCTCGGCCAAATCGAGTTCGTCCAGCGCTCGCCGTGTGTCGGTCCAGCTTGCGAGACTCAGCAGCGACAGGATCCCGCCGTTGCCGTGCGCGACGCCGGCGACGTCCAGATGCTCGACAACGCGCTGCAGATCAGGATCGGCCAGATATCGCTGCCGGCGCGATGGATCGTCGAGCGCATCGGAAAATGAATCGGCCCAGCGATGCCTTGCGGTTGTCAAACGATTTCTAAACAGGACATTGAGCGTGATGAGACCGATGACCAGAACCGCGGCAACGCCACCGGTGACGGCAAGCGTCTTGCCGACCCAGGCCGGGCGACGGCGCCTGCGTCCCTGCTTTTCGCTGGATGCCTTGCGGCGCTTGCGGCCGGCCAGTTCGCGCACGGCCCATGACAGCTCGGTCAGCGAGGGCCGAACCGCCGGCGTGGGCGACAGCAACGACGAGCAGAGCTCGCGCCAGCGCGTTTTGCTTGCGCCCAAGCGATCCCACGCCGGTGTCTCGGGAAGCGGAAGCGCGCCGCTGGCGCCAAATGGATGATGCTCCACCAGCTGATAAATCATCTCACCGACAGCGAGCAGATCCGCGGCTTCATCTCGCGTTGCGCTGGGCAGAGGGTCGGTCAGGAACACTTGGCTCTTGGCCAGATCTCCGGGGGAGATAATGACGTTGCTGGCTTTGAGATTGCCGTGCGAGCGAGCGCGGGTTTGCTGAAGCTCAACAAGCCCGCAGACGACGCCGTCGATGATGTGGCCCAGCTCTGATACTGACAGGCGCGTGCGCGCATCGATCAGCTTCTGCGCCGACAGCGCGTAGTAGTCGGTGGCGATCCAAGCGCCGTCGGCGTTGACACCCATGCCGACGACGGGGAGCCAATACTCTCCGCCGGCGGCGACGACGCCCTTCTGCACGCGGGCGCGATCGAGAAAGTGCTGCGCTTCCCACTGCGGCTCATCCGGATCGTTGACGGCAACGTGAAGCTGCTTGAGCGCAAACAACACGCCCGGACGGCTATCGAGGCGGGCGGTCGAAACCGACCCGCTGCTCGTCAGGCTCACCACGTCCAGGATTTGAAACTGATTGAACTCTACCATTGGGCAGGCAAACTCCCTGATGCCAGTACGACTGTTCTGCCCGAGGGCCAGCCGTCAGTAATGGCCGGCTGACCCTAGTGTAGTCGTGCGCGCGAGCAAAACGGAAGCGCAAAACGGTGGCAAGCGGCCGTCATTTGCCGGCCAAACAATTTCCACTGAAAGTGTGCGGGCTGTCGGGAAAACGAAAGCCACGAAATGTTTGGGCGGGAACCAGACGCAGAAATTGCTCTTCGCGCACAATGAACCGTGAGGTGAGTTATCGGACGTCTTACTGCGAAAGAAAACGTCCCACGGGTCGGGTGGGACGTTTTGCAACTCGCCTGGATTTTGATGCTCGATGCTTACCCGGCTTTAGCGGGGTAATGCCGAATCGGCGTATTCGATGCGGGATGGGGAATCGCCTCGGATTCGGCTCGCGGATGCGCCGCGTCGTATGCCTGTTTCACACGGGCAGTCGACAGGTGCGTATAAATCTGCGTCGTGCTCAGGCTCTGGTGCCCCAGCAGCTCCTGCACGCTGCGAAGGTCAGCGCCGTTGTTGAGCAGATGCGTCGCGAAGCTATGCCGCAGCGTATGCGGGCTGATGCCCGGATCGAGGCCGGCGGTAACGAGATATTTGTCGAGCTTGCGACGAACCGATCGCGTGCTGAGCGCTTCGCCGTGCTTGTTGAGGAACACGCGAGCGATATCACGGCTCTGCTGACAACGCAGGTCGACATTGCGCATCTCGAAGTAGCGCTGTAGCGCCTTGATCGCCTGAGAGCCGATCGGCGTGAAGCGATCCTTGCGGCCTTTGCCGCGAACGCGAAGGACGCCTTCCTGCAGATCGAGGTCGGCCGTCTCGAGTTCCACCAGTTCGCTGACGCGAATGCCGCTGGAGTAGAGCACTTCGAGCATCGCTTTGTCGCGAGCGCTCAAAAGATCGGCATCACCCGGCGCATCAAGCAGCTTCTGAACCTGTTCGAGATCCAGACACCTGGGCAGGCGCTTCTCCTGCTTGGGCGTGCGGATCGTCGAAAGCGGGTTCACGCTGACCAGTCCGCGGCGAATCAGAAACTTGTAAAAGCTTCTGAGCGTCGCGAGCTTTCTTGCCGTGGTGCTCTTGGTGTAGTTCTGGCCGTAAAGGTACGCGAGGAACTCGCGAACCGTCAGCGGCTCACACTTGACGGCGCGCTCGTCGATCTGCTCGACTGCGATCTTCTCGGAAATTGGCGCGCCGATCGGGCGGCCGATTTCGCCGGCAAGGTATTGGCCAAACTGCGTCAGATCGGCGCCGTAGCTCTTGACTGTGTAGTCGCTGAAGTGGCGTTCCAACTTCAGATAGTCAAGAAACTGCGAGACGAGTGGGGTAAACACTTTGGTGGGACTCAAAGAGGACGGGCTCGACGCTGAGGAAGTGATTGTTGCGGGAGCCTGGGCGGTTGCGGTGTTCATACGTACCGGTCGCGATCCGGGGAGCGAAGCGACCGTTGTGCGGCACGCTCGCAGGCAGAACCTGTAATACCTGCCACACGGCCGGCGTTCCGGTGGCCCTCTTGTAAGACGATCCTCGTCTCACGATCGGCAAGAAGCGACTTTCAAACCCGTGATGACATTTGCGATTTGTTTCAACCGCAGACACATCCACACGAATCCTAAATCGTCCTCACGCAGCTTTCTTCGGCATATGAGCCTTCAATTCTTTCGCCAAATGCTGGCCGAGCTGATGGGACAGCACCGCCGCGTCAAACCAGTCGAACGCCAGGTCGCGACGGTTGACCATATCCACCAGCGCTTGCAGCACGCCGGTCTCTTCACCGGTCTCGTAGCGGAAGCAGTAATGCTGGCGACCTTTCACCAGGCTCAATGTCTTTACTTGATCCGGTAAGCTCTGTGATTGCTCTGTCATTGCGCCCTTCAGGCATGGGAGATTATAGCTCCACATGCACCCTTACTTCTGTATCGACCGCATCAGCTCGACGGTCAACTCGTGGTAAACAAACCCGCAATAGCGATCCATGTTCAGCAGATATTCCCGCGATCCCAGTGGACCCACCGGATCATTGCGGCCCACAGCGTACTGGGCGAGATGTTCCCGGACGGACCCATCGGATGCGTCGAATATGCCAACCGTCTGCTTGAATCCTGCAAGCTGCGGAACCGGCATCGGCTCGCCCGCACCTGGTGTGGCGGCGCGGGACAACTCGTGGACGTCCACATTTGGGATTGACGCTGCCGACTGGCCCTTGCGAAACAGTTGCAGCGATGCGCCAAATTTCGGTGGATCATACGGGTCGTAAATCGTGATCGTTGGCACGATCAGTCCATCGCAGCCCAGTTGATCGCAAATGATCGCCGCCTGCTCGGCTGACTGAACCCGCGCGATCTGCAATCCCGAAAAAACCTGCGCCACCCGGTTGACCGGGATGATGGTCAGCCCGTGTATGTGCTGCAGTTGTTCGTAAAGATCATCAGCCTGGAGAAGCGGATCGACTTCCTGGCCGCTTAAGTTCACGGCTGGCGCGACGGCCCACACCTGCCGTTGCTTGCCCGGGAAGTAGGTTTGGTCTTCGACGCCGTAATTCGGCGGCTTGTCCTGGCATCCGGCCATCCACACGGCCAGCGCGCCAATTATGATGCTCCGCATCCACTTCATTCTCCGTCCTTGAAGAATCACAACTCGTTCAAACGCCGGCGATCAGTTCGCCGCGCCTGGATCCTTTGCATCGGCAGCTTGCTGGCGTGCCGGCTCTTTTTTTGCGTCGGCGGTGAAGACGCTGTTGACTTCGCCGCGAGCGCTCCACACACATTCAGCACCGCCGCGATCGCTGACGAAGAAAATCCGACTGTCGGCCGCCCAGCACGGCGTCAGGTTGATGCCGATGCCGTCGGTGATGCGTTGACGCTCGGTGCCGTCAGCTTTGACGACCCAGATATCTGTTCGACCGCGAACGTGAGGCGGCAGCACTTTGTTGGGTTCCATGACGGTTGCAAAGGCCAGGCGTCGCCCGTCGGGGCTCCAGCTCGGCGAGACAACCGCCGCATTGGAACTGAGCACGACTTCGGTAACGTGCGTCGCTTCGCCGTCAATCAAATCCAGCGTCCAAAGGCTGAACCAGCGCGAGCCGCGTTGGCGCGGGCGCTGGAAGGCGATGCGATCAACATCTCGGCTTGGCGACCAATTGGGAAACAGGCCGTAACCGATCATCCGCTTTTCATTGGTTTGAAGATTGACCGTCCAGAGTTCCCATTGCCCGCTCTTGCTGCCGAGCGCGGCGAATGCCAGACGGTTTCCATCCGGCGACCATGTAGGATGGATCGCCTGCATCGGGCCAGTCGTTATTTGCGTAACGCTCTTACCGTCCACGGTCATCAGGAAGATCTGCCAATTGCCGGCACGCGTGGAGGCAAAGGCGATCTGCCGGCCATCGGGGCTGAACGATGGATTGGCGTCATCAGCGCTGCCGGCCGTAAGCTGAACGACCGCAGCGCCGTCGGTTCGCTGCAGATAGAGGTTCGTATGCTCGTTGTCGCGGGTGCTTGCGAAAGCCAGGAACTTGCCGGTGGGATCAACCGTGACGTCGGCGTCGTAGCCCTGCTCGACATAGGTATGCTGCTGGAAATTAGCTTCGCCGCTGGCGCGAACCTGCGCGACTTTGACGCCCTTCATCTCACCGAAGACGTTGACGTCGCCGGCGGCGGGCGCGGTTCCATCGGGGCTGGTTTGGCCGAACTGCACAATCGGTTCATGGCCAGCGCCCGCGGCCCGCGTGGGGACCGTCGTCGCCGGACTGGATTCGACGGCGTCGGAATTGCCGCAGAGGTGACAGGAGCAGGCGGTCGAAAGAGACAAGCCGCCGACCGCAATCAGCGCCACCATCGTCCGCTTCGCCCAACCGATTTGCGCCATCCGCCAAATCCTCACATGGCGCAATTGAGCGCCATAAGAGTTATCGGCTGGTAACGCTCACAAAATCAGCAGGGTCTGCGCAGCCGAGGTCTCTAAGCGGGTTATCGGACTCTGCCGGCAGGGGAATGCACAAATATGCGTCGACTGAGAAGTTAACGGCATCCCGCTACTGACGGCGTGTCGGGAAGATGGCATCGATGTTGTGGACATGCCACTGGCCATCGGTTTTTTGAAAATCGATGATCGAGCGACGCGGAGCCGGCTCTTTTTCGAACTTGAAGAATGCCATCCCGCTGACGAAAACATCGCCGGTGTCGGACTGCTCCTGGACGGTCATCGGTTCCTGATTCCATCCAATTGATTGCAAAACGCCTGAATCAGGGACGTTGGCGAAGTTGCGGAAAGTCGCGGCGAAGCTGCTGGCGCTCACCCGTTCCTTGAAGCGATCATCGAACATTGCGTAGGCGTCGTCATATTTCTCGGCGGCGATGAGCTGGCCAAGCTTGACCATCATGTCGGCAACTTGACGCTCGTCTTCGGAAACATGCAAGCGTTGCATGGCTTGATAGACCGAACGGCCTCCGCCGATTCCGATGCAAGCGAGCAAGCCGAGCATTGCCAACAGCACGCCACTCTGCGTCTTGTTGCTGCCGCGGATCTGCACCAATGCGATGATTCCACAGATCAGTCCCGCAACCGGCAACACCAGGAAGATCGAGCTGAGGAACGCCAGCACTGAAGCCAAGCCGAGGAACAGGCAGACAACGGCCACAGAATTGATGGCGACGTAGTCCTGCGTGCCGGCGCCGGCGGTGGTGGACATGTGAAAAAGCTCAGCCAGCGGATCGCTGCCGCTATGGGCGGAGGGGGAACTCGGTGCAGTTGGCGGTTGGTCTTGGAGATCAGGCATCTGTCCTGCCGTTCAAGCGTTTGGGTAAAAGAGTCCGATGGGATGTATCGGACGAAGCCGTACTTTTAGTAACCGGCTTCAATGCGGAAATATGCCCGAATCGAGAGTAAAGCTGCCATGAACAAACGTCAACTGATCGATGACATCCGCCGTTTCAATACAACCGTGGCGCCGGAATTCCTGATGCAATTCGATGACGAGGCGCTCAAGCAGTACCTGGATCATCTGGAAGGCGCATTTCGCAAACGCGTGGCGATCAGCTCGTGGGTGCGTCGCAAGCCGCGTCTTAAGATCGCCAGCTAGGGCGCTCGACCGTCGAATATCATCGCTGGAAAGAACGCAACGCACGGCACCGCGGCAAGAGCCGGGATGCCGTGCGTTGCATATTTTATGCTGCCACGTTGCAGGCGCTTACTGCACGCCCCACTCGGTGAGGCGGCTCGGATGATCCTGCAACCAGAGAAAGTTCCAATCGTCGGTGCTTTGGCGAAGGTCGTATCCGTAATTTCGGGTGACGTTCTGATTGTTCTCCTGCGCCGAATAGCCCGGCGTCTCGCAGCCGGTCATGGCGAAGAGTCCGCCGACCAAAACCAACAGCAGCGCAACACGCTTCATGGCATTACCTTCCTGATGAGACTTCCGGGTGCAGGTGAGCCTCGCTCAAAACTCCGCCGAACGGCAATTTACCGAGAATGGCCCACGATTGTCAAAGCAGTCAGCGGCATCGCGACAGGCAACTTGCGATTAGCGCATAACATGTGTCACTTTCGTCCTTTTTTCCAGTCGCCGAAACGATCATCTGACGGTAAGTTGCGGTTGGGGACGGTTTGCCGCACAAGGGATTTGGTTTATTTGGCGTCGATTGCCGCTTAACCAATCGCGCGCTCGCCTTGTCAGTGCTCATGGAGGCTCGCACCATGACTGATCACACCGAAACTTCAAAATCAATCGAAACAGCGTTGGTGACCGGCGCGTCTAGCGGAATCGGATACGAGCTGGCGGTGCTGCTGGCGCGCCATGGGTTTGATCTGGTGCTCGTCTCGCGAAATCGGGCGGCGCTAACGGGTTTGGCCAGTCGCGTAACGGCCGAGTTTGGCGTGAAATCGACGGTATATCCTACAGATCTGTCAGAGCGTGGATCGGCCAGGGAGTTGTTCACGCAAATTCAGAAGGATGGGATCACCATCGATTGCCTGGTGAACAACGCCGGCTTTGCAATGCAGGGGCCGTTAGTGGACCAGGACAATGCCACGCTGCTCGACATGCTCGAAGTTAACGTGACGGCTCTAACGCATCTGATTCGGCTCTTTTTGCCGGGCATGGTGGATCGAGGGCACGGACGGATTTTGAACGTCGCGTCGATCGGGGCATTCATGCCTGGGCCGATGACGGCGGCTTATTTTGCCAGCAAGGCGTATGTGCTTTCGCTTTCCGAAGCGCTGTCCAACGAGGTTCATGGCACCGGAGTGACCGTGACGGCGATGTGCCCTGGGCCGACGCGAACGAAGTTTGCCCAGCGCGCCCGGCTCACTGAGAGCAAAGCATTTCGCGGAAACGTGATGGAAGCCGATTCGGTGGCGCTGGAAGGTTTTGAAGCGATGATGAAAGGCCGGGCGGTGGTGATTCCCGGCTTCAAGCACCGGATACAACTATTTCCGACACCGCTGGTTCCGCGACGGGTTCTGGCTTACTTCGCCCGGCAGTATCACGAGACGCCCAACAAGGGGATGGAGGCAGCGAAAGATAAGTGGGAGGCCACGCCAGCTCCGGCGGCCGGGCGACCGGCACATCAATAGGCTCTTTCTCATCTCATGGAGCGGAAAGCAAAAAATGGGCCTCCGTCGCCAAAGCTTCGGAGGCCCATTTTCGTTTAAAGGCTGGCAGTAACCTACTTTCCCGCTGAAGCAGTATCATTGGCCCAGCAGGCTTAACGGCCGTGTTCGGAATGGGAACGGGTGTGACCCTACTGGTATAGCCACCAACCAAGCCAACCGGAGAGCTTTCGCCCGCCGGTTGGCGTTTTGATTCGTGAATGTTGAGGTTCAATGATTCGACTTAAGATCAAGTCTCTGGAATTTGAAATCTGAAATTCCAAATTCCGAATTCAAAACGAGCTCTTTAGCCGAGCCACTCCGCGGCGAGCAATCAATCTCTTAAAAGCAAGTTTCTTTTGGAAACCCGCTCCTTTGAACAGGATTGCATCGCTATGTCGAACACGTTTTTGTGCAACGATGATCGATAAAAGTGGTCAAGCTATCGACCGTTAGTACCGGTAACCTGAAGCAGTTTCCTGCCGTACAGCTCCGGCCTATCAACCGAGTGGTCTACTCGGGGTCTCTCGGGGGCAAGCCCCCACGGAATCCTCGTCTTGGCATAGGCTTCACGCTTAGATGCTTTCAGCGTTTATCCGTTCCGGACATAGCTACCCAGCCGTGCCGCTAGCGCGACAACTGGTACACCAGGGGTCCGTCCTTCCAAATCC
>Ga0182024_10018208_pt1 | contig 13104 bp, 9 predicted proteins | sample P32metaG_FD_120480 | JGI IMG/M metagenome (GOLD analysis project Ga0182024, IMG submission 120480) | Permafrost microbial communities from Stordalen Mire, Sweden - P3-2 metaG (Illumina Assembly) | ecosystem: Environmental > Terrestrial > Soil > Wetlands > Permafrost | place: Sweden: Stordalen...
ACCCTGACGTGACGGACCCGCTGGCTGCAGACCACGATGTCCTTCTCTTCGAGAATGCGGGTGTGGGACGCTCCACCGGCAAAGTACCGACAACAATGGCCGGAATGGCTGAACACGTCTTCTCCTTCCTCGAAACACTCGATATCGAGACGTGTGATGTTCTCGGATTCTCTCTCGGCGGCGTAATCGCTCAGCAGATGGCACTTAACAGTCCGAAGGTGTTCCACAAGATGATCCTCGTCGGAACGGCTCCGCGCGGCGGCGAAGATATTATGCATCTCGAAAAGCCGATCCTCGCAAAGCACCTCCAAGACCCCAACCTCAAGGGTTACGAGATTCTGCAGAAGATTTTCTTTGCGCCAACGGAAACCAGTCAGGCTGCGGGCAAGGAATTCATCGGGCGCCTTATGCGGCGCCAGCAGGATCGCGAACCGATCTCGGGGCCAGCGATTGCACAGGCGCAGATGGCCGCATTTCGTGAGTGGGATCAGTTTACCGGCAAACGATTTGCGGACTTGAAGCGGATCCAGCAACCAGCACTTATCGTCAATGGGATTCACGACGAAATGATCCCTGTTTCAAACTCCTATTGGTTGAGTGAAAATCTCCCCAATGCCGTTCTGCTGACCTATCCGGACTCGGGTCATGGTTCCCTTTTCCAATGGCACGATTCCTTTACGGGCCAGGCGAAGGCCTTTCTCGGCTCGGATTCGCCCTACGCGCCGTACTAGGGCCTGTTATTGTTGACAGCCGGTAACTTCGAAGGTCGGCAAGTCATCGTCCAATTCATTCGTCGTGGTCATGCTTCGATCGCGGCGCGGTCAACACGGATATTCCGTTTTGCTCGGGAATGTGCGAATGGGCTCGGGATGAATTGTAACTGGGGACGTTCGATGAGAAGGGAGTCGATATGCAGTCTTATAGCAACTACACCCACGAGACGGCACCGATGGAATTTGTCGAGGTTGAGGGAATTCGCTATGCCTATCGTCGCTTTGGCAAACAGGGGCAGAGCACCCTTCTACTCATCGGCTATCTCAGTTCCAATATGGACGCTTGGGATCCGACTGTCACCAACGGGCTGGCGGAGAAGAACGAGATCATCTTATTCGACAACGCGGGCGTGGGGGCTTCAGGTGGTACGTGCCGATCCACCGTTGCCGAGATGGCCAAAGATTGTGCAGGGTTTTGCAATGCACTTGGCTTGACGAACCTATATATTGTCGGCCACTCCCTGGGTGGGATGATTGCACAGCAATTTGCGCAGGACTATCCACAACTCGTGAGAGGCCTGATTCTGCTCGGAACAGGTCCACGCGGTGGGGAGGGCATGAGCTTCACCAACATCAGGCCGGAAGAACAAAAGGCCGATCCGATCGCATTCCTCCTTGCTGCATTCTTCGCTCCAACAGAATCCAGTCAAAGCGCCGGACGTGCACACGTAGCGCGCCTTGCAATGCGCACGCAAGATCGGGATCTTCCCGTATCCGCCGACACCACCCTAACGCAAATTGAAGCTCTCAAGGAATGGGGAGCCGTGCCGTCAACCGGTCGCTATGCGATGCTTAGGAACATTCCCCAGCCAACACTGATCGTTCATGGCAACAAGGACATTGTTGTCGGACCGATTAACGCACTGATTTTGGCTGAACAGCTGCCGAACGCCCAGCTGATCGTATACCCAGATTCAAGTCATGGTGCCCAAGATCAACATGCCAATCGCTTTCTTAAGCATGTAGAGTTCTTCCTGGCGGAGCAGTCCTGAACGTTCTCGTTCTCCGCAAATTCGGAAACGAAGCATAAGTGGGCAATGTCTTTTCAGTAGATTGAGGGGAACTGGCGATGACAGAGAATACGGGCGTTAAGGTCGTTCTTGCCGCACGACCGAAAGGCGCCGTTCGCTTGAGCGACTTCCAACTGAAGGAGTTTCCGATTCCGACGGTCTCCGCCGGAGAACTCCTGCTTGAGGTGAACTACCTTTCTCTCGACCCCTACATGCGCGGCCGGATGGATGACCGAAAATCCTATGCAGAGCCGATGAAGGTCGGTGATGTGATGCCCGGAGAGGCCATTTGCACTGTCGTTGCTTCTCAGCATCCGGAATTCGCCGCGGGCGATTTGGTCCTTGCATACACGGGATGGTGCACGCATGCCGTCATTCAACCCGAAAAGGTTAGACGGATCACGCAAAAAGCGCTTCCAATCACGACGCAACTAGGTGTCCTGGGTATGCCCGGCTTCACGGCTTATGGGGGCCTGAAAGAGATTGGAATGCCCAAGAAAGGCGAAACCGTGGTGGTTGCAGCCGCCAGTGGTCCGGTCGGTTCGCTCGTAGGGCAGCTTGCAAAGCTCGACGGCGCAAGGGCAGTAGGTATAACGGGAGGACAGGCAAAGTGCGCATATGTCAAGAATGAACTCCGGTTTGATGCGGTCGTCGACCATCGATCAACGGATTTTCGAAGAGCACTACAGGCAGCATGCCCCGATGGGATCGATGTCTACTATGAAAACGTGGGTGGCGCCGTATGGCAGGCGGTTCTTCCGCTATTGAACCGCTTCGCCAGAGTACCGGTGAGCGGAATCATCTCCCATTACGACTCCTCTGACACAACAGGCCAAAACATGCTGCCAGAAACAATGCGGCTCGTCATAAGCCAGCGCCTCCGCATCCAGGGGTTCCTCAACTTTGACTATACGGAAAAGCTCTATGGTGATTTTCAGCGCGAGGTCTCCGATGGGATCGCAGCCGGCTTGATCAGGTATCGCGAAGATATTGTCGATGGACTGGAAAATGCTCCTGCGGCATTGCTGGGCATGCTTGAAGGGAAGAACTTCGGCAAGCTCCTAATTCGTATCCGCGAACGATGACGTGGGGGAAGTAGCCAATGAATTTTTGGTCTATCTCAATACTTGTTGCAGGGATCGCATTGACGCTGCTCGTCTTAAGTACCGATCCCAGCAAAACAGACGATGAATAAGTCCAATATTCGACAGTTAGCAATGGACTCGGCTCAATCGAAATAGGGAGCTTTTTAGCGGACATCGAAGAAGAGGTTTCGCGATTGGACGAGGCCGTCGCACCGGAGTCACCGACCCAATGAACTCTGCCTGCGCAGAGCTAGAACGAGCAACCGGGGAGAAGTTTATGAGCAAACTTGAAGGAAAAATTGCACTCGTTACCGGTGGCACCAGCGGCATCGGGCTCGCCGCAGCAAAGGAGCTTGTGAAGCAAGGCGCTTACGTCTTTGTCACGGGACGCCGTGATGCAGAGTTGGCTACGGCGGCGAGGGAGATCGGAATCAATGTGGCCGCCGCACAAGGTGACGTATCGAATCTCGCCGACCTTGATCGCCTCTTCGAAAAAATCAGGCGGGAAAAGGGAAAGCTCGATATTGTGTTCGCGAATGCTGGTATTGCGAGGTTTGCCCCCTTGGGTTCGATCACGGAGGAGTTCTATGACTCGATTTTCGACACCAATGTAAAGGGGCTCCTTTTCACGGTACAGAAGGCACTTCCGCTGCTACCGGATGGTGCCTCCATCATCCTGAATGCTTCAGTCGGCGGAAACAAGGGGAGGGCGGCAAATGGTGTTTATAGCGCCACGAAAGCAGCTGTGCGTTCGTTCGCCCGGACATGGACTATGGACTTAAAGGATCGTCACATTCGAGTAAACGCCTTGAGCCCCGGCGTCACGGAGACCACCGGACTCGCCGACCTGCTGGCTTCCGCTGCCGCGGAAACGGACCAGCAAAGGATGAAGATGGCAGGTAGCATCCCACTCGGCAGGTTTGGTACGCCCGAGGAGATCGCCAAGGCCGTAGTGTTTCTCGCTAGTGATGAGAGCAGCTACATCACCGGAATCGAATTGGCTGTGGATGGCGGCTTGGCGCAAGTGTAGACCTTGGAGTGCTCTCACCGTTTAAGCGATTCTCGCGAGATGTAAACGGGTACTCTTCAGATTTTGGATGGACCATGAAAATCAAAAAGGCATTCGCTATTCTGCTGCTTTTATTGAGTGCGACTCTCTCGGGGGCGGCGCAGCCCAAACAAGCGACTCTTCGGGCTTGGGACGATTACATTCTTGATCTCAAGATGTCGATGGCAACGCGCGCCTCTGGCGATACCCCGTTCTTAGAACTATATGATTCGCCCGAAGTAATGCAGCGGGTGCAGCGCGGCGAAGTGGTAGTGAGCGATCATGATCCCCGTAAAGTACCTCAGGGCCTAATTCATCATTGGATCGGCGCAATGTTTGTTCCCAATTTGACGATCGACCAGGTGATTAAAGTGTTGTGCGACTACGGCCACTACAGCGATTTCTACAGTCCGCTGATCAAGAAGTCCGTGGTGCTTGAACGGGATGGCGACAAAGCAATGGTAACTATTGTGGCTGTGCAGAAGGCCTTTTCCGTGACAGCAGCGGTAGATACCGATAACGAAGTCCAGGTTATGAGGCTGGCTGGCAACCGACTTTACATTATGACCGACGCGGTTCGAGTGCAGGAGGTCGCCGACTATGGTCAACCCAACCAGCACCTATTTTCGGAGGATCGCCGCCCAGGTTATGTCTGGCGCTCGTTCGTTCTTCAACGAATCGAAGCGCGTGACGGCGGCGTGTACATTGAGTTGGAAACAGTTGCTTTGAGCCGTGGCATACCCCTGGAAGTGCGCTGGTTGATTAAGCCCCTGACCGACCAACTGCCGCGAAGACTGATGCTCGACACACTTAATGAAACCCGGGTTGCCGTCGGGCAAGAAAACCCATCGTCTCAGTCTCAAGGACTGAGCAATCTGAAGCCCAAATGGATCCGAATGACTGCGGTGAGCGCAGGCATTGTCGGACTCCCCGCCACTGCGGACTTTTGGAACTCCAAATAGCGTTCATTGCGATCGTAGTCTAATGGAACTGAGGGAGTCTCTCGGCACTAAGCGCCAGATGCGTCAGACCTAATGAGCAGGCACGCGGTGACAGCACTCAAAGCGGAGAGGGCCGCCGCTATCCAGATGACAACGCGATAGCCCCCGAGGAACGATTCGGTGATCGCACGCTGAACCATGGAATCCGGAATGTGAGCGGCTGCTAGCTGAGGCCGGACGGCATCAATCTGAGCGCGAATGCCGAGGTTCAACGGCAAGTGTTCGAGATATCGATCCAGCGAGTGATTGAAAACCGTGACCAGCACCGCACCGAAAACGGCTACCGCAAGCAAAGCAGCCAATCGGGAAACTGCGTTGTTGATTCCAGAGGCAAGTCCTGACTCGGATTCAGGTACAGCGTTCATCACTGTCGTAGTCAAGGGAGCAACACTGATGGTCATGCCCAGACCCATCACCACCACCGCCGGGAAGAACGTTGCCCAATAGCTGCCGCCCTCGGGCGCAATTGCGAAGAGCGCTATTCCACAGGCTGCGACAAGAGGCCCAACGGTGAGCGGGATTCTTGATCCATAGCGCGCCACAAGGCCGCCTGCCCAACGCGACAGCCCAAACATGATGACGACAAAAGGAAGAAACGCCGCACCTGCCTGAGTCGCTGTGTAGTGTTGGATCTCGATCAGATCCATCGGAAAGAAAAACATCAATCCACCGAGCGATGCATAGAGAAACAGAGTCAGCAGATTCCCGCCGGCAAAGTTTCGCGAGCGAAACAGCTTGAGCGAAACCATCGGCGCACGAGACCAATGCTCAACAGCGAAGAATCCTGCCAGAGCAAGTACACCAAAAACTGCTGCAATAGGAGCGAGGTGGCCGACTAGGCGCGCGCGAGCCGGCCACTCAATCAGGGCGTACGTGACGCCACCAAGTCCCAATGTCACCAGGAGAGCTCCGGACCAGTCGAGATGATGTGAGGCATTCTCGTTATGGCTCTCCGGCACCTTGGGGGACAACAGGATGACTGCTAAGGCAAGCGGAAGATTCAAGAAGAAGACCCAGCGCCATGTGGAGTGTTCGATCAGCCAGCCGCCGATGACGGGGCCGATGGCGGCGGTAATTGCCGAAAATCCGGACCATGTGCCAATCGCCTGTCCCCTCGTTTCTTGAGGAAAGGAGGCCGTGATCAGTGCGAGACTTCCAGGCACCAGCAATGCCGCTCCTACTCCTTGTATCGAGCGTGCCCAGATCAGCATGTCAATATTTCTAGCCGCGCCACACCCGGCAGAGGCCGCTGCAAACACGGCAACGCCAAAAACGTACACCTTACGACGTCCCATGATGTCACCGAGTGAGCCACCTACAAGGAGCAACGCCGCCAACATCAAAGCGTACGATTCCACGACCCATTGCACTTCCGCAATTGAAGCGTGGAAGGCATTCTGCAACGCGGGAAGAGCGACATTGACGACGGTCCCGTCAATGAATGCCATGCTCGATCCAAGGATGGTGACGGCAAGCACCATTCGTCCGCTTGCATGCGAATTCGGGTTGTCATCTCTCATGGCGCTGCTCCTGATAATAGATCGTGTATGGAGAGCCCAAATCTAAAGTTGATCCCTATTTTTGGGGGAGAGTTTCTGGCTTATGGTTCTTAGGAGATTCGCGTAGTCGTCTGGGTTCAACTGCGAGTGCATGGCATGGAAGGCGGAGGAACCTCGATTTGCGGTGCCCAATGACAGAAACCATCCCGTCATTGTGTTTCTTGATGCTGATATCGAATCTGGGTTGCTTCCCGAGTTGAACCCGATCTTGTGAATCGAAAACATCAAATCCAGCCGCATTCATCAATAACTCGCGCGCCATAAACCGCTACTCTCGGTCCGATACGGTCTTCGGACCAAGGGTGTTGCGGTCCGAGTCAGATCTCTGAGTTCCGCCAAACTGAAACGCATGCACGCAGGACAAGTCTGTTGAGTCGAATAGGGGCCCTGTTTGCGCAATGAGTTGTTTGCGGACCTCATGAAGTCACTTTTTGGAACGAGTTATGTTCAAGAGGATTGCAGTCGCGTTTGTCGAAACGCACTGGAGCTTTAATGCGCTGGTCTCGGCTGTTTCTCTCACCAACCCCTCGGCGCCGAGGTACAAACGGTCACGTTGTGGGGAGCGCCCGCTGTCTCCACAAGCTACGTTGCCGCTGCGCCTCTTCTGTCGGAGCTCCTGAGCGAAGACCGAGTAAAGCTCTACGAGCAGTTACAAAGAGGTGCTGTAGCAGAGGGCCAGAAATCGTGCGTAACGATTAGCACTCATCTCGTCGTAGGCGATGAGGTTGGGACAATTGTTGAATTCCTTCGTCAGGAGAGGATGGATCTGCCAGTCATCGGGCTCCACAAGCACACGCCCCGGGTCGCCCGCTTATGGAACACAGTATTCGAACTTGAGCAGGAGGCTCCCTGCAGAGTGCTGGGCGTGCACTAGAGGACTTTCACACTTGGCAGCAGTCCGCCGCTTGGCCGATAAAGACGCTTTTCTGGATCTTACGTCCGAATACTTCGTGAGTTTGGTAATTGTTCTCAGAGGACCGATGTGCCTTTCTTCAGAACGCAGACTTGGCTTGCTGATCTTACCCCTTGTGCTCTTCTCGATCTCGGAAATGCAGGGATGGTCTCAGTGCGCCGGTATTGCCTCGACTCCGCGAGAAGCGTCCGATTGCGCCGCACATGCGGTTCCTTCCGGCAAGATAGCGACGCTCGATCCGAATCACCCTTATTCCCTGGCGGAGCTTGTCGATATCGCGGAGCGCAATAATCCGCGTACGCGTGTAGTTTGGGAGCGCGCGAAGCAGAAGGCCGAGCAGGTTGGCGTCTCGAAGAGTGAGTATTACCCTGTCTTGACTGGACTTGCAGTATCTGCAAATCAGCGATCCATTAACCCCTTTCCCGAGCCAATCGCACCGCGCGGATACACCATGGTCGAAGCTTCCGTGGCGCAGCCCGAGATAGCGCTCGACTATCTTCTCTTTGACTTTGGCAAGAGGGAGGCCACGATTGACGCCTCAAAAGCCGAAGCTCTGGCTGCCGGCGCCAATTTCATTCGCGAAAACCAGGAGGTGGCGTTTCAAGTTGCCAGCGACTACTACAAACTGGTAACGGCGCAGGAGCGTCTACAGGCAGCGCGGGAGACTCTGAAGACCGCACAGACGACGCAGGACGCTGCAGAGGACCGGCTGAAGAATGGACGAGCCACGATGCCCGATGTCCTCAATGCCAGGGCTGAAACATCGCAATCAGTCTTCGATCTAGAATCTGCGGACGGTGATGAGCAGATTGCCCGGGTCACCCTGGCGGAGGATCTCGGCGTCGAACCTTCGCCGAACATCGTGATAGATGCCCAGAGGAATGCTCCTCTTCCCGAATCGCTCACCCTTTCAATCGACGACCTGATCGAGCGCGCGATGGCTGACCGTCCCGATCTGATGGCACAGGTCGCTGAGATTCGGGCGGCGGATCAGGAGATTCGCGCCGCGAAGGCAGAATACCGCCCAAAAATTGTTCTATCGGGTTGGGCGGCCCAACAGGCTATTTGGCCATCAGCGGACTACGGCCAGCTCGGCGCGGCAAATGAACCTGTGTGGTCGGCCTCACTTGGAGTGCAGTGGAGAATCTTTGACGGGGGAGACCGAAAGAACCGTTTAGCAATCGCCGAATCAAGAAAGCGTGAAGCACAGAATGAATTCACCAACATCCATGACCAGGCCCAACGCGAAGTCTGGACCGGCTTCATCGCCTTTCGCACAGCACAAAAACAGGAGCAAGCGGCGATTGCACTTCTCGAGTCGGCCGGCGCATCGTACTTGGCATCACTGGATGCCTACAAATACGGCGTGAAGAACCTGGTCGATGTTGTGACGGCAGAGAAGCAGCTGGCGCAGGCTCGGCTCTCCTCTGTGTCGGCACGCTCGCAATTGTTTCTGGAAGCAGTCCAACTTGAATTCGTAACCGGCAATCTGCTGCGAACCCTGCCACCTGCAACCAGATTACAAACACAGGACAGCCAAGAGAAATGATCAGAGTGCGACTAATCAGCGTCACAGTAGCGTGCCTATTATGCGCAGGCTGTAGCCGCGCGCCCTCCATATCTATCATCGGCTCGTTTTTCCCGGTGTGGATGGTGTGCCTCGTCACCAGCGTGGTATTGGCCTTTGGGGTTCGGTTCCTGCTGTTGCGCTATCGGATGGAAACCGAAGTGGGACCCCTTGCTCTCTTCTACCCTTGCGTCGTTGTTCTGTTCACTTGCCTGTTGTGGCTGATTCTTTTTCGATAGGACAACATATGACACAGGAATCGGAGAAACTAGATCGCAACCAACTTGGCCGGCGAATACTTATCGGAGTCGTCGTAGCGACGGTCGCGGCATTACTATTCGTCATCGTGGACACCGAGCGAAACCCGCGGACTGACGACGCCAGCGTAAGGGCGAACTTCATCGAGATTGCCCCAGAGGTGAGTGGCCGCCTTGCGCAGTTACCAGTCAAAGACAATGCCTTCGTGAAACAAGGGGACTTACTTTTCGTTATCGACCCCCGCGACTACCAATTTGCTCTTCAGCAGGCGCTTTCTGATCAGGACAATCTGGAACAGAGGATCATCGATACAAGGCGCAAAATTGCTGCCCAGGAAAGTGCCGTCGAAGCCGCCAATGCATCGGTCAAAGATTCCACGACTGCGATCAAGACCGCCGCCAGCGGAGTTGATTTAGCCAAGGCAACTGTAATGCGCGCCCAGGCCTCTGCCAGCGCCGCGGAGGCTCATTTGAAGTACGCCACCAATGACTTGCACCGCATTGAACCCCTGCTTGAAAAGCAATATGTAACCGTCGATCAGGTCGACCAGGCCAACACTGCTGTACGGGTGGCGCGCGGTGCATACGATGCGGCTATGGCGGCGCTGAGCGAAGCGCAAGCGCAGCAGACACAGGCTGTTCTTCGCCAGGAGCAGGCTGACGATCAAGCAACGGAAGCGCGGGCAAGGTTTGGGCAGTCCATTCATATCGTGGACACCCTCGATATTCTTGAGTCGCAGCGGTCTGGTCTGGCCTCGCGGGTCAATCAAGCCCGGCTAAACCTCGAGCGATGCCGCGTTGTCGCACCGTTCGATGCCTACGTGACCAACATGAATATCTCCGAAGGGGCTTATGCTCGTCCGGGCACCCCGATGTTCACGCTGATCGACACGCGCAACTGGTGGGTCATCGCGAACTATCGCGAGGGAAAGGTAAAAAGCATTCGCATCGGCTTGCCAGTCGACGTCTACTTAATGGGACATCCAGACAAAAAGTACAACGGTCTAGTGGAAAGTATTGGTTACGGCGTATTTCCCGAAGATGGAAATGTGGCAGGCGGGCTACCGAATATCGACCGGACCCTTAATTGGGTTCACCTGTCATCGCGGTTTCCCGTTCGTATTCGTGTTCTTAACCCGGATCCAGAATTCTTTCGCATCGGAGCAACAGCCGTGACGGTTGTGAGATAGCTGAATGAATGTGAACCCGTCATCTCCGAGTTCCACCTCCTTGCTGCATAGCTTCTGGCAGGATCTCCAGCCGACGCCGGGACGACTCAGCAGCACGCTTCGCTTCGTGCTTGCCTCTTCAATCCTCCTCGTCTTGTTGTTGGTCCTGCAGATGCCGTTCGCAAGCTACGGTCTTTACGCCATTTTCATTATCGGAGGAGAGAGTCCTTCTGTTTCTTTGCGCACCGCCGTAGCGTCTCAGTTGGCTATAGTGTTTGCGATTCTTATCGAGTTGGGTGTTGTGATTCTCACCGACAACGATCCGATGGCCCGCGTGTTGAGCGTTGCCGTTGTAACCTTCATCGCCGGGATGGTCTTGGTGTGCACGAGCGTGCCCGCCATTGGTTCGCTCTTTGGTTTCTTTTACTGTGTTCTCATATCTTTCTGGGAGCGTCATTCTTCTGAAAATACTCTGGTAAAGAATTCACTTTACCTGCTGGGCACGTTGTCGCTCTCGGCGGGCTGCGCCGTGGCTATTGAGTACGCATTTGGCGACCGCTCTCCGGCGGATCGTCTTCGAGAACAATTCAGCGTCCGGTATCGGGCGTTAGAGGAGATGTTTAGTCTGTACGCGCAGGACGTTCGATCGACGCAGGGTTTCGATGCCACGGCGCGGGTGTCACGCCTTGCAGCTGCAGGACAGGCCGGGATGATGCGGTTGCTCAACCAGATCGTCGACCGAGATCTCGACACCAGCATTCTTCCCATTGCGACGCGTGTGCACATAACCATGCTGGCCGAACTTATGGATCATTCTGCCGCCTTTGGCTTGCACATCGAGCACCCAAAGAGTGCTGAATTTCGTCGGCGCTGCGCATGCATCGCTGAACAATGTGGCCACCTTGTCCATTCTGAAAGCCCCCAATCAACAGAGTGCACGGAGGCTGTCCCGCAGGCGTTGAACAGTTTGCTCGATCGCGTAGAGACAACCCTTCACTCTATTCTTGCGATGCCTGTCAGTCCTGATGCTGCGAAGAACAGGGAATTGGCCGCTCTCCCTTCCGATCAGGTTCCCCTTTTGATCCCCGGTGCGATCTGGGAGAAGGAAAACATCGCTTTTGGTCTCAAGATAAGTCTCTGCGCCACTCTTTGTTACATTCTGTACCACGCCATCGATTGGGCGGGCACATCGACCTCGGTCACTACCGTCATGGTCGCGGGGCTCAGCACCACCGGCGCAATGAAGCAGCGTCTTACTTTACGTCTGTTGGGGGCTACGATCGGAGGCTTGGTACTTGGAATTGGCGCGACCGCGTTTCTATTTCCTTACATGGATTCGATTACGTCGCTCGCAGTTCTGATAGGGCTTATCGCCTTCATCGGAGGATGGATCTGCCGAGGACCTAAATTCAATCATGTTGGTCTCCAGATAATTTTCGCTTTCTATCTGGTTGCGTTCGAGGGCCTCAGTGCGCCGACGCAGCTGGCGCCTGCGCGTGATCGCTTCGTCGGGATACTGTTCGCCATCATTGTCATGTGGTTCGTTTTCGATCGGGTCTGGCCCGTGCGCACTGTGACCGCGATGCGCCAGGTGCTGGCAAGTGTGCTGCGAAGCGGGGCGAGACTGTTCCGGGTACTCGATGAGGCGAAAACTCATGATCAACTTATTCGGGAGTCGGACAGCCTGCGCGACCGATTGGGAAAGAATATGTCCGCTCTCCGTAACTTGGGCGAAGCCGTCGAATACGAGTTTGGCGTCGATAAGGAGCAGCACGTCCGCACAAGTGAATTGATTCTTCAGATATCCATGACCGCAGCAGCACTCATCTGGAATCAAGTCGCGGTCTTGCACGATGAATTGGACAGCGAGTTGATTACCACACCCGAACTTGCCGAGATGCGCCGAAGCATCTCCAATTACATGAGCTCCATGGCCGAGTCTGTATCTCGGAAGACGGAGCTTCCAACCGATCTTGGTTCCGACCTTATTAACCCTTCGTTGCTGAAGCACCAGCACTATGGTGAATATGCTCGAAACACGATTGCCCAGTTCGAAGACCTGCAGCGCCTGACTTTAATGCTCGCCAGGGAGGCGTAGCGCCACTCATATGACTTGGTGTTGTTCTCCTCATCTTTAGATCAGAACCGTAAATCAGGGAGCTCTGGCAGGCGGCAGCGCATTCTGGGGAGCGCTTGCCAGCCGGCATGGGTTGCACAAGGCGCTCATCTGGGCTGGAGTCGGAGCTCTAGCCTCAATGATTCTCGGTCTCTTCTTTGCGTTACCGGATATAGACAGTGATGTGACGCCTTGGATCCATTGGAAACTGTCCGCCGATCTAAGCGGAAGCCCGACTAACCTGAGCGATGGTCCCGTCCTGGTTACGGTCGAATATGATGTTGCCCCGGAACAGGTGGATAAATTCCTCCACGCTGTGCGTGGCTATAGCAGAATCCGCCGCCGCGATGGCGCATATCGATGGGGCATCTTTCGGGATATGGAGAAGCCCGGGTTGTTCCTGGAAACCTTTCTCACTGCGTCCTGGGGTGAACACCTTCGCCAGCACGCGCGCGCAACCCAAGCCGACAGAGCTATTGAAGAAGCTGTACTGAATTCAATACTGGGGTCGCCCAGGGTCAGTCACCTTATCAGCCCGGAAGATACACCGGTGAATAATGCCAACGAGCCCGCCGAATAGTCTGATCCCGGTTCAGCTTCTGTTAG
>Ga0182024_10018210_pt1 | contig 13103 bp, 4 predicted proteins | sample P32metaG_FD_120480 | JGI IMG/M metagenome (GOLD analysis project Ga0182024, IMG submission 120480) | Permafrost microbial communities from Stordalen Mire, Sweden - P3-2 metaG (Illumina Assembly) | ecosystem: Environmental > Terrestrial > Soil > Wetlands > Permafrost | place: Sweden: Stordalen...
TCTGCGCGATCGTCGCCGAATCAGCGCCCTGCTCGCACGTGATCTTCGCCATCGCGGAGATGATCCACAGTCGCTGAACATCTTTCACTAGCTGGGGTGATCCATTCGACGGCGGGCCCACCGACGCCGCGCGCGCCCGCACACCACGAGCAGATATCTGTCTTTCAAACGGCGCCATCGAACGAACCCCCAGCCCTGTAGGACAAATCGGACAACTTCCCACTAGATGACAACGCGCCCGGAGGCGTAGCACGGCCCGCATGCCGCGACCGGCCTCGATCCAGCGGAGAATCCAGCGGCAACGAACAGCGAGGAAACGTCCGTCGGTCCAGATCACGCGACCGAGCGCCATCCGGATATTGAGTCTTCACCGGCGCCGCGGCGAGATGCAGCCACGGCGCCGGCAAGGACTTCCTACAGAGGAATACATGAAGCGGTGCTTCTGCGAGCGCCACCGGAGAGAGGGTACGTGTGGTGACGCTCGGACAAGCCCGCTGTGCGAACACGCTGGATGCGACCGTAGTCGCGATGTGTGCGACGCGCGAGAGGTCACGAACGCCACGTGAGTACGCTTTCCTCCTAAGACCCATGGCAAGCACGCCGCTCACTTGCGATTGGCCGTCTTTCTGTCCTTGCGGGCCGCCTTCTTGGCCCCGTAGCGCTTCCGCGCCTGTTTTTCGCAAGCGGCGCGTTTGGCGTGCGAGTGCTTGTACTTCTTGCGGCAGGCCTTCAGCGCTTTCGCGAGCAGCTGCGCGCGCGTCGCTTTGAAGGCCTTCACCCCACCACAGCCCGTGACGACGATCTTTGTGGTCTGCTTGATGACGGCGCCATTCTGGGCGGTGATTTCCGTGGGCGCTGTGAGGCTGGTCCCGCACAGGCTGAAGTGCGCCTTTGCCGGCACGTTGGCCGTGAGCGCGGAGTGCGGGCCGGCGGGTAGAACGGTTTCAAAGCTCGTGAAGGGGGCGTCGGGGGCGCTTTCAAAGCGCGAGTAGGTGATCCCTTTCTTGATGTCGGTCTTGCCGTCGAGAACGAGGGTGATGCCTTCGCCCTGCAGCACGAACTCGACATCGGGGAAGGCCGCACCGCCGTGGGAGACCAGGTAGGCCGGGCCGCTCAACGGGTTCTTGAGCACCGGCGTGTGGATCGTGGCTTTGCCGATCAGCGAGCCTTCGTCACACGCCGCCGGATTGGCGTTGAAGACCGCGGCGACGCACGCTTTCTGGATCGTCGTGAGGCGGGCGGGCAGCGCGATCGGCAGCTGCAGATTGACTTTGGCGATGTTCGCCTGACCGAGGCCGGCCGATTCGACCTTGACGGCAAAGCTCGCGCCGTTGGCTTTGCTGGCGTTGCCTGCCGCCGAAGCCGTCAGCTTCGGCTTGAACGGCAGGCTTGAGCAGTTGGCCACCTGGAAGGGGGAGGACACCGCCTCACTTCCGCCCTGTGAGCCTGTCAGCGTCCCGGTGATCGCCATCGGGCTGCAGTTCGTCGGGTTGAACTCGAAGTTCGGACGATCCACCATCACCTTGATCTGTTTCAGCTGCACCGGCACGCCCTTGACGATCGTCGGGAAGGGGTCGCTTGAGATGCTCACCGCGGCTGTGTTCGGGTCGACGTTGATCCTCGAGCGCACATCCACGTTGCCGAGGTTGAATGGGCCGGCGATCGCGGGCGTGACCACGAGCAGGCCAAACGGCGCGCCGCCATAGCCGACCGTGAGGAACACCTGGCCGGCAAGCGTGATGGGCTCGCCACCGAGGCCCGAGCTGGCGCTCGAGTGGCCGATCAGGCTTTCGGGACCGCACGTCCCCTGGGACGCCTGCGGTTCGGGGCAGGGCGTGACCGTGGAGAGCAGCGCCGCGACCCCTGAGGGCAGATGCACCGTCAGCCCCTGCAGCGGCTGATCGGCATCGGAATGGCCAATCGTCAACGCAAACGGCGTGAACGCACCCGCCTGATTGTTCGTCGAGCCCGCTCCGAAGGAGGGTGCGAACGGCTGCGGGTTCGGAGAGCAGGGCCCACCGCCCGGGCCGGAGGTGATGGCGAACGGTTCTGAGGATGTGCCGACCGGTTCGCTCCCCGACCACGGCGTGAAGGAGGCGGTGGTGGCGTAGGTACCGCACAGCGGCGGGGTCGAGACCGTGCCGCGTGGGCCGCTGAAGAGCTGAAGCCTCAATTCTTCGAAGGGCACCTGCGGGGTGTTCGTGAAGGTCGTTGAGATCTGACCGGTTCCTTCGTTTAGCCTGCCTTCGCCCGCGAGCTTGACGCGCAGGCCCAGGACCGGGTTTTCGGCGACTATGTAGAGCGCGATCAGCGAGCCGAAGGGGTTGGCGTTCTGGGCGGCCAGATAGACCGAGCCCCGCAGTTCTTCACCTAGGAGCGGGGTCTTGATGTGGACTGTCCCCACCTTCGAGGCTTCCGGGCAGCTCACCGGCGCAGTTGCGAACTGAAGCGGCTCTGGCGCCCCGGGGGAGAGGGGGTCTGTGGCGCCCTGGCCGAGATAGCCGATCTGCGCCTCAGAGCAGGCCTGTAGACCATTGGCCGCGCCGGGGTTCAGCACCATGCCTTCGGGCAGGGTCACGGTTGTTGCCCTCACGTCGGCGTCGGCCAGCTTGCCTTCTTCCAACGTCCCCTGCTGGGCCACCTTGACGTCGACGTTCAAGCCTGTGGGGGTGCTCGCCTCGCTGGTGTTTTCCTGCGGGCGGCCTTCTTCTGGCGGCTGTCCTGGCTGCACGCCGAGCGAGGGGTCAAACGGGAGTGATTCGCAGCCTTCCAGGCGTTCGAGTGGCGCGCCCGGGCCGTTCTGGAGGGTGAATTCGCCGCTCAGGTGATCGCCCGTCCAGGATTCGCCTTCCATCGATGTGCTCAGCTGCCCGGTGCAGGAGGTGGGGAGGGTCAGGAACGGGACCTCCGAGCGGGACTTGGGTGCTTCGCAGGTTTCGCCTTCGTATGCTTCGGCGCCGCCCCGGTTGCAAGCCCAGCCACGGGAGTTATCGTGGCTTTCGTTCTCCGGTTCGCCCCAGAAGGTGATCTGGGCCCCCAGTACCTGGGCTGCCTCGGTGGCATCGCTCACGTTCACGGTCACGCCGTAGTCTGAGCCGGTGCGCACCGAGGTTTCGAGGAGGACCGGCACGCGGACCGCCTCGAACCCAAACCGAGCGGGCTCTCCACGTTCGGGTTCCAGGTTGAACAGGGGGACGGCCTTGGTGATGTAATGAGCTCGGCTCGGTTCGAGCACGGTCACCGTCGCGATCCCGACGGCCGAGCCGGCGGGACAGCTGTTGCCTTCGCTCTTTAGAGCGGAGAAGTCCAGCTCAGAGCACCGTTCGGCCGCGGTGACGTTCCCGAGCAGGCCCGGCGGAAGGTTGAAGCTGAGATCCTTCGCAAGCGCGGGCGCGCCCGGCTCCTTAAGCGGTTTTTCGCCCGGTTCCTGCACTTCTTCGAGCCTCTGGTTGAAATCGACCGTGCTCGTCAGCTGAAACGGATGGGAGCCGGCCTGAACATCGAGCGAGCCGTCGTCGTTTTCTGCTCTGAGCGAGTACCCGCCTTCTTCGATGCCAAAGCGCACGGGTTCGCCACTCACGTTGAACGGCCGCGTGAGTGATGCGCCTGACACCATTCCGCCTGCTTCGGATTCGCCGCCTTCGACGCTCGCCTGGTTGGCCAGGGAGGTGACGGTCCCGGGTGGCTCGGTGACTTCCACGGGGATTTCCACTTCCAGCAGTTCATAAGGTGGGATGGCAAGTGAAGTGCTGCAGCTGACTTCGGTTCGCTGCGCGACGGAGCAGCTCCAATGAGCTCTTTCTTCCGCGCTGCCGCGGTTTCCCGCGCGTGCCCTGTGGGGGTTGATCGCACTGGTTTCGGTCACCGCCAGCCCAGCGGGCAAGACATCTCTGATCGTCACCGCGCGCGTGGCTCCCGTCACCCCCGAATCGCCGAGATCGTCGGCAGCGACATCGATCAGGCCCGCTTGGCCCGGTGGAAGATCTGTCGGCGCAGCACGGGCGGACAGGCGCCACCAGGGACCCGCCAGCGCCGGGCTCGCACAGGCGAGCACGATTGCCAGCACAGCCGCGAGCACCGCAACCGACGCTCCCGCCCGCCGGCGTGCGCGCGTCTCGGAGCGCATCGTCATCCGCTCCTCGTGGCGCTGGAGGATGGCGCGGCGGTCTTCTTCGCCTTGGCCTTGCGTTTCGGCTTGGGTTTGGCCGCGTATCGCTTCCTGGCCTGCGCTTCGCACACGACTCGCTTGTGCCTTTTCTTGATCTTCCGGCACGCCTTCAGGGCTCTCGCGAGCTTCTGCGCTCGTGTCAGTGGCCTTGGTTTGGCGACGCTCTTGGCGGACAGGACGACCTGTTTGGCGACGTTGCCCGGACCCGAGTTGCTCGCGGTGAGCGGGAGGGCGAGCTGTGAGGGTGAGGATGAGCCCTGCGGCCGGCACGCGGTGGTGGATTCGCATTCCTGTGCCGATGAGCTTTTCGAGCGCAGGCACGGCGAGGCTTCGCTGCAGGCATGGGCGTCGTAGATGTCGAACGCCTGATCGCCGTCTGCCGGCACGAGCTGCTCGGCCGTCATGAAGAACACGTCGTTGCCGCTTTCGCTTGCATCCAGGAACGTCGATTCCTGGCTCGATGTGCCCGCGGAGATGAGTCCTACGCAGCCACCGGAGAACTGGCAGCTGCCGAGGCCGCTGGGCTCGTACTCATAGACGTCCTCCTTGTGGTTTTGCGCCGCCGGCACGAGGTCGTCGGGGCTGTCGAAGAACAGCCGGCCGTTATCGGAGAGAAAGCGGGGCTGATACAGCGCTGAGGGCCCTCCGCCGATGATGTTGAATGACCATCCCGGGACGGACCCCGCGAGCCAGCGTTCCTTCCAGATTTCCGGACGGTCGACGAGCAGTCCAAAGCCTTCGCCGGAGAGCTGGGTGTCGAAGACTCCCTGCGGGCGTTTGAAGCTCTGGCCTTCGCCTTCGCCGTTTGGGTTGCACGAGGCGCACACCAGGCGGCCGCTGCTCGCGTCAAAGAGGAAGACCTCCTCGTCAGCTTTCCCGCTGTTGGCGTCCAAGCTGTCATAGCCCGTGAGGCTCCGATCGGACATGAAGGCGAGGTATTGGCCGTCTGCAGAGACGCTCGAGGTCACGGCACTGAGGTCCTGGGAGGTGGGAAGGTTTGTGGCGCCGCTGGGGCCCGCCCCCCAGTCAGCGGCGTCCTGGTAGGAGAGAGCGGCTATGAATCGCGTCTCGCGCTGGCCGGGATGTTCGGGATCGGGCTCGGAGAGGTACAGGTTGCATGTCGCGCCTGGCGGCGGCGGTTCTGATTCCGCGTTGCGGGGGCATTCGCCCGGAGTGGCGCCTGGCGCGAGCACGCCATTGGCGATGAAGTAGAGCTCCGAGCCGTCTGCGCTGGCACCCGGGATCAGGTTCAGCACATCCGCGCTCCCCGCGGTCGCATCCGGCGTCAGGTCGCTGAGGCGTCCGCGCAGCGCTTCGCCGGGGCCGCTCGTCGCTTCGAACTCATAGAGATCGGCCGCAGATGCTTCGCCGGTCGGTTCCTGGCTGGATTCTTCGCTCAGCCGTGCGCTGTCGGTGAAGAACACCTTCGAGCCGTCGCTTGAGGCGGTCTGGAAATGCACTTCCTGCTGTCCTTCGGCGGGTTCTGGTACTTCCTGACCCCCGAGACCGCGTTCGGTCGAACCGTGGCCCTGGGCCGCGTTGACCTGGATCGTTTCCCCGGTCGCGGTGTCGCGCAGGTACAAGCGTTCGGGGACAAAGCCGACGTCTTCGCTCCAGAAGACATGCGTCCCGTCGCTCGAGATCGCGTTGCGAGCGTTGAGACCGCCGCCGTCACCCAGAGACGATTCTCTGTTGGGCGGTTCGTCGGGCGCGGGCATCCCGTTCGGCAGCGCGGTCACGAGCTGTAGCGGTGTGCTCGAGTCCCACTCGTACAGTCCCGCCGCCGATGGCGTCGCCGCGACTACCCCCACCTTGGATTCCAACACGACGTGGCTGAGATCACTCGTCGCGTCCAGGAATTCAAGCGCACCGCCGAACTGCGTCTTGGCCGTGTCGTTGGCGGCGCTGACCAGCGGGAAATAGCCCGGTGCGGCCGGCGGATCGTGGCGCAGATACATGGTTTTTTCGCTCGCTTCGGGCGAGAGCGGCGGATGTTCCACGACCCCGCCAATTTGACGCGTCGGTTCTACCGGCTGCAGGAGGCTGAGCGAGAGATCGGGCGAGAAGAAGTGATACTCGCTCGGTGAGGGGAGTTCAAGACCCCGTCCCTGTTCGTGCGGCGTTTCAAGGCTCTGCGTGCTCCATGCTTCGGTGCCGCGCGTTGAGATGAGCTGGGTAGGTTCGAAGCTGCGGTTGCCTTCCGGTTCGCGTACCACCGGGCCGCTCGCGAGCCAGGCGATCGCGCTGCCATCGACCGACGCCTGGATGCTTCCGCCGGAGTATCTGGTGATCGACTCGACCGCCGCGCCGTGCTTTTCCGGCGGGGAGACCAATTCCCACGCGCGGCCATCGGGCAGCACGCTTGGAGAGGGAAGGGTTGTGAATGTATTAGGCGAGGGCACGCCGTCGACATGACCCACAGCGTTGCGGGCCGCCAGCATGTAATAGTACGCGGTCGCCGGCTGCAAGCCGTCGACTTCGACGCTTACTTCCTGATCGCCGAAGCCCGTCTTGATCTTGCCCGCCGGAGCGGGCACCTGAGTACATGAAGAAGGACTAATCGCGCAGTCGACGGTGCCGTACTCGAAGTAGTATTCCGTTTCGGACCCCTCGGGGTCGATCTGGGCGCGCAGCTCGCTCGATTGCGGCGTCAGGTTCTGTGAAAAGACGCGATCCGCCACCGGCGCTTTTGCTTCTTCTTCGAGCTTGAAGACGTCGATCTTGTCTTCACCGGACTCGGCTGCGAACACATCGCCGGACTCTGCATCCACGGCGACACCACTGCCCCCGGTGAGATCGTCCGCGCCAAACTGCTGAATCATTAGACCCGTGGAGGTGAACGCCGCGACGCTGCCGACGTTATCGAGATACACTTCACCAGTCGACGCGTCCACCGCAACACCTGTCGTCTTCTCGTGATCCACTTCCCGAGTGATGATGCCCGGCGTCGGCTGGGATCCATCCAGCTTCCCTATTACAAGAGGATCTGGCGCTTCTTCGCTCTCACCCGGACACGCTTCACTGCCATTCTCCCGTTCATAGCCGACGTAGAAGAATTGCTCGTTCGGCGCCACAGCGAAGCCGCGCCGAGCGGAACATACAAATCTCGCTTCCACTTCGGGGGTACGTCTCAAGGACGGCTCCCACACGAGTTCGGCTTTCGTCTGCGCTTTGTTCAGCTGTTTGCTAAAGCCGTCGATGATTCCTTCTTCTGCCCAGTAGACCCACAACGTGCCGCTGGCGTCCACAGCAAGGCCTGAGATATCGGACAATTCTTCTTCCGCTTCCCCGGACTTGAAGGTATGCAGTTTGCGGACCACCTTGGCTTCGGCGGGGCTGTACTCATACACCGCGTCGCGTTCTTCGGATTCTTTTTCTTCGCTGCCCACGACATACACATCCCCGCGCGACGGATCCGAGGCCCCGCTCGCGTTATCGACGGCTATTGCTGCGGGGGAGTGGACTTTGAATTGCGAGGCATATTCGTAGACTCCGCTCGAACTCGGCTTGAACGCCTCGACCCGTTCATTACCACTGTCGACCACGTAAACCTCGCCCGTCTCTTCATCCACTGCCAGCTCGGTCGGTGCCTGGAACTGACCGTCGCCTTTGCCCTGCGCGCCGAAGGTCGAGCCGAACACGTGTCCTCTGGAGATCAAGGCCGACGCTGGGCCGCAGAACGCCAGCGTCCCAGCAAGCACGCACAGCGCCGCGAGGGACACACGCCCGACACGCCACACGCCCGCCCCACCTCGACGGGCCGACCGCCGTGACGAACCAGGAGGGGTCGGAGCCCCTCTACCGCTGCCGATCATCGCTTACTCGCTCCCTCATCCGCAAAGACGCTCCACGTGTCGTGTGCTTAAACTCCCAGCCACCACCTGCTGTAAGCCAATCCCCAGGCTAGCGTCGGGTGTGTGTGGCGACCTCGTAAGGTCCCACACACACCGTGACTACACCGGATTGGCGATCACTCGTAGGCGTTGAGCTCCAGCTTTTCTTCGTTTGTGACGGTCGACGTTATCGACTGACTCGCCTGGACGAATCCCGCCCCTGCGAAGTTCGCTTCGAGCACGTCCTTTATTTTCACGCCACCTTCTTCGTAGTCCTGCAGTTTTTGAACGCCTTTTTTGCCGACGTATTTCAGCGTCACCGTGGTGCTCATTTTATCCGCCGCCACCGGTACCAGTATCGACCCCCTTACGGCCACCGTCAGCGTGCCACCGCAGTTGAATTCGATGAAGCCTCCTCCGCCTTCTGGAAAGAGGTCCAGCGCCGTCTTGTGCAGTTTTTCGTTTTCCCACACCACGCGGCCTTCGAGCGATCTCGTTTCCAGTTCGCCTTTTTCATGTCCTTCTGAGGTGCACACCAGGCCGGGCGCTTCGCATTTTTTGAACTTCACGATCAGGTGCTTGACTTGTTTCGGCCCGCTGTATTCGCCGCTGCTCGTCTCTGATTCGCAGCCAACGGCGTATTTGCCCGCTTCTTCGAGAATGCCTTTGCCGCCTTTGCTCATCTGTTTGACTTTTACGACTCCGGCGTGCCATTCGAATTTACCTTCGCCTTTTTCGACGGCTTTTTTTTCTAGTTCCGTTTTCGGAGGCGTGCACGCGGCATTGTCGTATTTGCCAGTGTATTTTTTACCGACTTTTGGCGCTTTTTCGCATCGCCCATATTCTGGCGCTTCCGCGGCCGCGCTCGCAACCACGATCGCGCTCAGCACAAGCGCCGCCACGATGCACACTCCCGTAAGTCTCAGTCGTCTCATCATCGTCAACATTCTCCTCGTCTGCCTCGCAGAGTAGATTAGCTAGTTATCGACTCATCCTGTTCATCCCGTAAAGCTCGGCTAACGGCTACCCCGCTCGAGGTTCCGTGGTGGCCCAATCCGCCCCTCATCGAGAGGCGTGGCCCTTTTTCAGGTGGATCCTAAAGAACTGTTCTTAGAACCTATCTCCTTTCATCTCAAAGCCTTCCTTCCTGTCGAATGTCGCTGCGGCGGCGGGACCCCGCCCTCATCCGAGACGCGGGATCCCGCCATGAGCGGTCCTAGGAATCGATCCTAGAACCCAGCTCGCGCGATGGATCTATTCACACTTCACCTCTTTCAGCCGCTTCCCTCACGGCTGTAACGTTGCCGGTATACAGGTTGCCCTGGAGAACGGTAATTCCGTGCCGACGGGGCACTTCGAGCACCCTGTTAATCGCGGCGTCGACAAATGCCCCGTCTTCCCCGCTACCGCATCCGTTCGCCTCAGCTGCTTCTTCGACAGACCAGCCTACGTCGACAAGCCTGCTTTCCTTGAGCTCTATGGTCTCGAAGCCGAATGCCTCTTCAAACTTGCCGGCCCGACCCGGACTTTCCGACGTCAGGTACTGCCACACCGGGCTCGTTTCGGAACCTATCTCGCACGGTCCACCGCCCAGTCTTGCCAGCCATGGGTTTATCATTCTGACCTTCAGCGGCAGCGTAAACGCAGGACCGCTTTCTTCAATGAGGTTCTGCGTGCTGAGCGTGCCGAGCCTTTCATAGATCAAATTGCCGCCCGCCACTTCGATTTTGACATCGAGTTTGTTTTCTTTGTTTTTTCTCGCTTCGTTGAAGCTTTTCTTCAAAGCTTCTGGCCACCCCTCTTCGTTTTGGATCTGAGGAGTGATCACTCCCAAGCCTTTTTCGACGGCCAGTTCAGGACTTTCGAGCGTCTGGTACCCGTTGGCTGCGGGGAAGATTTTCACTTCCTCGCCATTACCGTTAAAGCCGCCTTGGAGGATAATTGGTTTGCTGAGTTTCACCGTGACGCCACCCAGCTGGAAGAAGCCTCCGCCGCTGCCCCCGCTGGTCACTCCAGCGTAACAGTATTCGATTTCCGTGTTGGTCAAGGGACAGCCCTTGTATTGTTCGAAGGTTTTAACGGTATATTTTTTCGCCAGTGCAGGCACTGCAGCCACCGCGCTCATCGCGAACATCGCGATCAGGCACAGTCCTAGCATCCTTACATGTCTCACTCTTCCATCACTCCTTTTTAGTCCTCTTGTGTTATGGGCGATCGACGCTTGAGCCCTCTTGCTTGAGAACCCCCGACGCCGCTCGTTCGGAGCAGCGCGCCCCGAGCGGGACCGAACGGCCCCGCAGGATGTGCGCTCGCCATCGGCGTGGACATCAATTGGCCCCCGCCGACGGACGCTTGTTGGCAGCGAGCTCCGCAGGAGGCGAGGCGTGCCGCGGCGACCGGCCTGATCGCTGCGCGACGCCTGCTCCGGGCGCAAATATTTCGGCTCGCTGGTCATCTGGCCTCGCTGACTCTCCCCTCGCTGGGTCTCCCGCCGCGTCGTCGGCGGGGCGCCCGGAGCCGGAGCTGGGCAAGACACGCCGGGCCGATGGCGTGAGCAGCGAGACGTTCTCTCGCCGCGGGCCGCTGTGAGGCCTGAGGTGCTCGATCAGCGATTGGGCGCAGCCTGGAAGCTCGCGCCACGCCGGAGTTCGATCCGGGCGAGTCGCGCTAGGCGCAGGCTCACGCGGCCGACCCCGATCGATGAACGGCGGGGGATCCTCGTCGACTCCACGACCAACCGATCTATCCGTGACCACGCGGTCTTGCCCTCTCCATCTCTCGTGGTGATCCGGCTCCCACCGGAACACCCCTCGCTCGCTTTAATAAACGTTCTCGTTGCAGGCTATCTTATGAGGTGGCCGCGTGTCAACTGGCCGCCGTCGGGAGTCTTCTAAAGGTCAGCCACGACGAGCGGGAGCGGTGCAGCCCGGCAGGCGGGCTCGGAGGAGACCGTAGCGACGGGGCGGTCCTGGTCGACGAGCAAGTCCCGACAGCCGGCGTTCGAATCAGAAACTGCCCCGGTGCGATAAACAGGGGCCTTGGAGTTTAGTCTGCGAACCGTCCCGTGCGCGGGATCTTGAGGGTGCGCAGCGCCCAATCGGCCCACGCCGGCCCGAGCGCCGGATCCCCCGAGTTCTCGGCGGTTTATGCCGGCCCCTCGGGTGTGGTTCAGCGCCGTGCCGCACCGCGCAGCGCGCAGGCAGCGGATAAACATCGCTCTGCAGAATGGTCACCGAGCGCCCCGCGTAAATGGCTCTGTCGCGATCGGGGTGCTGGTGTCTTGACAAGCTCAGAGCCCACGAGCGCGCACTTCGTCATGAGCGAGGCGATGGCGGATGGACCGCGCCCGCCGGACACGCACGCGGTCTGCTCCCACCCGCCCTCCTCGTGGGCGGCCTGTCTGAGGCGCGCGACCGTAACGGCGCCCGACAGCGACCAACGTAGACTCCGACCCGGTCGGGCGTGCAACCGTCGCATTCGGAGCACCGCGTCGCGCGAGCGGTGAGCGCGTTGCAGGGATCACGATGCCCGCGGTGGACGTGATGGACTGCTGGCACGAGTAAAAAGCATGCCGGTGGCGTTATTGAGCTTCTCGTCGGTGACCTCGTTCGCCTCGGCAGCTCCCGTGAACGGCGCCAGGGCGATTCCTATCTCGCCCGAAGCTACGTCCCCGGCCGGTCAGAATGCTCAATCAGATGCGTTCGGGGGGCAGCCGTAGTAGGAGAGCGGTTCAGGGCCAAGCTGGCGACTCTCGCGCGGCGCCGCGCTACCGTGTACTCACAAGCTGGTGTGCCCAGCCTGAACAGCTACGGTGGGATTCAGCGGAGTGGGGACAATGATTAGGAGCGCTTGGGGGGCCCGGCGCCCTACGAGGGCGATGACCGGTTTGGCCCCAGCCGGCACGCTGTTTCGTGGGCGTTTATCACAGTTGCTCGACCTAGGGAGGACTAGGACCTAGCGGCTATGACTCCCCGCGCAGCACGCACACAACAGGAAAAACAGCATCTTGCAAAAGGCCGCAAGGACACCCAGCGTGAACGGCTGTTGACGGGCATGGTCACCACCGCCAACCGGGACGGGTACGCCGGGGCGAACGTCTCGAAAATCATCGCCGAGGCAGGCGTCTCACGACCCACGTTCTACGACTACTTCACCGACAAGGACGATTGCTTCCTCGCCGCGCTGACCTACGCCCACGAGCGTCTCTTGGAGGATGTCCGCGAGGCCGTGAGCGCTGGGGCGCCCGAGCGGGCCACGCAGGCGGCGATCGGCGTGCTGGTTGAGTTCGCGGCCACGGAGCCGGTGATGGCACGCTTTGTGATGAGCGAGGCGATGGCCGCCGGGCCAACAGCACTCGATGCGCGCGATGAGGGGATCGCGGAGATCGAGGAGATCATCGAAGCCGCCTGGCGGAAGGTGCCGTCGGCGGTGGCCATCGCAGACGTCTGTCCGAGGATTGTGATCGGCGGAGTCTACCGTCTGCTCGCGTCCCGCCTGCGGCGCCGAGAGCCCGGGCTCGGCAGGCTCACCGACGCTCTCCAAACCTGGATCGAAAGCTACCGACAGCCCGCAAGCAAGCAGCGTTGGCGCACCCTGGCGCCGGCGTTGGTCGCCCGTGCCCCAGCATTGCTCGCACCAGCGCCGCTGCCCGCCCCCAGCCCCTTGCCCCCAGGGCGGCCAGGTCTGTCCAGGGAGGAGGAGGTGGCCGCCAATCATCGCCAGCGGATAATGTACGCAGCCGCGCAGCTCGCGGAGCAGAAGGGATACAACGCCACCACGATCGCCGACATCACGAAGGCCGCGAGCGTGGACGGTCGCGCGTTCTACGCCGTGTTCGCCAACAAGCAGGACGCGTTTATGGCCGTCCACGAGCTGGGTGTCCAACAGGTCATGAACGCTGCCGCCAGCGCGTTCTTCACAGGGGCCACCTGGCCCGAGCGGGTCTGGGGAGCGGGACTGGCGTTCACCCAGTTCCTCGAGGCCGACCCGTTGATCACGTATGTGGGGTTCGTCGAGGCGAACGCTGTCGGACCCGGCGCGGTACAGCGGGTGGAGGACAGTCACGCCATGTTCACGATCTTCCTGCAGGAGGGCTACCACCA
>Ga0182024_10018211_pt1 | contig 13103 bp, 15 predicted proteins | sample P32metaG_FD_120480 | JGI IMG/M metagenome (GOLD analysis project Ga0182024, IMG submission 120480) | Permafrost microbial communities from Stordalen Mire, Sweden - P3-2 metaG (Illumina Assembly) | ecosystem: Environmental > Terrestrial > Soil > Wetlands > Permafrost | place: Sweden: Stordalen...
CTGTGGACCGGGCTCGCAGCCTGGCCGCCGGGGCGGGCGTGCAGAGCGCGTTCGCGACGATCGCGCCGCCGGCGATGTTCCTGTTCGAGCCACATCAGCCCGAGCTGTGCAACTTCACCCCGACGACCTTCGTCGACATCACGTCCGTGATCGGCGCCAAGCGGGCGGCGATGGCTGAGATGAAGGCGCAGCGCTACCTGCAGACCTACTACGACGAGCGGGCCGCACACCGGGGGAACCATGCGCGGCGCGCGTCCGGTGAGAAGAGCGTCGAATACGCGGAGGCCTTTCAGCGCGTGATCCCGCAGGTCGTCGCCGGGTTATGAGTGAGCTTGCGGAACTCGCGCGGCTCGGCTCGGCGACGGTCTACGAGGCCGGCGGCCGCGGCGGCTACATCGAGGCCGACCTGCACCAGATCGTCCCGGGATCGCGCGTCGCCGGTCCGGCGCGGACGGTGCGCTGCGGGCAGGACGACAACCTGATGGTGCACGCTGTGATCGAACGGATCGAGCCGGGCGACGTGGTCGTGCTGTCGATGCCTGAGCCGCGGCCGGTGGCGCTGGTCGGCGACCTGCTGGCGACGCAGGCCAAGGTCGCGGGCGCGGCGGGCCTGTTGATCGACGCCGCCGTGCGCGACGTGGAGGAGCTCGCGCAGATGGGGTTGCCGATCTGGGCGCGCTGGGTCCGCGTACGCGGCGCGACCAAGACCGCGGTCGGCGAGATCGACGTCCCGGTGCTCGTCGGCGGCGCCCACATCCACCCGGGCGACATCATCGTGCTGGACGCCGACGGCGGCGCCGTCGTCGAAGCGGCGCGCGTGGCCGAGGTCCTTGCGGCGGCGCTCGGTCGCGAGGAGAAGGAGCGCGTCAAGCGTGGGCGCCTGGCGGCGGGGGACCGCTCCTACGACCTGGACGGCCTGCGCGCGGTCGTCGAGGGCTCGTCGTGAGCGACGTCGCGCATCTCGGCCCCGTCGAGCTGTTGACACCGACCGCCGAGCGGAGCCTCGCCTTCTTCGTTGACGTCCTCGGCATGGAGGTTGAGGGGCAGGACGGTGCTTCGGTGTACCTGCGCGGATGGGGCGACTACCAGCGCTACAGCCTGGTGCTCACGGAGTCGGCGCAGGCGGGCATGGCATGGCTCGGTCTGCGCGCCAGCAGCCCGGAGGCGCTTCGCCGGCGGGTCGCGGCGGTCCAGGGCACCGGCCTCGGTGAAGGCTGGAGCGAGGGCGCACGTGGACGCGGACCGTCCTACCGCTTTCGCGACCCGGACGGCCACAACTTCGAGCTGTACTACGAATGCGAGCGCTACGACCCCCCCGAGCATCTGCGGCCGGCGCTGAAGAACCAGCCGCAGCGTTATCTCGGGCGCGGCGCCGCGGTCAAGCGGCTCGACCACGTCAACGTGCTCGCGGCCGATGTGCGTTCGAGCCGCGAGTTTGCACAGGAGGCGCTCGGCTACCGGCTCTACGAGCGCGTCGAGCTGGACGATGGCAGCGAGGCCGGCGCCTGGCTCAGCGCGTCGATCGCCGCGCACGAGCTGATCTACACGCGCGACGCCTACGGGGCGCGCGGGCGCCTGCACCACCTGGCGTTCTGGGTCGACACTCGCGAGGAGTGCCTGCGCGCGGCGGACCTGTTTCTGGACCACGGCATCAAGATCGAGGCTGCGCCGTCGAAGCACGCGATCGCGCAGGGCTTCTTCCTCTACGGAATCGAGCCCGGCGGGAACCGCATCGAGGTCACGACCGGTGGCTATTTCGTGTTCGATCCCGAGCACCCGACTGTCACCTGGACCGAGGAGGAGCGTGCCCGCGGCCAGGCCTGGGGCGTGCACACCGTCGAGAGCTTCCACACCTACGGGACCCCGCCGGTCGACGCGGCCGACGTGCGCCCCGACGGCGAGGCGATGAGGTGAGCAGCGACCGCGACGCGATCCGAGACCTCCTCGAGAACTGGGTCCTCTGGCGCGACGCCGGCGACTGGGAGCGCTTTCGCACCGTCTGGCACGACGACGGCGTGATGATGGCGACGTGGTTTCAGGGGTCCGCCGATGAGTTCATTCGCGTCAGCCGCGAGGGCTTCGAGCGCGGCGTACGGATCCTGCACTTCCTCGGTGGCAGCTCGATCGAGCTGTCCGGCGAGCGCGCGATCGCCCAGACCAAGATGACGATCTCGCAGCGCGGCGCGGTCGAAGGGGTGGAGTGCGACGTCGTCTGCACCGGACGCTTCTTCGACTTCCTCGAGCGCCGCGACGGCCGCTGGGGGCTCGTGCTGCGCCAGCCGATCTACGAGAAGGATCGCGCGGACCCGGTCGATCCGGCCGCCCGGCTCGAGCTCGACCCGCAGCTGCTCGCCCGCTTTCCCGAGGGCTACCGCCACCTCGCCTACGTGCAGACCCAGATCGGCTACCCGGTCAAGGACGACATGCCCGGCCTGACCGGGCCCGAGGTCGAGGCGCTCTACGCCCGTGGCGCGGCGTGGCTGGCGGGCCGCGGGCAGGACGCCTGAGCGCGCGGCCGGTCGCGGGCCGGCGGTGCCGGCGCCCGAGTCGTCGCGACGCCGATGCCCGAGCCGGCGCCGGTGATCAGCGCGACGCGTCCTTCGAGGCCGAGATCCATGGGCTCGCCGACATTATGATGCGCGCTGTGAGCGCTGCGACGAGCGTGCCATTGCCGCCACGGGTCTCGCGCGCCGCGCGCCTCGCGCAGGAGCTCGAAGCGCGGATTCGCAGCGACGGGCCCCAGCCCGGCGAGCGGATCGCCACCAAGCACGAGTTGCGCGAGCGGTTCGGCGTCGCGAGCGCGACGATCAACGAGGCGGTGCGCCTGCTCGAGACCCGCGGGGTGATCGAGGCGCGCCCGGGACCCGGCGGCGGGATCTTCGTCGCCCGCTCTGCGGTGCGCTCTGCGGTGCGCTTTGCGCACGTTCACACGGTGCTCGGCTTTCCCTCCGAGAGCACGAGCTACCGCGATTGCCTGCTCGTGCGCGACGCGCTCGAACCGCTGATCTGCCGCGACGCCGCGGCTGCCCGCAGCGCCGGCGACATCGCAGCGCTCGCGGCGATCGTCGCGCGAATGGCGCAGCACGTCGACGATCCCGCCGGCTACTTCAAGTGCAACTGGGAGCTGCACCGGCGGATCGCCGCGATCAGCTCGAACGCACCGCTTCGCAGCATCTACCTGACGCTCACCGAGGGCCTGGAGTCGATGCTCGACGACTCCGAGATCGACGAGTTCGATGGTCCCGCGAGCATCGCGATCCACCGCGAACTGGTCGCGGCGATCGAGGACGGTCTCGGAGTGCGGCTCGAGGCGGCCCTCGCGGCGCATACGCCGCTGCCCCCGCCCGGCCGCGCGTAGGCCCGCGACAGGCGCGCTTGCGAGGCGCCGGGTGAGCGGGTAGGTTGCGCGCAGAATGAAAACCTGTTCACATCGCGCACAACGATGGCACGGGTCGTCAGCCTGACCGACGCGATTGCGGAGCTCGTGCACGACGGGGATTCCGTTGCGCTCGAGGGTTTCACGCACCTGATCCCGTTCGCCGCCGGACACGAGCTGCTGCGTCAGGGACGACGCGAGCTGGAGCTGATCCGGATGACGCCGGATCTGCTCTACGACCAGATGATCGGCGTCGGCGCGGCCCGCCGGCTGGTCTTCTCCTACGGAGGCAACCCCGGCGTCGGATCGCTGCACCGCTTTCGCGACGCCGTCGAGAACGGCTGGCCGAACCCGATCGAGCTCGAGGAGCACAGCCACGCGGGCATGGCGAATCGCTACATGGCGGGTGCTGCGGACCTGCCGTTCGCGATCCTGCGCGGCTATGCCGGGACCGATCTCGTCGCGCACACGACGGTCGGCTTCATCGAGTGCCCGTTCACCGGTGAGCGCCTCGCCGCCGTCGCGGCACTGCGGCCGGACGTCGCGATCGTCCACGCCCAGGAGGCCGACGGCGACGGCAACGTGCAGCTGTGGGGTATCCCCGGCGTGCACAAGGAGGCGGTGCTCGCGGCCAAGCGCTCGCTGGTGACGGTCGAGCGGATCGTCGAACGCCTCGTGCCGCGCCCCGGTGGCGTGGTGATACCGGGGTGGGCGCTGAGCTTCGTCGCCACGGCACCCGGCGGCTCGCAGCCGTCCTACAGTCAGGGCGTCACCGAGCGCGACAACGACTTCTATCGCGCCTGGGACGAGATCAGCCGCGACCGTGAGCGCTTCTGCGCATGGATGGACGAGCACGTCTTCGGCAAGCTGGTGGCTTGGTGAGCGCGGCGACCACGGATGAGGTGCAGACGGTCGTCGCCGCGCGCCGGCTCGCACACACCACGACGGTCTTCATTGGCGTCGGGCGGCCGAGCACCGCCGCGATCCTGGCGCGCATGGTCCACAACCCCTCGCTCGTGCTGATCTACGAGTCCGGCACGATCGGCGCCAAGCCGTTCCGCATCCCGCTCTCGATCGGCGACGGCGAGCTCAGCGAGACCGCCGACGCGGTGGTGTCGGTTCCGGAGATGTTCAACTACTGGATCGGCGCGGGCCGCGTCGACCTGGCGTTTCTCGGCGCGGCACAGGTCGATCGCTTCGCCAACCTCAACTCCACCGTGATCGGCGATTACGACGGTCCACGCACGCGCCTGCCGGGCGCCGGTGGCGCACCGGAGATCGCCGCCAGCTGCGGCGAGGTCGTCGTCGTCGTGCCGCATTCGCGGCGCACGCTGGTCGAGCGTCTCGATTTCGTCACGACGGTCGGGCACGGCGACGGCCCGGGGGCGCGCCGGCGGCTCGGATTGCGCGGCAAGGGCCCGACCGCCGTGATCACCGATCTCGGTGTGCTGGAGCCCGACCCCGAGACTGTCGCGCTGACGCTCACGCAACTGCACGAAGGCGTCACCGTCGAGCAGGCGCGCGAGGCCACCGGCTGGGAGCTCGCGGTCGCCGCGCAGCTGCGCGTGACCGACCCGCCGAGCGAGACCGAGCTTGGGGCGCTGCGGGAGTTGCTCGCGCGATGAACGAGGCGTTCGTCTACGAGGCTGTCCGGACGCCGTTCGGCCGCTTCGGCGGAGCGCTCTCCGGCGTGCGGCCGGATGACCTCGCGGCGCACGCGATGCGGGCGCTGCTCGATCGAGTCGGCGACCTCGATCCGGCGGCGATCGACGACGTCTTCCTCGGCGACGCCAACGCCGCCGGCGAGGACAACCGCGATGTCGCGCGGATGGCGGTGCTGCTCGCCGGCCTGCCGACGACGGTCACCGGCGTGACCGTCAACCGGCTGTGCGGATCGAGTCTCGAGGCCGCGATTCAGGCCACGCGCGCGATCCGCTGCGGCGAGGCGACGCTTGCGATCGCGGGCGGCGTCGAGTCGATGAGCCGGGCGCCGTGGGTCCTGTTGAAGCCGTCGCGTGCCTATCCCGCGGGTCATGAGACGCTTCATTCAACGACGCTCGGCTGGCGGATGGTCAATCCGCGGATGCCCGATCGGTGGACGATCTCGTTGGGGGAGAGCGCCGAGAAGCTTGCCGTCATGTACAAGATCTCGCGCGAAGCGCAGGACGCGTTCGCGCTGCGCAGCCACCGGTTGGCCCTGAAGGCCTACGACGAAGGGGTGCTCGGCGAGGTCGTGCCCGTGCCCGGCGTCGAGTTGACGCGTGACGAGAGCATTCGCAGCGACACGACGCTCGAGCGGCTCGCCGAACTGGCCCCCGCGTTCGTCGAGGGCGGCACCGTGACAGCGGGAAACGCCTCGCCGCTCAACGACGGGGCGAGCATGACGTTGATCGGCGACGAGCGGGCCGGCCGGCTGCTGGGCCGTGAGCCGCTGGCGCGGATCGTCGCGATGGGCGCGCACGGCGTGGATCCAGACGTGTTCGGGATCGCGCCGGTCGAGGCGACGAACGTCGCGCTCGCCCGCGCCGGGATCGGCTGGGGCGAGGTCGTCGCCGTCGAGCTCAACGAGGCGTTCGCGTCGCAATCGCTGGCCTGCCTGGCATGCTGGCCGGAGCTCGACCCGGAGCTCGTCAACGTCCGCGGCGGGGCGATCGCGATCGGACATCCGCTGGGCGCCTCGGGGGCGAGAATCTTCGGGCGCCTCGCCCACGAGCTGCGAGCTCGCGGCGGCGGCTACGGTGTAGCGGCTATCTGTATTGGCGTGGGCCAAGGCCTCGCCGTGATCCTGGAGGGTTCAACGACATGACCGAAGCGGACACCGAACCACGGCAGATCTATGACCCGATCATCGACACGCCCTCCTGCTACGTGCGCGAGGAGGGGGTGCACCCGCCGCTGGACTCCCCGGAGTACAAGTCGACGCAGCTTCGCCACCCCAAGCAGCCGCTGATCTTCCTGCCCCAGAACATCACCGAGCTGACCGGTCCTGCGCTCGGCTCGGCGGGGACGATCGGCGAACTCGACCACGACCTGACCCGCCAGCACGAGGGTGAGCCGATCGGCGAGCGGATGACGGTGTCGGGGCGCGTCTTCGACAACGAGGGCAAGCCACTGCGCAACACGCTGGTGGAGATCTGGCAGGCCAACGCCTGCGGGCGCTATCGCCACCGCTGGGATCGCTTCCCGGCGCCGCTTGACCCCAACTTCACCGGCGCGGGGCGCTGCGAGACCGACGACGAGGGGCGCTATCGCTTCGTCACCGTCAAGCCCGGTCCCTACCCCTGGGGCAACCACTACAACGCCTGGCGGCCCGCGCACATCCACTTCTCGCTGCTCGGCCGCGCGTTTGCGCAGCGACTGGTGACGCAGATGTACTTCCCCGGCGACCCGCTGTTTGCCTACGACCCGATCTTCAGGTCGATCCCCGACGAGGCGGCCCGCAACCGGCTGATCTCGCGCTTCTCGATTCACGACACCCAGCCGGACTGGGCGCTCGCCTACGAGTTCGACATCTACCTGCGCGGTCCGGGCGCGACGCCGTTCGAGGAGGCGCTGTGATCTTTCCGAGCACGCCATCGCAGACCGTCGGTCCCTACTTCGCGATCGGCATGCCGTGGCCAGAAGGACCGCACGCCGTCGCGCCGGGCACCGGGGGCGCGATCACGATCCGCGGCATGATCTACGACGGCGCCGGTGCGCCGATCCCGGACTATCTGCTCGAGACCTGGCAGGCCGATCCTGACGGCCGCTTCGCGGATCTGTGGGGCTATGGCGGGCCATCGGAGCTGGAGGGGTTCCGCGGCTTCGCGCGGGTCGGCCATGAGGACGGCGACGGCAGCTTCGAGCTGCTGACGGTCAAGCCCGGCCGGCTGACGATGCCCAGTGGCGCGCTCGCGGCACCGCACATCGACGTCTCACTGTTCGCCCGCGGGATGCTGCACCGCTGCGTCACGCGGTTCTACTTCGCCGACGAGGAGCAGGCCAACGCGGCCGACCCGGTGCTCGCGACCGTGCCCGTGGCGCGGCGCGAAACGCTGCTCGCGAGGCCGGCCGACGGAGGCTACGAGCTCGACATCCGCCTTCAGGGTCCGGGGGAGACGGTCTTCTTTGACCTCTGAGGGCCTGTTCGACGCGCTCTACGCGCGCGGCCCGGTGGCGGCGCAGACCGACGGGCGTGCCTGGCTGGCGGCGATGCTCGACGTCGAGGCAGCCCTCGCGCGCGCCTGCGCGGACGAGGGACTGATTCCCGCTGCGTCGGCAGAGGCGATCGTGCGGGCCTGTCGCGTCGAGGCCTTCGATCTGTCGGCGATCGCGGCGGCGACCGGGGACAGTGCAACGCCGGTGATCGCGATCGTCGCCGGGCTGCGCCGCGCGGTCGGCGAGCAGGCGGCGCCGCACGTCCACCTCGGTGCGACGAGCCAGGACATCATTGACAGCGCCGCAATGCTCCTCGCGCGTCGCGCGCTCGAGCCGCTGCTCGCCGACGCCGGGCTTGCGGCGTCGGCTGCCGCCGGGCTCGCGGAGGTCCACCGCGAAAGCCCGATGGCGGCACGGACGCTGCTGCAGCAGGCGCAGCTGAGCACCTTCGGCCTGCGCGCAGCCGGCTGGCTCGTCGGGCTCGCCGAAGCCTGCGTGCGTCTGCGCGAGGTCGCCGACCGGCGGCTCGCCGTGCAGATGGGCGGGCCGGTCGGCACGCGGGCGCCGGCGGTCGGCGCGCGCGTCGCAGCCCAGCTCGGGCTTGCCGAGCCGACGCTGCCGTGGGGGGCGATCCGGGTGCGTCCGGTCGAGCTGGCGAGCGCGCTCGGCGTGCTGGCCGGCGTGTTCGCGAAGATCGCTCGCGACGTCGAGCTGTTCGCGCAGAACGAGGTCGGCGAGCTGCGCGAGGGCGGGGCCGAGCGCGGCGGATCGTCGGCGATGGCGCACAAGCGCAACCCGGTGGCGAGCGTCGCGATCCTCGCCTGTACGACGCGGGTCCCGGGGCTCGTGTCGACGATGCTCGCGGCGATGGCTCAGGAGCACGAGCGCGCCGCCGGCGCCTGGCAGGCGGAGTGGGGGACGCTCAGCGATCTGCTGACGCTGGTCGGCTCGGCGGCCGCCTGGTCGGCCGACCTGCTCGGCGGCCTCGAGGTCGACGTCGTGCGGATGCGCGAGAATGCCGCGGGCCTCGACGGCTCACTCGACGGCGTCGCGCAGCTGATCGATCGCGCGCTGGCGGTCAGTGCGCGATGAGCAGCTCGGCGCTCAACCACGAGCTGAGCGGTCCGTCCGACGGGCCGGTTGTGGCCCTGGGCTCCTCGCTGGGCACCACGCTGGAGATGTGGGATCCCGCGCTGGCGGCGCTGTCGCGGCGGTACCGCGTGCTGCGCTTCGACCATCGCGGCCACGGTCGCTCGCCGCTCCCGGAGGGGCCGTGCGAGGTCGCCGACCTCGGTGGCGACGTGCTCGCGCTGCTCGACCGTCTCGGTCTCGAGCGCGTCTCCTACGTCGGCGTGTCGCTGGGCGGGATGGTCGGCATGTGGCTGGCCGCCCACGCGCCGGAGCGGATCGAGCGACTGGTCTGTATCTGCAGCTCGGCGTATCTGCCGCCGCCAGAGGTGTGGGCGGCACGCGCCGCGAGCGTGCGCGAGGCACACAGCGTGGCGGTGATCGCCGACGCGGTGCTCGAGCGCTGGTTCACATCCGCCTACGCCGAGGAGCACCCCGACGTGATGGCGTGGATGAACGGAATGCTGTGCGACTGCCCCGCGGAGGGATATGCCGCCTGCTGCGGCGTGATCGAGCGCCTCGATCTGCGCGGCGATCTGGCACGGATCACCGCGCCGACGCTGGTGATCGCCGCCGCCGCAGACCCCTCGACGCCGCCTGAGCATTCGGCGACCATCGCCGCGGGCGTGCCGGCTGCGCGCCTCGAGGTGCTGCCGCACGGCGCGCACCTGGCTGCGGTCGAGCGCCCCGACGAGGTGACGGCGCTGATCGAGCGACACCTGGACCCGGCGCGATGAGCGACCCGCTCTACGACGAGGGCATGGAGGTGCGCCGCGCGGTGCTCGGAGACGCCCACGTCGATCGCGCCATCGAGCGCACCACGGAATTCACCGCGCCCTTCCAGGAGTTCATCACGCGCTACGCCTGGGGAACGATCTGGGCGCGCGACGGCCTCGACCGACGTACCCGCAGCGCGGTCACGCTGGCGGCGCTGACCGCGCTCGGGCGCGAGCACGAGATCGCGATGCACGTGCGCGCGGCACTGCGCAACGGGCTGTCACCGGCGGAGATCGGCGAGATCCTGCTGCACACCGCGATCTATGCCGGCGTGCCGGTCGCCAACCGTGCCTTCGCGATCGCCGACGAAGTCCTGCGCGAGGAGCCGACGCCGTGAGCGAGACGATCGCGGCCTCCGGGCACTTCGTCCAGTCGCTGTCGCGGGGGCTGGCGGTGATCCGCGCGCTCAACAGTCCCGAGCCGATGACGCTGAGCGACGTCGCGCGCGCCAGCGAGCTCTCGCGCGCGACGTCGCGGCGCTTCGTGCTGACGCTCGAACAGCTGGGCTACGTGCAGCAGTCCGGCGGGCGCTTCGCGCTGACGCCGCGCGTGCTCGAGCTCGGCTTCGCCTACCTCTCCTCGCTCGGGCTGCCGGACGTCGCGCAGCCGCACCTCGAACGGCTCGTCGAGCAGGTGCGCGAGTCCTCGTCGATCTCGGTGCTTGACGGCGAGTCGGTGGTCTATGTCGCCCGCGTGCCGACGCGCCGGATCATGAATGTGGTGATCAGCGTGGGCACCCGTCTGCCGGCATACGCGACCTCGATGGGGCGCGTGCTGCTGGCGGGCCTGGACCCGCAGGAGCGCACGGCCCTGCTCGACCAGCTCGAGCTGGTGCCGCTGGCCCACGAGACGATCACGACGCGCGCGCAACTCGAGGCCGAGTTGGAACGCGTGCGCAGGCAGGGCTACGCGATCGTCGACCAGGAGCTCGAATCGGGGCTGCGGTCGGTCGCCGCGCCGATTCGCGACCGCCGCCGGCGCGTTGTCGCCGCGGTGAACCTCGCGGTGCAGGCGGCGCAGGTCAGCGTCGAGGAGATCAGGCGGTCGCTGCTCGGTCCGCTGCTGAGCACCGCCAGCGCGATCGAGCACGACCTCGGCGTCGGCGCATCGCCGGACTAGCAGCAAACTGCAGCTCGATCCGCAGGCGGAGCCGATGAGCCGCCGGTCGGGCACTCAACCCGGCCCGCGGCTGGCAATCGGCGCGAGCTCCGCGCCGGTCAGGCGCGCGAGCTCATCGCCGCGCAGCGGAAAGACCGCGTGCGGTGTGCCGGCGGCGGCCCACAGCTCCGCGAACTCGACGAGCGCGCTGTCGGCGACCGTGCGCACCGTCGCCGCGTGGCCCACCGGCGGGACGCCGCCGATCGAGAAACCGGTCTGGTCCCTGACCCAACCGGCGTCGGCGCGCTCGACCGGCTCACCGACATGGTCCGCGAGCAGTTGAGGATCGACGCGGTTGGTGCCGCCGACCAGGGCGAGGATCGGCCGGCTGCTGCGGGACCCGCGGAAGACGAGTGATTTCACGATCTGCTGCTGGCTGACGCCGAGCGCGACGGCAGCTTCGGCGGCGCTGCGCGCGGAGGCGTCGAGCAGGCGGATCTGTCCCGCGTGCCCGCGAGCGGTCAGCACCTCGGCGACCCGCCGGGCGGCACGCGGCAGCGCTTGGCGCTCGGGGGTCATGCGCTGATTCTGGCGGATGCGACGCTCAGTCGGCTGGCTCCGACGACGAGCGCCGGGCCGCGCGCCGCTCGCCGGCCTCGAGCCTGCTCGGCGGGGTGTGTGCGATCCGGTGATGCCTCGGGACCCGCTCGCGCAGGATCGTTCCAAGCACGCGCCAGCCGTCGCGGAAGGTCTTGAGATTGCTCTGGCCGTGGATCCGCTGAAGCTCGAAGCTCGCGACCTCGGTCACCCGCATGCCCGACTTGGCGGCTCGAAGGTTGATCAGCGTCTCGACCTCGAAGCCGTCGATGTCGACATTCATCAGCGGCAGGCAGCGACGCCAGAAGGCGTTGTAGCCGTAGCACAGGTCGCTGTAGCGCGTGCCGTGCAGCAGGTTCGCCAAGCGAGTCAGCCCCCAGTTCCCGAGCTGCCGCAGGAGCGTCATGTCGTGACTGCCCCCGCCCTGGATGAAGCGGGTCCCCTTGGCGAAGTCGGCACCGCTGAGCAGCGCACCGACGAACGCCGGGATCTCCTCCGGGTTCGCAGAACCGTCGGCGTCCATCGTGATCACGATGTCTCCGCTACAGGCGGCAAACGCGCAGGCCAGTGCGTTCCCCTTTCCGCTGCGCGTCTGGTGGATCACCCGCACATCGGGTTGCAGCGTACGCGCGACCGCGACCGTGTCGTCGGTGGAGCTGCCCGGCACGAGCAGGACCTCGAACAGTCCGTCGGGCAGGTTCGAAAGGACGTGACGCAGATTGCGCGCCTCGTTGAGCGCCGGGATCACGACGCTGACCCGCGTGGCGCTGCGGTTGCCGCGTCGCCCGCCCCCGGCGCGCCGCTCCTGCTCGAGCAGCTCGCGCTCGGCCGGCCGGTGGTCGGTTCGGTCGTACGCCGCGTGCTCGGAAACCGCGGCCTCGACGGCGAGCAGCGCATGCGCGCCGTGGCCGTTGGGGGCCTCCGGCTCGCTGATTGACGGGATCGGGGTCATAGGACTACATTCGGCCGCGGCGCGCCGATCGATGACCCCTGCGGCGGCCGCTGGACGGATGAGCGCTGCCCGCCTGCGGACGAAGCGTCGGCCAGCGAGCTTGGCATCTTGGCCGAATCGGTCGATAGCACCTATATGCAGGCCTCGCCCGGACCCGACCTCACCGCCGCGCCCGCCGACCGCGTCGGCGAGGACGGCTCACCGCCGGCGGCCCTCTCGGTCGCCGCTTCGCGGGGCCAACCGCGCGCTCGGCTCGGCGACATCGTCGTCGAACTCGGCTTCTGCGAGCGTGAAGTCGTTGAGGCGGCGGTGCAGACGGCGCTGGACTCCGGCGAGCAGATCGGCCAGGTTCTGGTCGAGCGCGGTGCGATCACCACCGATCAGCTCGCGGTCGCGATGGCCAAGCGTTTCGGTCTCGAGCACCTGAACCTCGAGGACATCACCGTGGATCCGGTCGCTGCGCACATGGTGTCCTTCGCAGCGGCGCGCCGGATGCGGGTCGTTCCCGTCGCCGTCTCCGCGGGCAACGTGCTGCTCGTGGCGATCGCGAACCCCGAGAACTATCTCGGCCTCGACGACATCTCGATGTTCACGGGCATGCAGATCAAGCCGGTGGTCGTCTCGCAGGAGGATCTCGACACGCTGCTCAAGCGTCTCAGCGTGCTTGACGGCGAGGGGGTTGAGGACGAGGGCGCGAGCGAACCTCGCCTGCCGGACGTCACGCAGTTCGAAAGCCCCGACGACGCGCCGACGATCAAGCTCGTGCGTTCGATCGTCTCCGAGGCGGTCGATCGCGGCGTGTCCGACGTCCACTTCGCGCCCGATGACGGGGCGCTCACTGTGCGTTTTCGAATCGACGGCGTGATGGCCGACGCCGCGCGCGTTCCCCGCAGTCAGGCCGCAGCGGTGATCTCGCGGATCAAGATCCTCGCGGATCTCGACATCTCGGAGAAGCGGCTGCCCCAGGACGGGCGGATCGGCATCGTGATCGAGGGCCGGCGCATCGACATCAGGGTGGCGGTGATGCCGCTGGTGGCC
>Ga0182024_10018212_pt1 | contig 13101 bp, 13 predicted proteins | sample P32metaG_FD_120480 | JGI IMG/M metagenome (GOLD analysis project Ga0182024, IMG submission 120480) | Permafrost microbial communities from Stordalen Mire, Sweden - P3-2 metaG (Illumina Assembly) | ecosystem: Environmental > Terrestrial > Soil > Wetlands > Permafrost | place: Sweden: Stordalen...
AACATAAGCCTTGCAGTCGGCGAACGCGTTGATCACGCAATAATCGAGATACCAGGACGCGGTCGGGATCGAATAAGGATCGAAATGGGCGCTCAGATTGTTGACGGCGATCAGCCGCCCGCCGGGTCGCAGCGCTCGCGCATAATTGCGCAACACCGCGGCCGGCGAAAATATGTCGGTGAGCGCGCCGCCGTCGATGACGAAATCCATGCCGGCCTTGAGCCGATCCGGCAGCAGCCCGCTGAAATAGCTGTTCTCGCCCGCGGTGCGGATATCGAGCATGTGCAGCCGATCGATGCCGAGGAGCGCAAAGAACGCGGCCGCGCTCATGCCGCCGCTGTCGACGCTCGCGAGTTGATGCCTATCGCCAGCTGCGGCTTGCACATCGCGGGCGGCGGCGACGACATCGTGCTCGCGCATCAACTCCAGAATTTCGTCGCGGCTGAGCGTGGTGGCTTGCTGTCCGATCAGCACCACGTCACCCGTGATCGCCCGATAGGCGTGCTCGCGAATAATGGCGTCGACGACATCGCGGCCGAGTGCCATTGTCTTCTCCAAATTGCACCGCACGGCCGATCGGGTCGCCAAACCGACCGGCTTGCGGCTCTCAGCCCTACACAATCGGCTTTCCGAGCGTCAACATCGGACTCGATAGCCAGCCAGAACGTCTTGCTTCGGATAGGATACCGTTTAGGCTGACCGTGCGTAAGCAATTCGTGCCCGCGCCATTCCCCAGCACCGAGGACAAGGCCTTCGCCAATGGGCATTTGCAGCCAGCTCGCGGTCGTGATGCTGCGGGAGCATCGCTACCGACCGATCACGGGCAACATCCTGTCTATCGGCCGGCAGACGGTTTTTCTCAGTCCGGAACAATCAATCGCCGTGGTCGAGCGCGAGCTCGGGGCCGCGCAGCACACGGCCGGTCTCGAAATCGATACCGCGACCCGCGCCTCGAACCGCGGCAGATTCGTCACCGATCGATCGTTTTATTCGTTGTTTTCAGATGCAAGCTACCGCTGTCTCGATCTCAGCCCCTACGAAGGCGCCGACCTCGTTGCCGATCTTTGCCAGCCGCTGCCGCCGTCCCTCGATGAGCGCTTCGATTTTATCGTCGACGGCAGCACCTTGGACAATGTCTTCGATCCGGCGATGGCGATCCGCAACCTGGCGCGGCTGCTCAAACCCGGCGGTCGCATCCTGCATTTCGATCGCGCCTCGCGCCGCCACTTCGTCCATGTGGGTTTTGCGCTGAGCTGGTTTCACGACTATTACGCCATCAATGGCTTCGACGATTGCCAGGTCTATCTCGCGCAATGGGACGGGCAACCCCGCGAGTCGCGTTGGGATTTCTACCATTATCAACCGATGCGCGAGGACGATGGCCGCCTGACCTATTTCGGCCAGGACCGTTACTATTACCCTTGGCGCGAAGCGCTGGCCGTCGTGATCGCGGAGAAAGGGCCTGCGTCCGGCTGGGAACGCTCGCCGGTGCAGTTTGAATACCGCAGCACGATCAGGTTTGAGGAACGCGACGGCAAGCGCGAGATTGCGCACCAAACGGTCCCGAACGACATGACCGATCCCTATGTGGCCGCGGCTTTGCGGTTTCACCGCACTCAACGTCCCGCACTCTTCGCGTCAACGGAGAAAATCTCGCTGCCGTCGGAGTTTTTACATTATTCGCCGGAAACCGCTTACTGCGGTTCGCTACTCCCCGTCGAACAACAATAGCGACAGTAGATGCTCGAACTTCGATTCCCGCCGCCGCATTTGACTGACGATCGATACCGCGCCGACGTCCGACAGATCATTGCGGAGGTGCTGGAGACACTGCGGCAGCGGGGCAATCGCGCCGGCAATCAGGCGATCATCGATCAGATCGGATTGGAAGCCCGGTTCGTCCAGGGCGAGGGCTACTGGGGCGAAGCCCTGGATTATCATTTGGGCCTGCTCTACGCCCATATCGGCGAACCGGAAAAAGCCGCTTACCATTTCGAACGATCCGGCACGCTGCCATCGAGCGGCGGCGACCTGGTCTTCTCCGACCACCAGCGCGCCTCGCTCGAACTGCACCGGCTTCAGGACCTGGCGAAGCAACGTGGCATACCTTCGCTCCTCATCGCGTCCATGCCGCGATCGGCCAGCGCCTCGCTGACGCAGACGCTCGCCGCCAAGCTCGACGCGCCGCTCATGCGGGTGAGTTGCGGGCAAATACCGAGCTACTTCCTCGTGCCGCGCTGGCTGAACTGCTTTTCCCCCGGTGGCGCGGTGCTGCACGATCATTTCGGCGCGGTGCCATTCAACCTGAAGACGCTGCGGGAAGGCGGCGTCCGCAGAGTCTTTGTTCGTGTCCGCGATCCGCGGCCCGCGGCCGCTTCGATGGCTAACCTGATCAATCGACGATTTGGCGCTCCGGCTCACATCGACTTCGAGAGTCAGGTCGTTGAGCTTTGCGAACGGTACTTTATCCCGTGGATCGCCGACTGGCTTGCGGTGGCTGGGGATGCGGGGAGCGGCTTGAAGATCCACTGGCTGGCACAGCCGTCGAGCGCAATCGCCGAGATGGCGCGGGACATCCTGACCGTTCTGGCCGCCGAAAATCCGGCGCTCGAACAATATTTGGGCAAGCCTGTTGCCGAAGTCAGAGCGAACTACGCCATCGGAGATGAAGAGGCGTGGCGCAAAGGCATCAGCAAATCGGTGCAGGAGCGGCTTTGGCACGCGGTCCTGCCAAATGTGAAAGATTTCTTGGCGCTGCGACCCTAACTGGATCGATGCAGTCTGCGGTGCAGTGAGACCGCCTTATCGACTGCAACGCCGCGGTCCCACTGTCCGGTGGCGAGCAGCTCTTCGATCACGTGTAAGGGCCCAATTTGCGGATTGGTCGCATCGTGAAAAATTACCGTTGCATCCGGGCGCAGATGCGGAAGCCAGCACGTCAAATCGCGTTTGACGGCCTTGTAGCGATGGTCGCCATCGACCCAGAGCAGGGCGACGGCGTCGGGCCAGGATGCTGTTATGTATTCGCTGCTTAAATTCACCAGGCGGACGATTTCGGTGGCTTCGATTCGCAACATATTTTGCATGAAGCGGGTCCGATCGCTCGGGCCGAAGGTGGCACTACTGGCCAAAATCCCGCGAAAATTCTCTTGAGGGTCGACCGCATAGACCGGCACGTAAAAACCGGCGCGCGTTCCGAGCGCCAGGGCTGCCGTCGAACGGCCAAGATACGAGCCGATTTCCACAATGCAACCGTCCCTGACGGTTTGAGCGTAGGTGTAAAGCAGTTGCGCTTCCTGCGCGGTGATGCCGCCCTCGATCGACATGATCTTGTTGATGATGTCCTGCGAAGGGGGTGGTAAATTGGCAGCGGTCACGGGGTCACCTTGCGGCATCCACTTAACGTGGGGCGGCCCAGTTCCCACGCGCATAAGCTTTTCCATGATCGGACGCGGGCTGTCCACTCTCGAATACGGTATTCTGGCACTCTCGGTCGGCTTGCCGGTTGGCTCTGATTCCCGTTCCAGGCGACAAAGCCGGCAAAAGACGTCCCCTCCGGCCTTATAGATGCGGCACTGCGTCAACAAAATTACTTAGTTCCATATAGACTCTGCCACAGCAAGTTGTGCTAATGTGTGCCTCCTAACACCGCCAACCTGTGGGGCGTTCACATGACAAAATCGACTTTTCTCTCCGCGCTTCTCGGCGCGCTCTTTGTTGCCGGCCTGGCGATAGCGCCCGCGCATGCGCAAGCGAGCCGGACCTGGATCTCAGGCGTTGGCGACGACGCCAATCCGTGCAGCCGCACGGCGCCATGCAAGACCTTCGCCGGCGCCATCTCGAAGACGTCGGCGGGCGGCGAGATCGACGCGCTCGATCCAGGCGGCTTCGGCGCGCTGACGATCACCAAGGCGATCACGCTCGACGGCGGCGGCGGCCAGGTTGCTTCGATCCTGGTTGCGGGTTCGAACGGCATAAACATCAGCGCCGCAGCGACCGACGTCATCATCCTGCGGAATTTGCGGTTCAACGGCCTTATCCAGACCGCCAGCCCCGGGCTCGTCGGCGTTCAGGTCAACACCGCGGCGAGAGTCGTCGTCGAGAAATGCGATATCTTCGGCTTTAGCTCCGCGGCCATCCTCGTCGCCACGAGCGCCACCAGCTCGCCGTTGATCAAGGTTCAGGAAACAACCATCAACAACAATGCCGCTGGCATTTCCGTCAAACCAACCGGCGGTACGGTGAAAATTGCGCTCGAACTCACGCACGTGGACAACAATACCAACGCCGGCATGCGCGTCGACGGCACCGCCGGCGGAGCCGTCAATGCCGCAATTAGCGACAGCTCCATCAGCCTCAACGGCGCCGCTGGGCTGAACGTGTTGAGCGGCACGGCGAATGTCGCCGTAGACGTGCAGCGGGTCGTCCTTGCCAACAACGGCGGCGCCGGCGTCTCCTCCAGCAACACCAACGGGGGCACATCGAGCGTAACGGTCGGTGACTCCATGTTGTCAAATAATGCGTCTGCCTGGAACATCGCTGGCAGTGCCACCTTGGCAAGCTACAAAAACAATCAGGTCACCGGCGCGATGGGTAGCACGCCAGGTACAGCCACCTTCCAGTAAGGCTTCCGTTCAAACAATCGCTGCGGCACGGTCGCCGCAGCGGCATACCCTTCCAAAGCATGGCCGGGCCTCCCCGGCCATGCTCGTTTCTCAAATGCCGTGCTCCCGCAAGATGTCGTTCAGCGACGCGGCGGACCAGAATCGCAACTCCAAATATTCTCTGGTCTTCACCATTGCCGGTGTGGCGTGGGTTTGATGCAGCGTCCAATTGGACAGCATCGAGCTTGCAAATTCAGCCTTCGCGGCGGAGGCCGCGAGGGCTTTTTTCGTGGGCTCGGACGGCGTTCAAGCTGAGCGAATCAGCTGACGGGCTCGCTGCTCATGGATATACCTCCGGCCTTCGATCAGAGCCTGATGATTGCGCGGATCAACAGCATCGCTGCGTAGGAAATCGAAATCGCGACCACGCCAAGGTAGGAGAATAGCGTGCCGATCGACAACGGGCTGGGATGGATCATGGGGGTTGCCGTGGCAAACAATAGAACAATTGCGATGACACCAGCGGCGCTGCCCAGCGCTGCAGCACCCACCGTAAATCCTCCCGCCGCCATGCAGATAAAGGCCCCTGCCGCGACCAGAATGATCGGAATCTGCAAATTTTCCCAGCTCATACTATGCGTGTCTGGACTACCGTACAGGGCAACCTGTTGGCTGATTTTGGGCAGCACCGTTTCAAGCACGGCCGAGGGGTGATCGCGGATGATCCGTAATGCCAGCGATCGAACCAGTCTCTCGTATTCAGCCCAGCCGCGCTCAAGCCGGATGGTCAGTTGCCCATCACCAAGTCTGACGACGATCGGCGAGCTTGAATCGTTTCGGGCATTGAGATCGCGTATGACCGCCGTATAGACCTCGTTGTCCACGTTGTCGTACGGGACGTCACCGAGATATTCACGCCGCAATTGCACACTGCCGCGGAGGAAGCCAATCATGACTTCGTGCCAAATAACGTGTGCCTTCGGCTCCATCGCATAGCGTCGATCGGCACTCATGGAAACGACAGTCGAGTAAGCGAAAACCACGACCAAAAAGCTCGCGGCGGGCCACAGCGGAGCCAGCCGATCGATCAAACGACGCTGCTTCCGGTCTCCTCTCCTGAGCAATATGGACAAACCGAGGCCGCAGGCGCCCGCGGCGATCATCGCACCCTGCCAGGCTACCTCCGTGCGACAGGACAGCAGGAACGCGAAAATCACGCTCTGCACGATGACGGCGGCCACCGTGAATGCGCGGAGCGGCGGTTGTTGCCAGAGCAGCAAAAGAATATGCAGCGCCGGCACCAGAGATAGGCCCGAGAAAAGCCTGCTATTGCTCACGGTGTTCTGTCCCAGGCCGTAACTGCGCGCGTAGTTCTCCAGAAAGTAGAACTCGGCGAGGAAAATGACCAGCAAGAACAGCAGAAAAGGGCTATCGCGGAATTGCAGGACGTAAAACAGGCAGGTGACTGCCACGAGCAAAAACAAGAAATAATACAACGACGATATTTTGTCGCCGAAAAGCCGGAAGCTGAAATACATGTAATCCGCCAAGCCGAGCTCGTTGGCACGAATGATGTCCGGCGGAGCGCTGGTATCGATCGAAACGTCCGTTGCGGCGCGGATGATCCGGTCGAGCCGCGGCCCGTCGTCAAGAAGCGCTTCCCACCCCGGCGGGTCCAGTTTTTGCCCCGGCTCGCCGTCGAATAGCGCAAAGCCGTTTTCAGTCAGCACATGCAATACCGACCCGTAAGCGAGATATCCGCGGGCCGGAGGGTCATGCAACCGGGAGATCGCGACCGCAAGCGACTGCCGAAAGCGGTAGATCGGATGATAGCCGACCCGGTCCTGGCCGAGGCTCAGTCCATGGAACAGGTCGAGAAAGAGTGCGCAGCCGATCAATATGAGCAGGCCGATACACCCGATCCTACGCAGCTTGTCGTTCACGACAGAGTTCTCAAATCCCGTGCTCGTGCAGAATGTCTTCGAGCGATGCTGTAGACCAGAATCGCAACTCCACATTTTCCCTGGTCTTTGTCATCGATGGTGTCGCATGAGTCTGATGCAGCGTCCAATTGGACAGCATCATGGCATCGCCCGGCTTGAACGCCGGCGCGGCGATGCGGCCGGGAAATCGTTGGCGCATCTCGGCCATCACATCCGGATCGTGATTGCGGTGCAAAGCCTTCATCGCTGGCCGGAACCAAGTGTAATTGCCTCTCGGCTCCTGATCGTCCCATATCTTCGTTCCGTCGCGGTATCCGGCGAACTCCAAGACGTCGGCGAACGGTGCCTGGACTGCGGCGAGACCGGGCGCATCGATGCCGCATTCCTGAAACGGTATCCAGAAATTGACCGTGAACCGGGACGGATGCACGAACGCGTCGAGATGCGGTCCCAGCGGCGGCAGCCAATGCGGCGGCGCGCGAACGCGTCCCACCCGCCGCGCGCTGGTGTCGGAGCTGATTTCATAATCGCGATCGCCGAACACTTCGCACAGCAAAGCGAAATGACGCTCGCTGAACAGGACGTCCGAGTACATCGGCATCCCCAGCTGGCGTAAATGATCAGGGTGGATGTGATAGCCATCGACCCGCGCGTAGGCCTTCAAGGTCATGTCGTAAGCGCGATCGAGCACCGCGGCATCGACGAAATTCCGCAGCAAAACGCAACTCTGATTCAAGAATGTCGAGACGATGTCCCCGGTCTCGGCAGTTGGAAAGTCGAATTGCTCCATTGCCTTCACTCGATGACGCTGCGGGCCATGGCGCGGCCCAATGGTCTGGCCATGGTGCGTTGCGTCCTATGGCGTGACTATTTGATTAGCAGGAAAATCTCAATTTCGCCAATGACCCGCGGATTGCGGCCTCGGCACCCGAACCGCTCGGGCATGGAACGGTCATGTTACGGCGCATTTGCCGCCGGCGCATCCGATTGCGGCGGCGGCAATGTGCTAACGACCAGCGCCGCCGCCGTGGGTTTCGGCAGTGCCCGCGTTTCGATCCATTCGCCCTTTGCAGCGTCGTCGCGCTGCGTCCAACCGATTATGAATCCAGCCGCTATGGCCCTCGCCGGTGCGCAGCCGCACCGTGCCACGTGTCGAGGGGCCGATGAACACGGCGAAGTCCTAGTCTCCGCCGACACGATACCATCCAGTACGATACGAAACGCCAGACGCGCGAATGTTTCGTGCAGATTTTAGATTGAGGGGCGCGAGATTTCTTGTTTCGCGAGTTACATTTCGTGACACAATAAGTCAATGTCAATGACCGACCAATATGATAACCGCCGGCCTGACGCTGGTTTGCCGTCGCGGCCGATCGACCAGTTTTGCGATCTCGTTCGCGCCGATCCTGCGTTGCAAGAGGCGCTCCGTAAGCCTGACGACACCGAGCAGTTTATCGCGCTGGTGCTAACCGCCGCCCGTGTATGCGGCTTTGCGCTCGGCGCTGACGATATCGGGGTTGCGATGCGGCCCCAATTGCCGGGACACCCGCCATCGAACGTCGACGAACGCGAAACACAATTGCCGCCTGGAGGATGGCTTCCGTCGGGCACCTTCTGGCGCAACAGGCGACTATTTGTGCGTTGGGCGTTATTCGGCGACCAACGGCTTACCGAACCGTTCTTCGAAGGTGATGTCCAGCGCGCCACACGCAAACCGTTCAATCGGCTCATTCGCTATGCGACACCAATCGACAAGCTTGCCGAATGGCTGCGGGACCATCCCGGCCTGCAACCCAACGGATTCATTTTTCATATGTCGCGCTGCGGCTCGACACTGGTCTCGCAAATGCTGGCAGCGCTCGCCCGCAATGTCGTGGTCTCGGAAGCAAGCCCGATCGACGCCGTGGTGCGGGCGCCGCAAATGTTGCCTGGCCTAAGCGACGATCAACACGTTCGCTGGCTGAGGTCGATCGTCGGTGCGCTCGGCCAGCCGCGCGCGGGCAACGAGTTAAACTATTTCATCAAGCTCGATAGCTGGCACACCCTGGCGCTGCCGCTGTTTCAGCGCGCATTCCCCGATGTGCCGTGGATTTTCATGTATCGCGATCCGGTCGAGGTGCTGGTGTCGCAATTGCGCATCCCCGGATGGCAAATGGTGCCGGGGGCGGTGGATCCCATTTTGCTTGGCAGCCCTTCCTCCGACGGCGCACTAAATCCGCAGATCTATCGCGCGCAAGTGCTCGCCCGCGTCTGCGAACCGGTTCTGGAGCACCACTCCGGCAAATCGCTGCTGATCAACTACCGGCAGCTGCCGGAGGCAGTATGGACGGCGATCATGCCGCACTTCGGCGTTGCGTGCGGCGACCATGATCGCGACGCAATGGCCCAGGTGGCGCGCTATGACGCCAAAACACCAAGCTTCGAATTCACCGCCGATTCCGAGTCCAAGCAGCGGGAAGCGACCGCACCGGTGCGCGCCGTGGCCGAAGAACGGATCGGCGAAATTTACCAACGGCTCGAAGTCTTGCGCGGCAATCCTTGAGTGACTTTGCCAATTCTTGCTATCCTTGTCCCATGGCAGAGACATTGCCCGACCGCATCCGATTGCCGTTTAGTTTCGACCCGCACTTGCTGGCGCGCGACCTGCAAGGCCTGGCGGCGTTCGATTGGATCAAGCATTTCGTTCGGCAAAACTACGAGGGCGATTGGAGCGTCATTCCGCTGCGCGGCAACGCCGGCACCACTCATCCGGTCATGATGATCTATTCCGATCCGACGGCAACCAAGTTCGAGGACACGCCGATGCTAAAGGCGTGTCCGTATTTTCGGACCGTGCTCGAAACCTTCAAATGTCCGCTGCAGGCCGTCCGACTGATGCGGCTGACGCCTGGTTCCGTTATCAAAGAGCACACCGATCACGAGCTCAGTGTTGACGAGGGAACGGCGCGCATTCACATCCCGGTGGTGACCAGCCCGGACGTCGAGTTCTACCTCAATGGTATGCGCGTCGTGCTGGAGGCCGGCAGCGCCTGGTATCTGCGGCTGTCCGACCCGCACCGGGTGCACAACAAAGGCGCCACCGATCGCGTCCATATGGTCATCGACGCCACCGTCAACACTTGGCTGAAAGACCTTCTCGTAACCGCCGCTTCGGAGTTCGCCTGACCATGTCGTTGGAACAGCTCACCATCGATGCGTTCAGCGACAAGGTCGGACATGTCTTCGTGATCGAGGAACCCGATCACCCCGCAATCGAATTGACGCTGATTGAAGCCAGTCCGTTGCGGAACTACGCCAAGCTCAAGCGCGAACCGTTCTCGCTGTTTTTCACGAGCCAGAGTAGTGGCGTTCTGCCGCAACGGTTGTACGCGCTGCGGCACGCGGTGCTGGGCCTGCACTCGATCTTTCTTGTGCCGATCGCCGGCAACAATGAGAATGTGACGTATCAGGCAGTCTTCAATTGATGCCGGTGCGCTCGTCGGGCGTTGCGCGCCATTCCATCTCCCAATGCGGACCGTGGTCCGCGATTTCGCGAAAGCCCAGCCGCCGGTAAAGGGTTTGCGCGGGGTTGAATTTCTCGACCGCGATTGTCACGGATTTACCGGCCGCACCGGCCCGAGCGCAAATCCACTCCATGATCGCGGTGCCAATTCCGCGCCCGCGCCACTCCGGTAAGAGCGCGATATCGAGGATATGAAACGTCGTATCGCGGCGCTCCAGATAGAGCCGGCCAACCGGCACGTCGTTGTCCTCCAGCACGCCCCATGCGGTGGTCGGGAAAAAGGCTCGGTAATGCTGGTGCTGAAGGCCGAACTGGCTGTCGGCGAAAGCAAGCTTTTCTGCATCGCTCCAGTTGGTGATCGCCAGCTCATCCCAGCGCGTGGAGGCATAAAGGCGGCGCAGAAAGGGGATATCGGCCTCTGTCTCCGGCCGCAGCACAAAGCCCTGCTCGACGAGCGTCGACGGCAAGACAAATGCACCGGCTGGCGGTTCAGTCGGGGTCATCATTTCAATCTTGCGCGGGCGTGGCCGCACAAAAAACCCGAAAGCGGCGGGACATTGCTTTCAGCGCCGAGCCGCCACGTCAAGCCTGAGATGGATAAATGCCGTAGAGGCAGATGCAAAAATTGAGCGCCAGATAAGGCTGCATGTTGTCATGCGGTTGCGAACCGCCGGTGCTGCCGATGGCGGCGGCTGCAAAGGTTGCGTTAAGCGTCGGCGGCGGGCTCTTGTAGAGCCCATCGGGATCGGACGTGCCGATATAGGTGGTGGCTAACGGGGTCGCGGTGCGCTCGGGCGCGCCTCCGGGCGCCACGACCGCAGTGACGATGGAGTGCGTGTGTTGCGGCATTTGCGCTTGTGTGAGCGTCACGGTGGTCTGGCCCTGCGGCTGTCCGATAACCGTGGTACCGCCGGGTCCGGTGCCCATATGAATCGGCACCCGGCCCTGCAGGTCGGGCATGTTAAAAGTCGTGGTGCCGTTGCCGCCGTAAGTCGTACCGATGACGTTGAACAGCGCAGGGTTATCCGAGATGTTCATCGGCTGGCCGTTGCAGAACGCCCAGTTCTGCGGCGCGAACTGAAATCCGAAGCAGCGGATTTCACCAATATAAGGTTGTGACATTTCGCGCCCTTGTCAATTCCGCGATGGGAATACGCCGCTGAGGGCGATGGCGAAGGTGATGCCAAGCGACGGCATCAAGTTAGTGTGCGCCTGGCTACTGCCTGCGGTTCCGCAGGCGGCCGCTGCCATCGTATCCAGCACCAATGCCGGTGACAAACCGGCCGCATAGGCCGAAGCATTCGTCACTGTCGGCTTGGCGGGTAAAAGGTTGCTTGCGATCGAAGGAGAAGAAGCATTTGTCGTTGTCGCATTGAATGTGTGGCTGTGCGTCGGAGTGGTGCTTTGCGTGAGGGTCACTGACGTACTGCCACCAGTCTGCCCAACACTATAGGGCGATAGTCCCGCGCCCTGGCCCATGCAGAGCGGAAGGCTCGATTGCAGGTTTGGCAGCTGGAACGTAGTAACGCCGTTTCCTCCGTAGAAAGTACCGATCAGTGCAAACAGTGCCTCGTTCTGTTGAATTGCCAGAGTCTGCCCATTGCACAGTGCATAATTCTTTGGCGCGAAATTGCCGCTGAACATCAAGATCTGAGCAAGATAGGGTGACGACATGCCGAGGTCTTTCCAATTCTCTCCGCCGCCCGACGCGGCCTAATTGCGTGGTGGGTAGATGCCAACCATGGCGATGCACCAGTTGATCGCCAGGTACGGCTGCAGGTTTAAGTGCGCCTGGCCGCCGCCGGGATAGGCTTGGACAGTGTTCGGATTGATCGAAACGACGTTGCTGTTACCGGCAGCGTAAAAATTATCTCCCGGCGATACGGATTGGGCCGTTGTGCTTTGGGCATAGGCTGAGCCCGGCACCGGCCGTTTGACGTCGGCCGCGGAGGCGGTGCCTAAAAAGGCGTGGTTGTGTATAGGAAGTTGGACGATCGAGATCGTCACCGATTCCTCCCCCGCTTGCTGTCCGATTACGTAGTCATTGCCGCTCGTGTCCGTGCCATACTTCATGGGCACTCGGCTGCGCAGGTCGGGCAATGCAAAATTCGACGTCCCGTTGCCGCCGTAATACGTGCCGATCAGTGAGAACAGCGCGGTGTATTGCGAGATAGGGAGTGTTTGGCCTTGACACATGGCCCACCCGACCGGCGCGAAGTTGAGGGCCCAGGGCCTGACTTCTCCTACAAATGGGGACGACATCGCCGAGCCAGCCTCACAGACTTGAATACGCGGTTGCGAGTGAGGATAGAAGAACTAGAAAGATACCGCAACATTGGTCCCGGTTCAGTCTTCGCGACTTGATTGCGCCCCCGCGGGACAAGAAATTCGAACACACTTTGCTTTGACGCAGGCCACTTACCCGGCTAGGCTTCGAATGTTGACCTGGGGCGTGGGCGCGTAATGGGCAGGCCAAATAGGCGGTCGTTTCTGGCGATCTCCGCCGCCAGTGTGGGCGTGCTTCCCGGGATGGGACCTGCATTCGCCTCCACCGGCCCGGCATTGATCGGCTGGCCTCATCCTGCGTCTTTCGAACTGTCAAATGCGCTCAACCTGCGGCTATTTCTGCGGGACAGAACCGTTGTCGGCCTCGCAGGTCTGATGAGCATGGAGCCGGCCGAAGGCGCATTCGAACGGTATCCGGCTGCCACCTTGCTGCTGTTTCCATTCAAGCGGCACGCTGATGGCCTGGCCCAGCCGGCTTTCCTTCCCGGCCGGGGCGGGACGGATCGCCCCATCGCGACCGTGGCGATGACGACGCTCGGCTTACCGCCGGACGAGTTTTTTTGCCACTACGTGCTCAACGCGCCTCGGCAAAGCTTCATTGGCTTTGAGCTCGGCGCGGCCATCTCACGCGGTGCCGACAAACGGCCCTGGCACAACAATATTGCGCTCGGCGACGATACCGTCGCGGTGCATTGGACAAGCTCGAACCTAAATCATCCGTGGTTTGCGGGAAGCCGTTGGATTCCGGATGACGAGCACGGCGAGG
>Ga0182024_10018213_pt1 | contig 13101 bp, 6 predicted proteins | sample P32metaG_FD_120480 | JGI IMG/M metagenome (GOLD analysis project Ga0182024, IMG submission 120480) | Permafrost microbial communities from Stordalen Mire, Sweden - P3-2 metaG (Illumina Assembly) | ecosystem: Environmental > Terrestrial > Soil > Wetlands > Permafrost | place: Sweden: Stordalen...
GGGCGACCCGGCGCGGTAGGGCGACCCGGCGCGGAACCGCGGCCGCCCGTGCCCCCGGCGGTCGGATCGGGGCCGGAGGCAGCGCGGGACGCCAGTGGCCTGGCCGTCGCGGCCGGCCGCCAGGCAGGAGCGGGCGGAGGACCGGCGGGCGGAGGACCGGCGGCCGACGCGGCCTGGTGCCGGCCACCGCCGCCGGCTGCCACGCCGTTGCCGGGCTGGCGGCCGCCGCTGCCGACGGCCACGCCATGGCCGGCTGCCGCGCCGTTGCCGTCGCCACTGCGGCCCGGCGGGCCAGCGTAGCCATCACGTGACGGGAGATTCAGCGGCGGGGCCGACCGCCCGGAACCGTGGCCGGACGACGCTGCCCAGGAGCGAGCGCGGGCCGCCACGCCTGGCCGGCTGCCGCCGCTCGCCGCGTCCGCGCCGTTGCCTGCCGCGCCCTGTCCGGCCGCGCTGCTGGCCGCAGCGACGGCAAGATCTGGCGGGTAGCCATCCTGGACGGCAACGACGCCATCCTGATCGGGCATGCCCTGAGCGGCTGCCCTCCCCGTGCCCGCTCCCGGCCCGCCGGCCGTCGCGACGCCGACGGCAATGCCGTCGGGCTGCCCGGGATTGCGCCGCGCCCAGCGCGCGGCCCGGTAGGCGGCGAAGCCGGGCACCGCGGCGGTAGCCACGTCGCGGGTGTTGCCGCGCAGCGTGGCACCTGCCCGGGCGAGACTGGAATCCGCTCGTTCCCTGGAGCCGATGACCCCGTAGCCGACGGCCGAGAACAGGTGCTGGAACGGGCGGCGGTAGATGAAGACCGCGATCGTCACGAGCGCGATCATCAAGATCTTCAGCGCCCACGGCAGCACCGCGTCGCTCGTGCCCATGATCAGGGCATAGCAGTACAGCAGCACGCTCAGCACGAGGGCGACCGCCGCCTGTTTGAGCAGCACCCCGACGAGCAGCTCGAACCAGCGCAGCGCCACCACGCGCCCGAAGCCGGGATGCGTCCCGATCAGCAGGAAGAACGGCCCCACTACGAGCAGCAGCAGGAATCCCAGCTTGAGCAGGATGAGCGTGACGGCAATCAGCAGAACGAGCACCCCGGCGACCACCGCCGCGAAGAGCGCGGCGAATGCGATTTCCAGCCGTGTCGTCCATTCCTTGCCCTGGAAAAGCGGGTAGATAGCCGGGTCATTCAGCTGGATATTCTTGGCGATCCCGGCAAAGGTGGCCTGCTTGGCCTGGACCAGGGCAGTCGTCGGCTTCTCGTTGACGGCGATGGCCTGCGCCCAGAGCAGTTGCCGCGCGTACCTATTGACCAGGCTCTGGTGGCCGCCCTGGGTGGCGGCGAAGCTAGTCGTGCCGAACTCGCCATCCAGCCAGGGCTTGCAGACCAGCACCGACCATAGCTCCCCGGCGTTCTGGTCGACGATGTTGTTGCCCGCCGTGAAAGCGAAGTTACCCTGGGCCTGCGGGTCGTTCTGCTGCACGGGGACGCAGCCGCCCTGGCCCGGGCTGGGCAGCTTGGAGAACGCGACGTCGAGCGACTGGGTGATGCCGTCGGAGACCGTCTGGCCCAGGCCGGTGAAATCGGCGGGCCGGCCGATCAGCCAGATCGCCGCCGCAGCCGCCACGACCATCCAGACAGTTCCCTCCAGGGTGCGGGTGCCGCGCTTGCGGATCAGTCCCTGCCAGGCCAGCCAGATGGCGCCGATAATGACGACCACGGCAAGGTAGGGGAAGTAGATCGCGTTGCCAAGGCTGGTGATCAGCCGATCGACAGAGCTTTTCAGCCAGCCGAGTATGCCCTCCCCCGCTGCGGACTGGTAGACGGTAATCGTGACGCGGTCGATCGATTTCGCTACGTCGAACACCATGCCGGCCACGTTGTTGCCGATCAGGGATGTCATGTCGGAGCACTGCATGTTGGTCGCCGCCCAGTACTGGCCGGCCACGCCGTACTGGTTGTACAGGGTCTTGGGCAGCGGGGCGGCTTGCGCGGGCGGGCGGACCAGCGAGTCGATGCCCGCCGTCGCTGGCTCCGGGTCGGGCAGCGAAGGCTGGCAGATGTTGTTCAGGTCCCCGGTCAGGCCGCTGGTGCCGAGTGAGCAGAATCCGAGCAGGCCGCCGATGTCACCGATGCCTGGCACCGAGCAGACGCCGCCAGCGGCGACGGCAGCGGACGCCTGCCGCGAGGTCAGCTCGCTGACGTCTGGTGACTGCGCTGCCAGCAGGACGGCGGCGGGACGCGCCGGGAGCGCGGTGACCCCCACTGCCTGCGCGGACGCCACCGCGTGCGCCGGCCCGGCGGCCGTGTGCGCGTGGGCGGCCGGCGCGTGCGCGTGCACCGCCGCCTGTGCTAGCCCGGGCGCGCCGGCAGTGGCGGCGGCCATGGCAAGCACCAGCACAGTTCTGCGCGGGATGCGGCGGAGAAGGCTGACCATCGGGGGGGCTCCTGGGGGGTCAGGGCTGTTCTGGCCTGGCTAGCTCGACGGCGGGTGCGCGCCGCGCCGGTCTGCGCCCGGCGCCGGGCCGGGCACGGGCGGCAGGGGTACCTGGTCAGGCCTGGCCCGGGTCGGGTTCGTGTCCAGCCATTTCGTCAGTTCGGCGGAAATCAGGTCCACGCCGATACGGCCCGCCCGGCCGTCCAGGTCCCGGAAGATGCACTCGCCGTTGCCAAGGCCGCGTAGCACCGCCTTGTGCTCATCGGATGGCTCTACCCCCAGCAGGGCCATCACGCTCGCCACCTCCGCCCGTTCAGTGGAGCGGAAGGCGAATACTCCCGAGATGCAGTTCGTCACTTGCTCGTTCAGCAGGTCGCCAGCATTCTGCGAGACGAGAATCAGCGCGGTGTTGCGGGACCGGCCCATCCGCGATACCTCGGGAATCAGCTTCGCGCCCTGCGGCGTCGAGGTGATGGCCCACGCCTCGTCCAGGATGATCGCCTTCGGCAGCCGGCGGTCCATGCCGTTCAGCAGCCGCCGGGCGAACTGCGACACCAGGTACAGCAGTGCCACGGACAGCCGCTGCTCGTAGGAGTAGTCGTCCCGCTTGACCGCGGAGTCCGGCAGCGTGAGGCCGGCCAGGGTGAACACCGTCGTCCAGCCCGCCGCATCGATGCCGAGGCCGCCGGACGGGGCGAAGCACAGCCGGGCCAGCCGCATCTCCGACATCGAGCGCAGCACCGCCCCGAGGTTCATCGACGCGGGATCGGGCGACCGCTCCAGATGGTCCACGACCTTGCCCAGGCTGGGGCGCTCCGCGCCGGCGATGGCCCCCACCGCCTGGACCATCGCGCTTTCGCGCTCCTCGCTCATCCTCGGCAGCAGCAGCCGCAGCGTCTCGGTGGCCATCGTCCGCTTCTCGGCCAGGTCATCGCCGAAGGAGAACGGGTCAAGCAGCCCGGGTGCCGCGGTACCGAGCGGCAGCACCCGTGCCTGGCGGCCGCGGTCGTGCAGCAGCCGCACTAGTGATTCGGCATCGCCCTTCGGGTCGATCACCGCGACCGTCACTCCGCGGAGCGCAAGCTGCAGGATCAGCAGCAGCGCGAGGGTCGTCTTGCCGCCGCCGGGCTCGCCGGTGATCGCGATGGCGGTCGGGCGGTTGCGCGCGGCGGCGACCAGCGGGTCGAAATTGACGACGGACCTGGCCCGGCCGAGCGTCTCGCCGATATAAGGGCCGACCCAGCCGGCGTCGTCGGCCGGCCGGTCGCCGATGTCCACCGTGGCCGTGGGCATGCCGCCCGCGATCGTGTAGAGGGGCTGGCGCTGCAGGTAGGAGCTGAGCCTGACCTTGTCGCCCGGCAGCGATTCGCACAGCAGCGAGAACTGGTCTCCGGTGGAGTTGACGACATCGATGCCCGCGTCCCGGTAGTGCTCGGTCACCGCCTCGGTCCGGCGGACGCAGAGGTCCTTCGTCGGCGCGGTCACCATCAGCCGGTGGTGGCCGTAGACGAAAGGCAGCCGTTCCTTGGTGATGCCGTGCTCCAGCAGGCGGGCTGCCTCGATCTGCTCGGCCAGGGCGATCGGCGCCTCCACGCCAGCCTCCCTGATGTGCGCATCCATGTCCCTGGCGTGCGCCAGCCTGCGGCCGACGTCCTTGCTCGCCTTGGCCGGCGGGATCAGCTTCATCCGCAGGCTGACCTCGACCGGGAACGGAAGCGAATCGGCGTAGTGCAGCCAGGGCTCGCCGTCGGGGAAGTACATGACGTCGGGGAAGCGGGCGAAGGACAGGAACGCGGCGTAAGACTCCCCGCCCGGGTGCTCAAGCCGCAGCAGGCTGCGCCCGTTGTGCACCTGGCCTTCCAGCAGCGACTCGATCTCGCCGGCTCCCCATTGCCGCCGCCGCACGGCCGATGGCCGCGGGTCACCCACGGTGCCCATCAGCGTGTGCCGGAACAGCCAGGCGATGTCGTCCGAGGTGGCATGGCGGGCGGCGAGCGCGCTGGAGCCCAGTGCCCGGCCGAGCCGCTCCGCCTGGTCAGTCCACCGCGCGATCTCGGCGGCACCGACTGCCTCGTCGTCCAGGCCCATGACCTGCTCGCCGGCCTTGTAGAGATTGATGAACTGGGAGAAGACCCCGCCGGACAGCTGGGCGCGCATGCCGCGCTGGCCCAGCCGGACGCCCAGGTAGATCTCCTTGGACCAGAAATCCTTCGCCCAGACATGCCGGTACATCTCGTCCAGGTACTCCCGCCAGCCCGGGCCGCCGTCCGATGTCGCGTCCAGGCCGGTCGCCCAGTCCGCGGCCGAGTAGGGCCGGTGCACGATGCGCAGGTGCACCTCGGCGTCGGTCATCCGGATCGCGGCGAGCGCGACCGTGATATTCGTGGCGAGCGACTCCCGCTCCTGCGGGGTGGTGAATTCATAGGACACGGTGGGCAGCCGGTAGTAAGCCCAGCCGTGCGTCTCGGTCAGCAGGATCCGGTCATCGAAGTACCGGACGGCGAGCCGGCTCCGTCCCGCGGTACGCGCGGTCATCGCCGCGGCGCCGCGCGCTCGGGCGCCATCGGCAGCCACCGGGCCAGGTGCCTCACCGCTGCGCCCTCCGCAGCTCGGGAGCGGTCGCAAGACCAGCGACAAGCACGCCCGCCAGCGCGGTGTAGGCCTGCACGGCGGCCGGGCCTAGCAGCCTGCCGCCCGGCCGGGCTAGCGGTGCCACCGGATCCGCGGCTGGCCTCCGCTGCGGCGCCGCGTTTCTGAGCTGATCGTCCCAGGGCACCCGGACGATTGCCCGGCACCGGCCGCGGGCCACCGCCTCCGCCTGCTCGACGTGGGTCATCGTCTGCCTGCTGACGCCGTTGATCACCGTGGCTGAGTTCCCGGCCAGGCCGGCGTAACCGTGTGCTTCCAGCCACTCCAGGGTCATCGCGATCGCCCTGGCAGCGTCCTGGCTGGCCGGGGCAACCAGGACCAGCTGGTCGGCGATGGCCAGCACCCTCGGCACGGCCGAGGCCGCCGGGTCAGCGAGCGTCAGGGAGTAACGGGCGGAGATCATCTCGAAGATCTTCGCAACATCCCGGCCGGCGTCATCGGGCCGGCCGTCCGCCTGGGCGGCGTCACTGCTGATCACCGCGAGCCGCGACGGGGACGGCGGGTGGTGCAGGTGATCGGGTCCGGCCGGTGCCTGGCCCGCCGCCACGGCCGGCATCGAGCCTGCCCGCTCCGTCAGCGAGCCGCGACCCGAGTTGAGATCCAGCACGGCCACTGGTTCGTCCCGGACGCTGGCCAGCACTTCCCCGGTCATCAGCGTCGTCATCGTCTGGCCGGCGCCGACAGTGCAGCCGAGGACCACGATCCGGCGGGATCCCGCCACCGGCAGCTGCGCCCGCGCGTGGTCCCGTTGCTGGAAGTCGGGCCGTCCCGGCCGGTGGCCGCCCGGGACCACTACGACGCGGTCGTGCCAGCCGTCGCCGCGCTTGTCGGCGGGCCCGCGGAGTGCGCGCTCGACAACCCGCAGCGGCCGACCGTCCGCCCGGTCTCCGGTCACCGTCACGGACGGAGGGCTAGCCACCGGGGGCCCGGGCGCAGGAGGCGCCTCTGCCGGGGGCGTCGGTACTGGGGGCAGCGCCGGTGCTGGGGGCATGGGCGCACGGGCAGCGGGCGCCACCGCAGGCGGCTGCGATATGGGGGCCGTGACCGCAGGCGGGCCGGCTACGGCAGGGTCGGCCGCAGGCGGAGCAGCCGCAGGCGGAGCAGCCGCAGGCGGAGCAGCCGCAGCCGGGGCCACGGGGACCGCAGCCGCTGGCCGGTCCGGAGCCGCAGCCGGGAGATCCGCCGCAGGCCGGGCAGCGGGGACCGCTGGCCGGATCGATGCAGCCGCGGGCAGCGCCGCGGGCGGCGGCTCTGGACGCGGGGCAGCGGGCCGGACCGTAGCCGCGGGAGGCTGCGCGGCAGGAGGCCGGACCGTTGGGGGCGTGACTGCAGCGGCCCTAGGCCACACCGACGACGCGGCAGGCAGGGCCGCAGCGGGCGGAGCCGCGTGCCGGGCATGGGATGGTGCGCGCTCCTGCGCGGGCGGCACGGCGCGGGGCTGCGCCGACCCTCGGCCGCGGGCAGGCCAGGGAGCCGGCCCGCGGGCAGGCGCGGTTGCGGCAGACCCGGCCGCGGCAGGCGCAATCGCAGCCGGCCGGACCGGCTCAGTGCCGGACCGCTGGGCCGCCACCACGGCCCAGGCCGGGATCTCCGGGACGCGCGCGGCGGTCAGCGGCTCTGGGTCCGGGGCGGCAAGCCCGGCTGAAGCCGCGGCAGCTGACGGCGATGCCAGCGCGCGGCGGGTGGCCGGCCCGAGCTTGCGCCGCGGCGCAAGCTCCGCGGGAGCTGGCTCGGCGCGGCGCCACACCTGCGCGACGACGACGATCTCGTCCTTCTCAGCAAGCGGAGCCAGGCGGCACCAGGTGCGCGGCTCGCCGAGATACCGCAACTGGGAAACGATGAGCTCGGGCAGCCGCTTGCTCTCGAGCACCGGCCTGGTGGCAAGCCACGCCAGCACTCCAGGGGGCAGGACGTAAAGCCAGAAGGACGTGTGGCTGAACGGGAGCCCGAGGATCGTGAGGACAATCACATAAGGGATGGCGATAGCAGTGAATACCGCGATCTGGCCTACCGGCAGCGGCATCGGCAGCCGGAAGTCGTACAGCTTGTAGAGCCGCTTCTCGATCCGCCAGATATTGGTATAGGTGGGCAGATCCACCAGCTACACCCCTTCCGCCTGCGCGGAGAACGCCTGCGCGGATATCAGTGGACACCGAGCGCGTTTGCGATGCCGGTAGCAAGCGTTTGCACGATGCTCGGGGTGTAGAAGATCACAGCGATCGCTACCGCAAGGACAACGAACTGCACGAACCGGATTATCTCCCGGGTGAACAGGAAGAAAATAGCTACGATACCGACAATCCCGAGGAACAGCGGCCCGAACAGACCCTGCAAATAACTCACAAGGCCGGAAGTGCTCAGCGCTGCCGGGGATGCCGCGATGATCAGGTGCGACGACATCTATCTACTCCGGGGTTCTGGGGGGTGCGGCGAGCCTGGGGGGCGCATGCTGCCCGGGGGCCTCATCATGGCGGCGCCAGTGGCTGGGAGGAGGGACCGATCGCCGCGACATCCCAGCTCCCGTTCTGCTGCACGACAGTCATCCGGTACGTCATCTCGAGGCCGGCTGGCGCGTTGGTGACCCGCGACGCCGTCGGCTGCCGAGCCGCCTGGCCGGGGAAGTTCCAGATCACGCTGACCGTAATGTGGCGCGTCGCGCCGCCGGGCGGTACGTCAATCCCGGTAATGGAGCCGTACGTCACCGCGCCGCCCAGGCCGGTGACAGATGCGCCTGGCGCGAGGAAACGGCTGAGAGTGACCGGATCACCGCTGGCGTAGGCACGGAAGAAGGCGGGCAACTGCCCGCTGAGCGCTGCCGACGTAGCCGGATCAGACGGCGCGGGCTGCGTTTCCGGTGGCGTGACATGGGCCGGCGGCGGCAGCAGCGACGGCTCCGCCGAGATCGCCAGGCCGCCATTTCCCGAGTAGACCGGCACGCCAAGTTCCATCAGCTGGCCATTGGCCCGCACGAGAAGTGTCACCATCGCACGCTGGGAATCCTGCACGGCAATAGCGGCAACCTGCTCGGACTGCAGAACCAGCGAGCCTGCGCCGTTCCAGCCGAGCTGCGAATCGGATCCGGCCGGCAGAAAAACGGCAAGCTGCCTGGCCCGCTGCGCCGCGGTGGCCGGGCTGAAGTTCAGGTACACCTGGCCGAATTGCATCGCATACGCCTCGGCCAGGCTGACCGGGAACCCGTGCGCCGCGTCGGCGCCGGCGGCAGGGCTGGCCGGAGCGGGCTTGGGCTTGGTCACGATCGCGGTCACGCCGCGGTAGCCGATGACGAGCAAGACCGCCCACAGAACCGCGCGGGAAGCCCAGATGAGCCAGCGGCTGCCTGCTCCCCGCCAGCGCGGCCCCGTGCGTTCTGCCGTGCCTCCGGCCGGGTCCGGTGCTCCGGGCGCTGCCTCGGCTGCCGCAACGTGCGCGGCTGACTGCGCACTGCGATCGAGGATTGCCCTGCGAACCATCGCACCTCCGCCCGCTTCTGCGTCTAAGCAGCAAGGACTTGCGGTGCACCCTTGCCCGTCTCGTGCACCATTCTGCGGCAAAAAGCCCTGGTGATAACACCCTTTGGGCCAGCCGGCGTGCTGCGGGGGCGCCGGGCGGCGGGGCCATTCGCGCGTTCGTGACCCGCTGGCATTGCCGTCGGATAGGGCCTGAGCTGCGGAAATGGTATCGGACAGCCGCGGATAGGCCAAATCCGCCGGGATCGGGGGTCCAGCGGATATTCGCTCGTTTCTGCGAAGCATAGTCTGCGTCCTCCGGGCATATCCCCGGCATGAGTGCCGCTGTACAGGCAAAACAGCGGTAGCAGACCACCGCGGGTGTGACATCCGTGTGACACCCGCCGTTCCCGGCTCAGGCCGGCCCGGCGCCTGCGGTGCTCGTGATCCAGGCCAGGACGAAGGCTTCCTCGTGCCAGGCGTCGTACCTGCCGCTCCGGCCGCCGTGCCCGGCCACCATTTCCGTCTTCAGCAGGAACGGGCCGCCGTGGCCGGCCGCCCGGAGCCTCGCGATCCATTTGGCCGGCTCGCGGTAGAGCACACGCGTGTCGTTAAGGCTCGTCATGGCCAGGATCGGCGGATAGGCCTGGCCGCCGATGTTCTCGTACGGCGAGTAGGACTTGATGTACGCATAGACCTCCGGGTCGTGCAGCGGGTCGCCCCATTCCTCCCACTCCGTCACCGTCAGCGGAAGCGACGGATCGAGGATCGAGGTGAGCGCGTCCACGAACGGCACCTGCGCGACGATGCCGCCGAATGCCTGCGGAGCGAGGTTCGCCACCGCGCCCATCAGCAGGCCGCCGGCCGACCCGCCCCGGGCGACCAGCCGGGACGGCACCGTCCAGCCCTCGCTCACCAGGTGCTCAGCGCACGCGATGAAGTCGGTGAACGTGGTCGCCTTGCGCAGCAGCTTGCCCTCGTCGTACCACCGGCGGCCCATCTCGCCGCCGCCGCGGATGTGCGCGATCGCGAAGCTGAAGCCGCGGTCGAGCAGCGAGAGCCGCGAGATGGAGAAGCCAGGATCAATAGAGATCTCGTAGCTGCCGTAGCCGTAGAGCAGGCACGGGGCGCTGCCGTCCCGCGGCGCACCCTTGCGGCAGACCAGGGAGATCGGGATCCGCGTGCCGTCGGCTGCGGTGGCCCACTCCCGGTGCTGCTCATAATCGGCCGGGTCGTACTCCCTGCCGTCGGGGCGGGCCAGCACCGGCTGCCGCCTGAGCAGGCTGAGCTCGCCGGTCGCCATGTCGCAGTCGTAGACGGAGTTCGGGGTCACCAGCGACACGTAGCCCAGCCGGAACGTGCCCGAGCCGTACTCGGGGTTGGAGCCCGGGTGCATTTCGTAGACCGGCTCGCCGAACGCAATCTCGTGCTCGGTGCCATCGCCGCGGATGATCCGTAGCCCGGTGAGCCCGTCCCGCCGGTAGTAGACCGCCAGGTAGTCGGCGAAGGCGTCGACGTCGAGCAGCCGGGTGTCGGCCCGGTGCGCGATCAGCGGCGTGCTCGCGGTGGGATCGGCCAATGGCGCGACCGCCAGCTCGAAGTTCTCCGCGTTGTCGTTGTGCAGGATCAGCAGCTGGTCGGCACCGTCCGCGCCGATCTGGTGCTCGACGCTGTATTCCACGCCCTGGCGGCGCGGCATCACCACGCTGAACTCGCCGGCCGGCTGCGCGGCGTCCAGCAGCCATGCCTCGCTGGTGAGCTTGCTCGCCACCCCGATGTGCAGATAGCGCTCGCTGCGCGTCAGCCCGACGCCCACCCCGAACCGCTCGTCCGGCTCCTCGAACACGACCACGTCGTCGGCTGCGGGGGTACCCACGATGTGCCGCCACACCCGGTACGGGCGCCAGGCGGCGTCCACCGTGACGTAGAACAATGCCGAGCCGTCCAGCGACCAGGCAAGCCCGTAGTAGGTATCGGGTATCTCGTCGGGCAGCACCGTGCCCGTGCCCAGGTCCTTAATCCGCAGGGTGTAGCGCTCGTCGCCGGCGAAGTCCGTGGAGTACGCAAGCCAGTTGCCGTCCGGGCTCGGCGTGAACGCGCCGAGCCGGAAGAACTGGCCGTCGCCGGCTAGCTCGTTCCCGTCGAGCAGCACTTCCTCGCCATCGAGCGCCGCGCCATCGGACGTCATCGGCGGCCCTGCGTCGCCGGGCCGGACCTCGCGGCGGCACTGCATCGCGTACTGCTTTCCCGCCTCAGTCCGCGAGTAGTACCACCAGCCGCCCTTGCGGCTGGGCACCGACAGGTCCGTCTCCTGGGTGCGTGCCTTGATCTCGCCGAAGATCTCCTTGCGGAGGTCCGCCTGGCCGGCGGTCGCGGCCTCGACGTAGGCGTTCTCGGCCGCCAGGTAGGCGATCGTCTCCGGGTTGTCCTTATCGCCAAGCCAGGCGTACTCGTCGATGAACGTGTCGCCGTGGTGGGTGCGCTCACTCGGGATCCGCCGGGCAACCGGGGCCGCCGCCGTGCTCACTGCCGCCCTGCATGCTGCCGTCGTGGCCGGTGCCTCAGCGCTTGCTGACTCGATGCTCATGGTCCAGGAGTCTATGGAGACGCCCTCAATGCCCGGCGCCCCGCCCGGAGACCCATTTCATGATCACGGAGGATCGGGCCGGCCAGCGCGTGCCCGATCCTCCGTGATCATGAACCGAGGCGGGTGATGAGGCGGGTGATACAGCGTCCAGGGGACCCGGACCGGGTTATCCACAGGGCGGGAAATTGGCATGGCCGGATGACGGTGCACTGAGCCACCCTGAGTGACATGTCCCAATTACCGGAGATCCTGCGGGAACAGGCCGAGTCCCAGCGCGGCATGGTCACCCGGCGGCAGGCACTCAGGGCAGGCCTGACCAGGAGCGCGATCGGAACCCGGATCGGCACCGGCCGCTGGCAGCGCATCTACCCCGGCGTCCTCGCCACGTTCAGCGGCGAGCCAGGCCGGGAAGCGCTGCTATGGGCGGCCGTGTTACGAGCCGGCCCGGGCGCAGCACTGAGTCACGAGACCGCCGCCGAACTGCATGGCCTGGCCCGCAAGCCAGCGCAGCTGATCCACCTCACGGTGCCCGCCGACCGCCGGGTGGAGCCGGTCCCTGGCCTCGCTATCCACCGGTCGGCGCGGATCGCGCAGGCACGTCATCCGTGCCAGGCGCCGCCGCGCACCCGGATCGAGGAGACCGTGCTCGATCTCGCGGACACAGCACGGACCTTCGACGATGCCCTCAGCTGGGCGTGCGCCGCCTGCGGCGGCCGGCTGACCACGCCGCAGCGGATCGCCGCAGCGATGAACCGGCGCGCGAAGCTGCGCTACCGGGACGCGCTCCGGCTGGCACTCGACGACATCACCGCCGGAGCGCACACCATCCTTGAGCACCGCTACCTGCATGACGTCGAGCGCCCGCATGGGCTGCCCTGCGCCGAACGTCAGGTCCGGGTGGTGCGCGGCCGCCGCAGCCAGTACCGGGATGCGCTCTACCGGAAGTACCTGGTCGCGGTGGAGACTGACGGCCGGGTCGCGCACCCGGCCGAGGGCCGGTGGCGTGACGTGCACCGGGACAACGCCGCCGCGGCGGATGGCATCACCACGCTGCGCTACAGCTGGTCCGACGTCACCACCCGGCCGTGCGCCGTCGCCGCCGAAGTAGGTGCCGTGCTCGCCCAGCGCGGCTGGCCCGGCCCGCTACGGTCCTGCGGGCCCGGCTGCACCCTCCCCTATTCATGATCACGGAGGATCGGGCCGGCCAGGGCGTGCCTAATCCTCCGTGATCATGAAAGGAGGGCAAGGATCAGACGTTGAAGCGGAACTCGACTACGTCGCCGTCGCGCATGACGTAATCCTTGCCCTCGATGCGCGCCTTCCCGGCGGCGCGGGCCGCGGCGATCGAGCCGGCGGCCATCAGGTCGTCGAACGACACGATCTCGGCCTTGATGAACCCGCGCTGGAAGTCGGTGTGGATCACGCCCGCCGCCTCCGGTGCGGTGGCGCCCGCCGGGATCGTCCACGCCCGCGACTCCTTCGGCCCCGCGGTCAGGAACGTGGACAGGCCCAGCGCGGCGAACCCGGCGCGGGCGAGCTGCGCCAGCCCCGGCTCGCCGAGGCCGAGCTCGGCCAGCAGCTCGGCTGCTTCCGCCTCGGAAAGCTCGACCAGCTCCGACTCGGTCTTCGCGTCCAGGAAGATCGCCTCAGCAGGAGCAACGAGCGCGGCCAGCCGGTCCCGTTCCGCGGCGTCACTCAGCCCGGCGTCGTCGACGTTGAAGACGTAAAGGAACGGCTTGGCCGTCAGCAGCTGAAGGTCGCGCAGGTCAGCCAGGTCGATGCCGGCGGCAGCGGCGCCGGCGAACATGGGCGTCCCGCCGTCCAGCACCTTCTCCGCCAGGGCGGCGGCATCGGCCACCCGGGCTCGTTCGGGATTCTTGGCGAATTTTGTTTCCTTGGCCAGCCGTGGCACGGCTTTCTCCAGCGTCTGCAGGTCGGCCAGGATCAGCTCGGTCACGATCGTCTCGATGTCGCGCCCTGGCGAGAC
>Ga0182024_10018215_pt1 | contig 13100 bp, 10 predicted proteins | sample P32metaG_FD_120480 | JGI IMG/M metagenome (GOLD analysis project Ga0182024, IMG submission 120480) | Permafrost microbial communities from Stordalen Mire, Sweden - P3-2 metaG (Illumina Assembly) | ecosystem: Environmental > Terrestrial > Soil > Wetlands > Permafrost | place: Sweden: Stordalen...
CAATCCCAAGCACCCTCTTACGTATGCGTGGAGTGGCAATGGAGGACAGGTAACCGGCAAAGACACAGCTGCACAGATCGATACCAATAATGCGGCGCCGGGAAGTTATGCGGTCACGGCTCATGTAACCGACGCCAAAGAGAAGAAGGCCAACGAAGCCAGCTGCACGGCCAACTACACGATTAAACCGCTGCCGCCGAAGAATCCTCCGACGATCTCGATTTCGGCAAGCCCAACGAGTGTTCCTGTGGGCGAAACGGTCAACTTGTCAGCCAACTGCACCAGCCCTGACAGTGTTCCAGTGTCCGTGGCCACTTGGACGGCCAGCAGCGGGGCTGTCTCTGGCAGCGGCTCGTCAGCAACTCTGAATACCGCTGGCGTTGCGCCGGGTTCGGTCACGGTGGGCGCCACTTGCACCGACACGCGCGGGCTTAGCACGCAAGGTTCGACACAGGTGATGGTGGAAAATCCGCCGCCACCTCCGCCGAATCCTGAAATCGTTGAGTTAGAGGCACGGCTGGCCCTGCACAGCATTTACTTCCCGACGGCAATGCCGCCGGTGAAGAATCCGAATGCCGGTCTGCTTCCAAGCCAGCGGCGAACTCTGACCTCCCTCGCTGCTGACTTCAAGAAATACCTGCAAAGCAAGCCGGAAGCGCACTTGATTCTGGGAGGTCACGCCGATCATCGCGGCAGCGACGCCTATAACCAGGCTCTCACCCAGCGTCGCGTGGATCGCGTAAAGGCTTTCCTCGTCGAGCAGGGAGTTCCTGAGGCCGACATCGATACCAAGGCATTTGGCAAGTCTGACAACATGACTTCCGACCAGGTGCGGGATACGATCAACAATAACCCTGACCTGACGCCTGAAGAGCGGCAGAGAGCTCTGAGAAACATCGACGTGGTACGGATGGCGAGCAATCGCCGCGTGGATGTGTCTTTGAGCACGACCGGCCAGTCGTCGGTGCGGCAGTTCCCCTTCAACTCCGCGGATGCGCTGACGCTCATCGGCGGCAGGGAAGGCGAGGCCAAGAAGAAGACAACCAGGCCAGCGCCAAAGAAAGGTGCGGCGAAGCCAGCCCCAAAGAATCAGTAACGGCGGGCAAAAACTCAGCGCGGAGAACGCCACGGCGTTCTCCGCGATTTTTGTTTTGTAATGGTTCCGAGCGCTTCGTGCCGGCCCGCGAGAGCGCAATTTCTACATGGGCAGAGAGCGCATGGCCATCGTATCTCCTTGATTCCGTTTGTAGCGTTCTGGTACTTAACTTGCCACTTACCCGGCAACGAAACGGTGGGGGATCATGCACAGTATGGCAAAGCTGGAGAGAGGCAGAGGCGTGGCTCTGCTCGCCTTGGGCATCTTTGCCCTCATTCTGGTGCAGGCATGCGCACGCTCTGAGCCTTTGGGTACGAATGGACTGGTAACCCCGCCACAGAGCCTGCCGTTTCACCCTGAAAACGGCCAGGTTTCATCCGATGACCGGGTAAATTCTGCGGCTGCGCAGCCAAGCAATGTACCCTTTAAAGCCTCCGCCCGGACACGTGTTCTGCCCACTGGGACGTTGCTAACCGTAGATTTGCAGGGGGCCCTCTCAACGGCCAAGGTCCATGCCGGCGATACCTTCACGGCGACCGTGGCCGCGCCGATGATTTTGGATGGAGAAGCACTGATTCCGCGAGGCGCTCCAGCCACCGGTCGGGTCGAGTCTGCCCAGCCTGGCCGTTCCGGTATGGCTCCCGGTTCGGGCTATTTTGAGTTGATCTTGTGCACAATCACGGTCGATGGCAGGACCATCGTGTTGCAAACTTCAAGCCTGTTTGCCCGGGGAACCGGGCTGCATTCGCATGCAGTTTTGACCGCGAGCTCTACACAGCCCATCTCCGGTGGTGTCCGTGTTCAAAAAGGACGCGCCTTGATTTTCCGGCTGACGGCGCCGGTCACAGTGGATTGGCCCGCTCCCACTTCCAGGCCGAATCAGAACTCTTCGGGCCACACTGGGGAATAGTTCGGCGATTTTAAGCTTCTTAAATCCTTCTTAACTCCTTCTTAACAATCCCGCGATTTTTACTTGTCTCCACCAGAAAGATTATTCTTATTTTCGGCGTAGGCGTTGGAAGATGCGTGTTGTCAACGGCTCTGCGACTATTCCGTCTGATATCGACTCTCCGCAGTCGGGTTTTCCACAGGCTTTTCCTCTTTTGACGTGACGTGTGCCCTTCTTAAGTTCAGATTGGTCCTCCTATAGTGGCAATCGAAGAGTGCCAAACGAATTAGAGCCAGGCCAGCGGGAACGCTGAGTAGCTTGATGGCTCCCGTTTCGGGAAAACCAAAGTATCGGGTAGCCCACTGCGGGCTTCCTTCCGGGAATTGTTCCGGGCCACAGTATCAAGTATGAACACTGCTCCATTTCCGGCCCTAAAGATTGCCGTCCCAGAGACGACGGAAACCCCGTTCCGCGCCGTTTTCGAACACGCCCCCATCGCTGTCGCTCGCTGCAACCGAAACGGAATGATCACCCAAAGCAATTTGGCGTTCGACCGAACCCTGGACCTCGACATTTCTGCAGCGCGGCCACTGGCGTTATGCGATGTGCTCCCGGCACACGCGCGCGACAAGGCGGGATTGCTTTTGCGCGAGCTGTTGGACGCAAAACGGAACAGCTTCCGTATCGAAACTAAAGGCAGTGGAAACCGCCCGCAGGGCGCGGTTCTGACGGCATGGCGTCACTCCGGCTTCGGGAACCAAGCGGATCACGTTTTGCTGATGGCAGATCCAGCTCCGGAAAGGATTTCGGTGGAAGAGGGCCTGATCCAATCCCAAAGATGGGAGGCGATCGGGCGGCTTACCGGGGGCGTGGCTCATGACTTCAATAACCTGCTCACTGGAGTGATGTTGTGCTGCGACCTGTTGCTATCGAGCCTGGATTCTCGAGATTGCCGGCGGCGGTACGCCGATGAAATCCGTTCAGCGATCATGCAGGCCAGCGGCCTGGTCCAGCAGTTGCTGGTTTTTGCCCGGCCCCGAGCCGTACCCGCCCACACCCTTGACCTGAACGAAGTTGCGAAGGCCATGCATGGACTGCTGACCCGGCTGATCGGGGAAAACATTGCGCTGGATCTGTTGCTTGATCCGGAGTTGGGCGGGGTGAAGATTGACCAGGCGCAAGCGCAGCAAGTTCTGCTGAACCTGGTGCTCAACGCGCGGGATGCGCTGCCGGGCGGGGGCCGCATCACAGTCAAAACCAGCAACTGCAGGTTTGAACCCATGGCTGGAACGGCGGGGCAGAATGGTTTCTCAGGCTTACCCTGCGTTCTTCTGGTGGTTGCGGATAACGGAGAAGGAATGAGCACCGAGATCCGCAAGCGCCTGTTCGATCCTTTCTTTTCGACCAAGAGCGCGGGCAAAGGCACCGGCCTCGGTTTGACCACGGTGCGCAGCATTGTGACCACGAATCGCGGGCTGATCCATTTTGAGAGCGAACCCGGACGCGGCACGCGCGTAATGATTCTGCTGCCGCGCGCGATCGAATCCGCCGACAGGACCGCCGGGATATTGCAAACGAATTCCGAAGCACCCTCGGTAACACCACTTCAAGAGACGAAGAAGGACAAACGCTTATGACCTCTGTAGCTGTAAGCCCCGCGATTCTGCCCCCACAAATGCTGGCCGCAAACTTTTTAAACCTGCTCATCGTTGACGACGAGCGTTCCATCCGCGATGGTTGCCGCGAAGTGGCGGTGTCGCTGGGTTTCACGACGCATGTCGCCGACTCTGCCGAACACGCCTACCGGTTGCTGCAAACTCACAGCATCGATGCAGTTCTGCTCGATCTGCGGCTCCCAGGAGCCGGCGGACTCGAGGCCCTGCGTCAGATCAAGGCCCAGCGCCCCGAAGCCCTGGTTGTGGTTGTGACGGGCTATGGAACGGTGCAGTCGGCGGTACAGGCAATGAAGAACGGCTCCTACGACTATGTAACCAAGCCCTTCAGCGTGGACGAACTCAAACTCTTGCTGGAGAGAGTCTCGAATCACTTGAAGCTCAAGACGGAAAACCGCATGTTGCGGGAGAAGCTCAAATCGAAGCAAGGCTATGGCGGAATTGTCGGCCGTGCGCCGGAGATGGAAAAGCTTTATCGCATGATTGCGAAGGCCGCCAATAGCTCGCATCCCGTGCTGATTCTTGGCGAGAGCGGCACAGGAAAGGAAATGGTAGCGCGCTCGATTCATTACTCAGGGCCGTTTCACGATAAGCCGTTTATTCCGGTCGATTGCGGCTCGCTGGTGCCCACGCTGATTGAAAGCGAACTATTTGGCTATGTGAAAGGCGCATTTACCGGCGCGAACCAGGCAAAGGACGGGTTGCTCGCGATTGCCGAGGGTGGCACCGTGTTCTTGGATGAAGTGGGCGAGTTGCCGATCGATCTGCAGGCGAAACTTCTGCGGGCGATACAAGAGAAGGAAATTCGGCCTGTGGGCAGTACCCGGCGCATTGCCATCAATGTGAGGATTCTGGCGGCGACCAACCGCTTGCTGGAGCAGGCTGTAACCGAAGGCTCATTCCGTCGCGATCTCTATTTCCGGCTGAACGTTCTGAGCCTGCGGATCCCCGCGCTGCGTGAGCGCCGCGAGGATATTCCCCTGCTGGTCGCGCATTTTATGGAGCGGGCGACTCGCGCATCCGGGCAGGAAAAAATCCTGAGTGACGAAGCCTTGAAGCTGATGCTGGCGCATGACTGGCCGGGCAACGTGCGTGAACTGGAAAACTGCCTGGAGCGGACTTGCGCCTTTACCAGCGGACCAGTGATCCAGGTGGCGGACTTGCCGCCGGCCATCGCCGGGGCGCAGGCGGCAGCACCCTCCAATGGCAACGGACACAGCCAGAATAAGATCGTTCCCATGGCGGAATTGGAACGGCAGACGATTCTGAATGCCATTGCAGAACTCAATGGAGACAAGCTGCAAGCCGCGCGGCTCCTGGGTATTGGCAAGACGACCTTGTATCGCAAATTGAAGGATTACGCGACCCAGAGTTACCTCGATCCGCAGGGGCACACGGGATGAGGACAGGTTCGCTTATGGAATTGGACTGGAGCGCAGACGGTTCCGTAAAGGGAAGGGCGGGGCCTGCTTAGCTCTCTAACCCTTGTCTTTTCAATATCGGCGGTATGTGGTAGGTGGCGTGCATTGTAGAAGGTCATGATTCTACTGATCACACCTTCAGCCCGCGGCCAGGAGTGCGCCAATACGCTGAAAGACGCTACTGGCCGCGAAACTCATTGGGCCGAAAATTTGCAACAGGCACTTACCCGGCTGCGTGAGCAGTCTTATTCGGCGGTGGTGATTGATCAATTCCTCATGGAAAGCGAACCCAGGGAGGGCGACCAACTGCTCGAGCATTTGGGCACCGCATTTCCGGTATACCTGAGTTTCGCAGTTAGCGGCATGGAGCGCCTGCTGCGCGAGGTCCGCTCGGCGCTGCACCGTCGCCAGCGCGAAGAGATTCAGGCGCGCCGTTTCGTGGAGCAACAGATTCGCGGCGAAATGTTCGAATCGCTCACGGTCATGCTGCTTTCCTGCGACCTGGCCATGGGGGTTCCCGGCGTACCCGCGCCAGCTGCGGAAAAGATTCGTGTGATCGACAATCTCGCTCGTGATATGCGGCAGCGGCTGGGGGTTAACTAGGGTCCAGTTCAATCAAATTCAGAGCCGATCCCATACCAAGCACATACGTGCCCAGAAAAAAGGTTTCCACATCCAGCCCATTCGCACTAGAATAGGCCAGCGTTTAACGCGGGATTCCGCGTCCGGCGCGGCATGCCGCAGCTCACGGAGGCTCTGTGCACGTTCTGGTCACCGCCGATACCATGTCTGGCGCCTGGACGTACACTCGTGAATTGGTGACCGGGTTGGTCACGCGCGGCGTCCGGGTGACGCTGGTTAGCTTTGGCGAGATTCCTTTGCCCGAGCAGACCGTGTGGATGGACCTTCTCCACGGCTTGGAGTACCGGCCGACCGCCTTCCGCCTCGAATGGATGGATGAGGCTCCGCAGGGTTTGCACGAGTCGGCGCAGTTTCTGGCCAGCGTGGTGCGCGAGGTGCGGCCCGATATCCTTCATCTGCACCAGTTTTGCCATGCAGATCTTGCAGTCGACCTGCCACGCGTGGTGATGGCTCACGGCGATATCGTCACCTGGACTCATGCCGTGCAGGGGCATGCGCCGCGGGCGACGCGCTGGCTGAAGTGGTATCGCCGCATGATCGTTGGCGGCATTGAGGCTGCGGATGCTGTGGTGGCGCCTTCAGTCTGGATGCTTGAAAACCTGCGTGCCACCTATGCGCACCCGCGGCGGGACGCGGTCATCTATCCCGGACGAAACCCTATTTTTTTTAATCCCTACGTGAGTAAAGATGATTCGGTCCTCTCCGTTGGGCGGTTGCTCGATCCTGGGAAGCAGGTCTTTCTGCTTACGCAGCATACGCAGCCATTTTCAGTGTGCATTGTGGGCGCCGAGCAAACCGTTCCGTTGCCGCATATTCCGATCCGCGCCGACGTGAAAGTTGCGACCGATCAAAGCTGCGTAGCCATTCGAGGTCCGCAAACCGAGGCTCAACTGCGCGCTCTTTACAGCCGGGCCGCGATCTATGCGGCAACCGCCCGCTACGAACCCCTCGGCATGGCCGCGCTCGATGGAGCTTTTTCCCGCTGCGCCATCGTCGCCAACGATATTCCGGCTTTCCGCGAGGTCTGGGGAGACGCCGCGCTCTATTTCCAGACCAACGATGCCGCCAGCCTGGCTGAAACACTTCGCCAACTCGATTCCGATCGCGGCCTGCGCCACGCCTATGCCGACCGCGCCTACAACCGCGCCCGCGAGCGCTTCACCACCAAGCGCATGATCGACGAGTACCTTACGCTTTACCGCAGCCTGCTGTCAGCCGGTTCCCTTGCCGCCTAGGCTGCCTTATTAGTTCGCGATCCACTTTTCAAGTCAGTCGTGTCAAGCCAGTGATTGAGCCCTTCCTTTTTTTTGTAAACTTTCGCTTCACCTGGCGCATCAGAAATATTCTGCATAATTTCGGATTTCTAGCGTGACGAGGTAAATCCATGCCGCAAGTCTCCACTGGAACCATCCCCCTCAAGAAGTTCGGACGCTCCGACGCCAAAGTTTCCGCGCTTGGATTCGGAGGCCATCACCTCGGCGATGCTCCCGACGAAAAAACTGCCGTGGAGATCGTGCACCGAGCGGTGGATGGTGGAATTACCTTCTTCGATAACTGCTGGGAGTATCGCCGGGGAAAAACCGAAATCTGGATGGGCGCGGGACTGAAGGGACGGCGCGACAAAGTTTTCCTGATGACGAAAACGTGCCCGCATGGGCGCGATGCCAGCCTGGCGCTGCAGATGCTTGAGGAGTCTTTGCAGCGGCTGCAAACCGATCATCTCGATCTCTGGCAATGTCATGGCATGGTTTTCGATAATGATGCCGAGCTGTTCATCCGGCCAAACGGCGCGGCCGAAGCTCTGGCCAAGGCGAAGAAAGACGGCAAGGTAAGGTTTGTTGGCTTTACCGGCCACCAGAACCCGAAGGTTCATCTCGCCATGCTGAAGACTGGATTCCCCTTCGATTCAGTGCAGATGCCGCTGAACGCCTTCGACGCGAACTTTCGCAGCTTCGAACAACAAGTCTTACCGGAATTGAACAAGCGTGGCATTGCGGCCCTGGGTATGAAGCCGCTGAATGGACACGGAGAAGCCATCAAGAGCGGAGTGATCAGCGCGGAAGAAGCTCTGCGGTACGCCATGAGCTTGCCGGTCGCGACCACCATCACAGGAATCGACAGCATGGAAGTGCTGGAGCAGAATTTGCAGATCGCACAGAACTTTACGCCGATGAGCGAGGCGGAAATGAATGCGCTCCGCGAGCGCTGCAAGCCTGATGCCGCCGATGGTCGCTACGAGGTTTACAAGCTCTCGATGAGATTCAATAACCCTGAAGCGCGCATCGCACACGGGTTCCCGCTCGACACGCAGCAGTCGGAAGTGAAAGACATGCTGGGAAGCGAGTTAAATACCGGTCATCCGTTTAACGAAAAACAATTCTGATAGCGAGACCTGAGAAAAAGGCGCAGGAGAAAGCACGCATGGCTTCAGAAATGGAATGGAATCGCCGCAGCTTTATCAAAGGGGCGGCAGTGCTGGGAACGATACCGTTGATTCGCGGAGGAAGTATGGCGCAAGGCGAACAGGATCACAGTCAGGTTCCATCCGGCACGGTGCCAAAGAAGCCGCTGGGGCGCACGGGCGTGCAAGTCTCCGCGATGGGAGTGGGCGGCTACCATCTGGGATCGGCGAAGACCGATCAGGCGGCGAACGAAATTGTCGCGAAGGCGCTCGACCACGGCGTGGATTTTTTCGATAACGCCTGGGAGTACCACGACGGCCTTAGCGAAGAGAGGTTGGGCAAGGCTCTGAAAGGCAAGCGGGATCGAGCGTTCGTTATGACCAAGGTCTGCACGCATGGGCGCGACAAAAAGGTTGCGATGCGGATGCTGGAAGAGTCATTGCGGCGCTTGCAGACCGATCATCTCGATCTGTGGCAGATTCACGAAGTGGTTTACGACAACGATCCCGATCTAATATTCGCGCCCAACGGCGCGGCCGAGGCGCTGGTCGAAGCGAAAAAGCAGGGCAAAGTTCGTTTCATCGGTTTTACCGGGCACAAAGATCCTGGAATCCATCTGAAAATGCTCTCTCACGATTTTCCTTTCGATACCGTGCAAATGCCGCTCAACTGTTGCGATGCGACGTTCCGCAGCTTTGAAAACCAGGTACTGCCGGAAGCGGCGCGGCGCGGTATCGCTGCGCTCGGGATGAAGAGCCTGGGAGGCAGCGGCGAACTCGTCCGCCACGGCGTGGTGACTGCCGAGCAGGGTTTGCGCTACGCCATGAGCTTGCCAGTGGCCACGACCATCAGCGGAATCGACAGCATGGAGGTACTCGATCAGAATCTGAAAGTGGCGGTTAATTTTGAAACGCTCGACGCGAAGGCGATGCAGTCACTGCGCGACCAGTGCCGGGTTCTTGCGGCCGACGGCCGCAATGAGCTATTTAAGATGACGACCAAATACGACGGCAAAGTCGGGAGGGAACAGCATCATTTTCCGACGACGAAAGAGTTGCCGCTGTAGGCAAAACTATTTGTCGATCGCGCCAATCCTGGCCCCTAAGGACCTTCACCCCCGCCACGCGACACCCACCCCCGCCTGATGATATCTTTTAGCCTTACTAGGGACCCGTAAGGTTGGAGGAATCAAACATGGCTCAAGTGAAAATTACCGTTCGTCCCAATGGCCCCTTTCGCGTGGAAGCGCCCGAGGGCTCAGTGGAACTGGTCGATGCGAACGGAACCGCGTACGATCTGACCGGCAAACCTGCGTTCTCGCTCTGCCGCTGCGGTGGTTCGGTCAATAAGCCGTTCTGCGACGGTACCCACAGCCGCATCGGCTTCCAGGGCGCGGAACTTGCCGTAAAGAAAGCCGACGGCCAAAGCTAGTCTCAAACCCAAGAAAAGTCCGAAGCTTATAACCGATCAATGAGCGACTATACCGACCGCGAACTGGGAATGAACCGCCGCATTACGCGCCGTGATTTTCTCAACGGCGTAGCGGTTACTGCAGGGGCAGCACTCTTGCCGTGGCAGCTTTTCGCCGCGGGCGATGGCGATCCCGAAAAGTCTGCCGGTTATTATCCGCCCGCTCTCACTGGGCTGCGAGGTAGCCATCCCGGCTCATTTGACAGCGCACACGCGTTGCGTGACGGAACGTTCTGGGACTCCGCCGGTACTCCGCAAGATACCGGCGAGATCTACGACCTGATCGTCGTGGGCGGCGGCATCAGCGGGCTTTCGGCGGCGCATTTCTATCGAAAATCAGCTGGCGCGAACGCGCGTATTCTCATCCTCGATAATCACGACGACTTCGGCGGCCACGCCAAGCGCAATGAGTTTCGCGTGGGCAACGCGTTTCGCCTGGGTTTCGGCGGCACGTATTCCATCGAGAGCCCCGCGCCGTATAGCAAAGAAGCGCGAGGGCTGATCGAAGAACTTGGGATTGACGTAGCTTCGTATCCCAAGTATCACGACGCAAATTTATACCGTTCGCTGGGATTGCATCCAAAGATATTCTTCGACAAAGAAACATTCGGCTCTGACCGGTTGGTGGTCGGACCGGCATCGTTAGGCGGCGGCGAAAAAGATTACGCTGCCCCTGACAATCGCGAGACCTGGAAGCAACTGATTGCAGAAGCGCCGCTGGCGCCGCAAGCCAAGAGTGACCTCGATCGCCTGCGCTACGAAAACCGGGATTATTTTCCCGGCCTCACCTCAGACGAGAAGAAGGCAAAACTCGCGCGCATCAGCTATGCCACGTTTCTGCGCGACCTGGTGAAAGTTCACGAGGATGTGGTGAAGCTTTATCAGGCAGTTCCGCAGCCGCTGTATGGGTTGGGGATCGACGCGGTTTCGGCGCAGGATGCGTGGGGCTTCGACCTGCCGGGTTTCGAAGGCATGAAGCTCGATCCCGCGCCGGGCAAGGGAATGAACCGCGACGCCATCCCGAACGAAGAAGCGGAGAAATATTTTTTTCATTTTCCCGACGGCAACGCGACGATTGCGCGCCTGCTGGTTCGCAAGCTGATCCCAGATGCGATTGCGGGAAACTCCGCGGCTGATGTGGTGCTGGCGAAGGCGAATTATGGCCGGCTTGATGAGGCGGCGTCACCTGTAAAGATTCGCCTGAACAGCACCGCGGTGCGCGTAAAACATATTGGTGAGGTGGGAGCGGCAAAAGAGGTGGAAGTGGCCTACGCACGCGGCGGGAAAGTTTACACCGCCCGCGCGAAGAATTGCGTTCTGGCTTGCTGGCATGTGGTAATCCCTTACATCTGCGAAGAGCTGCCGCAAAAGCAGAGGGATGCTCTGGCTTCGGCGCAGAAAGTTCCGTTGCTCTACACTAACGTTGCGCTGCGCAACTGGAGTGCGTTTCAGAAGCTGAACACCAATGCGGTCTACGCTCCGGGCTGCTACCACACTCGCATGGCGCTCGATCTGCCCGTCAGCATCGGAGGTTACGAGTGTGCTCGTAAACCCGAAGAGCCGATAGTCGCGCACATGATGAAGACTCCGTGCAAGCCGGGGCGCCCGTCGCGCGAGCAGCATACCGCAGGCCGCATCGAGCTCTACAACACGACCTTTGAAACCATGGAGCGCAAGATCCGCGAGCAACTGGCGCGAACGCTGGAAGCGGGAGGTTTCGATCCCGCACGCGACATCGCCGCGATCACGGTAAACCGCTGGCCGCATGGCTACGCCTACGAATACAACTCGTTGTGGGATTCTTTCTGGCTCGAGGGCGGCGAAGCCCCGTGCGAAGTCGCACGCAAGACTTTTGGACGGATTGCGATCGCAAATGCCGACGCCGGCGCGTATGCCTACACAGATGAGGCCATGAATCAGGCTTGGCGGGCGGTGGGGGATTTGAAGAGTTAGCTCGATTCGCGGAGCGTCGGCGATTAATTATCCGGTTGCGCGAAGTGAATTCTCTGCATCTGCAGCGGGACATGATAATGATGCGCGAGCTGCATTGCACCGCCGGCCAGTGCAACGAGCACGACTCCAAACACCAAGGCGCGGCGTGGAGCGTCCTCGTGACGCGGGGCGATGACGGCGATGAGTGCGCCCACGATCAATCCTGTGACCAGGCCGCCGATGTGAGCGGCGTTGTCGATGCCGGGAAGCGCAACTCCGAAGATGAGGTTGTAAAAAACAAATGCGCCAAGGCTGCGCAACGTACCCGACAATGCCGCCCGGGGTACCGAGAACTCTCCCAGCTTGAAAGCCGCAATCAGCGCTCCCGCCAGGCCGAAAATCGCTCCGGAGGCCCCAACGCTGGGCACGTAAGGATGCCAGCCTGCGCTGCATAAGCTGGCGCCTAGTCCGCAGATTAAGTAGATGATGGCATAAGTCCAACGGCCGTAGAGCGATTCAGCCAGCTGGCCCAGATTCCAAAGGCACCACATATTGAAGGCGATGTGGATAATTCCGCCGTGAATAAAGATGTTGGTAAGCAGACGCCACCATTCGCCCGAGATCGTAAGCGCCCCCACGTTTGCGCCCCAACGGACCAACTCTGCAGAAGGGAAGTCAAGAAGGCTGGAGGCTGAGAGCGCCATGCCCAGAAACACGGCAGCGTTGATGCCGAAAATAATCTGGGTGAGGCTGATCGCCGGTTCGCCGCGGCGAACCCAGGGAGTGCGCATCACGGGCTGGCGGGCGTTCTCGACAACTTCGCCGCGCTGCTCCGCCTCATGCCGCACGCACCACTGGCAGATCTTTTTGCCGAACGTAAAGCCGGGCAGCTGACGCCCGCATCGAATGCAGTTTGCCATGGGTTATTAAAAGAGTATCAGCAGTTTGCCTTGGCGGGCGAGGGCAGCGTTGCCGCGTTGAACCGCGACAAGACTCATTGGAATTGCGCTCAAATTACAGGCTACGAGTTAGTGACTCGAACTCATCGGGTGGCAGTTGCACAAAGGCGGCGGTGGCGGCGGTTTTCAAGGCGCTGTAAGTTTCAAGGCCATTGATTTCGCCGGTGGTCCGCAGGCGCGATAGATCGGGCATCGTCACTACAATGTCGGAACGCAGCAGCAGCCAGAACCGAAGCTTGATCCCAGTCAGCAGCGCATAAAGCCGGACTTCGATTGCCTTTTCTTGCAGAGCGATCGCCAACTGGGCGCGCCGCGGATCGGGATGGTTTTTCTCCGCGTCGGCATACTCCACCAGCACGCGGGAATTGTGCGCCATGCGCCGGGTTAACTCCAGATATAAGCGCATGCGCTTGCGCTGGGCCTCGCGAAACTGTCGTGGGCTCAACTTCCACCGGCATTCGAACCCCGCCGCCGGATCGAGGATCGATTCGGCCAATGAAACGTCCACCGGGTAAAGAAACGGAATCACATCGTCGGCATCGACATCGACATCGCGCTTGGGAAACCGCATCCAGGCACAGCGCAGCATATAGATGCAGGAGAGAGCTCCCCACGC
>Ga0182024_10018216_pt1 | contig 13100 bp, 14 predicted proteins | sample P32metaG_FD_120480 | JGI IMG/M metagenome (GOLD analysis project Ga0182024, IMG submission 120480) | Permafrost microbial communities from Stordalen Mire, Sweden - P3-2 metaG (Illumina Assembly) | ecosystem: Environmental > Terrestrial > Soil > Wetlands > Permafrost | place: Sweden: Stordalen...
CAAGGTGGCTTTTTTGCCAGTCAGCAAACCTTTGGGGCCGGTTGCGCCGTACGAAAAGGTTTTTTCGGCGCGCACGATCTGATCGATCCAAAGCTTCAGCGTGGAAGGAATGCTAAAATTGTGCATGGGCACGCCGAAGACGTACTCGTCGGCTTGCTGAAGGTCATTTGTCAGCGAGTCGGAGACAGCGAGTGCTTGTTTCTGGGCTGCGGTCCGATGTGATTCTGGCGTGTGTGCCGCGCTGGCCCAGAACGCGTCGACAATCGGCAGGTTCAAGGTAGTCAAGTCGCGCTCGACAACTTTGCCGCCGGGATGAGTCTTGAGCCAGCTCTCAGCGAACTTGGTGGTGAGCTTTCGGGATATGGATCGCTCTCCCATGGGACTAGAATCGAGTTTCAGTAAGGTTGACATTGTGATTGCCTCCAATCATCAGATGAAGTATAAACAACAACTGTCGCATACTATATCACAACATTTGTATTTTAGGCAACGAACGATGTTTTGCGTTATAATTGGCGGGTGGAGGGTGAGACATGCTTCATTCGGAATGTGAAAAGCTTGATCCTCGCATCCGCAGGACCCGGCAGCTGCTCCAAGATGCACTACGCAACCTATTGACACAAAAGGAGTTCGACAAGATTTCGGTACAGGATGTTACCGAAGCCGCTACGCTAAACCGCGCTACGTTTTATGCGCACTATGAAGACAAATTCGCACTGCTGGGCGAGTTAATCCGCGTTACTTTTCTTGACCTTCTAGCGCAGAGGGGTGCGAAATTTGACGGCGGGTGTTTTCATGTGATTATCTTGGCGGTCTGCGACTACCTTAGCGAACTGCAAAAATCGCATTCCTTTAACCAGCATCAATTCGAACCGTTTGTGGAAGCGACGGTGATCGATCAGATTCGTATCGTTTTACTGGATGGATTTCAACGTCACCCCGTGGAACGTACCGTCCCAGCTGAGATGATTGCCGCCACGGCAAGTTGGGCGATTTACGGGGCGGTTAAACAGTGGGTGAACACGGAGGATCGTGTTTCCGCGGAAGAATTTGTTGCCGTTGCAGTGGAACTGGTGCGGCCGATCGTGATGGTTGGAATCGTACCAACTCCGCAGGTTGATGTTCCAACGATGGCTTCAACACACCACAGCTAAGCCAAAGTCGCAGTTGCGTTACGGCCGCCGCATCGTGTAATTCGATTAGAGTTTGCCTGCACGTTTCAAACTAACATTTTGCGGAGGGGTATCTTCGGCGTCCGGCGGAGTAGCGTCTCGCTCCGCTCGGAAATCCGACTGGCCTTGCAGCAGGCGCACGCAGCGGTTCCAGCGCAGAATGCTGTCGTCGTTTCCCGGCGGACGGATTTTTTCCGCTTCAGCAAAGCATTTCATGGCGTCTTCAATAAGCGGCAACAGAATATGCGCGGAATAGCCGCTGCGTAGTTGCACCTTGGCGCGGCGCTCGTATAGCAAACCGGTGTAATAAGCGCGTTCATAGGCATCGCGCAGGCCTTGAAATATTTCAGCCACTTCGCCGTAGCGATCGCCGGCGTAACCACTGAACTGATCGGTGATCGATAGCCCCAACAAACGGCGCGCCAGTTGATGCCCGGAATCGACGGCCAGAATATCGCGGCAGATCGATTCGGCTTCTTCCGGTTCGTTTAAATAACGATACAGCTCCGCTTTGGCGATGGCTTCGCCGATACCTGCCCTGGAAATAGCTTTGAGTTGAGCATCCATAGAACCTCCGTCTTTGCAGCAAAGACAAATCGAAGCAATCTAAGTGCGTTTCTCGCTGGAACCCCGCATCTTGCGAAACAACATGGTTAATGGATCATAAAATTCATCTACCACCCGCTCCTTCAGCGGGATGATGGCGTTATCCGTGATGTGAATCGATTCCGGGCAAACCTCGGTGCAGCATTTGGTGATGTTGCAAAAACCGAGGCCCAATTCATCTTTCAGCAAGCCCGTGCGGTTTGCGCCGTCCAGCGGATGCATTTCCAGTCCGGCGACGCGCACAAAAAAACGCGGCCCGGCGAACTGTTCCTTTTTGTCGTGGTCGCGCAGCACGTGGCAAACGTTCTGGCACAAGAAACATTCGATACATTTGCGAAATTCCTGCACGCGGTCGACGTCCAGCTGCGATATTTTCCAGTCGGCGCCGGGTCTGGGCTGAAATGGCGGAATTTTTTTGTTTACGCGGTAATTCCACGAAACGTCGGTGACCAGGTCTTTAATTTTCGGAAACGACTTCATGGGCATAACGACGATGGGCTCATCTTTGGGAAGCTCATCCATGCGCGTTTTGCAGGTCAGCCGTGGGCGGCCGTTTACTTCCGCGGAGCAGGAACCGCACTTCCCTGCTTTGCAATTCCAACGCACCGCGAGGTCCGGCGCGAGGTGGCCCTGAATGTAGTGCAGCGCGTCGAGCACCACCATACCTGGCGCAACCGGAACTTTGTAGTCCACCAACGCTCCGCCGCTGGCGTCGCCGCGAAACACGCGCAAGACTGTTTCAGCCATCGCTGTTTTCTCCGTTCCGGTGCTCATCGCGGCAAACCCCAGGCTTGGAATTTGGATGCCATGTTACTGCTGCTCCGCCAGAACTTGTTTTAATTCATCGGGCATGGGCGGGATGGGTAGTTCGCGCCGCACCATCTCGCCGCGTTCTTCCACGATGATGTTGTGTTTTTGCCCCCACGCTTTATCGAGATCCGGGTGATCGATGCGGCTATGCGCGCCGCGGCTTTCGGTGCGGGCCATGGCGCTTTTCGTAACGGCTTCAGCAATGATGAGCATGGATTTCAGCTCGCCCACAAGGTGCCAGCCAGGATTAAACATTCTCGAGCCTTCCACGCTGGCGGCCGCTGCGCGGGCTTTCAACATTTGCAATTCATTGAGCGCGCGTTCTAGATCTTCAGCGTTGCGATAAATGCCGACGAGGCTTTGCATCACCGTCTGCAAATCGCGATGAATCGCGTAGGGGCTTTCGCCCTTATTTGAAAATGGCGCGAGTAATTCGCGTTCGGCGTACTGCATTTGCGCGTTGTCCAGCGACGCATAGCCGGTTTTTTTGGCGTGCGCCGCCGCGGCCATTCCGGCGCGGCGCCCGAATACCAGCAAATCGGAAAGCGAATTGCCGCCCAGGCGATTTGCTCCATGCAAACCCGCGGCAGCCTCACCGGCGGCAAAAATCCCCGGCATGGAGGATTGGCCGGTTTCCGCTTCAACGCGAATGCCGCCCATCATGTAATGGCACGTCGGGCCCACTTCCATAGGCTCTTTGGTGATGTCCACATCGGCCAGTTCCTTGAACTGGTGATACATGCTGGGCAGCTTTTTCTTTACGTATTCGGCGGGCTTGTGGGAAATGTCCAGATAAGCGCCGCCATGCTCAGTGCCGCGGCCTTCGCGCACTTCGGTATAAATGGAACGCGCCACGACATCCCGGGTGGAAAGCTCCAGGCGCTTGGGGTCGTATTTTTCCATGAAGCGCTCGCCTAATTTGTTGCGCAGGATGCCGCCCTCGCCGCGCACCGCTTCGGTGACCAGAATTCCCTGCACTCCCGGGGGCCAGACCATCCCGGTGGGATGAAACTGCACAAATTCCATGTCCATCAGTTCCGCGCCCGCTTCGTAAGCGAGCGCCATGCCGTCGCCGGTGTACTCCCACGAATTGGATGTAACGGTCCAGGCCTTGCCGATGCCGCCGGTGGCGATTACCACTGCTTTGGCTTTGAAGACAATGAAGCGGCCATTCTCGCGCCAGTACGCGAAGGCGCCCGCAAAGCGGCCGTTTTCCACCATCAGGCGCGTGACAGTGCATTCCATGTAGCAATCCACGCCCTGCTGCACGCCGCGATCCTGCAGGGTGCGAATTAATTCCAGGCCAGTGCGATCGCCGACGTGGCACAAACGCTTGAAGGTGTGGCCGCCAAAAGCGCGCTGCAAAATGGCGCCACTTTCCGTGCGATCAAAAAGCGCTCCCCATTGTTCCAGTTCGCGGACACGGTCCGGAGCTTCCTGCGCGTGTAACTGCGCCATGCGCCAGTTGTTGAGAAATTTTCCGCCGCTCATGGTGTCGCGGAAATGCACTTTCCAATTGTCGGCGGGATCCACGTTAGCCATGGCCGCGGCGATGCCGCCTTCGGCCATCACCGTGTGGGCTTTGCCCAGCAGCGATTTGCAAACCACGCCTACCGACGCGCCTTGAGCCAAGGCTTCGATCGCCGCGCGCAGCCCCGCGCCGCCAGCGCCGATGATCAAAACATCATGCTCGCGAACCTCGTAATTTGTGGTCACAGAATCCTCAGGTCGCGAATTATGCCGCTGGCCACGAGGCGAATGTATAAATCCGCAGAGCCTACGGAGATCAAGCTGGCCCACGCGAATTGCATGTGGCGGTCGTTCAGGAAGGAAAAGCCGCGCCAGGCGGCCGCTCGCGTGGTTCCGAAGGATACGCAAGAAAAGCAATCCAGTTTGCCTCCTGCCAAATGGCGCAGCGAATGGCACGACAGGGTGTAAATAGAAAGCAAGATAACGTTGACCAAAAGAATCAGGCTGCCGACGCCAATGCCAAATTGCCCGCCGAAGAAAAAACCTTTGATCGCGTCGTGCCACAGAAAGCCGAGGAAAATAATCGCGAGATAAAGAAAATAGCGATGCACATTTTGCAGAATGAATGGAAAGGCCGTTTCGCCGCGATATTTGCGGTTGGCGGGCTCACCCACGGCACACGCCGGCGGATCTAAAAAAAATGCGCGGTAGTAAGCTTTGCGGTAGTAGTAACAGGTGGCGCGAAATCCGAGCGGACCCGCCAGCACCAGAAGCGCGGGAGAAAGCGGCCACCAGTGATGTTGCGGATCGATGAGTGGGGAATAAAAAGGTGAAAGATAAGGTCCCCAAGAATAGTAAGCGCCTTCGAAAGCCCGCAAAGTGGCGTAAACGCCAAAACCGCCCAGCAAAATGATTACTGGTAAAAGTTCCGTCCACCACGAATCGCGACGCAAAGTAGCGCCGAGACGCGCTTCCGGCAAAGGAGTTGGCGTGCCAGCCATGCATGTACCTCCGAGTGAAGTAGCCTATGCAAAAAACTGAATTTTTGAAACGAAATTATCTGGAAACGCAAAAATAACGAACAATGAAAAACTTGGGGCATAGTTTCGCGGTCGAACGGTTACAAAATGCTTTCGATCTCGGCGTCCAAGGCGACGTGGGTCACGGGTTCGGCATTGATGGTAAAGGTCATGCCATCGAGATCGTCGAAGTGGAAAAAACGGCTGATGTGGTAGTCCTCGTCATAACTGGAAAAAAGCTGCTCGGTCTCGGTGCGGCTTAGATTAAATGCCGTGAGCGGCACGGGAGTGCCAAAATCACCAGCTAGCGAGCGGTAGCGGTCCACGAGTTGTCGCAGTGGCAGCATGGGGGCAAGCCGGGCGGCTTCGGAGGTCATAATCGCTCTCCTTGGGCCGAGTGTACTGCTAGGTTGGCGATTAATAAAGTGGTCTAATGCCGCTATAATGCGCGTGTCAAAATAATTGCCTGCAGCCGGGAACCCAAAGGCGTGGGAAAGAGAAAGACTACTCACATGAGTGCGTTTCTTAATTTTGGCGCCGATCGATATCGTCTGTACTCGTGCCTGTTGCTTGTTTCAGTCTTCGGGCTCATTCCGTGGCCAGCTGCAACGGCGCAAACGCGCGAGAGTTCTCATTCCGCTAGTGTTTTGCATGAACTGAACGAGGCGGTCGAGGACCTGGTGCAGCGAGTATCACCGACGGTGGTGCAAATCCTGGTCACGGGTTATGGGGCCGCGGAAGAAACCGAGCGCGGTCAAGCTGACGTCCTGGTGGGGCGCCGCCGGGCCATCGGCTCGGGCGTGATCGTGGACCCGCAAGGCTACATCATTACCAACGCGCACGTGGTGAACGGCGCGCAAAATATTGAGGTGCTAGTTCCGCCGCCACCCGCTCCGACGGCGTCCGGAGCAGCGCCCGACGAGCCGCAAGGAAGAAGCTATCGGGCACGCGTTGTGGGGACATCGCGCGAGATTGATCTGGCGGTAATTAAAATTGATGGGCATGGCTTGCCTGCGCTGTCGATCCGCAGCTCGATGCCACCGGCGAGGCAAGGCGAGATGGTGTTTGCGTTTGGAAGTCCTGAAGGCTTGCGCAACACCGTAACCATGGGCGTGGTGAGCGCGGTCGCGCGGCAGCCCGATCCGGATAGCCCCCTCGTTTACATACAAACGGACACGCCCATCAATCCCGGCAACAGCGGCGGCCCGCTGGTGAATGCCAACGGCGACCTGGTAGGCATCAACACTTTTATTTTGTCTTCATCGGGCGGAAATCAAGGGCTGGGCTTCGCCATTCCGGAGGGCGTGGTGGCATCCGCGTATCCGCAGTTGGTGAAGTTTGGCCATATTCATCAGCCGGCCATCGGCGCGCTAGTGCAAACCATTACGCCGGAATTAGCAGCAGCACTGCGCCTGAAACGAGATTACGGCGTGATTATCTCCGACGTTTCGCCGGGTGGTCCCGCGGATACTGCCGGCGTGAAAATTCAAGACGTGGTTCTGACCGTCGATGGCGTAGCGATCAGCAGCTTGCCGCAATTTGCGCAGACTCTTTATCTGCATAAGACCGGCGAACAAGCCGCGATCGAAATTTTGCGCGGGTCCGATCGACTGAAGATAGATGTTGGCCTCATGGAACGGCCGCATAAAGAAGATAGCCTCGTCGATCTGGCCGACCCTGTGAAAAACCTGGTCAGACCTTTGGACATTCTGGGAGTCGAATTGACACTGGATCTTGCGCATGAATTGCCTGACCTGCGTATCCCGACCGGCGTGATTGTAGCGGCGCGGACGCTCGGCACGCGCACCGGGGAAATTCCGTTGCAGACTGGGGATGTAATTCACGGATTGAACGGCACCCCTATCACTTCGTTGGACGGTTTACGCACCGCATTGATGGCGATCAAGCCGGGCGAGCCGGTAGCGCTGCAAATCGAGCGGCATGAGCAGATTTTTTACGTCTCCTTCACGCGCTGATGCTGGTAGAAAAATATCTCTGACGCGAACAGCTGACCAAGGGCTTCAGATGCCGGCTAGTCGTGCGGACATTTGAAATCCACTTTTTCCGATAACTGCGTTTTCAAAAGCTTGACCACTCAATGACCGCCGAACTCTTTCAGCGTGAGTCTCTCCACGAGAAATCTGTTTGTCAGGTAGTATTGCCCTTGGGAGGAACTTATGAAAACCCGCATCTCCCCGCTAACTGTCATTTCGCTATTCGCCCTAATCTCTTTGGCAGTTCTGAAAATTCCTCGGTTGACCCAAGCTGCTTTCGCATCCACGTCTCAAAAACTGGTTCAGGATCGAGTGGGTGAAGGGGCGCCGGAATCGTGTCCCGTGACAAAACCTCCCGACCCACCGTTCATACCGCCGGCGCCCTACCCTACAAAAATTACAGATAGCTTCTGGTTTGGGACCCAGAAACTATGGACGTATCTTCCCAATAAAGCAGCTTGGAATGGATTGCCTCATTACTCTCCAAGCGATCCAACATTTCGACAGAAAATCTTTTTCTGGCACAACGGATATAACTTGCGAATAGAACCGCGACCACATTTGATAGTCACCGGACGGAGACTGGATGCAACCGTTCCTCCGTTAGTCTTCGGCGGCGCAAATAATGGCTGGACAGACGATAAAGAACATCCCTTCATAGTGACCGGAGTTAATTTTCCAACTCTCGGTTGTTGGGAAGTTGCCGGCGATTACCATGGGGACAAATTAACATTCGTCGTGTGGCTCGGACCGTAATTGCGAGCCAACTCCTGTGTAATCGCACAATCGGAAACTGACCCACCATTCAGGCTGTGCGCATTTGTGCCGGTTACCGCTGATTGGGTAAGATGCTCTTAGAAACTTGGAAACAAGGAGGAACATTATGAGCTTATCTGTGGGTCAAGCGGCACCCGATTTCACACTGAAGGATCAGAGCCAGAAAGACGTGAAGCTTTCTGATTTCGCGGGAAAGAAAAATGTCGTGCTGGTTTTTTATCCGCTGGACTGGAGTCCCACCTGCACCAATGAGCATGTCTGCTTCGTCAATGATATGAGGTCATTCGAACAGCTCGATGCGGAAGTGCTGGGCGTGAGCGTCGATAGCGTCTGGTCGCACAAGGCGTACGCCGACAAAATGGGAATTCATTATTCATTGCTGGCCGATTTCAATCCTCGCGGAGCGATGGCGGAGAAATACGGCGCGTATCTTGCGGACAAAGGGATCACCAACCGTTCGATCGTAATTATCAACAAGCAGGGCAAAATCGCCTGGATTAAAAATTATGACATCCCGGTAGTGCCGGATTTGAAAGAAGTGTCCGCGGCGCTGCAACAGGTTAAATCGGCGGCGGCGTAAACACATCTGATCCTCGCCATCGAACCCACGCAGTGATATGGCTTTTTGGAGCCTTGTCACTGCGTTTTTATTTTCTCAACTCACGGAATCCTCTTATCGGTAGCAGTCATGGACCGCATCAGCAGCACCAGTTGCCAGCGCTGCTCTTCTGTCAATTTTGTTTTGAATTCCGGCATGGGACGCCGGCCTTCGCTAATTTTGTAGAAAAGTTCGCCGTCGGATTGCGCACTCATGCGGCTGCTGTCCGACAGGTCCCGCGGAGATGTGGAGAATTTTGTTGCGTCAGCGCCGTCGCCTTTGCCGGTCTTTCCGTGACAGCGTTCGCAATGATCGTCGTACAGGATTCGCGCGGCGTCGAGAGCTTGCAGGGATGCATGAATGGGATTTTGCCGTAGCTTGGCCTCTTCTGGAATGTTCCACTGACCTCTATGCGCCACCCCCAGCACGACCGAAAGGGCGATCAGCGCCAACAATGCAACGAACAGAATCTTGCGCAGTCTCAATTTTTGTCGTGCATCCATAAATTTCGCAGGGTTCCCGCAGTCTTTAATTGTCGTGTGGCAGGATACTACGAGCGAAGAATCAGCCAGACCAATTCGGCGTTGAAAAATAAAATTGCGGCCGCCACCACCCAGGCGATGGCAGTCGTGGTGCGTGAATTGACGAACTCACCCATCTTGCTACGGCTGCTGGTGAGTTGAATCAGCGGAATTACGGCGAAAGGCAATTGAAAGCTGAGAACCACCTGGCTGAAGACCAAGAGCGCGGTCACCTTGGATTCACCCGCGATGCCAATAACCAGCGCCGCGGGAATAATGGCCATGGCTCGGGTAATCAGGCGCCGCAGCCAGGGCTTCAGCCGTATCTCCAGAAAGCCTTCCATGACGATCTGGCCCGCCAGCGTTCCGGTCAGCGTGGAATTTTGTCCCGAAGCAAGCAGCGCGCAGGCGAACAGCGTGCTGGCCAAACTTGCGCCGAGGAGCGGGCTCAGTAATTTGTAGGCATCCGCGATTTCCGCCACGTTGTGCAGGCCGCGAGTGTGAAACGCCGCGGCTCCCAGCACCAGGATGGCGGCGTTCACAAACAGCGCGAAACCGAGCGCGAAGGTCGAATCAAAAATGGCGTAGCGCACCGCTTGTTTGCGTTCCGGCGTGGAGGTACCAAAGGCGCGCGTCTGCACGATGCTGGAGTGCAAATACAAATTGTGCGGCATGACCGTGGCGCCCAATATGCCGATGGCGATGTACAGCATTTCGCGATTGCGCAGAATTTCCAGGTGGGGGATGAATCCCAGCGCCGCGTGGCGCCACAGCGGCTGCGCGAAAAATATCTCGTAGGCAAAGCAGGCCGCGATGGACGCGATGAGCGTCACTACAAAAATTTCGATCAGGCGGAAGCCGCGCCCTTGCAGCGCCAGCACGATCAAGACATCCAGCGCGGTGATCAGCACGCCGGCCAGCAGCGGTAAGCCAAATAAAAGCTTCAGCGCGACAGCGGAGCCCAGCACCTCGGCCAAATCGCAGGCGGCGATGGCGATCTCGCAGATAACCCACAGAAACATGGCCGTCGGCCGGGAATAATTCTCGCGGCAGGCCTGCGCCAGGTCGCGTCCGGTGGCGATGCCCAGCTTGGCGGAGAGCGCTTGCAGAAACATCGCCATCAGATTGCTCAGCAAAATCACGCTTAACAGCGAATAGCCGAATTTTGAGCCGCCCGCGATGTCCGTAGCCCAGTTGCCGGGGTCCATGTAGCCGACTGCGACGAGATAACCGGGGCCGGCGAAGGCCAATAATTTCTTCAGGCGCGAGGCGCCCGCCAGAAACGGAATGGTGCGGTGCGATTCCGGCAGTGACGGCATGGCCACGCTGCTGCGCATTGGGCGCGCGGGCCAGAGACCGCTCGGAGATGTGACTATGCGACTTTCGACCGGGCTAGTTTCGGTACTGGAGGAGGGTTCAGTCTCGAATTGAGGAGGAACGATGCGTGCCATAGACCATGTTAACCACGTTAAAGTTACCTCCTAAACTATACTTAATAGTGTTTGGCTGTCAATGGATCTGACCCTAGAATTTCCTAAAAAACAACTTGATCCGATTAATTTTTCGTATTGCGGCACTGAGTGGGCGAAGCAGGGATGCCTGCGCTAAGTGCGCCATAACGGCGCGCATGTGTTAACTTCGAGAAGCATTCAGGGAGAGTAACGAATGGACGAGCAGCGGCCACCACAGCAGGGGCAAGGTCAGGTTCAGATCAAGGCGGACGAAAAAGAATTACAGGGGCAGTACAGCAATCTGGTGATGATTCACCACAACCTGGAAGAGTTCACCCTGAATTTCATCTACATTTTTCCCAACGGCGCGCAGGGCAAGTTGACCGGCAGCATGATCGTTAGCCCGGGCCACGCCAAGCGCATCTGGCGCGCGCTGGGAGAAAACATCGCGCGTTACGAATCGCAGTTCGGCGCGATCAAGGAATCCCCGGCCGGGAGCGAGCCCACCCCCACGGTTGGCTTCGTGCAGTAGTTTCGGTCAGCGAGAGTGCAGGGGCATTTGCACCATCGGGTGAATACATCCGAAGCGCGAGGCAATTGCGGATTTAGCGCTGCCGTCGTAAACTGCTCAGGTTGTTTCCAATCGCCACTCCGTTCCAAGGGCCTGTAGCTCAGGTGGCTAGAGCGCGCCCCTGATAAGGGCGAGGTCGGTGGTTCAAGTCCACCCAGGCCCACCATTTATTTCAGTAAGTTACCGGGTGTTGTGCCAAAAACCTCAACCCACAATCCAACCCACAGCTCACTGCACCATAGAACTGCTCACGCCTAGCGCCGTCAGATACTCGCCCTGCGCCGCCAGTGTTTCATCGCGGTCTTCCTGCGTGTACAGATCGAGCGTCGTTTGAATCTTGCTATGACGCAGAATTCCCTGCACGGTTTTCGGTTCGACCTTCGCTTTGTTCACCAACCAGTTGCTAAGCGAATGACGCAGATTATGAAGTCCGAACCGTTGACCATCCTCGATATGCACTCCGGCTTTTTTTGCAGCTGGCCGGAGATAATCGGCAACGAAAATAGACGCAGAGAGAGGAACGCGCCCGCACGCTCTCATAGAAGGAAACACGAAGTCTCCATCCTTCGCGTAGAGGCTTTGTTCTCGCCATGACCGCAGATGAGTTGCCAGAATCGGGTGGAGAGGAACATATCCGTCCGACACCTCCGTTTTGGTCTCGCCATCCTTACCCTTGGCCCACCGTTTTGAAATCCGAATTCTTCCCTCATTCCACAACACGTCCGACCAACGCAGTGCCAGCATTTCCGAAGCGCGGAGCGCTGTAGCGGCACAGGTAAGTACGAGTGTGAAGTGGAGCGGTGAGGGGAGGGCATTCAGGATAACAAGCGTCTGTGACGGAGCGCCGGGGCGCGAGCAAGTTTACTTGCCCGACGCCTACATCGGCTCCGGCGCTACCGATCACCGGGCTCTGCGAGTCGGCACCGATCCATCGAAATACGCCAACGACGTTCGCGCCGCCATTAAGGCTTTCGACCCCCACCTCTTGATTACCGACATGCAGCCCATGGATGCTGTAATGGAAAAGGCGCAGGCCTCCACACGCTTTTCGTTGCTGCTCATCGGAACGTTCGCGGTAATCGCGGCGCTGCTCGCGGGCGTCGGACTCTACGGCGTGCTTGCGACCGTCGTGCGACAGCGCACCGCTGAAATTGGCGTTCGCGTGACCTTGGGTGCCCAGCCCGGCAATATTTTCCAACTCGTTGTGGGCCAGGGACTTCGTCTCACGGCCATCGGCATCGTCGCCGGTTTGATTGCAGCTTTCATCCTCACCCGCGGGATGACCACCATGCTGGTCGGGGTGAAAGCGGCAGACCCTGCAACCTATAGCACCACGGCGGTATTGTTCTTCATCATAGCCGCCATGGCGTCCTGGCTACCCGCGTGGCGGGCGTCAAGTCTTGACCCCACCGCCGCTCTTCGCGAGGAGTGACAGTCTTAGGTGCGTGGGGACACCGGCGCACTGCAAACTGAAAGCGAGTGACGAGGGTTCATTGGCCAATCCGCTCAACGGATTAATAGTTAGCCATTCGTAGAAATGACCTCCTTCTCAACCGATTAGCGGTGCCTCTCGGGATTGTGTCTGGATCACGAGCAAACCGGAAGTTATCAGCTCGCCCGCTGGGTTAGTATCGCTAAACGCGCTTGCAACAACCATTCGCGGTGGCCCTCGTGGTTCTGGATTCGCGGGCGCCTCGCCGACTTCCCGTTACTGAATCCCTGCGGCCCGTTTCAATGAGGTTTTGCATTTCCCGGACGTTCCCGCCCCACGAATGCCGCGCCAGCGCGCACCCACTCAGGGGAAGTCCGTCACCTTCGGCGTCACGCGAGGATGTATCGCGGTCGCGTCGCCCGTGTCGTCGATCACATGGTTGATCGCGCCGTGATCGCCGAGCGCCACGGTGATCATGTCATGGAACCGTACCTCCGGGCTCTTCGGCGTCTCGATTGCCCGGGTCAGCCCGATATCCGGATAGATGAAGACGCTGTACACGCCCAGCCCCCACGCCTCATGCGTCGTCACTCCATCCGCCACTTTGTACGAGGCCCAGCCGTCCACCCCCGGCGAACTCGTATAGCTCGCCTGGTTCGGAGGATCGTAAGGAATCTCG
>Ga0182024_10018217_pt1 | contig 13100 bp, 12 predicted proteins | sample P32metaG_FD_120480 | JGI IMG/M metagenome (GOLD analysis project Ga0182024, IMG submission 120480) | Permafrost microbial communities from Stordalen Mire, Sweden - P3-2 metaG (Illumina Assembly) | ecosystem: Environmental > Terrestrial > Soil > Wetlands > Permafrost | place: Sweden: Stordalen...
CGCACTCTGGATGCGGATGGCGTGGTTCGAGTCCATGAGGGGGAGCCAGCGGCCCTATCGTCTAGAGGCCTAGGACGCCGCCCTCTCACGGCGGTAACACGGGTTCGAATCCCGTTGGGGCTATACCGTGAAAACCCGCGTCTGACGCGGGTTTTTTGCATCCACTGGCGTTTTGGCCCACGGTGCCGGAGAGGAGGCCTCGATGCGAGGATCACTCCGCCGACGCAACCGCCGGCGCGCCGGCGGCGCCACGGTGTTGCGCTTGCTCGACGAGTGCGGCCGCGCGCGCCGGTACGCGTCTTACGGCGCGAGATTGACCATCAGGCGTGACGCGTCGGAATAGCTTGCGACGAGGAGGCCCGGTTGCCGATCCACGATCTCGCCATAGATCGCGAAGCCGCCCTTTGAGACATGCGGCCCTGGTACGTAGGCGGAGCTTCCGCCGGTCCCGTCGCCGAAGACCTGCGTGCAGTTCGCATCGAGAAAGATGTTGTAGGAGAGGCCGGCGCGCGGATCTTGGGCCGCGGTCATGCGACGGTTCTGAAACTGCCCGGAATTCCCCGCGCTCAGCTCGATGTCCGCGACTGGGGATGCGCAATCGAAGCTGACGTAACCTTGGGCGAACCGCCCGGTGTGCGTCAACGGCGAGAAGTTTGCGAACGAGAAGGACGCGACCGTCGCACTGCATCCGCCGAGCGGATGCGAAACCGTCGATTGCGCCCCAAACGCCTTCGTCGAAGCCGCCGCCCTTCCGGGTGAGATGCATGCTGCAACGGCCAACGCTGCAAGAAGGGCTACCGTTCGATGCACGTCACAGCTCCAAGATCGACTTGAAGACTCGGCTTGTCCACGACGGCAAGGTCGAACGTGCAGGTTCCTTTGTTCGAATAGATCGCGGTCGCGCGATACGATCCCGGAACGAGGTTTTCGAAATAGAACTCGCCGTTGGCACCGAGATCGGAGCGCGCCGCATTCGGGCCGGCGACGGTCAGGGCTCCGAACGATGGGACGAACCGCTTGCCGTCGCGTTGGATCGTGAGCGACCCGACGAACACGTGGACGCGGTGGATCGTGAATACCGTACTGACCCCACTATTGAACCGAGGGTTGAGAGGCTTCTCCCCGGCATCCGCCTCGGCGTTCGCAACGGACGCGAGGTCTCCCAGCGAGATCGCGTTGTCTGTATAAGGACTCAGGTCCGGAATGACGACGGCGCCGCGCTTTCCTGTCGTGCCCTGTTCGACGCCGTTGAGCAAGACGGGTACGTTGTCCAAACCCTGGACCTGCACGAGCCCATATCCGCTTTGGATCGGTTCGGTGAAGAAGACGCCTTGCCGGAAGATGCCGACTCCGCCGGAGACCGTGCCGGTCGCCGAGCTCCTGCCGTTGGTGGAACTCACGAATGCGTTGACGTCATAGACCGGCGTTCGGTACGCGGCTGCGCCGCTCAAGCTATCGGTCGCGCCGGTACTCGCTTGCACATCGTAGCCGACGCCGTATCCCGCGGGAGGCTGGTGAAACACGTCGACGTTCGTCGCCACCCCGCCATCGGTGACGTGCGTCTGGACCGTCGCCACGCCGGACCGTCCGATTTCAAGCGCGAGCGTCGTGCCGATCGTCAAGGACGACGATCTCGAGGTTGCGAGCGTCGGCGCGACAGCGACGCCGACGGAACGATCGACCGAGACCTGCAGGCTCAGCCGACTCGTGGGGCGGAGGCTGACGGTTGCGGCGAACCGACTGGTCGGCGGAGCATCACGATACCACGTGCTCAGGTGGAGGAGCCCTACGATGACGCCGCGCGCAGCGTTGAACCCGATGGATTGCCCCATCGCGAGCGTCTGGCGATCGTCCGACGGCGCGAGCGAGAGGGTCGAGAACCCGCCGCTGCGTTGAACGCCGAACGCGCTCACGGAGAGACCGTTCGACGCATAAGAGTAGGCGGCCATCGCCGCGTGCCCCGTGATGCCCGCCGCATTGCTCGCGGAGGCGGCGAGACTCAACGATCCGAGTGGGAGTTTGAGATCGACGGTTGGTCCGCCATCCATGCGGCCCCGCCCCTTTTCGAAGGTCGCCCCGACGCTGATCGCATCGGTGAGGCCGACGCGATAGAAGCCGAGCCCCGAAAGAGGCCCGTAGCGATCCGCTTCCCCGTAGGGTTGCGGGCGCACGAAGCCGAGGTGATAGTTGTACTCGCTGACTCCTTGGCGCAAGACCGACGGCGCGCTGTAATAGGGCGTCGTGATGTCGGTCAACGTACCGGTGGCGTCGTGCAGGACGACCTGCGTCACGTTCGCGCCCAGCGGAACGGGCAAATCGGTGATGTCGAACCGGCCCGGCTGCAGTTCCACCGAGCGATACAGCGCACCGTTGATGAACACGTCGGCGCGCGTCGGCATCAGGACCGTGCCGGAAAGTGACGGCGATGGAGCGCGCAGAAAGCCGGGCTGGAGGTCGAACAGACGCGAGACGCCGATTCCCCCGATGAGGACCGACGAGCCGAGGCTTCCGCTCATCCCGATTTCATCCCCGAGCGTTTCGCGCCGCAAGAACGCCTCACGGTCGATCGAGTAGGCGATCAACCCGCGCCGGAATCCCGATGCATCGTAACTGCCGGTGACGGTCGCGTGCCCGCCTTCGTTGCCGAAGCCCATTTCGGTAAAGCCGCTCATCTGGCTGAGGTTGTCGGTCGTTCCGGTGACCGAGTAGTTGATGAAGCCGCTCGGTTCGGCGCGGGCTCCCGTCGTCGAAGGGCGATGCTGACCGAGATCGAGCGTCTGTGAGCCGGTGATCAGTCCGGGATCCCTGACATCGACGTTTACCGTGAGCGTGCTTTCGTCGAATCGATACGTCATACCGGGCGCAAGGGATCGCAGCGAAAGGTACTCGATTCCCCCCACTGTTCCCGATCCCACCGCAGGGATGTGAAGCTGCGTGGCGCGTAGTGCCGCCACGGGCACCCAGATGTCCGTCGGACCGACGAGCACCATCACGATACCGCAGGCGCGCCCTGCGACGATCAGATCGACCGGCGCGCTTTGCGTCGGAGGCGCTTCCGGGAGCCCGGCTTCCCGGCCAATCCCAACGCGAGGCGTACACACGATCAGGGCCGCCAACGCGACCGCCGCGCAGCCGCTACTTACACGCAGCGACGTCCACCGTTTGCGGCAGCGGCCCGCTGACGGCGTCCGGTGCGATCGTCACCTTGCGTAGGCACGTTGCCCTGCCGACGTCGAGCGTGTAGACGCGATGTCCCCCGGCGAGGACGTGCCATGCATCGATCTTGTTCGAATAGACCGTTTTTCCGCTGGTGTCCCTCCCGTTGACCGAGAGCGAATCGCCGGAAAGATGGGTATTTCCCGTGTTGAGCACGGTGAAGGAGAGCAGGCCGTCACGCACCCCGACCTCTTCGATTCGCGACGAGGGCGCGCGAATCGCCGGTTCCACGAAGACCGCCAGCGTGAAGCGCGTTCTCATGCTTATCCGTGCGCCTGCGGTCGCGCGGATGGTCTCGCCGAGCGGCGGCAGATCCTCGATGACGATGCGAAATGTTTGCTCGGTGGTGCTCAGCGGAGCCACCACCGCCGCACGCACCCGTTGCATGCCGTGAGGCTGAATCGTGAACAACTGCGGGAACACGACGATATCGGACGTCTTCGTTAGGCACATCGTGCCGTTGTCGCTCTCCGCCCACGCCAGTCCGTTCACTTGAAGCCGGATCGGGTCGTCCGAAAGGTTCGTCAGCGTGATCGTCGCGTTCCTCACCGGAGGAACGAGGGTAAACGTTGAAGGTTCAACGCCGTACGTAGCCGCGAAGGCGCCTCCGGCCATGCCCAGTGCAAGGCCGAAAGCGGCAACCGCGGAGCCAAGGCCGCGCGTCAGACGAGATTGCGCGACCATGGGATCCTACGCCCCGGCGTCGATTGTGACGGTGACGGTATCCGTATACGTACCAACCGTGGCGAGCTGTTGGCCCGCGACGACAGCGGCGCAGATGTTGTAGGCGCCCGTGCCGTTGGCGAGAGGTTCCACCGTGGCTTGCGGAATTGCCGTATCGCTGACGATCCCACTGCATGAGGTGCCGTTCGAGATCTGAAAGTGCAGGACGGCGGCGCCGGCGTTCATGATGAAGACCGTCCCGGCGCCCGTGGCGTCGGAAAACGCGACCGTCGGGTTCGCTGTGTTGCAGGTCGTGTTCAACGTCGTCGCGGAGCCGACCGAGGCGTTCGACGGGCCGCTGAACGTCGGGGTCAACGCGGCCAGGCTGCCGTCGTTGACGATGCAACTCGCTGCGATCGTCGTCGAGACCGCGAGGGGCGCCGCGTATGCGCTGGCCGAGAGGCCGGCGGCGAGGGCCACCGCGGTCGTCAGTGCGGCGATCGCACGGTTCGCATTGTGAAGGTTCACTATCTAATCCATTCCAACCGCTGAAGGGTCGGCAAGCTGAGCGAGTCCTAGAAGAACAAGGCGTTCATCGAACTTCCAAAGTTCTACGGTGCCCCGGTAACTGCGCGGTGTCCGCAAACGCTTCAAGAGCGCACGATAGGAGTCGAAAGCGCGAACCATACCCGGCACGAACGCGACTGATGCTGAAAGGCTATGGGTCGCATGAGGAAAGCAGTCTGTCTAGTGACGCATGCGTGCTGTGAATGATTCCGCGGCAACCGATACATCCAAGGACCATGCGCGATGTTGTCGCGCATGCTCTTGGCCGGATGCGATTGTGGATTCGAGTATCGCGCTTAAATGGATGATCTGCACCCGTGTACCGTCGGCCCGCGAGTCGTTGCCGCTAACAGCATAACCGACGTGCCGAGCACTTCGCGAGTGAGGTTCACACGTCGCTGACGGGCTTGGCGATCAGCGCGTCGCGCCGTTCGACGCGGAGCGGTCATGCTGGCTCGGAAAACGCGGCGGCCGCTTCTCGCCGAACGCAGCGACGCCTTCGGCGAAATCGGGCGTCGAGCGCAGGCGGCCGTACTCGCGGCCTTCGAGATCCATCGAGACCGAGAGCGGTGCTTCGTACGCCGAGTTGAGCACACGCTTCGCCGCCCGCAGCGCGGGCGCGGGCAGCGCGAGGAGCTCGTCGGCGAGCGCGTTCACGGCCGCGTCGAGCTCCGCGACCGGATGCACGCTGGTCAGCAAGCCCCATGCGAACGCTTCTGCGGCGGGGATGCGGCGGCCGCGCATCACCATGTCCTTCGCGCGGCCCAGGCCGGCGATGCGAGCGACGCGCTGCGATCCGCCGCTGCCCGGGATCATCCCGAGCTTGATTTCCGGCAAGCCGAGCTGCGTCGTCTCGCTGGCGACGCGGAAGTCGCACGCCAGCGAGATCTCGAGCCCGACGCCGAACGTGAAGCCGGTCAGCCGCACGATCACCGGCTTGGGGCAGCGTTCGGGCGCGCCGACGTTGCGTGCCAAATCGGACAGCGCCTCGGGGTCGGTCTCCATGAACTGCGCGATGTTGCCGCCCGCGCTGAACGCGCGATCGCCGGCACCGCGCAGCAGCACGACACGGATCGCGTCGTCGGCAGAGAACTCCTCGAAGAGCTGCGCGATGGCCGCGCGCCCCGGATACGGGAGCGTATTGTGGTGCTCTTCGTCGTCGAGGACGATCGTGGCGAGGCCGCGCCCCCGGTCGACCTCGGCGCGCAGCGAGTGCGCGCGCAGCAAGCTGACGTTGTCAGAGATGGTCACGAACGGATCTCCTCGGCGATGCGGGTGTAGTTACCGGCGCGCAGCTCGGTGCGCAGAACCTTGCCGGACGGCGACTGGGGAATCGATTCGACGAAGACGTACTCGCGGGGCCGCTTGAACGTCGTCATCCCGGTCGAGCGGCAGTACGCGTCCAGCTCCTCCGCGGTGACCCGGCGCAGCGGTTCGACGAACGCGACGATGCGTTCGCCGAGCCGTTCGTCGGGCGCGCCGACGATCGCGACGCGCCCTACGGCGGCGTGCGAGGCGAGCACGTCTTCGACCTCGGCCGGGTAGACGTTCTCGCCGCCGGTGATCACCATGTCGTCGACGCGCCCGACGACGTACAGGTCGCCGTCCTCGTCCTTCACGCCCAAATCGTTGTTGAAGTACCAGCCGTGGTGAAACGCCTTCGCGTCGGCGTCCGGACGGCGCCAGTACCCTGCGAACGCCTCCTCGGAGTCGAGCCGCACGGCGATCTCGCCGGTGACGCCGGGCGGAACGACCGCGCGCGGATCGCGCTAGCCGATCTCGACGACGCGCACGCACTCGTTCAGCCCGGCCTTCCCGGCGCAGGCGGGCTTCAGGTCGAGCCGGTCGTAGGTCGTGAACGTGTAGATCTCGGTCGAGCCGTAGTGGTTGACGAATACCTCGGGCGCGAAGACGTCGATGCAGCGCTGCACGAGCGACGGCGTCATCGGCGCACCGGCGTATCCGAGCTTCTTGAGCGAGCGCAGATCGCGCGACCCAATGTCGGGCAGGTGAACGAGATCGTAGTACAGCGTCGGCGCGAGGTAGAGGTTGGTGATCCGCTCCGACACGATCAGATCCGCCGCGCGCGAGGCGTCGAACTTCGGCATGGAGACGAACGTGCCGCTCGTGAGCGCCATCGCGACCAACGAGCGCACGCCCATCGTGTGGTAGAGCGGCATCGAGCCGAGCGTAATCTCGCCGCGCCGGTATGAGTTCTGGGCGACGTGCGCGAGCGCGGCGGCTCGTTCGGCACGGTGCGTGCGCGGCACGCCCTTCGGCCGCCCGGTCGTCCCGGACGTGTACAGCAAGATCGCGTGCGCCGTCTCGGCGACCGGCGGGAGCGGGATCGCGTCGAAGCGCACGGCATCGTCCCAACCCATGACCGCGCCGTGCACGGCGCGCACGGCGATCGCCGGAACGTTCGCCGCGAGCGCGACGACCTGCGGACCGACGTTTTCGACGATCGCGCAGCGCGGTTCGGCGTCGTTTGCGATATAGGCGAGGTCGTCTTCGCCCAGCCGCCAGTTCGCCGGGGTGACCGCGGCGCCGAGCAGCGCGCACGCCCAGTAGGCGGTGCACATCGGCTCGCCGTTCCGGAGCACGGTCAGCACGCGGTCGCCCTCACGCACGCCGAGACGGTGCAACCCGGCGGCAACCCGCGACACACGATCCAGCCACGCCGCGTACGAGAGCCGCAGCGACCCGTCGACCAGCGCGATCGCGCGCGGATCCCGCTCGGCCGCGTCGCGGAACGTCGTCGCCAGGTCCACGCTACCGCTCGCCGCCCGCCGCGACGTCGAGGATTGCCTCGACGATCGGCGCGTAGCCGGTGCAGCGGCACAGATGTCCGGACAGCATCTCGCGCACCGCGATCTCGTCCTTCGGACCGTCGGCGTCGAGAAACGCCTGCGCCGAGACGAGGATCCCCGGCGTGCAGAAGCCGCACTGCAGCGCGTGGCGCTGGCGAAACGCCGCTTGCAGCGGCGAGAGGGCGTCGCGCTCCCCGAGCGACGCGACGGTTTCGATCTCGGCGCCGTCGACCTGGACGGCGAACGCCAGGCACGCGCGCGCGACGCGGCCGTCGAGGCGCACGGTGCATGCGCCGCACACACCGTGCTCGCAGCCGACGTGGACGCCGGTCGCACCGCACTCGGTCCGCAGGAAATCGCTCAGCAGCAGCCGCGGCGTGACGGCGCGCCGGACGCGGCGCCCGTCGACGGTCACCTCGACGGTGCACGTCTCGGCCGACTCACAGGACGTCATGGACGTTCCTTTTGTGCGTCGAGCGCCGCGGCGCGCAGGACGCGGCGGGCCAGCACCGTCGCGAGCGCGCGGCGGTATGCCGCGCTTCCGCGCAGGTCGGCGTGGGGATCGACGTCGCGGCCGGCGCGCTGCGCGAGCGCTTCGAGCGCGTCGTCGTCCAGCGCAGCGCCGGCGGCGGCCGCCGTGTCGACGACGAACGGCGCGTCGGCGACGCCGCCGAGGACGAGCCGCACGCCGTCGGCGATACCGTCCTCGCGCAGCGCGACGACGGCGGCGGCCGACACGATCGCGTAGTCGCCGTGGCGTTCCGCGAACTCCTCGAACGCATATCCCGTGCGCGGCGCCCGCAGCGGGAACAGCGCGCGCGTCAGCAACTCGTCGGCGCCGAGCGCCGTCGTGAAAGCGCCGAGGAAGAAGTCGGCCGCGTCGACCAGCCGCGTCCCGCGCACCGAGCTGCATTCGACGCGTGCGCCGAGCGCGGTCGCCACGACGGGCAGCTCGGCGCTCGGATCGGCGTGCGCGAGCGAACCGCACAGCGTGCCGCGGCTGCGTGTCTGCGCATGGCCGACGAACGGCAGCGCGGCGGCGAGCAGCGGGACGGCGTCGCGCACCGCGGGGCTGCGTTCGAGATCGGCTTGCCGGGCGAGCGCGGCGACGGCGAACGCGTCGCCGTCGACCGCGAACTGCTCTTCGCCGATCCGGTTGATGTCGACGATCCGTGCGGGGCGCGCGAGGCGCATGTTCATCGCGGGAACCAGCGACTGGCCGCCGGCCAGCACCTTCGCGTCCTCGCCGAACTCGCCCAGCGCCTGCAGCGCCTCGTCGCGATTCGCCGGCCGGTGGTACGCGAACGCGGCGGGTTTCACGCGCGCGCCTCCGCGGGCGAGTGCAGCATCGTCCACACGCGGGCGGGCGTCAGCGGCAGCGTGACGTCGTCCGCGCCGAGCGCGTCGGCGACCGCGTTCGCGATCACGACTGGAACGCTCATCGAGTTGCCCTCGCCGACGCCCTTCGCGCCGAGCGGCGTGAACGGCGAGGGAACGTTCTCGTGGCCAATCCGCAGCGGCGGCATCTCGGTCGCGGTCGGGATGAGGTAGTCGGCGAGCGTTCCCGCGAGCACGGTACCGTCGTCGCCGTACGCCATCTCCTCGAACAGCGCGCCGCCGATGCCGTGCGCGAAGCCGCCGTGAATCTGCCCGTCGACCAGCAGCGGGTTGAGGATCGTCCCGCAGTCGTGCACAGTGACGTAGCTGTCCACGCGCACCTGCCCCGTGTCCGCGTCGATCTCGACGTAGCAGACGTCGGCGATGAACCCGTACACCGCCGACGAGTCGACCCTGTCGTTCTCGTCCGGCGCCTGCAGGATGTCGAGCGTGAAGTACGCCGTCTCGAAGACGCCAGGTTCGATGCCGCGCGGCAACGCGGTAGGATGCCAATGGGCGAGGCCCGCGAGGCGCTTGATCGGAACGCTGCGCGACGGATCGCCGAGCGGCGTCGCCTGGCCGTTTGCGAGGATCACGTCTTCGCGCGAGATGCCGAGCTCGTGCGCCGCGATCGCGCGCAGCTTGCCGGCGACTTTGCGCGCCGCTTGCTGGATCGCCGCGGACGCCACCGGCGCGAACCGGCTCGAGTACGAGCCGGACGCGATCGACCACGGGCTGGTCTGCGTGTCCATCTCCGCGATCACTTCGATCGCGTCGAACTCCACGCCCAGCTCCTGCGCGACGATCTGCGCAGCGACCGTTTGATGGCCTTGGCCCTGCGGTGTCGTGCCGAGCCGGACGGTGACGCCGCCGAGCGGGTCCATCGCGACGGTCGCGGCTTCCGTGCAGCCGGATTTCGGGAGTCCCGCGTCGCGCGTCTCGCGCGGCAACGCGATCGAGACGTAGCCCATGTTCGAACCCGACGGCTCGACGATGCAGCCGATGCCGATGCCGACGATCTTGCCTTGCGCGCGCTCCGCGTCGCGGCGCGCGACAAGCTCGTCGTAGCCCGCGAGCCGCAGCGACGCGTCGAGCGCGCGCGCGTAGTCGCCGGCGTCGTAGATCGAACCGGGCGCCGCGTGGTACGGGAACTCGTCGGCACGGATCAGGTTGCGGCGGATCACGTCGAGGACGTCGAGTCCGAGGCGCTTCGCGATCCGCGCGACGAGCCGCTCGAGGGTGAAGTACTGCTCCTGGCCGCCGTAGCCGCGGTTGAGTCCCGTCGGAAGCTTGTTGGTCGTCACCAGGCGGTTGTCGATCTTCACCGCGGGGATGCGGTACGCGCCGGTGACCGTGCCGTGCATGCGATACAGGCACGCGGGCTCCGGTGCGCGCACGTACGCACCGACGTTGTCGACTTGGTCGAGCGCGAGCGCGAGGATCGTGCCGTCGCGCCGCACCGCGGCCTTGGCCCACGTGAGCCGGTCGGTCGATGACGACGACGCTTGCAGGTGCTCGAGCCGGTCTTCGATCCAGCGCACCGGAACGCCGGCCGCGCGCGCCGCGACGGCGATCAGCACGATGTACGGATAGACGTGCGCTTTGATCCCGAAGCTCCCGCCGATGTCGGGCGGGACGTGGATCCGCAGGTGGTTGCCCGCGACCTTGAGCGCGCCGGCCATTACGGCGTGCAGCACGAACGGTCCGTGAAAGTTCGCGTGTACGACGTACGTGTTCGCGCCGCCGTCGAAGTCGGCGACGACGCCGTACGTCTCGATCGGCGTCGACCCGTACTTCGGGAAGGCGGCTTCGAGCTCGACGACCTCGTCGGCTGCGGCGAACGCCGCGTCGACGTCGCCGTAGACGAACGACCGGCGGTGCACGACGTTCGAGCCGACGCTCTCGTGCAGCGGCGCGGACTCCGGGCGCAGCGCGTCCTCGATGCGCACGACGGGCGGCAGCTGGTCGTACTCGACGACGATCGCCTCGAGCGCGTCCTCGGCGACGTAGCGGTCGCGCGCGACGACGACGGCGACCGGTTCGCCGACGTAGTGCACCTTGTCGACGGCGCAGGAGTAGAACGGGATCTTCGTCTCGACGCCGACGCTGAACGGCTTGGTCATCCGCTCGACGTCGCGGCCGGTGATGACGGCGACGACGCCGTCGACCGCGAGGGCCTCGCTCGCGTCGATCGACACGATGCGCGCGTGCGGGTACGGGCTCCGCAGCACCGCCGCATGGTGCGTGTTCGGAAACGGCGAAACGTCGTCGATGAAGCGCCCGTGGCCGGTGAGCAACGCGGGATCTTCCTTGCGCGGAATCGCCTGCCCGACCAAACTCCGAGGCGCCGGCGCGTCCGGCGCGCGAACGGGGGTGGGAATCACGCCGGCTCTCCCGCGCCCAGACCGCGCTCGATCTCCGCGCGCGCACGGCGCAGGATCGCGAGCAGCCCGTCGAGCGCGAGCGTCTCGAAGCGGAACAGCGGGACGCAGAAGCCGAGCGCCGCGACCGTCGCGCCGTCCGCATCGCGGATCGGCATCGCGACGCCGCCGACGTCCGGCCGGTACTCGCCGCGGTTGACCGCGTACCCTTGCCGGCGGATCGTGTCCAGGTGGCGCGCGAACGCACGCCGGTCGACGATGGTCGCGGGCGTATAGCGCGTGAGCTTGCGCGCGACGCGCTCGCGCTCGTCGTCGTTCTGCATCGCGAGCAGCGCTTTGCCGGTGGAGGTCGACGTCGCGGGAAACCGCATCCCGATCGGCGACGCGCTGCGCACGGGATGCGTCCCTTCGACGACGTTCACGTACGTCGCCACGCCTTTTCCGCTGTAGACCGCGAGCTGCGCGGTCTCGCGCGTCTTGTCGCGCATCGCGCGCATCGAGGGCGCGGCGAGCTCGATCACGCCGCCGGCGCGCGCCGTCTTGCGCGCGATCCGCCACCAGCTCGACGTGAGCGCGTAGCGTCCGCTCTCCGCGCTCTGCAGCGCGTAGCCGCGCTGCTCGAGCGTGGCGATGATGCGATAGACGGTGCTCTTGTTGACGCCGGCCATGAGCGCGCACTCGCTCACGCCAAGGTCGTCGTGCTCGGCGCCCGCGAACGCTTCGAGCACGTCGAGCACGCGCTCGACCGACTGCAGCGCGTCGAAGCCGGTGTTCGAAGCGGCGTTCATCGTGCGCCCTCCCCCGGCGCGGCGAACGGCGGACCGGTTCGCGGCCGCGCGACCGCCATCGTGTCGATGTCGACCGTCTCGCAGCGCACGACGGGCAGCGGCGCGCCGCGCAGCGCGCCGGCCACCTCGAGCTCGTCGACGCCGAACGCAGTCGACGCCTGGGAGGCCAGCAGTGTCGCGGGATCGGCGCCGATCACAATCGCGCATTCGAGCGGCTCGCCGCGGCGCTCGGCCGCCGCTTGCAGATGGTGCGTGTGACGCGGGAGGATCAGGGCGCCGAAGCGGTTCGGCCCGGTCGCCTGCAGGCGATGGATGCACACGTTCTGCTTGCGCGTGACCGGGTCGCGCACGATGAAGAGCCCCGCCGTGACGTACTGACCGGCGTCGTGCTCGTGATGGACGGGCAGCGGCAGCATCGCGGTCAGATCGATGCCATCGAGCACGACGCGCGCTTTGCACGGCGCGTCCTCGCGCGCGACGGGCGTCGCCGGCACCGGCTCCGCGACCGCGGCGGCGAAGCGGTGCGCGAGGTCGCGTTCCGCGCAACCGCACGCATCGGCGATCATCGCGCGTGTCGAGACGATGCCGCAGACGACCGGCATCGTGTGTCCGGCGACGGACGTGAACAGCACCGCGCGCCCGTCGAGACGCTTCGCGATCGCGGCGAGCTTGAACCGGAGGTCGACCGTTCGCTCGACGACGTCGAGCCGCCCGTCGGCTTGCAGCGCGTCGAGCCACGTGCGAAACGTGCGCGTCGCGCGTTTGGTCGAGCCTACTGCAAGCATCGTCATCGGTTGTCGCCTCCTTCCGGCGCACCAGGTTCCGAACGGCTGGGCGCGCCGCCCTCCCCAGCGGAACTCCGTTTCTCCAGGCGAAACGCGGCGGCATTCCGCTGGGCGAAAACGGCGGAGCGGAACGAGCAGGAGACGGGCTCACGGTCGGCCATTGAGCGAAATCAGCGTCCCGATGAGGCCGTGGAGGACCTGCCCGACCGTGTCAGCACGAATAGCGCCACCGTTCTCGAAAGAGCGAGCTCCGTGCAGTTTCACCTCAACGGGTTCCGTCCCGGCGATCCGTCCCTCGCCGAGCCGCTCGACGGGAGCGCCACCCGCGCAGACGGGGTCCCGCGCGAAGTCGACGTCCTGATCGTCGGCTGCGGTCCGGCGGGGCTGACGCTCGCGGCGCAGCTCTCCGCATTCGCCGATATCACCGTCGCGATCGTCGAGCAAAAACCCGGCCCGCTGCAGCTCGGACAGGCCGACGGCATCGCGGTCCGCACGATGGAGACGTGGGAGGCG
>Ga0182024_10018218_pt1 | contig 13097 bp, 11 predicted proteins | sample P32metaG_FD_120480 | JGI IMG/M metagenome (GOLD analysis project Ga0182024, IMG submission 120480) | Permafrost microbial communities from Stordalen Mire, Sweden - P3-2 metaG (Illumina Assembly) | ecosystem: Environmental > Terrestrial > Soil > Wetlands > Permafrost | place: Sweden: Stordalen...
CTTCGTCGATAACAAGGACACCGGCATGTACCACTGTGCCGGCTGCGGCGCGGCGCTGTTCAGCTCCGACACGAAGTTCGACTCCGGCTGCGGCTGGCCGAGCTTCTACGAGCCGGTGACGGGCGAGAACGTGATCAGCCGCGTCGACAAGAGCCTCGGCATGGTGCGGACCGAGGTGCTGTGCAAGAACTGCGGTGGCCACCTCGGCCACGTGTTCGAGGACGGCCCAAACCCGACCGGCCTGCGCTACTGCATCAACTCGGCGGCGCTGGGCTTCGACCCGAACGCTTAGTCGCCTGCTCGGCGCTCGCGCAGCTTCCAGTAGACGACGCCGACGACGATCGCGACCGCAAGCACGATCGCGGCGATGATCCCGACGCGCTCGAACACGTGCGCGACGGTGTCACCGCCGTAGTAGCCGACCAGCCCGTAGGTGATCGCCCAGGTGATACCCCCGGACGCGTTCCACAGGAAGAACGTGCGAAACCGCATGTGGTTGATGCCCGCCAGCCAGGCGGTGGCGAAGCGGATCAGCGCGATCCAGCGGCCGATGAAGACGGTCTTGGCGCCGTGATCCTTGAAGTAGCGGTCGCCGACGGCGATCATCCGCACGCGCCGCGCGCGGAACGGGCCCGGGCCCTCGAGCACCTCGCGCCCGAGGTTCCGACCGAGGAAATATCCGATGTTGTCGCCGAGGATCGCGGAGCTGGCGCCGATCAGGATTACGAGCCAGATGTTGAGCTGACCCTGGCTGGCGAGCACGGCGGCCAGCACCAGCGCCGTCTCCCCGGGTGAGGGCACGCCCATCGACTCGAGCCCGATCAGCGCCGGAAGCAGATACCCCAGCCCGCTGGAGACGCTGAAGATCGCGGCCGTTGCGAGCACTCGCGGCAGGCTACACGCCGGCCGCGCTCGCGACGCGATCCGAGGACGGCGCCTCGGTCGGTTGCAGCCGCAGCGTGAAGGTCGCCCCGGGAACGTCGGTGTCGGTCAGCACCAACGAGCCGCCCATGCGGTGAGCGAGCTCGCGCCCGATCGCGAGGCCGAGCCCGAAGCCCGCTTCGCCGCCCGTCTCGCTACCGCGTTTGAAGCGCTCGAAGATCATCGCGCGTTCCTCCTCCGCAACGCCCGGGCCGTGGTCGCTGACGCTCAGCATCGGCTCGGGTTGGGCACGCACGACCACCCTGACATCGCTGTAGCGCGGCGCCACGCGCAGCGCGTTGTCGAGCAGGATCCGCAGGATGCGGGCGACGCTGCCGGGGTCCGCGAGCGCCCACACCGGGCTGCCGTCGTCCTCCAGGATCGCGTTGACACCGAGACTCGAGCTCGCAAGCTGGAACTCTGCCAGCACGGCGCGGCCGAGCTCGCCGAGCTCGATCGGCTCCGAGCGCAGGCTGACCTCCGCGTCGATGCGGCTGAGATCGAGCAGATCGGCGGCCAGCCGTCCGAGCCGCCGCGACTGCGCCCGCGCGCGGTCGAGCAGCGCGCCCGCGTCCTCGAGGTCCAGACGCTCGCCCTGCAGGTCGTCCGCGAGCAGCTCGAGCATGCCGTCGAGCGAGGCCAGCGGCGTGCGCAGCTCGTGCGAGGCTGTCGCCACGAACGCGCGGCGTGCCTCCTCCTGCTGGCGTAGCCGGCGCTGCATGATCGCGAACGAGCGCGCCAGGTCGCCCACCTCGTCACGCGCGCGATCCGCCGGGAAGTCCGCGACCGCGCCGCCGATCGCGAGCTGCAGCGCCGCCTGCCGCAACCGCTGCAGGCGGCTGACGAGCGTGCCCGCGAGCGGGATCGCCAGCAGCAGCGTGAACAGGATCGCCACCAGCGCCGCGATTTCGAAGGCGCGGCGCACCGCCTGAACCGCGTCCTGGATCTCGCCGATCGACACGCGCACCGCAATCACGGCGTCCGAGTTCGGACCATAGAGAGCCAGCGGGATAGCGGCACGCACGACCGGCTGGCCGGCGACGGTCCCGAACGTGAGGATCGACCTGTCTTCCTGGTAAGCCGTCCTCACGTCATCAAGACCCCCGATCCCACCGGTGGGGCCCGCATCGCCCGTGCCCTGGGCGGGAACGATCACCTGGCCATTGCCCTGGGAGTCGATGTCCGCCACCATCGCGACGTTTGTCGCGCCCAGACGCGGCGCGAGTTGGGTCAGAGCGGCGCGGAGCTCGTCGGCACCGGCGTTCGCGTCGGTCGCGAGACCCGCGAGCGGGCTCTTCTTCGGGATCGGCTTGGGCAGTACCGCGACCTCAGGGATCAGCCAATACTGGATCGCAGCTATATGTTGCAGATCGGCGGTCGCAGCGTTGACCTCCTTTTCGAGCGTTTTCTGCGCCGCGCTCTTGAGCGAACTCTCCAGACGCGGCAGCAGCACCAGCGCGGCCACGCCGAGGCTGACCGCCGTGGTCACGATCACGGCGCCGACGATTCGGCCACGGAGCCCGAAGGCACTCCAGCGCAGCCGCGCCAGCAGCATGGCGGACTAGGGAGTGCCGAGCCGGTAGCCGGCGCCGCGTACCGTGAGGATGTACTTCGGCTTGTCCGGTTCGGGCTCGAGCTTCTCCCGCAGGTGGCGGATGTGGACGTCGATCGCGCGCGGGTCGCGGTAGGCGCTGTCCCCCCAGATCGCGCGCAGAAGTTCCTGGCGGTTGAGCAGACGACCCGGGTCGGTCATCAGTGCGTCGAGCAGCTCGAACTCGCTGAACGTCAGGCGCACCGGCTGGGAGTCGAAGCTGACCTCACGGCGTGAGCGATCGAGCGTGATCGGCCCGACCGTCACCACGTCCGTCCCCAACGCCCCGCGCGCCCCAGTGCGGCGCAGCACCGCACGGATGCGGCTGCGCAACTCGGCGAGCCCGAAGGGCTTGGTGACGTAGTCGTCGCCGCCGGCCTCGAGCCCGAGCACGGCGTCGGCTTCCGAGTCGAGCGCCGTCAGCATGATGATCGGCACGACGTTGCGGCGCGCGCGCAGTGTGCGGCAGACCTCGTAGCCGTCGGGCCCGGGACCGAGCGCGACGTCGAGCAGGACGATGTCGAAGTGCTCGTCGCTGGCGCGGTCGATCGCCTCGCGCCCGCCGGCCACCGCGGTCACCCGGTGTCCCTCGCGCGAGAATGAGCGGGTCAGCATCTCGCGCAGATCCGACTCGTCGTCGACGACGAGGATGCTGAGCGAGGCGTCGGACTCACCGGCGCCCGGGGTCAGCTGGCTGGAACGCTCCGTGACCATTCGGCCACGATCGTAGCGATTGATGCATCCGGATCCACCGGTTCGGGGTTTCCGATCCGGCCCTCGGTGGCGACCGCCCATAGCGATACGAGCCAGGTGATCGTCGCGAGCACGACATGCACCCACACCATCTGGCCCGGCAGCTTGAGCTCGTATTGCACGGCGCCGACCAGCCCCTGCGCCGCCACCAGGATGCCGAGCACGGTCAGCGGCTCGAGCGGGTCGAGCTCACGGCCGCGCTGGCGCTTGAGCAGCCAGACGAAGATCGTCGCCACGCCGAAGATCGCCGCGATCGTCGCGTGCTGGTGCACGGCCCACTGCAGCGTGTTGGGGCCCTCGAACGTGAGGCGCTTGATGTGCTGACCGACTAGGCCCCCCGAGTGCGGTCCGGCCGCGGTCGCGAGCGTCCCGGCGCCCAGCGTCAGCGCACACAGGACGGACAGCGCCCGCACCGACCAGACCAGCAGGCGGTCGGCGCTGCGCGGCCTTGCGCCCTGCGGATAGGTTGCTCGCCACGCCAGCCAGACGGCGAAGATCAGGATCACCATCGACAGCAGGAAGTGCGACATCACGAAGCCGGGGGCGAGCTTCTCGCGCACCGTGAAACCGCCCAGCACGGCCTGTGCGACGACCCCGAGCGGCAGTGACACGGCCAACCAGGCGAGGTCCCTGCGGAACGGCCGGCGGGTGAACGCGAGCACCATGACCACCACGGTGATCACGCCGACGAACGCGGATATGGCGCGATTGCCGAACTCGATCAACGGGTGCAGCGCCACCGGGGGGTAGATGTGCCCGTAGCAGCGCGGCCACGTCGGGCAGCCCAGGCCGGAGTCGCTCAGGCGCACCGCGGCGCCGGTGAAGACGATCAACGTCAGCGCCGCGAGCGCGACGTACGTGACCTTGCGGAACTGGTCCTCGTTTACGGCGAGACGTGCGCGCATCGCGACATGATCCTACGCGCCATAGGCGAACGGAAGCGACGATGCGATCTCGGCGAGCGTGGGGGCGCCCGTGTCGCGTGCCGAGGCGATCAGCCGGTCCCGCGCGACCGGCCAATCGATGCCGACCGCAGGGTCGTCGAACCGGAACCCGCCCTCGGTGGCCGGGTCGTAGTAGCGCGTGACCTTGTAGGTGACGTCGGCGAGGTCGCTGAGCACGCAGAAGCCGTGCGCGAAGCCGTCGGGCACGAACAGCTGGAGGTGCGTCTGGTCGTCGAGCTGGTAGCCCTCCCACTCGCCGAACGTGGGCGAGCCGACGCGGATGTCGACGATGACGTCGAAGATGCCGCCGCGCACGCAGCGCACGAGCTTCGCCTGCCCGGGCTGGAAATGCATCCCGCGGATGATGCGCGCGCCGGAGCGCGACTGGTTGTCCTGGACGAACGCCGACTCGACGCCGGCCGCCGCGAGCGCGTCGGCGCGGAAGCTCTCGAGGAAGAAGCCGCGCTCATCACCGTGAAGGCGGGGCTTGATCAGCTTCGCGCCCCGCAAGCGTGCATCGATGATCTCCACGGGCGGGGAATCTAGAGCAGTTCCGCCAGGATCCGTTCCAGCCCGTCGCTCAGGCTCACCTCGGGCTCCCAGCCGAGCTCTTCACGAGCCCGTGTGACGTCGAGGCGGCTGCGGGCGACTTCGCCGGGACGCGCCGGCAGGAACTCGGGATCGGGCAGGCTCAAGGCCCGCGCGGCACCGACATCTCCAAGCACGCCGAGCAGGTCGAGCACCGACGTCTCCTGGCCGTGGCCGATGTTGATCGGTCCGGTGATCCCGCTCTCGGCCGCCATCAGGTTGGCGCGCACGACATCGGCGGCGTCGACCCAGTCGCGCGTCTGGCGTCCGTCACCGAAGACCTGTGGTGCGCGGCCGTCGAGCAGGCAGCCGCAGAAGATCGCGACGACACCCGCCTCCCCGTGGACATCCTGGCGGCGCCCGTACACATTCCCGTAGCGCAGCGACACGGTCGAGAGCCGGAACAGTCGCGCGTACAGCTCGAAATACCGCTCGGCGGCGAGCTTGCTCTGCCCGTACGGGGCGAGCGGGTGGATCGGCGGATCCTCGGGCGTCGGCAGCAGCTCGGCGTCGCCGTACAGCCCGCCGCCGGTCGACGTGTTGACGACGCGCCGCGCGCCGTGCTCGCGCGCGGCGACGAGCACGTTGATCGCCCCCAGCACGTTCACCTCCGCGTCGGCGGCGGGATCGGCCACGGAGCGGCGCACGTCGATCTGCGCGGCCAGGTGGAATACGAGCTGCGGCCGCACGTCGGCGAAGACTCCCGCCACACCGCGGGCGTCACGTACGTCGAGCTGGTGCAGCTCCGCGCCGGCCGCGCGCGCGTCCGCGAGGTTCTCGCGCCTGCCGCTGGAGAGGTCGTCAATCACCGTGACGCGATCGCCTCGGGCGACGAGCGCGTCGACCAGGTTCGATCCGATGAAGCCGGCGCCGCCGGTGACCACGCAGTCCATCTCCGCCCCAGACGATCGTTGACTTTAGTTTTTCTCGAACGCGTAGAAATCCGGCTTGCGCTCGCCGTCTTGCTGGATCAGCCCGCAAGAGTTGACGGGCAACTCGTCGTGCACGTTGACCCAACCGAGCGCGTAGACATAACGCGCATGGCGTGACGTCACCAGTGCGTCCTTGACCCACTTGGCCGCAACCGCGGGCGGCGAGATGTAGAAGTTGAACGTCCGGTCGGGGGCAGTGGGAACGCAGAACTCCGACAGGAACAGCGGCAGCGGATGGCCGAGGTAGGTCTTCATCCAGGATTCCAGGCGCGGCAGATCCGAGAACTGCACCTCTCCGAAACCCGACGGCTTGGCCCCGAACAGCGGCACCGTGTAGCTGAACGGGTTGTGGCCGTACATGTTCATCGGCGGCGCCTTGCCGTCCGGCAGCCTGAGGTTCGCGAGCCACTGCTGCGGGTCGATCAGTCCGGCGGTGTACGTATCGCCGCCGATCACGACGTTGGCGTGGCTGCCGTGCTTGAGCACTCCGTAAGCGTCATCCAGGAGCTGTGCGTAGAGGTGCGGCGCCGCGGCCTGGGCGCGGGTCAGCCTGGTCGCCGTGTAGCGCACCGGCGTCTCCGGCCGGAAGTCACCTTTGCGGTTGGGCTCGCCCCAGATCATCCACATGTGCACGGTCGGGTACTCGCGCGATGCCGCCTGCACGAACGCCGCGTAGTCCTGCGGCTTCTTCGGAGCCCAGCCATCGCCATGATGGCCACCGTTCTCCCAGGCCGGCGCGTTGCCGACCTGGATCAGCACCCGTATGCCGTAGCGCTTCGCCAGCGCGATCTCCTGGGTGACGGCGGCCGGCCAGCGATACGCCCGATCGCCGGGTTCCGAAGGATGCTTCGGCTTCCGCCTAGCGATCGTGCTCCAATCGAGCGACGTCTCATAGATCTTCACGCCGAGCGTCTTGTAGAGCGGGAACTGATCGACGCCGCGGAAGTTGGCCGGCCCCCAGACCGCCTTCTGAAAGGCGCTTGCGCCAGCGGGCGCCAGCGCCGCCAAACCAGCAGTGAGCACGACCGCCAGCGTGGCGAGGCGAGTGAGCCGGGTTCGCATCCGCCGCGATATTAACGAGCGTTTCATCAGGGACGCTTAACACCCAACCGGGACGGCTCGCGCGAACAGGGTGCGCCGGAATAGGGGCGGCCCGCTGGCCGCCCATATGCGCGTGTCGGCGAACCCGAAGCCACCGAGCAGAGTGCGCAGCGAGCGGGCCGTGTAGAGGTGCAGGTGGTCCCCCAGCGGTTCGGAGTAGCGCTCGACCCCGCCGAGCAGCAGGCGCAGGCGGCCGTGAGCCGGCGTCGTCAGCAGCAGCCTTCCGGCGGGGGCGAGCACGCGGCGCACCTCCGAGAGCCAGGCGCCCGTGTCGGCGATGTGCTCGATCACCTCGCTGCACCAGACGAGGTCGGCGCCCGCGTCCTCGAGCGGCAGCGGCCCGTCGATCGGGACGAGGCGGAAGTCCAGCTCGGGATGGGCGGTGCGGGCGCGCAGCAGCGCTGCCGCCGCGACCTCCGCGCCGATCACACTCGCGGCGCCGGCGGCGGCGGCGACCGCGGTGAAGGTCCCCGACCCGCAGCCGAGGTCCAGCACACGGTCACCAGGGCGGACCTCGCTCTGCAGCAGGCGCGTGCGCAGCTCGAGCTCCGGGGGATGCAGGTCCTCCGGCAGTTCCTCCCACAGATGTTCGTAGTAGTCCTTCAAGACGGAACCCGCATACAGCCCGCCCGTACCGTATACAGTCGGACCTGCGAGTCGATGAACGTTGCTTTCGACAGCCGCGCCGGGAAGGACAGCCGGGGAGTGGGACGCTACGCCCGGTCGTTGCTGGGGGCGCTGGTCGAATCAGGACGCGGAGGTCTGATCGAGACGCACGCGCCGCACCGCGACCATGCCGCCGTCTACCACTCGCCGTGGCTCGAGGGTGCGCTGCTGCGCTCGCCGGTGCCGATGGTGGTCACGCTGCACGACCTGATTCCGCTCAAGCAGGCCGGAGAACAGCTGCGACGCGGGCTGCGCATGCGCATGCGGTACCTCGCAACCCAGCGGGCGGTGCGCGTAATCGTGCCGACCAAGGTCATCGCCGGGGATGCGATGCGCTCGCTCCAGATCCCGAGTGACCGGATCTCGGTCATCGCCAAGGCGGCAGCGCCGGTCTTCCGGGCGCGTCCCGACGCGGAGGTCGCGGCCGTGCGCACGCGCTACGCGCTACCGGACGCCTACCTGCTCTGGGTGGGCGGGCTGAAGGGCCCGGCACTGCACAAGCGCGTCGGCGCACTCGCGCGGACCAAGCGCTCGCTGCCGCTCGTGCTGGTCGGCCCGAGCGGCCGGTGGGCGCAGGAGCTGCCCGACGTGACGGTGACCGGCGAGGTGACCGACGACGAGCTCGCGGCAATCTATACCGGCGCGCACGCGGTGGTGTTCCCGAGCGGCGACGAGGGTTTCGGACTTACTCCGGTCGAGTCACTGGCATGCGGCACACCGGTCGCCGCGTGCGACATCCCGGCGATGCGCGAGGTTCTGGACGAGCGCGCCGCGCTGACCCCCCGCGACGACCTCGCGGCTCTGATCCGCGCCGCTGAGGAGGCCACCCGGCCGGCGGCGGAGCCGTGCTCGTGGAGTTGGGACGACGCGGCGGCAGCGACCTGGGACCTCTACGAGTCGGCCGCGCACGCGCCCGTCCGCTGGCGCGGCGCGCGGCACTGAGGCGCGCTCAGAGCAGCTTCTCCATAGCGATGTGCTCGATCGCGGCCTCGACGAACTCCTTGCCGCGCGCGACGTAGCCTGCCCGGTCGTATAGCGGTCGCGCGTAGGTCTGGGCGTGGAGCACGATCCTGTTGGCCCCGCGCGAGCGCGTCTCGGCGTCTGCCACCTCGAGCATCTCCGTGGCGATCCCCTGGCGGCGGGCGCTGGGCTTGACCGCGAGGCGACTGAATTGGACTGTGGTGCCGACGAACACGAGCCTGCAGGTGGCGACGAGCTCGCCGCCCTGGAGGGCGATCAGATGCAGCGCGCCGTTGTCACGACCGTCGCGCTCCTCGGTCTCCGGCACGCCCTGCTCGACGCAGAAGACCTCATGGCGCAGCGCCAGCGCCGCATCGAACTCGTCCTCAGTCCGCAGCCGCCGAATCTCGAAGTCGACGGTGCTGTCGGCCCGGCGCGTTTCCACGCTGGACAGCTTGCCATACCGTTTCCACGCTGGACAGCTTGCCACGAGGTGTCCGTCGGACCGCACACCGTATCCGCGGGACCGATTTTGCGTGATTCTGCCGCGCTTTCCGCGATCCGTCCGCCTGTCTGCTTAAATACCCGTTATCCTCTTCCTCGGCAGGGCGGGAAGGATGCCACTGCTCTGAGGAGATACCTCGCTCGGCTCTCATCGGGTACTGAGAGCACTACCTGAGCCAGCAGTGCAAAACGTCCTGCGGCTCCCTTTCACATTACCTTTCTGAATGCTCGTTGATGGGTGACTCCACCCCCCTTCCGAGTTCTGCCGCGATCAAGCGCGCAGAGCAACTGACGCGTGAGCGTTTCGTCTTCGAGGGCGAGACGCTCGAGGAAGCGCTGGCCCCGGGCGGCGCCCGCCGGCGCGCACTCGACGCTGCGCTCGTGGACGTCGAGGCCGGACTCAAGGTTCCCTCGCTCGAATGGCGCCAGCAGTACTCGCTGCTGCTCGGACTCGAACGGGTGCTGTCCGAGGACGAGCCAAAGCTCGCCGACGGCACGGTGCTGTCGGCCCACCAGGTCGACGCGCTCTCGGGAACGCTGACCGCCCTGTTGGCGGGCGCGCAGGTAGTCGCTGACGCTGCTGAGGCCGCCGATGCCGCTGCGCCGGAGCGACTCGAGGTCGATGTCGAGATCGAAGCCGACTCCGGTGCGGATCGGGACTCGGAGATCGAAGCCGAGTCGGCCGAGGACGGCGAGCCCGAGGACGACGACCTCGAGGACGAAGACGCCGAAGACGACGATGACGAAGACGACGACGCCGAGGAGGAGATCAGCGACGACGACGAGCCCCTCGACTGGCAGCACGATGCCGACGCCGACCTCGACGAGGACATCTCGCCGGAGGGCGTCGACGACGACCTGGGCGCAGCCCGGCGCTTCTGGTTCGAGCACGCGACCGGCGCCGGCAAGACGGTCGCGGCGGTCGGATTCGTGGAGGCCTCGCGCACGGGTGGCGTGCTGATCCTCACGCACCGCCGCAACCTCGTCGACCAGTTCATCGGCGAGCTGAAGGATCACGGCTATCGGGAGCGCCTCTGCAAGCCGCTGCTGATCGGAGAGGACGCCGCAAACGGCCCGGTAACGGTCGAGACCTACCAGTGGTTCGTGCGCAACGCCGGCAAGATCAGCGGCGCGTACACGATCGTGATCTGCGACGAGGCACACACCGCGCTGGGTGAGAAGACCTCGGCCGCGATTCGAAGATGGCACGAGCCGATCTGGATCGGCATGACCGCCACCGGCGCGCTGATCGCTCGCCACGTCACCGACCTCTTCCCGACGCAGACCTCGCGCTTTGACCTGGCCCAGGCCGCGCGACGCGGCGTGATCGCCCCGCTGCGCTGCATTCGCATTCCACCCGGCCCGGGCGTTCGCACAATCGCCAAGGTGCCGCTGCGCCGCGGCGAGGTCGATACCGAATTCGACCAGGAGATGCTGGCCGAACTGCTCGACCAGACGCCGTTCAACATGGCGATCGCGGACCTCTACAAGACCCGCTTCAACGGCGTGCCGGGAGTCGTCTACGCCGCCGGTGTCAGGCACGCGTACAACGTGGCCGAGTCGTTCCGGGCACTGGGGATGAAGGCGATGGCCGTCTCCGGGGAGACACCCAAGCGCGAGCTGGCGACGATCCTGGCCGATTACGAGGCGGGCAAGATCGACGTCCTGATCAATGCGCAGCTGCTGGCCGAGGGCTGGAACAGCCCGCGCGCGACGATCTGCATGCACCTGGCGCCGACCGCCTCCAAGCGCATCTACCAGCAGCGCGTCGGGCGCGTCACACGCCGTCATCCCGGCAAGGAGGCGGGCATCGTGATCGACCTGGTGCACCCCGCCACCAAGCACGACGACCCCGTCGTAACGCTGCACTCGCTGCTGGACCGCGACGTCTACCGCGGCGGCGCGATCGTCGTCGGGCCTGTGCGCCGCGGACGCGGCCGCCGGATTCGCGTCGAACGCCGTGTGCTGCCGGTCACGCCCGAGCCGGAGCGGCGCGCCGAGGTCTTCGAGCGCGAGCTCTGGCGGATCGCGGTCGAGCACCTGGACTACGGCGAACAGCACGTCTGGGCAGCTTTGGCGGGCGCGCGCGTGGCGCCCAACGGCTGGCGCCGCGCCAAGGCGATGCTGCACTTCGATCGCGGCGGCGAGCTTCGCCGCCGCTTCCTGGTCACCGCCCTGCAGCGCAACCGCAACCAGCAGCTGCGGCTGCGAGCGCTCCAGGAGATCGCCACCGGGCGCGATGCCGAGGCCTTCGACCTCGGCATCGAGATCATGGGCAGCTGGCCGCGCGACGAGCGCCGCGACGGCGTCAAGATCATGCTGCAGGCGCTCGCCGAGCGCCGCATCGGTCGCCGGGACCAGGCCAACAACTGGATCTGGCGGATGGCGGAGTACACGCGCGAGGTCCACGAGGAGTACGCGGTTCAGCGCTGGCCTGAGACCAAGCGGCTCCTCGGGCTGCTCGTGAACTCGAGCGGCGCCGCCCATGCGCGCAACGCGCGCCGGCTCGTGCACGCCACCCGCAAGGAGGACCGCCGCCTGTCGGCAGCGTTGCTGGCCGCAGCGCTCGCGCACACGCCGGAGGCCGCCGAGGCGATCAACAGTGCTCGCACGCGCATGGCCCGCAAGCCCGCGGCGCTGGCGCGCGAACTGCTGCGCAACTTCCCAAAGGGTCGGCGTAGCAAGAGCCGGCGCAGAGCGGGCGGGAAGAAACCGGGCGAGGCGACGCCTGCTGTGGCGGCCGCGGTCGCGACGATCGAGGACACTGAGCTGGAGAACGACGTGCTCGAAAACGACGTGCTCGAGGACGAGCTCGTGCTCGACTCCAGGGCTGAGCGCGATCAATCGGTGGACGTCGAGCACACCGGAGACGGCGAGCGCGACGACGACGAGTCCGACGACGGCGAGTCCGACGACGACGATCGCGATCGGGACGACGAGCTCGACGACGATGATGACGATCAGGACGACGAGTCCGACGATGACGATCGCGATCGGGACGACGAATTCGACGACCCTGACGACGACCTCGACCGCGACGCTGCCTGACGTCGCCTTTCAACGGATGGCCAAACGGCCGTCCCATCGCTAAGGAAACGGCGCTTTTGCGCCGATACCTCCCCGATGAGGCATCTGCTGCGAGGACATCGTGTGGTTGCTATCGCCGGAGCGCTCGCGCTCTCAGGGTTCTGGGCCAGCACCGCCCAGGCGAGCGATTCGCTGGCGTACGTGGCGAACGAGGGCGCGGGAACCATAACCTCCGTCGATCTGACGACGGGCACGCTCGGCACGCCGATCTCGGTCGGTACACAGCCGGAGGCGATCGCGATCACGCCCAACGGCAGCACGGCCTACGTCGCGGACCATGGCTCCTCAAAGATTGTGCCGGTTAGCCTCTCGACCGGAACCGCGGGCACTCCCATCGCGCTGCGCGATCCGCCCACCTCGATCGCGATCACGCCCAACGGGGCGACCGCCTACGTCATCTCCGACAACGGCTCCGCCTGGCCGATCACGCTCGCGACTGGGCACGTTGGCAATGTCATGAAGCTCGCGAGCAACTCCGACGCCATCGCGATCGCCCCGAGCGGGTCGGTTGCCTATGTGACCAACGTCGCCGACGCGACGATATCGCCGCTGGCGCTGCCCGGCGGCGGGCTTGGGAAGGCCATCGACCTGACCTCGCCGACACCGGACGCGATTACGATCACGCCCAATGGCTCGACGGCTTATGTCGCCAGCAACCTTGACGGCACGATCACCCCGATCGACCTGGCAACCGGAGCCGCCGGGACCGCAATCACCGCGGGCACGCAGCCCAGCGGGATCGCGATCACGCCGGATGGCTTGACCGCCTATGTGACCGACTACGGCTCGAGCTCGGTGACGCCGATCACGCTCGCCAGCGGCACCGCCGGCACGCCGCTGAGCCTCGGGTTCCAGCCCAGCGCGATCGCGCTGGTTCCAGCCGGCGGCGTGACCTCGGGGTCCGGTTCCGGCTCCGGCAGCGGTTCCGGTGGCAGCGGTTCCAGCTCCGGCCCGCCGCCGACCACGATCGGCAACCAGAAGTTGACCCTCACCCTTTCCGCGCCGGCCGGCGGCACGACCGCCGGCGCCCAGATCTGCAGGGCGCCCCGA
>Ga0182024_10018219_pt1 | contig 13097 bp, 14 predicted proteins | sample P32metaG_FD_120480 | JGI IMG/M metagenome (GOLD analysis project Ga0182024, IMG submission 120480) | Permafrost microbial communities from Stordalen Mire, Sweden - P3-2 metaG (Illumina Assembly) | ecosystem: Environmental > Terrestrial > Soil > Wetlands > Permafrost | place: Sweden: Stordalen...
GCGATCGAGCAACTGGAAGTGTGGGCGGAGCGCACGGGCGCGGGGTTGATCCGGCAGCAGACGGGGTCCGATCCGAGCGCGGTGTTGTTCGATGCGCTGACGGCGGCGAAGGCTCGCAAGGTGGACTACGTGATCGTGGATACGGCGGGGCGGTTGCATACGAAAACCAATCTGATGGCGGAGCTGGAAAAGATGCGGCGGACGGCGGCGCGGGTGATTCCGGAGGCTCCGCACGAAGTGCTGCTGGTGATCGAGGCGACGACGGGACAGAATGGCCTGGAGCAGGCTCGAAAGTTTACGGAATCGAGCGCGGTGACGGGGATTATTTTGACCAAGCTTGATGGGACCGCCAAGGGCGGGGTGGTGGTGGCGATTTCCAGGGAGCTGAATTTGCCGATCCGCTATGTGGGCGTGGGGGAGCAGTTGGATGATTTGCTGCCGTTTGAGGCGGAAAGTTTTGTAGCGTCGCTGTTCGATTGAGAGTGACAGACCGCTCTGTCCACGCGGCGCAACGATATTGAATCGCCTTCACGAGGGATTGTGGGCGCCTGGGGACAGAGTAATCTCTCTCCCGATTTTAAGCAGATTACGATGCATCGCTATATGGAGGACGCGTTGGAGCTGGCTGCGCGCGGCTTGGGCCGAGTGAGTCCGAATCCTTGCGTCGGGGCCGTGATTGTTGCCGATGAGGGAGTGGTTGGGCGGGGATTTTATACGGCGGCGGGAGTGAGACACGCCGAAGTTCTCGCGCTCGACGAAGCGGGCGAGAAAGCGCGCGGCGCGACCATGTATGTGACGCTGGAGCCGCATGCGCATCAGGGGCGAACGCCGCCATGCACGGATGCGATTATCGCGGCGGGAATCGCGCGGGTGGTCGCGCCGATGGAGGATCCCAATCCACTGGTTCGCGGGCGGGGGTTTGCGCAGTTGCGCGAGGCAGGCATCCATGTCGAGCTGGCGCCGGAGTATGCGACGCGCGCGGCGGAGTTGAATGAGGCGTTCCTGCATTTCATGCGCGCGGGTCGTCCACTGGTGACACTCAAAGCGGCGTTGACGCTGGACGGCAAGATCGCGGCGCCCGAAGGGAATGAGGGCTGGATCACCAGCGAGAAGGCACGGGCGCATGTGCAGACTCTGCGGCATAACTCGGACGCGATTCTCACCGGGATCGGCACGGTGCTGGCGGACGATTGCCTGTTGACGGATCGGAGCGGGAAAGAAAGAAGCAGGCCTCTGTTGAGAATCGTGGTCGATTCGCAGCTGCGCCTGCCGATGGAATCGAAGATGGCGGACTCGGCGAAGGGCGACGTGCTGGTGGCAACGACCTCGGCCGGATCGGCGGAGCGGCGGCAGCGCCTGGAAGCGAAGGGAATCCGGGTCGAGATGCTGGAGGGTGCGGACGGGCGCGTGAGCCTGCACGCGATCGCGGAGCTGCTGGGGCGCGAGAAATATTTGTCATTGATGATCGAGGCAGGGAGCAAAGTGAACTGGTCCGCGCTCGAATCGGGGGTCGCCGACAAGATTTTCTTCTATTACGCGCCGAAGATTCTGGGGGGGATGCAGTCGCTGCCGGTGGCGGGCGGAACGGGCCGGCTGAGGCGCGCGGATGCGATCCGGTTTCGGGATCTGAAGCTGCATTCGATCACCCCGAACGAGTTCGCGGTTGAGGCTCGGCTGGAAAAATAGTTCATGTTTACCGGTATTATCGAGGAACTGGGGACGGTTGCCGCTTGCGATCAGCGGTTACGGGTGTTGTGCTCGACCGTGCTTGCGGATGCGCAGGAGGGCGCGAGTATCGCGGTCAACGGCGTGTGCCTCACGGCACTGGATCTGACGCGGGACTCATTTTCGGCCGATCTGGCTCCGGAAACGCTGGCGCGGACGAATCTCGGCGACCTGCTCGTAGGATCGCGGGTGAATCTGGAGCGCCCGGTGACGCCTGCCACCAGGCTCTCCGGTCACATTGTGCAGGGACATGTCGATGGGACAGGGGAATTGATTTCATTCGAAGAGCTCGGCGATGGCAACTGGTGGTTGAAAGTGCGGGTACCGGCGGCGCTCGACCGGTATCTGGTGCATAAGGGCTCGATCGCGATCGACGGCATCAGTTTGACGATCGCGACGCTCGAAGGCGATGTGTTAGGTGTCACGATTATTCCGCACACGTATGCGAACACGACATTGGGGTCGCGAGGCGTGGGGGAGCGGCTGAATCTTGAAGTGGACGTGCTCGCCAAGCATGTCGAGAAACTGCTCGCGAATCTTCGCGTAATATAACTTCATGGGTACTCCGGCGGCACGCATTGGCGATCCTACCGTTCATGGAGGAGCGGTCACCGTAGGATTTCCGACCGTGATCATCGGCGATATGCCGGCATCCCGCATCGGCGACATGCACGTTTGCCCGCAAGTGACGGTGGTAGTGCCGCACCTCGGCGGTCCGTTTATCCTGGGCTCCTTTACCGTATTGACGGGATTCATGCCGCAATCGCGAGTGGGCGATGTTTTGATTTGCATCGGGCCTCCGGATGCGCTGGCGATGGGCTGCCCGACGGTGATGGTCGGCATGGCCGGGGGCGGCGCGGGCTTCGGTGCGATGCTCAAAGGCCTGGCGCTGGGGTTAAAGAATGTTTTGAGCCCCTCTTATCCGCGGAGCGTCATGAAAAACGGGACGCTGGTGACGGAATATAACGAATTCATCACCATTGAAGGGACGCCGCAGTTTCAGGCGAAAGCCGTGCGCGATTTGAATCTGATCGCGGGGACTCCCAGTGGGAAGAAACTGTTGAGCTCGATGAAGTCTACCGGTAAGCGCTTGCGCATCCACATCGATACTTCGCCGAACGGCACTCCTGGAAACTGGGCTTGGACCGATCCGCCGCCTCCTGCGGGGGCAAATCCACCGGGCTACTTGAAGTCGAATGGCAAGCCGGGCGCAGCCGCCGATACGGAGGTCGGTTATGATCCCGACAGGACCAGCCTGAGCGGGCCGCCCGGGTCTCCCTACAATGCGGCAAATTGGGCGCAGCAGCCAAACCGCCCCGCGGACGTTGGTTTGTTCCACGAGATGGTTCATGCCGACGACATGATGCAGGGGAAACTGGACAATACCCAGGGAGTTAATCTCGGGCCGAAGGCAGGAACCCCCATTGAAAACTCGGAACTTCGCGCCGCGGGATTACCGCCGTATGCTGCATCGGATTACTCGGAGAATTCATATCGCACGGATCGAGGCTTGCCGAACAGGACTTTCTACTGATGGGGGCCGCGGCCAACTGCATCTTGTCCCTTGCAGTCGTGTTTGCGATGCAGTCTCATGGCCAGGCGGTGAAGGAGAAGAATCGAATGCAGCATGAGCTTCGCGTGGGAGTGCGTGTCCAGAGCACTTCGGATCATCTCGAGTTCGAGTACTGGTTTGAGAATCCTTCCGAGCAACCGGTCCTGGTGTTCGATCGTCTGTGGAGCATGCAGGCGAATGCTTTAGACCCGAATTGGGCATACGTCGAAATTCACGACGGCAGGGCGGAGGTCAAACGGGCGATGGAGCAACTTCCGCAGGGACTTCGCCATGAGAATCCGGCGGTCCCGTATGGCCGGGAAATTGGTCCTTTGGCGCGCGAAAGCGGTAAATTCTCACTGGCGCTTCCGCTGAAGCAACACGGAGAGTACGACGGGTTCCGTTACCAGGGGGCGCAGTTCCATCCCGCGGCGGTGCACTCTGTAACGTTCTCGCTCGGATGGTGTTTGAAGCCTGCTCAACTCCCCCCGGGAATACGGCCCGTCGAGATGAACGGCGAAACCCTATGGCTCCTGCCATACACGCTGGTCAAAGAAATTCAGCTTGCCGCGACCGCTCCGGCGGTGCAAATCGAGGTGATGGGCGAGGTCCTGCGCTGATTCATGATTCTCGAAATCATAGAAGGGCCGGAAACAGGGCGTCGTGTGAAGCTACGCGAGGGTGAGACAGTTTCGGTAGGGCGCACCAGCAATGCGATGACGATCCTCGCCCAAGATCCGGGGATGTCAGGGGTCCATTTCGTGGCGAGTCTGAGCAGCGGCATCATGAGGGTGCGGAATCTCAGCCAGACAAACGGCACCGAGGTCAACGGAGCGCGCATCGATGCGGCGACGGTCGAAGCGGGAGATAAGATTCGCGCGGGCCAGACCGTGTTCACGGTGATCGGTCCGCCGCCGAATCCCTATCCGGCGCAGGTGCGGGTGGGAGGATGGGGTTTCAATATCATTCCTGAGGGATGGAAGCCCATGGAAGATGTGGGTCTGGTTCATCAGGACGAAGGCGAGTTTCGCGCGAGTGCGGCCGGCCTCGAAGAATCGTTGCCGGGGGGGAAGACGCTTCGCGCTTATGTCGAAGTGCAGATGGAGATCGCGAAATCCCAGCTGCAGGATGCGGAGCTTCAGGGCCCGGCGGAAGCTCGCATGGAAGGCTCGGAGGAGGCTCTACTGTTGACGGTCAGTAGCGATGCGAAGGAGGGGCTGCGGGTTACCCAACGGCAAATTTATGCGCGGAGCGGAGATGTAGTTGGGATCCTCACCCTGAGCGGTCTAGCGGCGGTCAATCAGGATTTTATTGAAATTGTGCGCGGGGCGAGTTTTCACAAGCCACTCATTGATATAAAGGCTTGACGATCATTCCTTCTTTGAGAGGTTTTTCCGTTGGCAGCGCGATGCTGTCGCCTTCGCTGACGCCTTCCACTTGAGCACGCGTGGTGTTGCCGATCCCCATGGTGATTTTCTTCCATACCACGCGATCGCCTGACAGAGCGAAGACGCCGGCTTGTCCCAGTTCGCGGCGGATCGCTTCGCGGGGGATGGTCAGAGCGTTCTGGACCGATTCCGCGCGGATTTCCGCGGTTACGTTAGTGCCGGGCAGCAGATCGCGGTCGGGATTTTCGATGATGCAGATCACTTGTCCCACCTGGCGCGAGCCCAGCTCTTCCACTCGGGTCGGAGTCTTGTCGACGACTCCCGTCCAGGTCCGGCCGGGAAGGGCGTCCCAGGTGATCGAGACCGGCAGGCCGCGGGTTACCCGTCCCAGGTCCGGCTCATCGACGTAGACGTTGACCTTCACGCGCTCCAGTTTGCCGATATAGGCGACGATATCGCCCGCGTTCAGATAGGCGCCGCGCTTCAGGTCGAATTGATACACGACGCCGGAGACCGGCGCGCGGACCACACTTTGCTTGATACGCTGCTCGGCCAGCGTGGCCGCGGACTCAGCATCATGAAGTCGGGCGAGGGCGGCGGAGCGGTCCGGAGCGGCCACCAACGCCTCCCGCTTTTGTTCCAGCGATCGAATCTGCAACCGGGCGCTGTCGACGCGCTGCTTCGCGGCAGCGACTTCGACCTTGGTCGCAGCGTCCTTAGCCTGGAGGCGAGTGTTGGTTTCGAAATCCCTCTGCGCCGCTTCGAGTTCCAGCTTGGCTTTGTCGATGTTACTGGAGATGTCGGCCAAATCGGTGGTTCGCCCGCCCCTTTCGAACATGGCGAGATCGGCCCGCGTCTGCTCGATGCGCGCCTGGGCGGAGGCTAGATCGGCTTTCGCGTCCTCGGCGTTAATTTCCACCAGCGGAGCGTCCTGCGCCACCTGCTTACCGCGCTCGATGAGGATGGCGACAACAGGACCGGAGCGTTCGGCGCGTGCGGGTGCCCATTCAAACGGCTCGACCTTTCCATTGGTCGAGACGGAACTGACGATCGATTCCCGGACGACCTTGGTGAACGGAACCTCCGGAGGTTGACGGCGCCAGTCGACCAGCGACCAAGTGAGCCCGGCCACCACAACCAGCGCCAGCACCCACAGGATTACGCGCGGCCTCACTCCGATAGCCTCGCGCAGTAATCGAACAGGATTTGCCATTCGGCGCGTTGTATTTCCATGGCAGCTCTCATCTGCGCCGAACCGGGCTGCATGCGCGCGCGATCGCAAAACGCGACGAACGCGAACGGGTCCCAGCGGCCGGTCCTGAATTCAGCGTCGCGGATGCGATGCAGGATCTTTACCGTGGCGCGCGCCAGGAGGCTAAAAGTGGGGTGCGGGCCGGCCTTCCGAAACCAGTAGGCAGCGTTCCCGGAGTCCGGTTCCTGCCGGTGCAAAATCGCGTGCCACAATTCGCCTTCCGGAGTTTCACAGACCTCCAGCAACTGGTGTGCTTCTTCGAAGCACGAAAAGTAAAGCCACAACGCGGCCATCGGCGCCTCAGGTTCCTCTTGATTCGGAAACAGATCCCGGGGTTTGAACGTCTTTAGGAGCTGATGGGCTTCTTCATTGGTGCAACCTGACTGGCTCAACGGCAGCAAACGATCTCCATTTCCGTCCAGCGCCAAAATGCGTGCTACGTCGGGGCCATATTGCGTTGGATCAAATGCCATTGAGGAGCTATATTCCTATTGTATGAAACTCTGGACATAGTATTAGCTCAAAAATCAATGAAAAGGGCACTCGTTCTTTCGGGCGGTGGGATGTTCGGGGCGTGGCAGGCGGGGGTGTGGAGGGGGCTGGCGCCGAGGCTGGAGTCCAAGATGGAATCCGGGCTGGAACTGGTTGTGGGAGCGTCGGTTGGGTCCTTGAACGGGTACGCCATCGCGGGCGGCGTCACGCCTGACGAGTTGTGCGCGTTCTGGATGCGGAGGGAGCTGGGGCGATTTCGCGATCTGGAGGGGACGATCCGCTTATTGATGGAGCGATATCCGGCCCGGATGGAATATGCCGTGACGCTCACCGATCTGGCCAGGATGAAGCCGAAGATCGTGCGGAACAGGGACGTGACATGGAAGCACCTGGCGGCATCCTGCGCGATCCCAGGGTTGCTTCCGCAGCAGCGGATCGGGGGGCGATGGTACTCCGATGGAGGGCTGATGAATCCCCTGCCGGTGTGGGCGGCGGCGGAGCTGGGCGCCACCGAGATTGTGGCGATTCATGCTCTGCCCCAGATTCCATCGTCGGTGCTAAAGCCGTTCGTCAAAGGATTCCGGCACGTTTTCGGGCACCATCCTCCCCTCCCGGCAGGGGTGCAGGTGGTGACGATTGAGCCGCAGGGCGTGCTGGGATCCGTGCGCGAGGCCCTGGTCTGGAAACAGGAGAATATCGAGCGCTGGATCGCGCTGGGGGAGGAAACCGCAAAAAACATTTCCATTCCAAATTGTTTTTGGCGATAATAGGAGTCGATCTATGCCCTCTTTCCGGATCCATCGTCTGAAAGATCACCTTCGTCCGAACTTCCGTTTTGCGCCGCACCTGTCAGGTACAGCCAGCGTGAAACCTCGGGATTACGAGCAGAGTGACGCCGTTGTGGAAGCATCATCGCCGTACGCGGCTTTTTTTGCTCTCCGCGAAGCGCCTCAGCCGATTCAAGTTGGCGACCTGCTGGAGTGCGAGGACGGCTCCCTGCGGATCTTCAAGTTCGTAGGGATTGAAGATGCGCAATGGGTTTCACCGGAAGCAAAGCCGGATGCGGCGTCCCTGCCCGGAGCTCAGTGCGAAACGGCTAGCGCATAGAACCTCCGGCATAGGAGTCTGCCATAATACGGGGGCCCCGATGCCCGCGTTACAATTGGATTAGAAATGAATGGCTGTAATGGGGCGGGGAATGCGATTAACTCCTTCGCTCTGATTTCTTATCTGCCCGAGCCGCTGGCCGGGTTCCTGGATTCGCTGCGTTGCGAACTGGTGCCGCTTTGCCAGGCCAAGAGTCACATAACCGTTTTGCCGCCACGTCCTCTGGCTGCGGGGCTGCCCGATAATGCATGGCGCGATCTGAGCGACCTTTTGGGCGGTTTCCCGCCATTCCGCGTCGAACTTGGCTCGATCGAAGTTTTTCAAGGCACCAACGTGATTTATCTCTCGGTCTGCGCAGGTTACCGGGAGCTTGAAAAAATGCATGCGGAGCTCAATCGCGGCCCTCTGAAATTTGACGAGCCTTTTGAGTATCATCCCCACGTGACTTTGGCCCAACAGTTATCGCCGGAGGAGGTGGAGTCGGCGGTAGCGAACGCGCGCTCCCGCTGGCGGGAGTTTCCCTATTCCCGCAGCTTCACCGTGGACCGCCTTACGTTCGTTCAGAACACGCTGGATAACCGCTGGAAGGATCTAGCCGGGCGGAAGCTGTCGATTCGGATGGCGAGCTAGTCTCCCGTGCGGCTGCGTTTCAGTTCCGCCACCCCCGCTTTTCTCGCTTCGTTGAAGGAACGGTGCAGGGTGCCCGCGACGGTACCAACGGTCTTGGACGCTCCTTCGACCCTTGATGAAATGCCCTCCGCTCCCTTATCGAGCATCTCCGTAGCCCAGGAAAATACTGCCGGTGCGATCAGCGCACAGCCCACAATACCTAAACCGATGCCGGCCATGACCAGGCCAGAACCGGCCATCGCCATTTTTTGTCTCGTCTCCATTTTCGTGTGACCTCCCTAACCCCATTGTGTCACCGTGCGGCCGACGAGACCGCCTCCCCTGTTCCGATCCCCAATTCCCGCAACAGCGCGGTGGCCTTATAAATTTTCTGCAGCGCCTCGACGATGCCCTGCGCGGCTACGTGAACGGCCCGCGCTCCCTCACTGGTATATAGATACGTGTCCGGCAAACTCTCCAGATTTCCGTCAAAGGTGACGCCCACCAGTTCTCCCGCCCGGTTCACCACCGGACTTCCATAGTCCCCGCTGCCGATATCGCAGGTGCTGACGAAATCGAGAGGAGTCACCACATTCAGCGACGCGCGACCGTCAACCCAGCGTTTAGGCACAGAATAAGGACCCGCATCGTTCACGCGATAGAACAGCCCGCTGAACGTCGCCGCATAAGGATTGGGAACGCCGGCGCGATCCAGATATCCCTTCACCACTCCAAACTCTACGCGCGGAGTGGAGGTCGCATCAGGATATTCCGCCGCGCCGAACAAGCGGAATCGATATTGCGCAATCTTCTCCACGGCCGAAGTCTCGAGCGACTGGATCATGTCCTCGTGCTTCTTCTTCAACCGCTTCGCCGCCGGTTCGAGCAGAGTGGCCAACTCCACCACTCCGTTCTCAGATTTCACGAAGCCCTCCGCTGCCTGCTGCGGCGTTTTTCCATCCATGATTTTTTTCAGCGGCGTTTCTTTATCGCCCAGCTTCTGCAGTTCTTCGAGATAACTGGTCAGCATCAAGATTTCAACCGGCTCGCTGATCGAAACATTCTGATCCACCGGCTCCGATCGAACCTTTTCGCGTGCGATGCGAAATAGCGTCGATCCCGGAGCCGGCGATCCTTCGAGAATCTGATACGGCTTTTCATAAGGAGCCCAATTTTTATATGCCGTGGCTACTTCGTCCCACACTTTTCCGCCGGCCATTCCGAGCGCGGGATCTCTTTCGACGGTGTGACGAATCTTTCCTTCGAAAATCGTTTTTCGCGCTACCAGCCGGTCGTCGCGCAGTCCGATGAGCTTTCCTGCGGCTATTTTGTAGGTGCTCAATAGCGAAGTCAGAACCGACTGTGCCGCATCGTTCTTCGCCGCCAGGGGCGTCAACAATTGAATCCGCGGCAGCAAGCGATTCAATGTCAGAGGAAGAGCCGTATCCCGATAAAAGGTCAACTGCGCGGCGGTGGTCGAGCGAGCCGTGGGCGCCGGATTTCCCGCCGCGAAAACGAAATCGCCTTCCTTCTCGCTGTCGGCGCTCCATTTTAAAAAGTGAGGCGTCACCGCAGGTTTCCCGTTTTCGTAAGCGCGTAAAAACGCGGCGTCAAGACCGTATCTTAGATAGGTGATGCTGTCACGCTCGCGTCCGAAAAAAGCCAACTGTTGCTCGGGCGCGAATATCAAGCGAATATCGGTGTAGGTTTTGTAGTGATAAAGATCGTACCGGCCGCCCGCAAATAATTTCACCACCGAGCATTTATCAGTGCATGCTTTCTCAATCCTGGCCATGGCCGCGGTGCGCTCCGCGAGTTTACCTTTCACTTGCGCCGAGACGTCTTCGATGCTCAACAACACATTCGCCGATAGTCCAGGACAGCTCAGCTCTCCATAAAATCCGTCTTTTACGCGGTCGCCCAGGCAGTTCGTCACCAGGTGCTGATTCGTTAGAATCAGTCCATTGGGTGATACAAAGGAGCCCGATCCGCCGGCAATTTGCATGGACGCCAGCCGCAGATTGTCGAGGAATTCGGTGCTGACTCCCACTTTGTCCTTGGGGAACTGGTTGTAAGGCCACATCCCTTCGTCGGCCAGCAGGCAGATCAACAGAACCGTCAACATGATTGAAGTTTACTGCGTTAAACTAACAAATTGTTTGAAGAAACCATCTTATTTGAAGAAACTATCCGGGCGGGCGCAAGCTGGTCGCATGTTTTGAAACGCGGGACCGCGTTGCGCATCACCGACGTCGAGGGCAGCGCGAACGTCGGGGCGCTTTTTTATAACTTCGAGTGCACCACCGAACGCTACAACATGCCCGATACTTTGAAGGCTCAGCATATTGCGCGTTTAACGAAAGATTTTGTGCTGTATTCGGACATGGGCCGGATTCTGTGCTCGATTACCGGCGATTCCGCGGGTTGGCATGATCCTCTGGCGGGTTGCTCAGTAGCAGGGCGGGATGGTTTTCTGATCGAGCTTGAAAAATGGGGGCTGGGGCCGCGCGATCTGGTTGCCAACATTAATTTTTTCAGCCGTATCGATGTAGTATCGGACGGCCGAATGTCGTACCACGAGGGCAACTCTAAGGCTGGCTCCTCGGTTGAGTTGCGCGCGGAGATGAATGTTCTCACGATTTTGAATGCTTGTTCGCATCCGCTCGCCCAACATGAACCCAAGCCGGTTCATGTGGCGGTTCGCAAAGTTGCGCCACCCGCGGAAGACGACGCTTGCAGAATTTCGCGGCCGGAAAACGGGCGCGGATTCATCCTTACTGAGCGTTATTTTGCCTGATAAAGGGGCTTTACGTGAGCTATCGGCACACCATATCCGCCGGCGATTTTTGGATTCACGAAATTAAGAAAGGCGAGCATTTCCGCATTGTGGACCTGCATGGGAACCAGGCTGTCGACACGCTGTTCTACAACGCTAGAAACTATGCCGACCGTTATAGCGCTCAGGACACGATTCGCGAGCAGCGCAATATCTATCTGACGACCGGCACCCGGCTGATGTCGAATTTCGGCACGACTTTGTTGACCATTACGGGCGATACCTGCGGGAGGCATGACACGCTGGGAGGCGCTTGCTCCAACGAGAGCAACATGGTTCGCTACGCGATCGAGAAGCGGCACATGCATGCATGCCGCTCGATCTTCATGAAGGCGATCAGCACGTGGCCTGGTCTCGAGAAGCGCGACATTCCTCCGAACATCAATTTCTTCATGAATGTTCCGGTAACCCCTGACGGAAAGCTGACCTTTGAAGACGGCATTTCCGAGCCGGGGAAATATGTTGAGATGCGGGCGGAAATCGATGTCCTTTGCCTGATCAGCAACTGTCCCCAGTTGAACAATCCGTGCAATGGCTACAACCCGACGCCGGTTGAAGTCCTGATCTGGGCCTGATGTTTTGCAAAGTTCTGGTTGCGAATCGCGGCGCGATCGCCTGCCGCATCATCCGGACTTTGAAGCGGATGGGAATCGGCTCGGTCGCGGTTTATTCGGAAGCCGACCGGCATTCGCTGCATGTTGAGCAAGCGCATGAAGCGGTGTTGATCGGCCCGGCTCCGGCTGCGCGCAGTTATCTTTCTATTGCAGCAATCCTCGATGCGGCTGAAAAAACGGGTGCGGAGGCGATTCATCCAGGCTATGGATTTTTGAGCGAGAACGCGGAATTTGCGGAGGCGTGCGCGGGGCGAGGGATCGTTTTCATTGGTCCAACACCGGAGCAGATGCGGGCGTTCGGGTTGAAACATACGGCGCGGCGAATCGCGGACGAGAACGATGTCGCACTGCTGCCAGGAACGGGATTGCTGGCGACAATCGAAGACGCGGCTGCGGCTGCGGAGCGCGTAGGCTATCCGGTGATGCTGAAAAGCACGGCCGGCGGCGGCGGGATCGGGATGCGATTATGCGCGTCGGCGGACGAACTTGCGGAATCTTATGCCGCCGTGCAGCGGATGAGCCAGGCTAGCTTTGGGTCGGCGGCGTTGTATCTGGAAAAATTTGTTTCTAATGCCCGGCATATCGAGGTGCAGATTTTTGGGGATGGATCGAACGTCATTGTGCTGGGAGAGCGCGACTGCTCGGCGCAGAGACGGAATCAGAAGGTGATCGAGGAGACTCCGGCGCCGGGGCTTGCTGATTCGACACGGAAGGAATTGTTTGATTGTGCGCTCAGGCTTGGCCGGGCGGTTCGATATCGGTCGGCGGGGACGGTTGAATTTATTTATGACAACGATACCGGGAAGTTTTATTTTTTAGAGGTGAACACAAGGCTACAAGTGGAGCATGGGGTTACGGAGGAGGTCACGGGGATTGATCTCGTTGAGTGGATGGTGCGCGTCGCGGCGGGAGGGCAGGTCGGGAACCTGCCCCACCCAGCGGCGCGATGCGCGATCGAGGTGCGGGTTTATGCTGAGGATCCGTTTAAGGGTTTTCAGCCGGCGGCGGGGAGACTGACGCATGTTGAGTGGCCTTCGGAAGCTCGGGTGGAGACGTGGGTGGAGCCGGGGTCGGAGGTTACTTCTTACTATGATCCGATGCTCGCCAAAATTATTGTTCATGGCTCGGATCGAGGTGAGACGTTAACGAAGATGCGAGCGGCTTTGGCGGAGTGCCGGGTCGCGGGCATTGAGACGAACGTCGAGTATCTGCGGCAGGTTTGCGAGGATCCCCGGTTTGCTGCAGGAGGGGTGAGCACGGCGTTTCTCAGCGATTTTGATTACCGGTCGAATGCCATCGATGTGATTGAGCCAGGCACGCAGACCACGGTTCAGGATTATCCAGGGCGGCTCGGCTATTGGAATGTTGGAGTGCCCCCGTCGGGTCCGATGGACTCGCTGGCGTTTCGAATTGCGAATCGGCTGGTGGGGAATGAGGACGGCGCGCCTGGGTTGGAGATTGCGGTTACTGGTCCTACGCTGCAGTTTCGGGAGGACGCGCTGATTGCGCTTACGGGGGCCGA
>Ga0182024_10018220_pt1 | contig 13097 bp, 4 predicted proteins | sample P32metaG_FD_120480 | JGI IMG/M metagenome (GOLD analysis project Ga0182024, IMG submission 120480) | Permafrost microbial communities from Stordalen Mire, Sweden - P3-2 metaG (Illumina Assembly) | ecosystem: Environmental > Terrestrial > Soil > Wetlands > Permafrost | place: Sweden: Stordalen...
AGCGCTGTAATGAGAAGATGAGAAAACGAATGCAGCATCAAATATGCGGCACCAGGAAACTCTCGCGTCGTCCCCTGATGTTCCTTGCGCCATTCCTCGAATCCCGCGCTCAGTTTGACTGCGCGTGCTTGAACCTCTGGTAGTCGCATCCAGTCCAAGACTGCTTTAGTTTTGAACTGCAGGAAGATGCCCTCGCCCTTGTTCTCGAACGCAGGAAGCCAGCTTACTTCACGCGCTAGGGAAGCACGGCGTACTCCGATGTCTAGTTCACCTTCGATGTCTGGCGCAGCCGCCTCGAATCGCGTAAAGGCGACCTCAGCGACCACTTCCCGAAGGCGATGTACAAGTACCACCCGTTCGATCTGCTCCATCCACGGGGACTCCCAAATCGCACTCGGCAAAGCACGTGCGTAAAACACTCCCTCTGGTCGATCCTCTCCGACCTCGTCCTTTGATGCCACCAGCGTTTCCAGCTCGGCAATCTTTACCGGCTTGTCGATTTTCGAACCGCCGAGTCGCCGCAACTGAATTTCTGCAAATGCTTCATCGTCCGAAATACCTTCAAGCCCGGCTTTCACGGCTGCTTTCTTACGTTCGTACTTGAGGTCGTCCAAACCCTCGACCGCCTCGACATAAGACCACACAGAGTCAATCGCTCGCCGTACTGCGTCGTCTCTGTCGGGGAGTGATATCACGCTCATCGTTTGGGGGAAGTACGCATTGGACGCAGAGCGGATCAGCAGTCTGCTCGGTTCCCCGCAAGACTCTTTCGTGTACGGGCCAAGCCACGGCCTAGAACCATCACACGATCCGAGCGCCTTATTCGCCAGAGTCGCCGCTGCGGCCATGCTGCGCTCCGCTTTTCCGCACTCACAGCGAATCCATACTTCGGTTAGGTCGCCACTGGTGCCCCGTTCGTCAATGAATAATTGGCGCCCTTGCTTCGCGCACTCCGATACCCCGCTGTGAGCGAAGTAGTACCAGTCAATGTCGGCAATATGTCCCGCACGACACGCTCGAACGAAGCGTACAGGGACCACTGACTTTTTCTTCTTGTCGCGATCGATGTACTTTCCTTTCGTTAACGCTTTGCGGTGGACTAAGAGCCGCGTTCGAATGGATGGACCACTCTTGGACTCTTCCAGACCTTGAGTGATGAACCATTCCGGAAACTGGAATCCGGTGATGCCGGTCGTCGCGGCCCCCGGATCATCGTTCGCCGGTGGAGGAGTCTTCAATTCCACGGAATCAACTTCGAGCACTCGCGCAAGCTTTCTGGATAACCTCGGTTCTAAAATAGTCTCGCCGCCGGCCGACCAGAACTCCAGCCCCGCAACAAGGACGGAATAATTAGGCAGGTCAAGCATCGAACCCGGACCAAAGGTTGTAATGAGCTGACTCTGTCGAATTTCACCGTGAGGCTTTTTTGCTGGCTTCATATCTTCTCTTCCTCCAGTTCTTCGTCAGCCAGCGTCTTCACCCAAAGATTCACTTCAGCCTCGACATCGCGAAGTGAGCGATTTGCCCGGAATTTCATTTGCCAGCGGTCCGGGGGAAGATTTTTGACCTCCGGACTCAAAAAGTCATACAAGAGCTGCTTCGCACCGCCTGCCTCAGTCGGATTGTACTGAAGGCCTGTACCAACACTCTGATAGTCCTGAGCAACCTTCGCCCAATCATCGAGCAAGTCTCTGGCTCGCTCTTGTACGCGCAGTCTCAGTCTCTCCTTATCGTCTGATGGTAGATCCTTCGCGTGAGCAAAAGCGCGATCCGCAAGAGCCTTCACCACCGACTCCAGTGCCGAGCGCTGATTCAATATCTCCATCGCTCCGAGAGGCGGATTCATCGCTTTGTATCCCTGTCGAGATAAGCCAACCAGGGTAGCAGCCAGACCCTTGTCGAGAGCACGCGGCGAGAATGGAGTAACGCTTGTCGCCTCGACACTCCTGTAAAAGGTTTGGTGATAGTAGCTGAATCTCTCGAACTGAGATCGATCTCTCGGTTTGTGGACGTTGAAGATTGTGACGATCAATCCGGGACGCTCTGCGTCTCGTCCGACTCGGCTCGTCGCCTGGATGTATTCCGCACTAGCTTTTGGCTGACCGAATACAACCATCAATCCAAGCCGAATGATGTCGAGACCAACCGAGATCATGTTGGTCGCGATGGCAACGTCCACCCGGCTCTCATCCGAAAACAACAGCGATAGCCGTCGTTTCGCGGTGGAAACTTCAGCTGTACTAACGCGGCTTGTAAGCTCCACCGGCTCGTAGCCAATCTTCCTATCGTCAAACAGACCTTCAGTTTCTCCAACGCGCTTTCGAGTCGCATACCCCGCCAAACGATTGCGAACCTCGTCCTCGATAAGTCGTCGCGCTCCACCTAGTTCCCGCAGACTGTTAAAGTAACCAACGAGCGTCATGTACGGATCGACAGCGTTGGACTTTTCGCCTTTCTTTTTCAGGCTATTGTGCCAGCGTTGCCCAGAACCAAGCAGTGCCAGGTAAACGCGCAACATCGCCACCTTTGGACTTCGCCCTTGCGCCGCCACTCCAACATACAGACGAGCGTTCACGCTTGACGAAGGGAGAGTCACGGCGAAAAAAGAATCCCGCCGGTCTGGCCCAGGTGGTGGGAAGATGTCAACTGTTTGCCGATTAAAAAGAGCTCTGATCTGCGAATCGGCGCGACGCACTGTAGCCGTCGAGGCGATTATCTTCGGTCGGATTGTCTTACCATCCTTCTCGATGGCGCACAGTTGGTCCAGAGCTGTCTCGTACAAACCGACCATTGTTCCCAGCGGTCCCGAAATCAGATGCAGTTCATCTTGGATAATCAGGTCCGGAGGCAGGAGTCGCCCATTGGGAAGTTTCGACCCGGGCAACGGATCACATGGCCCGTAAAAACCTCCATTGTCGTGACGCTCCACTCGCCCGAAAAAGGCTCCCACTTCTCCCGTCCAAGGCAGTGCAGCAAACTTATCGACAGTGGCAATCATGAAACATGGAAGCCGCCGGTAGATCGGTTCGTCTACAGCTACGATTGGCAGCCATGAATTACCCGCAAACGAGCATTGCGGCCTCACACATTTGACCAAAAGATTTGTGGGATTGTCTGGATTCGGCGTCAGGCGGAAGGAGTTCCGCGTAAACTTCGTCCCGCACCACGGACACTCTTCGAGTGGAATTGGCGACGGATTCTTATCACTGTCCCAGAACTTTCTCGTACGAGCGCGGGCGCTGTTCGGATCATTGTCGCCTTTGCTGCCCATCCGGTTTGGCGTTGCCGCACGACCGACCCAAAGACCAATTTCGAATGGCCATTCCCCGAATTTGTCTACGTCATTTCGACGCAAAAGTTCGAGAGCGCACATCAGCGTCGCAGCGCGTCCAAGTTGGTCCAGAGTAAGCAACCGGAGCGTATAGCGCATGAGTACGCTGAGGCCAGCCGATTGAATTCCCGGATTCCGAAGCCTGCGCAATACCAATGTGAACGCTGCTAGACCCAGATACGCTTCAGTCTTACCGCCGCCCGTTGGGAAGAACAGAAGATCGACGGTGTCCCGATCATCGTCACTTGGGTTGGCGATTGCCTTCAGATTCATCAGAATGAACGCCAACTGAAACGGACGCCAGGTCGGATTTACCGCTGCCACCGGTTTCTGCAGCATCACGCCTTGGCGTTGGCGAGCAGCATCGGCCATGCATTTATTGGCAATCCGGAATGCATCGAGGCATTGAGGATCGGCCAGGAGATCAATGCCAGCTTGGATACGATTCGCTGCGATCTTGGCGCGGTTGAGCAATTCCTCGCCCGTGGCCTTACGCTTGGCTGGTGACGTGGGCGCACCTGCCCCTTGCATTTTGATCCACTCGCGATAAGCCGTCACGAGGGGATTCAGGTTCGCATTCGCCTCCGCCACGTCCTTCAGAGTCGCAAGTGCATCCATTCGCAATTCGACATCTTTGATCTGTGCGGGTTCCACGCGCTCCACTTCTGCCTGCGGAATCCAACAGGTTTGAACGACATTGCAGCATCTCTTTCCGTCGAGAACCGCATCCGTTGCGACATTGTGCCCGACGGAATACTCGCCAATGTCACGGTACTGGAGATCTGACACACGTTCGTCCCACTCTCCACTAGCAAGGCTGCGCAGGTCCGGGCGAGGCAAGAAGTCCGTGTCGCCGGTGATCTCAAGCTGGACTTGAAAAGCGAATGCTTCGTCTTTCTTCACGTCCGGCTGTGGCGTCCGCCGGTTAACCAGGAACACGGAAACCGTTCGAGCATCAGGCGGAACGCCTGCATCAGCCGCAAGCATCCCAACTGCTCGCGCGAGGTAGGCGATCTTGAGACCGTTGCCGTTAGGAATCTCTCTCTCAACCGGCTTCTCCGAGGCTTTCGACAGTTCAATCGCGACCGTCTCTTGGCGAGCTGTCCGTTCCCACTGTTCGGGGGGCTCGGCGCGGAGTCGGTAATCGCCCCATGAAGCGCGTATCTTCAAAGTCTTTGCTGACGCAGACACAAGCACGCTAACGCCAATGGAAGATGGAAAATACCGGGCACGGGCTGCCGGTTTCTCCGGCACGTCGTCGTCATCGCCTCCCCCCGGCTCGCCTGCGTCATCGAGCTCATCGTTGGCGGTTTCGTCGCTCTTGTCTTCGGGTGCTGCATCGAGGGGGACCAAGAAGCCGGTCAGATACCAGCGGGAGGGAGATTGAGGCAGGACCTCATTGGCGCTGCCCAACAAATCGAAGGGCCCAACCAAGTCGAGACGCAGGGCTTCGACCAGCTTGCCACGTATTTCTGCTGACCTCAATTCTTCAGACATGAGTTGACTCACTTACATTTGCGAATTGCTAGACAGAATCGAGGGTTGCGAGCGTTATGTTTCTCACGACATACTGCCAGCTGACTTCGCTCTTCATCCGCGTCGCTGCTATTTCCTCTCCACTATTCCTAAGCAGGCCATACCCGTAAGCAGCACAGATGCGTCTTTCCCCGAACTCACGACAGAAAGCTTTTCGAGCTCTCGCGTCGCGATGCGTTTTAAGGAGGACAAATGTACCTACAACTTAGCGCGTTCTGAGATCCCGGACTCGCGATAATACTCCGGCACCAATGATCGTTGTTCTTCAGCGAGACTGTAAGAAACGTCCGACATGTTGCCCTTGAAAACCACTGTTTCGCCATTTGTCCTTTGTACAAGATAAAACGATTCTCCATCTCTCCTGATGCGTCCCACGTTTTGTTCCGAATACCGTCTTCCCAGTATCCCGAGCCACACGGAGCCAGATGTCGCGATTACCTTTTGATGGGCATCGGCGACCCGCTCGATCGGCATACCCGTCGATGGTAAACGCAAAAGCAGGCTAATCCCTGATCGCGGAGTGGTTGCCTCAGACTTGGTCATATTCGGAGATCAGCGTAGTGCTTCGAGCCCAGTGCGGAGGAAGATGATGTCGTACTACACTTCTTCAAGTTTCATGGTCATCTGATCCTTCGAGTCATGGGTTCTTGCCTTCGCCTTTCCGCCTCCTTTCTTGACAACAGCATTGCTTTCGTCATCGTTTGCCAGTTGCCCTTCAGCAAGCCCTCTCTTGCGATTCAATTCCAGTAACCGCGCCAACAAATCCTCTCTTTCCTCGTCGGGCCATCGATACCGATATTGCTTGTTCCGCTGACGACCTTCGTCTTCTTCTGTGTCTTCATCTACAGATTCAGGCACGAAGTCGCACTTTGGCTGCAGGTCTGTCCACCCATAAGCATCGAGGACCACGCGGTCGATTCGATCGTTCAAATCGCGCAACTTCTGAACCTCAGTGTAGTCGCAACTCCGATCGTGAAACCAGTTATAGATCGTCGTCATACCCACAGAGCGGCTCTGAAGTACGTTCGCTCGATATTCGAAATAGTCCTTTCCAAGTTGTTCGAGCTCGACGTTTGATTCAAACAGGAGTGGAAATGGAAACGTCTCGAAGCAATCAGCAATGTTGTATCGAGGCCGATCTTCAAGAGTGGCACCAAGGAATCTCGCCCAGATCTGATGCACTCTCGAAATCAGCAGTGCGAATACTCTCCAATCAGGGAAGGCAAATACGACCAAAGTCTGATCGTAGATGCGCGGTTCTGAATTGTCCAAGAACGTAAAGGATTCGTGAAACTTGCTTGTTAACGAACGCACGAGCACCCGTGGCAGCCCCCGAATAGCCCGATATAGTCCTGGTCTCTTCTCGGCGTATTGCCACCACCGTTCTCTCAGAGCATCGCGCTTTTGACGGTCACGTTCCGGTTTTACTTTTTCCTGGACTATCCCCAGCAAATCAGGCCAACAACTAGCTTCTTGAAGCGTTCGATCGAAGAAGTCGATCGCGTACCGATGATATGCGTGAGTGGGACTGTCATTTACTTCTTCGCCGCCTATATAAGGAAATATTCTGTCAGCATTTTGTGGATTCTTTTCAATGAGCATCCTCATTTGCGCGATGGAAGAGCACGAACTCGATGCGCTCATATCATCGAAAGTAAAGCCCGTACCCAGTAGAATGCTTCCTTGAAAACACTTGTCGGAGTTCTGATTTAGCCTAAATGGATTCTCGTGACCACCGGAGTGGAACAAGTATGCGGTTATAGATGAAACGGGTCGCCCATCCAAAATAAAGGGTCCCCCGATAGTGCCTTTAATCGCATGAACAACGCTCACGTTTACGGCTGCTTCGCCCGGCCACTTGTAGCGAGTTCGGGCCGAATAAATGGTGCCCCCGTGAAGGCAGATCCAGCGTAGTCCGGTGAAACGCGTGTCCCCTTGCGAAATCGTGTTAGTTGCAATCAGTCCGAAACAGCCTGCATTACGCAAGAGACTGAAGGCCCTGCGGAAGAAGTGGGCGACTAGATCGGAGTTGCCGTGTGCGCTTTCATTTATAGTCTGAAGCCAGTCACTGTAACCATCAGCGTGCGCTGAAATCGTTGTGTTCTTGCCCGCAAAAGGTGGGTTGCCTACAATTACGTCAAATCCCCCTGTTGCATTGCCTTGCGCATCGGTAGTAAATACCTCCGGGAATTCAAGCTCCCAATGGAACGGCTGGATCCCCTTTGGGCCGTCGTTTAGCTTTTCGATCGCTTGATTAACATCGCCGTCAACGGAAATGAAACCCTGTTTCTTGAGATCGGCCTCGACAGAGACGAGTAACCTCTTTCGTTCCTCCTCGCGGTCTCGTGGTCTTTCAGCCGAGAAGAACGCAGCGACTGCCGCATCCCCGATCATGCGAGCAAGACCGAGCTTGCCGTCGACGGCAGCAAACTCCTGCGCGAGTTGTGCATATGGCGTGCTCTCTCTCGCGTCCAGAATTTCCCTTCGCTGCCGGCTGACAAAGTCGATCAGCTGTCGGAGCTTCTCCTCTAAAAAGGTCTGTTGCGCGGCTGGCACCCAGTGGAAGGAAGCGATTTGCTTTCGCGTGAGCCCCACAAGGGCATCACCGTTACGCAATGAATGATCCAGGAATGTAAATGGATGATCTTTGGCCAGAGTTGCAAGCCAGAGCGACAATTTCGCCAGATCCGCAGCCATCTGATTCTTGTCCAAACCATAGAGACAGCGCTGCGCAACCAGACGCTGTGCATAGAGCGCTTCATCCTCATCGAGAGGAATGCTAGGAACTTCACCATGCGAATGCCACGCCTTGGAAAGAGCGTCTCCGAGTTGGCGGCACGCTTCTACCAAAAACGCCGCCGACCCCATCGCTAGATCACAAATCTTCAAGTTGAGAATCTGTGCTGGAGTCGGACTTGCGCCCAGTTGCTTAAGGACGGGTCCGAGGGCCGCTTCGACAATCGGTCCGGTCAAGCTGCTTGGGGTGTAATGCGATCCGCTCTTTCGGCGTTCATCCGAAGGTTGGAAGATCATTGCACCTTTGGGAACAGTCGTCGGCGTGACTGTGGTAGCGATCTTCCGTTGGAGCGCCGGCATGAGATCCTCGATAGTCTTGGCCGATTTCAGAGCGTCTGCCGCCTGGCCCGTGAGCTTCTGATCCGTTTCCTCGGTGAATAGTTTGAGGCGCTTATCGACCGGAGTAGCCAGCAGTTCCTCTAAATTCACTGTCGCAGGCGCCCCGTGTTTCTTGGCGGGCTTGATTGCTATCGACCGTCCCGTGGCGACCTGGAGGCTGAACCCCATAATCGCCTGATAAACGCTCCCGATCTGTTCGACAGCCAGCGTGCGATAACTCAGCCGCTCTCCATCCAGCAACAACAACTTCGTCAGCACTCGATACACAACACCATCGGAGACGCGTGGAATCTCTGGCTTGTCTTTCTTGTCGTGACGCCCTTCGAGAAACAGATATCGCTCGGGATCGAACAGGTAGCCTTCGCGTGCCGGGATCTTCATTGCGCCGTGGCTGCCACCGGAGTACATCAGTCCGAATAGCGCAAGCAGTTGCGCCCAAGCACCGTAACGCTGATCCATCGTGTCCGGATAGCGACCAGCGTCCGCCCGCAGCCGCTCGTAAAGGCCCGTAATCGAGTAATAATTCGAATAAATTGGATCAGTCGAAAGGAGGCCCCGGTCTTCAGCGAAGAGCACGAAAACCAGTCGCAACAGTGTTGTTAGCAACCCGCGGTACACATGGTCTGGATCGCGGGCCAACACATCGCGCAACAGATCGCCCTTGCTCTGATCATTGGCAGCCTGGAATCCGCGTAGCAACTCGTAGAGTGCCTCAAGCACCTGGGTCGCAAGCTGAGTTGAAACGACGTTCTGATATTTACGACTGTTTGCGAGAATCGCTGGCAGCCGTTCCTTGTCCGCGACACTGTAAAGACGTTCAGTGCCTAGGAGCATCTGCAACGCCGCAAAGATCGGCCGGCCCGCAACCTTAACCATGTCCCCAAGGTTGAACGTGATATGACCGCTCAGTTCCTTCTCAGGCGCGTAAACGAGTCGGATTTGACGCCCGTTCACAAGTAAACCGATGTGCACTCCCGTCTGACGCAGCAGACGCTCGAATCGCGCCTGCGGGCTTGCCTGCCAACCGCGATCGTGCGGCGCGTACGCAGTGTCGAGATCGATTCCAGTTGGAAGCACTTCAACCAACAAGAGCCACTTGCCGTCGCCACTCAAACTGCGAAGCGCGTAAGTGGGACGCAGCGTTTCGTTGTAATTCTCAAGATTGACTTCAAGTTCAGGCGGAACCGGTTCTGCCCCTGGAGTACCCAAAATCAGCTCGCTATCCCAGCCGAAAACAGCTTGAGCAAAACGAGCAAAGTCTGAAATTTCAGCAACCGGGGTGCCGTCGGAGTCTTGGGGAAGAGCCGACAAGAGACGTTGGTGTTCCGGCCCGTAGTTCCTGTTCAAGAACGCACTGGCTTCAATCAACGAGGGAATGGAAACAACAAGCCCAGTCGGCTGGACATAACCGAGCCACTCTTGATGCGCGAGGATCGCTGGGTCTCTAGGCATTGCTCATCTCGAAAGGGGCCACAGATAGACGAGGCCCACGGGCTCAATCCGTTGCGCGCAGACCTGATAAAGATTACGGATACGGTCAGGCTCGGTCTTCATCTCACCGTCAAGTTCAGACAGCCGCTTTGCCCAATAACGCTTATTAGAATCCAACTGCCGGTGTTCCTGTTCATCAAACAGGTGAAGCTGATCTATCTTGTCGCTCTTCGCCATAGTTTCGACGAGGTGTTTCTTCTGGGACTCAAGAATCTCGCGCATCGCCTTCGATTCAATCTCCGATCGCTTCTCCAACTTGGCGATGGCATCGCGGGCATACTCTGCACCGCGGGCCTCCAGATGCGGAAGAAGATTTCTCACGTCATGCGGAGCACTGTCTTGGAGTTGATGCAACACAACATCAGGAACAGGCTTGGCGTGCTTCTCGATTAGCGCGGCATCAAGCAGAGACATGGTTTTAGCCTCTGCCTCACGGCTATAGGGCGTGAGTTCGCCCTTCCTTACGGCGGGGTCGATCCATCGGGCCGTGACAGGTATGAGCTCTTCGTGGAGCCGCGCCGCACCTGGACCATACAAAGCCAGCCGTCCAATTAGCAGAACTCTCGGAACCGCGTCCGTAGTTTGCGCCATGCACGCTCGCGACAGATCGTGATGAACAAACCCCTGAGCAGTGAAGCGCGAGAGCAGCCGCTGGACGACGCGCTGCTCAAGATGCATCTGAACCACTTCCTCGGTGACGACTCCTGGATCTTCAAAGACCACGGGACGGATCGGAGAGGTGCGACGCCATTCCCAGAACTTCTGATCACGAGGACGCGGAGTGCGGAGACTGTCCATCGTCTCGGCCCACGAGGGATCGGCGCCAGGACGCTGATCGAGGGCTGGAAACACCGACCGCCCAGGATTCTTACCGTTGGGCGCAGGCTTCAGCGGATCGGCACCCATTACTTCTAGTGAACAAGATAAGGCTGAACGAAAGTGGTCGGTAGAAAAGGAGAGCGACTCTTGGGATCGGGCCAGCATTGTGCTAAGCCGCTCGATTTGCGCGCGCAGCTCGACTTCACGTTCTCGCGTTGCCTCCAGTTCCTCTTCGACGGTCTCCCGTTGACCGCCTTCCAAATCCGCCGAGTCGATTTGATTTTTCAAATCATCGACTTCAGCTCGACGTATGCCGTTCTTCATAAGCCCATCGAGCTTTGAATCAATTACCTGAGACAAGCTTCCAAGTTCTTCTCGAATGGTCTTGGTTTTTCGAACCAGCGCGGCTAAGACCCGGTCTTCCGGACGTTGCTTATAAAAGAAGTAATGGCAATAAACGATGGGATTTGGCTGGAGCTTTCGATCAATGCGGCCATTGCGCTGCTCCATCCTGCTCGGATTCCACGGCACGTCGAAGTGGAAGATGTTCCAGCAGTGGGCTTGCAGGTTTAGACCTTCACGCGCAGCATCTGTCGCAATCAGGATTCGAACCGGACTTTGGGTGGGATCGGTATTGAATGCGGTCTTGATGGCTTCCCGGTCTTCTGAGGAAGTAGGGCCATGGAAAACTGCGATTCGGTCGTCCGCCCGATCTGAGTCGCTGATCGCTGCGGCCAGTTGCTGTACCAAGTAACGCCTTGTGTCATCCCACTCTGTGAAGATGATTACGCGGATATTGTTCCACTTTGCTCCCTGAGCGCCAATATCCGGACACATCTGGGATCTGATCCACTCAACCAGCTTCTTTACACGCGCGTCAGGCAAAGCGCGGCTGGATTCGGCTAGCTCCGTCATCTGATCTAGTAATTCTTGCTCCCGAGCGAACAGCTCGCCCTCTGACGCCGTTGTTAACTTCCCCAGCGAAGCCTCAGACGCAGCAATAATCTGCGCTTCTTCTTCCGCAGCAAGTTCCTGTTCGTTCAGAAGTGCCCGATCATCGTCAGAAGCAACGCTGCCAGTCAGCAGGTCGCCTCGGATCATTGCCGTCGCCTCATGCGCAAGTGCTGCTTCTCGTTGTTTCCTTACTGTGCGCCGATGAACGTACAGCGTTTTCGAAAATGCCTCAACGGACGACAACAGGCGCTGCTGAAGACCACAAATGAGCAGCCCCGACGCAGACTGCGTCCTCCGCGTTTCACCGCTCAGCCGCAACTCACGCGTGCCCCGATATTCGTCCAGTAGAGATGCCAAGCGGAGTTCGGGAGCATTCTCTGGCAGCCCTTCAATATTTTCTTGCAGTACCTTCCTCTCTGGGAATCCGCCACAGATTTTCCTGAGATCATCTTTCAGCCGGCGCACCATCACATCTTCGAGCATCTTTTTGGGGACTTTCATTCCTCGAAAGAATCGCTGTGGGTCAAGAAGCTCCAGCAGCGCAGTAAAACTGTTGGAGTGCCCATTGTGAGGCGTAGCCGACAAAAAGAGACGATGCTCAAACTTAGGGGCCAGGTCGCGTACGGCACGAGTTATGTGTGAGTCAATTGCGTAACGTTGACCACTCGAAGGGGCAGCGTGATGGGCTTCATCCAGAATGAGAAGACTGCCCGCGCGGAACGTTCCAAGCCAATCATGTAGCGGAGATGCATACGTTTCATCAATGAGAAGGCGATGTGACACTAGGAACCGCGAGTGGGTCGTCCAGGGATTCACTCCAAAGCCGCGTTCACGCCTAACTTTCTGTAGGTAGTCTTTATCCAGAATCTCGAAACGGAGGCCAAAGCGGGCATCCAACTCTTCTTTCCACTGAAGGAGCATAGAAGGAGGGCAGGACACGACAATGTCCCTCACCTTCTTCCGCATGAGCAGTTCCCGAGCAATGAGCCCGGCTTCAATTGTTTTTCCCAGGCCAACGTCGTCAGCAATGAACAGATTCACCCTCGGCAGACGCAGAGCTTTGCGGAGTGGCTCTAGCTGATACGCGTCCAACCGTATTCCTGCCCGAAATGGCGACTGTAAGAGGTTTGGATCGGTTGATGTGACGCAATTCCAGCGCAATGTGTTCAGGTAAGCAGCGAAACGATCGGCAGGATCGAACCCTCGTTTTGCGATGGCGTCCCATGCTTCGCCTGTAATCACTCGTGCATCAAGTTCTCGATCCCAAAGCACATCCAGTGGCTGTCCCTGCGCATCATCGTCCACGCATGACAGTCGGAGGAGGAGCGAATCTGCCGGACTCGGAGGGGGAATTACGTGGTCAACAAGATACAGCCGCTGGCGAACCGCGACAATTTGGCCAATCTCTGGAACCAGAATCTCAGTACTCATTTAGGACCACGCCTGCCTGTATTCTGAACAAATATCGGCCAGGACCGCGCGGACTCACACCCGGATCGCTACCGTAGGCAGTTCTATTCATTTAGTCCGATACCTAGCAGATTGCTGCCTGGGGAAGAAAACCTGATTCTACAATGGGTTCTAAGGAATTACACTCGCTCATCGACACCGCGCCTCAGTCCTGTCTTTCGCTCTCGCCGCCGCCGATGTCTGCCACTGCATGTTGCTGGGACCGTCGATTCCACCACATTCCAGGGGCTTTACGTGGTCGATGATGTACCCAGGACATCGTCCCGCTGTCTTGCCCGTCACGGGACATGGATGCTGCTTCTTGAAGCTCCTGATCGCAGTCCTCGAACGCTTGATGTGTCCGTACTTGTCCCGCAAGCAA
>Ga0182024_10018221_pt1 | contig 13096 bp, 15 predicted proteins | sample P32metaG_FD_120480 | JGI IMG/M metagenome (GOLD analysis project Ga0182024, IMG submission 120480) | Permafrost microbial communities from Stordalen Mire, Sweden - P3-2 metaG (Illumina Assembly) | ecosystem: Environmental > Terrestrial > Soil > Wetlands > Permafrost | place: Sweden: Stordalen...
CGCTAAAGAAATGGTTGCTTGCTGATATATATTTGTGGGTTGTGAGCTTTTTGTTAAACTAGATTCTTCACTAATATCCTTTTGCTCAAACACAATTTCACCCAACGTATCCCTTTGGTTCAAAGTGGTAGTTCTAAAAGATGATGGTAAAGCTGAGTTTTTATAGATTACGGCATAGTTTTTTGCAATAGTTCCTGCGCCTGCGATACTGGCTCTACCGACAGCGGCTGCTAAATGTTGTCTTGCATTACGTGTCATTGCTATTACTGTTTTTACAACTTCTTTTAAACTTCTTAGTCTGCCCTCTTTGGTTTGAGCTTTATACGATGCTTTATCTATAGGCAGCATAAGCGCCGCCATCACCAATCCATTTAAACCACCTTCAGCAATATTTTTGGCGAGTGTTGGTGGCGGAGTAGGATTTCTTTGGATCGGTTTTTCTTCAGACGTGTTTGTTCCTGGCATAACTTCCTCGATAATTTTTCTAATAGTTTTTTAGCCCACAAATATACTTTAACTAGCTAATTCAGGAAAGAATTTTAAGTTCTTTTTTTCAATATTTTGCTAAGCATTTCTCTTGACCGCACCTACTGTAGGGTTAGAATGCGAACTGCAGGAACTGAGGGATGAATTATGAAGTTGTTACTTAGAATTTTAGTTTTAGTAAGTGTGATTATGTGTGGAGCAGCGGAGGCTCGGCGGATGCACGTGGTTGTTTCAACGCCTCCTCCGATGCGTGAAGTAGTGCCAGCGCCTGGTGGCTACGCGGATTGTTATGAAGTAGGGCCAGGTTTTTATCATGGAGTTTGGGCTAATCGATATAGAGTTTGTGAATATAATGATAATCCGTATGGTGAAGCTTGGGTTTCGGGTTATTGGAGATGTGATAGGTATCGTGGATATGATGGAGTTTGTTTAGATTGGAATTGGGTACCAAGTCATTGGACCGCTCGCAGAGGGTTTGAGTTCCAAGCTATTCCGCCTCATTATTTTAAGAAACATAATCATCACCATCATCACCGGGGTGTAGAGTCCAGAATGGAAGGTCCTGGGCAGCCTGGGGATGGGTTTGGGTCTGAGCAAGTAGCTTATGATGATGGATTCGGACATTCTTCAGAGCAAACGGTTACTACTACTAGTGGTGGATTTGGTTCGTCAAACACCCCCCCGCAACCAAGCCGCCCTGCTGGGAATGGATGGGGAACAGCTAGTTAGGTAAGTTAATTGACAATTAAAGGGGAAAAAGGCATATTAGGCCCCTTTAATTTTTATTACTAAATGAATACGTTGGAGGAACACCTTGGCTAATATTAAATCCGCAAAGAAGCGTGCACGCCAGTCTGAAAAGCACAGACAACACAACGCTAGCTTGCGATCAATGGTTCGCACCTATATCAAAAAAGTTGTTTCAGCTATTGCTGCTGGGGATAAAAAAGGCGCGGAAGAATCTTTTAAAGATGCACAACCTGTTATTGATCGTATGGCTAATAAAGGCTTATTGCATAAAAATAAAGCTTCCAGACATAAAAGCCGTTTAAGCGCTAGCATTAAGAAGATGGTGGAAGGTCAAACTGCGGTAAAAGCTAAGGGTTCTAAAGCTAAAGCTGATAAAGCATCGAAATCTGCTTAAATATAATTCTGCTAAAAGTCCCTTACTAATATGTCATTCCCGCGAAAGCGGGAATCTCAAAAGTATTAACTCAATGAAGCTATTTCTTGCGCGGGCTTGGATGAACAATTTTTCCTGAACCAATTCGTATTACCGGAGATTTTTCGGTTCTCGCAGCTTTGGGGCTTCCTATAGGCTTAGGATGACTTTGGAATAAAGATCTTGGATTAGGATTCGGTTGTCTGGCTTCAGATCCTAAACCATGTATTGATTTAGAGGGTGGTATCTTCTTAGCTCTTTTAGCTAAATATTCAGTTTCTTTATTGGCCCTATTAGTATTAGCATCGAGTGCATTTGAGTTTTTAGAATTGTTTTCATTAACTGCGATTGATCTAAAATAAATTTGAGTAGGTCTACCTTGGGGTATAGGCCGTTGGGGCGCAGATGCTGGGAGTGAAACCTGGCTATGCTTTTGTTCAAAGGCAGATTGTCTCTTATTATGTACTGCAATCTCCTTTATCCATTCATCTTCTTTTTCTTTGCGTTTTTGCTCAAATAAGAACCTTGCTTGGGCCTCAATGCTATCAGAACCATAATCTTTAGAATCTTCAGGCTTTCTAGGAGTTCTAGGCATAAATCACCATTTAAACTATTCTTTTATTAAATATACACCAAAAATCATAAAAATGTATTTATTCAACTCATTGAATAGCCATTAACACATTGAATAATAATCAATTATTTAACGACTATTTCTTCTAAACCCAATTTTATAGTCATGATGATGGTCCCCAGGTTGAGAATGGGGTTTGCCACCTAATGTCCTGTTATTAGCATATTGAGGGTTTTGTGGTCCCCATTTGGATCCATGCTGCGGCGCATGGGGATTTTGCCGCGCTTGTTGAGTCGGTTGAGGTTTGCTTTGTTGGACTTGCTTTTGCTCTTTTAAATCTTCCGCAATGGGAGCAATCTTTGGTTTCCTGGCCATACAACACCTATCTTGTTAGATATATATTAAGTATAGCCAATGATTTAAGAAATATTTTCCACTTAAATCATGGTATTAAGCAATTATACCGTCATCAAAACTAATGCCAGGTCGAGGTGAATTTTTTGCTTCAATCTTAGGTATCTCAGCAACTGGATCTGCAGGCTTAGGGGAAAATAATGCATGTTTATTCCCAATTGGTAAGCGACCAGAATCGGAATCAAGGATAGGTTCGAAAAGATCATAAGACCCAGCTAGTTCAGTATCTTTTCCAGGATAGAAATTCGGGAACATACTTTCGATATCCACACCGTTCATTTGTACCAATGCTGGATCAGATAATGAAATAAAACCATCATCTATTGCCATCAACCCTTTATAAGTTAATAAAGCCTTTTTGGTTGATTCAGGTAAATTTTTAGGGAATTGTTTAATTTTACTCAACACATATTGAATATTTTGTGGAGCGAGTTTAGAGAGATTAATATTTGTAACATTAAAAATTCGATCTCTTGGCGGAATATCCTTTTCGAAGCGCAAAGCATCAATACCGTAAGAACTTTGAATGGCCTTCAATGTATTGGTGTAATCTACATATGGATTCGTAAATAGCATAATAATTTCAGCGGTCGAAATTAAATTTTCTTTAATTATGATCTTCCATTCCGAAGACTTTACTAAATTAATTTTACCCTTTTCTGAATCAAAGATTTTTGCAAAATTGGAAAACTCTCCATAGGAAGGTGAGATTTTGTAGGCTAAATCAGATGCGATATATCCTTCTGTTAAGGCCTTAAGAAAAGCATCATCCAGAGCAAATTTAATTTGCTCAAGATTAAAAGTCACAAAACTATTCAAACTAAAAAATTTAGCTTTTAGCGCTGCACGTCCATTAGGTTTAATTATTTCAGCTAATTTTTTTGGCGATATACATCGTAATTCTTGGTCCCATTTAATAAAACTACCATGCGCTAAATAAAATTTAGCATCAGAAATTTCTTTTAAAAGTTTTTCAAGTACGCTGTCATGTAATGATTGAGAAATCTTTATCTGATTTTCGTGAATTATAGCTTCACATTTTTCTTTCTTTTTTTTATCAGACCAATATGTATTTAAACTATTAGCTTCTACAATAATTCCTTGTTTAGCTAAATTTTCTGGTTCTTGATCAACATCAATTGGTGTTATCCATTTTTGTAATTCTGCTGGGTCAATAACCTTCTGACCTAAAGCTAAATAACCATCTTTGGTATCCAGCACCTCAATAATATCTTTAGGTAGGTTTGGGCGGATGCTATCTAAGATAGCTTTACCCTGGCTAATTTCTTCTTCTTCGGTTTTGGTAATGGTTTGGGCAAAAGCAATTTGAGCATTAGATGGAGAAATAGCTTGTTGAGACTGCATTATGATTACCAATTATGATGTAAAGTTATGCATTATATTTATAGGTGGTTATTATCCAACAACACCTTTCAAATTGGATCAGCAGGATTCTCGAGGTAATTCATCGCCTCTTGGGTTATGAAATCCAAACCTGTATGGGTTAAACCAGAAATTTTGAATACTCTGCCTTTCCATTGCAGGCGATCCACAATTTCTTGGCAACGAAGTTCTGCTTCTTCAGGATCAAATAAATCAATTTTATTGAGCACCAGCCAGCGTTCACGTTCAAATAATTCGGGGCTATATTTCTGTAATTCTTTGGATATAGCTTGAACGTTAGCAACCGGGTCACTTTCATCTACAGGGAAAATGTCTACCATATGAAATAATAATCGGGTACGCATTACATGCTTTAAAAACTGAATTCCTAAACCAGCCCCTTCAGCTGCACCTTCAATCAAACCAGGAATATCAGCTATCACAAAACTACGATGATCAGATACCCGCACTACACCTAAGCTTGGATGCAAAGTTGTAAATGGGTAATCAGCCACTTTGGGGCGCGCGGCAGAAACTCCTTGGATAAGCGTGGATTTACCAGCATTAGGCATACCAACTAAGCCCACATCCGCCAGCACTTTTAATTCCATACGTAGATTACGGCGTTCACCAGGTTGACCCGGAATAGTACGACGAGGGGAGCGATTGACACTACTTTTAAATCGGGCGTTTCCTACTCCGTGCTGACCACCTTTGGCTACTAAAGCCACTTCTTGATCTGTAGCTAAATCAGCAATAACTTCGTCCGTGTCTTGATCATAAATAATGGTTCCCACCGGCACTCTTAACTCAAGATCTTGACCTGCTTTGCCAGAGCAATTACACCCACTACCCTTTTGACCATTTTTAGCTTGAAAGATACGGTTATAGCGATAATCAACTAAAGTATTTAAGTTCTCATCTGCCTTGATATGTATACTGCCGCCATCGCCGCCATCACCACCGTCAGGGCCGCCATTGGGCATAAACTTTAAACGCAAGAAGCTGCAGGCACCATTGCCACCGTCTCCGGCTAATACTCGAATTTTTGCTTCATCAATAAATTTCATAAAACACTCAGAAAGATGGTGTCAAAAAAAAACCCCGTTTTAAAACGAGGCTTTTTGGAACCAGGTAAATAAATACGATTAAGCAGCTACTTCATCTTGAACGAGTTCGATGCTAACAGAACGTTTTTTCATTTTGCCTTTAATTGCAAATACCACTTTGCCTGGTTTTAAAGCATACAGGGTGTGATCTCTACCCATACCAACGTATTGGCCTGCATGGAAATGCGTGCCTCGTTGACGGACAATAATTTCACCGGCCTGGATAACTTGACCGCCGTAACGTTTAACACCTAAATACTTTGGTTTTGAATCGCGACCGTTACGGGTACTACCACCCGCTTTTTTGTGTGCCATTGCTGCAATTCCTCTACTTAAACTGCGATCTTTGTAATTTTAACTTCAGTGTAATCCTGACGGTGCCCCATTTGCTTACGATGGTGCTTACGACGTTTGAACTTCACAATCAAAATCTTTTTATGGCGACCATGAGAAACAATAGATGCTTCTACCTTAGCCCCATCAATACCAGGCTTGCCGAACTTAATATCGTCCCCATTACCTACCATCAAAACGCGATCAAACGTAAAGTCGGAACCTACGTCACCGGTCATTTTTTGAATTTTCAGCGTTTGGCCTTCTATGACTCGGAATTGCTGACCACCGGTCCTAATTACTGCATACATCTGTTACGCTCCAAATATATTCTGGGGTTTCTTTTAGAATTCTTAAAGGAGTGCGATTATAGGCCATAGACAAAGCCTCTGCAAGAGGAAAAAACAATGAAAAACATCTAGTTTTGATTCTAAACTTGACTTCCTTTTGCCCTACCCCTAGCATTCCCTCCTGAAGAAAAATTGAGATTTTTACCCCCATGCCTTTGGATTCTATCCGTTCACTCGTCAAAAACGATCTTTTAGCCACTGATCGCTTTATCAGTAATGAATTAACTTCATCCATTCCGCTAATTAATGAATTGATCGAATATATCATTTCTTGTGGGGGCAAAAGAATCCGGCCCTTATTGGTACTACTAACAGCCAAGGCTTTTGACCAAACCTTAGAAAAACACGTAGATCTAGCCGCGGCTATTGAGCTAATCCATACAGCTACCCTATTACACGATGATATCGTCGATAATTCCACGTTAAGACGCGGTAACAAAACCGCTAATTATATTTGGGGTAATGAAGCTAGCGTATTGGTTGGGGATTTTCTGTATTCCAGAGCGTTTCAGTTAATTGTCAAATTGGATAATCCCAAAATTCTAAATATCTTTGCCAACGCTACTAATTTGATTGCTGAAGGCGAAGTAATGCAATTGATCAATTGCCATAATCCGGATACTACTGAAGCAGCTTATTACGATGTAATCGAGCGTAAAACCGCAAAATTATTTGAAGTTGCAGCAGAATCCGGTGCCGCACTTACCAATAATCACGATCATTTCCGTAATGCTATGAAAAACTATGGCATACAATTAGGTATAGCGTATCAATTAATTGACGATGCTTTAGACTATAGTTCATCTACTCAAGAATTGGGTAAAACCATGGGAATAGACCTCGCTGAAGGTAAACCTACCTTGCCGTTGATTTATGCGCTACGTCAAGGAAAGCCAAAAGAAATAGAATTAATTCGAGACGCAATTAAAGAAGGCGAAACTAACGATTTGGAAACCATTTTAGGTATAATTGAATCCACTCGTGCGCTCGAGTACACTGCCAACGCCGCAAAACAACGCGCACATCTTGCTATTGAAAGTTTGAGTGGAATTCCAGAATCTTCATACCGTAAGGGATTACGTGAATTAGCAGAATTTGTGGTAGAAAGAAAAAATTAACACACGGGGTGTAGCTCAGCTTGGTAGAGCACTGCGTTCGGGACGCAGGGGCCGCAGGTTCAAATCCTGTCACCCCGATACATTTAGTAAATTTTAGGCTTGGAATGAATAAAAAAACGGAACTGAAGCAAGTCCCAATCGAGCATTTGGTACGAGGCAAATACCAACCTCGTAAACATTTTGATAAAGCCAGTTTGGAAGAATTAGCGGAGTCCATTAAAACCACCGGCGGTTTACTGCAGCCAATCGTCGTTCGTCCTTATCAAAATAACCAATATGAAATCATTGCTGGGGAGCGTCGCTGGCGTGCAGCACAGATAGCTGGATTAACAGAAGTTCATTGTTTAGTAAGCCATTATTCCGACGAACAAGCATTACAAGCATCTATAATTGAAAATATCAATCGCGCCGATTTAAACCCGATAGAAGAAGCGCAAGCTTATCAACGCTTGATTGACGAATTTAAATATTTACACGAAGAAGTAGCAGCAGCTGTAGGCAAATCGCGTACTAAAATTACCAATGCATTAAGATTATTAAAATTAGATCCTCGCGTGCAACAATTTCTAATTGAGGGCAAAATTTCTGAAGGTCACGGCAAAATTTTAGCTGGTTTATCTGAACAACATCAGTTTATGTTAGCGCAAAAAGTTATGCAAAAATCCTGGAGTGTGCGCAAGCTAGAAAATGAAGCCAAAAAATTATCTCAACCACCAGAAGAAAACAGTCCATATAGCGACAGTAATATCAAACATTTAGAAAATTCTTTATCTGATTTTGTAGGCAATCAAGTTAAAATTGAATGTGAAGAACGCGGTGGCGGTTTTGTTAAAATTAAATTTAATAATATTGATGAGTTAGAAGGCCATTTCGAAAAACTAGGTTTTGATTACGAATAGTTTTGTAAGAAGTTCTGCAATAATTGATGTCCGCTTTCCGTTAAAATTGATTCAGGATGAAATTGCACTCCACACACTGGATTGGTTTTATGTTCAAATGCCATAATTTCATTGTTATCGCACCTAGCTGTTATAGTTAAATCTTCCGGAAAATTTTCCTCACTTACGATCAAAGAATGATATCTGCCAACTTTTAATGGATTTGCTAGATTTGCAAAAATTTTTGTTTGGTTATGCAAAATCGTTGATGCCTTACCGTGCATAGGATTTTTAGAGCGCACCACACTACCACCATAAGCTTCCCCAATTGCTTGGTGACCTAAACAAACTCCAAGTATTGGAATTCTTGCACCGAATGTTTTTATTACTTCTAAACAAATGCCAGCATCTTGTGGAACGCCTGGGCCTGGAGAAAGAATAATATGGGAAGGATTTAATTCTTCAATTTCAGCCATTGAAATAGCATTATTTCTATAAACACTTGGTTTATAACCTAACTCGCTAACATAGCGAGCCAGGTTATAAACAAATGAATCAAAATTATCGATCAGTAAAATCATAATTCGTAGAGTTTGGGTGAATAACTTGGTTTAACTTCTAGCTTGGGTTCCTCCTCAAATCCGAATGCCTTGAGTAATTTTTCTTTTAAGTACGCTTTGGTTTCAGCATTAACTTCATTTTCTTCTTGAGTTATAGGATAACGGCGTCGTAATGCCTTCAATCCACTTATTACTTCTTCAACAGTTTTTCGCATAGCAACTTCAGGTTCAATTGAGCTAGATTTCATGCTGCACTCTCCTTTCACTGGTTGTTAATGTTTTAAATAAGGCATGCGCTTTAGTTAATGTCTCAAAATATTCTTGTTCTGGGATGGAATCAGCAACAATGGCACCTCCAACTTGAAAAGTAAGTAGGTCTTTCTTTAAAACCAATGTGCGAATTGTAATGGAAAAATCCATATCACCATTAAATCCAATGTATCCAATATTGCCGCAATAAGGACCACGTGGATGCGGTTCAATTTCTGCGATAATTTCCATAGCACGAATTTTTGGTGCCCCAGTGATAGAGCCTCCAGGAAAAGTTGCTTGCAATAAATCAATCCCTGAGCATTCTGGACGTAAGGTTCCGTGGATCACTGAAACTAAATGATGTACATGCGCTGTGGTTTCCAAGCCACAAAGAGTTTTTACTTGTACAGAATGATCTTCGCAAACTTTAGATAAATCATTGCGAAGTAAATCAACTATCATGATATTTTCTGAATTATCTTTAGGATTGTTTTTTAATTCTTCTATTAATTGTTTATCTTCGTAAGCATTCTTACCGCGCTTGCGTGTACCTTTTATCGGCCGCGTTTCCACAAATTTTCCGTTAAGCTTTAAAAATCGTTCTGGAGATGCCGACATTAAAACTAAATCATCAAAACGCAAGAATGCTGAAAAAGCTGCGGGATTAATTTGTCGCAGACGTTGATAAATATCAAAGGGTTTAAATTCCGCAGGCAAATAGGTTTGAAAACGCTGGGAGATATTCGCTTCGAAAATATCACCCGCTAAAATATGTTCTATTACTTGAGACACTGCACCTTCATATTCTTCTTTAGAAAAATTTTGCATAATGTATTCTTTAGGCAAAACATGATTGGAAACTGCAGGCTTGGAAAATGGTTCCGATAATTTATCTAACAACCAATTTATTCGTGCATTAGCTCTAGAAATTCTATTAGCACCTTCTTCAGGAAACCCACTCGAAAAAATCGTAGCTTGTTTTTTGCGATGATCAAAACCGATTACCAAATCATACAATCCAAAATGCATTTGTGGGTAATCTACAATATCGGGTTTTGGCTCGGGTAATTTTTCAAGATGCTGGCTTAGTTCGTAACTTAAAAATCCAATCGCGCCACCTTGAAAAGACGGGTATTCCGGATGAAGCTCTAATTGAAAAGGTGCTAACAATTGCACTATGGATTGCCACGGTCGCTGCGCGACCTCGCAATGACGGGGTTGAAGCGTGTCCTCGCAATCACGGATAGAAATCTCATCAAACGGATCTATCCCAATAAAACTAAATTCTCCACAAGCATTAACCCCTGCACTATCCAGAAAAACACTGTTGTCTTCCTCGGCAAATCGAGCAAAAATTAATAACGGATCTTGGTATGCAATTTCGCGGATGATTGGTTTACATTTAACCATTTATGCTAAGTTTTTAAGTTTAAAAACCGATCTTACTGAAGTTTTTACACATAGGTCAAATAATGTTACTATTTTTCCCCATTTAACTAGCCTTAATAGGATTTTGGGATCTGAATGATTGAAGCCACTGTTAGCGAAATTGAAAAATTATTAGAAATTACATCATCTGCAAACTCTGCTTCAACTTTTAAAGGAGTGAGCATTGATACTCGCACTCTGCAACCAGGCAATTTATTTGTAGCTATTAAGGGTGAGCGCGTTGACGGCCATCTTTATATAGCAGATGCTGAAACCAAAGGTGCGTCTGGTTTAGTGGTTGAACGCAAAGTAGATTCCCCGTTGCCTCAAATAATTGTTCCCAATTCAATTGCTGCCTTAGGCCAAATTGCCACTTTTTGGCGTAATCAATTTTCATTACCGTTTATAGGTCTTACTGGTAGTAATGGTAAAACTACATTAAAAAATATGGTTGCTTCAATTTTAAGTGCTGAGTGTGATATTTCTGATTTTGTGCTATCCACCCAAGGTAATTTAAATAATGACATTGGCGTGCCGTTAACTTTGTTTCGCTTGAACAAACGACATCGTTACGCAGTCATAGAAATGGGCATGAATCATTTTGGTGAGATTGAATATTTAAGCAAAATGGTGCGTCCTAATATTGCTATTATCACTAATGCCGCCGGCGCGCATACCGAATTTGTGGGAAATGTAGAAGGTGTGGCCCGAGCCAAAAGTGAAATTTTTACGGGATTAACACCTGATGGTATTGCAATTTTAAATGCGGATGATGCACATTTTGAATATTGGCATAAATTAATTGGTGATCACAAATATATTACTTTTGGTTTAGGTGATACCGCACATGTAAATTCTAGAATTGTGAATCAATCAGAATTTGTTTTACAAACTCCGATGGGTGAAATTTTTATAAGTTTATCTTTATTAGGGAAACACAACATTGTAAATGCACTCGCTGCGAGCGCCGCAGCTTTAGCTCTAGGAGTAGATTTAGATGTAATAAAAACTGGCTTAGAAAATGTTTCCGCTGTACCTGGAAGAATGCATCAATATCATTTAGCCAATAATATTAATATTATTGATGATGCTTACAACGCCAATCCTTTTTCCTTACAAGCTGCAGTAGATACTCTTAGCGTTTTACCAGGACGTAAAATATTAGTTTTAGGCGATATGAAAGAACTAGGTCCTAAAGAAAATGAGTTACATGCAGAATGTGGCTTAAAAATTAAAAAAGCTGGCATCGATCATTTACTTACATTTGGAAAATTATCTGAAGCTACATCTGCAGCATTCGGCGCAAACTCCCAACATTTCACGCAAATAGATCCATTAGTAACTACACTAAAATCTCTATTACAAAATAACACAACGGTTTTAGTTAAAGGTTCGCGCTCCATGAAAATGGAGAATATTATTGCTCAAATTGTTCCAAAAGAACAATTACATCAAGCTCATTAAAAATATAAACGAGGAAAGTATAAATGGCTGTTAAAACTCCAATTACCGTTGCATATGGAGATGGCATTGGTCCTGAAATTATGGAAGCTACTCTAAAAATTTTAGGGGCATCTAATGCACTGCTTGATCCAGAAGTTATCGAGATTGGAGAAAAAGCTTATCTTGAAGGATTTACTTCAGGTATTCCAGACAGCGCATGGCAATCATTAAAACGCACCAAAGTTTTACTGAAAGGGCCCATCACTACTCCTCAAGGTGGTGGTTATAAAAGTTTAAATGTAACATTACGCAAAACTTTAAGCTTATTTGCCAATGTAAGACCTTGCATTGCGTACGCACCTTATGTGCCAACCAAACATCCTAAAATTGATTTAGTGATTATTCGCGAAAACGAAGAAGGTACTTATGCTGGTATTGAACATCGCCAAACAGATGAAGTGTATCAATGCTTAAAGTTAATTACGCGCCCGGGTTGTGAGCGTATCGTGCATTATGCATTTGAATATGCACGCAAGTTTAATCGTAAAAAAGTTACTTGTCTCACCAAAGACAACATCATGAAAATGACTGATGGATTATTCCATCAGGTATTTAATGAAATTGCTGCTGAATATCCAGATATTCAAAACGAACATTTAATCGTTGATATTGGCACTGCCTTAGTTGCATCAAATCCAGAACGTTTTGATGTAATCGTTACCGGCAATTTATACGGTGATATTTTATCTGATGTTGCAGCCCAGGTTGCAGGTTCTGTAGGTTTAGCGGGAAGCGCGAATGTCGGCAATCACATGGCAATGTTCGAAGCCATCCATGGTTCCGCACCTGACATTGCTGGCAAAAAAATTGCGAATCCTTCAGGTTTATTAAATGGCGCTATTCAAATGTTGATTCATATCAATCAACCAGAAGCCGCAACATTGATTGAAAATGCGTGGTTAAAGACTTTAGAAGATGGTATGCATACCGCAGATATTTATTCTAAAGAATATAGTAAAAAGAAATTAAATACTGATGAATTTGCAGATGCAGTCATTGAACGTCTGGGGCAAAAGCCTAAGCATTTTAAACCAGTAGCTTACAATCAAAATGTGCGTGCTAAAATTGAGTGTTATGGTGAAAAACATAAACCTGCCGCCAAGAAAGAATTAGTTGGGGTAGATATTTTTATTGATAACCCAACTTTAACACCTGATGAGTTGGGAGCAAAAATTTCTAAGCTGAATGGTAAATTAAAATTAATCACTATAACCAGTCGCGGCTTAAAAATTTGGCCAGATACTTTAATTGAATCTCCTTTTGCGCATCATTGTAGTTGTCGCTTTCAAGTTGAAGGTAACAATGCAACGGTTACGCATGAAGATATCATTGCGTTATTACAACAGTTTAATGATTTACAGTTAGATGTGATTAAGACAGAAAATTTGTATACATTTGATGGCAAGATTGGATTTACTTTAGCGCAGGGCCAGTAAAAAGACGGTGGATAGGGGTCAGAGGGCCCCAACACCCAACTTTGAAAAATGGGGTCAAGTCTAACCTCTTGAAAAATGGGGTCAAGTCTAACCTCTTGATACCTAGCAAA